>Ga0207641_10000700_pt1 | contig 36107 bp, 27 predicted proteins | sample KBSSwiS62_FD_184306 | JGI IMG/M metagenome (GOLD analysis project Ga0207641, IMG submission 184306) | Switchgrass rhizosphere microbial communities from Kellogg Biological Station, Michigan, USA - KBS Switchgrass S6-2 (SPAdes) (version 2) | ecosystem: Host-associated > Plants > Roots >... | reverse complement strand
GCACGATCGAGCCGCACAGTTTATTTTTTCTGTCGAGCTTGACTCATCCACTGCCGCGCACCATTATTATCATCAATCCCTAAATCCTAGCGTTCCCACCAGTTGTGGACGCACTCGGCATCGGCGCTACTGACGCGCCTGAGGCAGGGTTGGGGACTCGCATCGTTTCGCTCGTCGCTCACTGCAGGGCTTCCCGGGACCCTCTCGTCGATCCAAGCGCAAATTTCGCGGCCGACGCCGTGATCGATATCCGTCTGCCCGACGGTCAGGAGAAGTGTTGTTGGGAACCCGCAAGATCCTCGGAGTCAACGCCCTCGTTTGCCTGGTGGCCGTTGCCTTCACCGTGTCATCCGCCGATGCGCAGACGACTGCGCCCGGTGGATTCATGGATTCGGCAACCAGCGCCGGCCTCAGAGCGCAGTTCTCGGCAGGCGAGATTCAGACGTTCCTCCCCGATCGGGGAACCTTCAGGTTCCCATCGCCTTACTTCACCCAGGGAGTGCGCGTGACGAACGCGAGCGATTGCGGCGGGGCGGATTGCGTCCGCCCGGTCGGTTACTCCTACTGGAGCAACATCAACAACCATGTCGGCAGCGACACGATGTTGATTTTTCTGGGCCTCGAGCGCCGGCAGGGCGGCGGAGGACCGACGCTCTTCAGCTTCAACAAGGGCACCGGTCAGGTTCGCAACGACGGCCCGCTTTTTCCTGGCGACAGCCCATTCAGCTGGGCCACGGGCGAGGGCTGGTACTTCAGCGCCAAGCAGCCGACGATGCTCTATGTCAACCTGCCGGCGACCTCCACCCTCCAGCGCTATGACGTCGTCAGCCACGCGTTGACCACGGTCTTCGACGTCGCCTCACGGCCGGACCTCTTCGGAGCAAACCGCTACATCTGGCAGTTTCACTCGAGCGACGACGACCGCGTGCACTCGGCTACGCTGAAGGACGGATCGACCTACGCCGATCTGGGCTGCCTCGTGTACCGCGAAGACACGAACCGGTTCTCGTACTTTCCCCAGAAGGGATTTCGCTACGACGAATGCCAGATCGACAAGAGCGGTCGCTGGCTCGTGATCAAAGAGAAGATCGGCACCGATCCGTCGTCCGAGGTTGATGATCGCGTCATCGACCTGCAGTCCGGTGCGGAAAGGGACCTGCTCGATCGGAACGGCGCCGGAGGACACTCCGATACGGGTTTCGGCTACCTGGTCGCATCGGACAATCACAACTCGCTGCCGGGTGCCGTGCGTCTCTGGGACTTCAATCTCGACCTGCAGGGCGGAGAACCGCTGGCGTCCGTCGAGGGACAGGGCACGCTGGTGTTTCAGACGACGAACTGGGACACCGATGTCGGTCACGTCGCGTTCGGCAACGCGCAAGCCGGCGTGCCGATTGGTCGGCAGTACGTGTGCAGCTCCAATGCCAGCCGCAAGGCTTTGTCGCGCGCGAACGAAATCCTCTGCTACCGGCTGGATGGATCGCTCGACGTCCTGGTCGTCGCGCCCAATCTCACCAGCCTCGATGCCTCCGGCGGCGGAAGCGACGACTACTCGAAGCTTCCGAAGGGAAACCTCGACATCACCGGCGAGTACTACATCTGGACGGGTAACGCGGGGTCGAATCGCCTCGATGCATTCATCGTGCGAATTCCGAAGGACCGACTCACGGCCGGAGCCGCGCTTTCACCACGGTGAACCATTCGAAGCACCGCGACGTCACCATCCCCGTCGAGCTGACCCCTTCGCAGAATCCGCCCACAACGAACGAGTTCGCGGAGACGCGAGCGCGTTCGATGCCACCTGCTCCCACGTCACCCGCTGCTGGCCGGTGAGAAACCGGACGAATCCAACGATAGCGGCCCAGTTCAACACGCATAACGCGTACGGGACCGTCAGTACGTAGAGACGATGCCGCGAATGACGATGCGCATGGCCGCCGAGGGCGGCCGCGTAGAACACAATCTGAGCGGCCAGCAGCCAGCGGTAGAACCACAGGTCCGCGAGACCGAAGCTCGCTGCGAAGAGAAGCAGCTGCAGGAACGGTGCAGCCAGCCGCAGCGCTTTGTGCGACATCGTCTCGAACCAGAGAGGATTGCGAAGCGGGTCGAACAGCCAGCGTTCGCGGGCGAAGAGCTGGAACGTGCCCGCGATGGTCCGCACTTTTCTGATGAACTCGTCATGGCTGGTGGCGGGTGTCGCGTCGTACGCTCGCGCCGCGGATTCCAGGCACACGCGGTAGCCTCGCCGGATGATCCCGAGCGGAATCAGCACATCGTCGAGAATCGTGTCGTGGGGAATCGCCTCGAACAGCGTTCGCCGGATCGCATAGATCGCGCCGGTCGCGCCGACCGTCGACCTCGTCCGGCTTTCGCTTCGCCGGATGAACTTCTCGTAGCGCCAGTAGAAACACGCGCCCTTTCCGATCGTGGCGCCTCCGGTGGGGGTCAGCATCAGCTCCCCGCCGACACCGCCGACCGCCGGATCCGCAAAGTTCGCAACCAGGGCACGGATGGCGCCGCGCTCGAAGCGCTGGCGGGCGTCGGCCAGCACGACAATCTCGCCGCGCGCGGAGGGGACGACGTCATTCAGCACCGCCGGCTTGCCCCGGCGCTTCGCGAATGCTCGAACCTGGACCCCGGCTTCCTCGTACCGGCGGGCGCGCTCGACCGTGCCGTCCGTCGAACCATCTGACGCAAGCAGGATCTCGAGCTTCTCGCGCGGGTAGTCGAGCGACAGCAGGTTGTCGAGTCGCGATCCGATCCGATGTTCTTCGTCGTGTGCCACAACGATCACCGTGACCGTCGGTTCCGCGGCCCCGCGGTGATGGGCTCTCGGCCAGAGTTTCGCGCGGGTCCACGCGAGAATCGGATAGCCAAAATACAGATAGACCAACAGCGACAGCGCCATCCAGAACACGAACATGGATCACCTCGGGATTAGCGGGTCTTGGTCGGATTAGCGGGTCTTGGTTGCCGGAACGGCATCGAACCTGGCGATGGCGTCGAGATCGGCACCAGGTTCGCGTCCGTCCGGGCCTGCGTGCCGGAACGAGCTCGACGCGGCGAGGCGGTAGTTGCCGGCTTGCGGAGAAACGAAGCCGACCTGTTCGATGGACGCCGGAAAGAAGTTTCCAGAGGGGTATTGCTCGGGCCGGCCGCCCACGATCAGGTTCCTGCGGATCAGCGCGCCTGGGAAGTAACGATCGAGGGAGGGGCGGCCGGTCGCGGTCCCAGACCCGATGATGCCGTAGCGGTTGTGGAGCGCGATATTGTCTTGGAATACGAAGCCGGTGTGCGGTGCGTGATCGCCGCCAAAGAGCAGCGTGTCGCTCTGAAGCGCCGTGTTGCGATCGATGCTGATGTCGGAAGTGCCGTCGAGGAGCTGAAACAAGCGGCCGCCCCCCCACTGGCCTCCGACATCGACGAAAAGATTGTTCCGGATGGCAATACGTGCGGTGCGCCGACTCGGATGGATGTCATCCCGGCCGAGCACGTTGATGGCGGACGCGACGTGCCGGACGACATTGTTCGCGAAGATCACGTCCTCAACGACCGACCAGGGGGCGGCTCCGTCCTGATTCCGAACCGTAAACAGAATCGCGAACCCGTTCTGGGACTGGGGCCAGTTGTACTCGAAGATGTTGCCCTCGACGATCACCCGCCGGGCGTTCTTCAGCTCGAAGAGGTTCTTGACGGACCACTGCGTGCCCTCGAAGTCCCGGCTCCCCGCGCGCCACCGGAGCGGTTTGGCCAGATGATTGCCACGAATCTCGATGTCGGCCGGCACGAGGTCTGGAATCGATGGATCGGCGCCGCCGAACAACACGTTTTCGCCGGCGGCTTCGAGGAAACTGTTGGAGATCTTGAAGGGCCCTGGACCGTTCCATCCCGCAATCGCCTGTGAGTCGGCGCCCGCCTCCTTGAAGTCCGACAGATACGAGTCGATGACGGCCGTGCTTCCCGAATTCATGGCGATGCCGCGACGGGTGCCTTTCTGCGGGTCGCCGTGCAGGTAGCAGCGGTCGAAGATGATGTGATGCGGAACCGCATCGACGTCCGTGTGGTTGAGACCAAGCTGGACGAGATCGCGAAGAAACGTACCGCGCGCCGGACCGAATTCGATGCCAACGAACCGGTAGTGGTGGGCCGCCGGTTCGGTCACGATGACCGAACCGGACGAGGCAACGAGCTTGGGCATCGCCGTGGCGTGCGATGGATTGACCCGCTGCCCTGGTGGTGGCAGGCGAGCGTCAGAGGACGTCCCGGTGATGACGATCCAGCCCGACCCCTGTTTCCGTGGAAGCCGAAACGATCCTTCATAGGTCGCACCGTCCTCCAGCGCAATCACGTCGCCGGGGCTGGCCTGGTCGAGTGCCTCCTGCAGGTCGCCGTGGACCGGAACGCGAATCGTTCGTTGGCGCTGGAACGCCTCACTAGTGTCGACGTTCTGGCGCGGAGGTTCAGGGGGTCGCGCCCCGGGGGATGATCCAGGTCCGAACGCGCCCGCGGTGGAATCTCCCGACGAAAATCGCGGGATTGACGCGGCCAGACACATCGCGGCGGCCGCCGCGATGGTCAGGATGGTTCTCATTCTGCGGCGCATGCCGCCATCTCCACCGGGCGGGACTCCGGCGGGCGCGCCGCACCTCGCGTCAGATCGACGATCGGCAGCTCGGGCCCGGCCAACGCGACGGCACGAGCCGCCTGCGCATCGGCCGCACTGAGAATCAGCAGCTCGGCGTGCGCGACCAGTTCCTCGACGCGATCGCACAACAGCGACGCGATGTGCGGGATCTCGGTGTCGATGTATCGGCGATTCGCGCCCATGAGCCGCGCCAGCGACACGGAAGGATCGTGAATGCGCACGTCGTAGCCTTTTCCGATCAGCCGTTCAACCAGCGTGACCATCGGGCTCTCGCGCAGGTCGTCGGTGCCCGACTTGAATGCCAGACCGACGATGCCGACGCGGCGTCGTCCTGCTCGCAAGACCGCCTCGATGCCGCGAAGCACTTGTTGTTCGTTCGCCGGCATGATCGCCGACAGGAGCGGCACGGGCAGGTCGTGGATTCGGGCCGCATTCGTCAACGCACGGACATCCTTCGGGAGACAGGAGCCGCCAAAAGCGAAGCCGGGCTTGAGGTACGCCTCGGAGACGTTCAGCTTTCGATCCACCCGGAAGATCCGCATCACCTCCTGGGCATCAGCCCCGAGCGCATCGCACAGATCCGCGACCTCGTTGGTGAAGCACACCTTCAGGGCGTGAAACGCATTGCAGACGTACTTCACCATCTCCGCCGTTCGCACGGTCGTCTGGACGAAGGGCGCGTCGATTCCCGCGTACAACGAGCGCAGCACGTCCGCGGTATGGGCGTCGGCACATCCGACGAGCACAAAGGGCGGATGCTCGAAGTCCTGCAGCGACGAGCCTTCGCGCATGAACTCCGGGTTGACAGCCACGGGGAACCGGGTGACCGCTTGTCCGATCTGCTCGCCCAAGACGGCGCCGAGCACCTGTTCAGTGGTACCTGGCAGTACCGTGCTGCGGAGCACGATGGTCAGCGCACGTTCGCGCCCCTGGAGACAACGACCGATGTCGGCGCCCACGCGCATGAGGCCGTCGAGATTCGGATGGCCTCGTCCTTCGTCCGGTGTGCCGACGCAGATGAGCGCAAGATCCGAATCGCGGAGGGCCTCGTCGGCCGACGTCGTCGCCGACAGCCGTCCGTCGGCCACCAGCCGGGCGAGCAACTCGCCCAGCCCCGGCTCGACGACTGGCGCAGTGCCCGAGTTGATCATCGTCACTTTCTCCGCCACGACGTCCACGCCGACGACCCGATGGCCGGCCCTGGCCAGGCAGGTCGCGGAGACACACCCGACGTATCCGAGCCCGAAGACACTGACATTCATTGGATCTCCCTAGACGGAGGGTGAGGGTTACGGCTTGCGGAGTTGGATGGTCGCGGTCGTCACGCTGACCGCGCCCCCTCTCTCGTCGACACCGGTGAATGTCGAGCGGGCGGTGTGGTCGGTCGGGTTACCGCTGCACCACCGGGCGTGCAGTGTCAACGTCCCCCGCGCGGGAACGACGATGCTGAGGCCGCTCAGATCGTTCACGACAAATCCGTCGAAGGAATCGACTCGGCCCGTGAACGTCACGCCGACGCCCGCGGTCTCTTCGAAGATCTGATCGTAGTACCAGGTGTGTTTCAGGTCGCTGCACTCTGGCGTGTCGGTGACTGGCGTGCCGCTGTAGGGAACCGGATTGGGGTTGATGTTCACGCGGACGCTTCCCCGGTTCGGCGGCGGCGCCGAATCGTTCGATGAAGGAGACAGCAAATTGCCGCACGCCGAGCTGATGACGGCAGGCAGACACAACCACGCCACGGACCAGAGCCGCGAGCGCTTCCACAACGCCCTGAACATACGAGCCTCCTATAAACCGAAATTCGGGTGACGAGCTGGCGGCGGCCGGTGGCGCCGCGCCTCACGAATGACGATGAAGCCGGGCGGATTCATTCCGTCTGACAGTCAGGACGCGACCCCGCTCGATCGAGCATGGTCGCTCCAGTGACAGATCAACTCGACGACCGGCGCGGCTCCGTGATTGCGCATGATGCACGAAGGCGTCTATGCACAGTGTTTCGAACTCGCTTGCCACATGAGTCCACGTGTAGCGGCTCTCGACGAGACGCCGTCCTGCGGTACCTAACGCCTCCCGCCGCCGCGGGTCTCGCAACAGCGACACCACAGCGCTCGCGAAGTCGGCCGGGCCGTCGGCGATGACCGCATCTCGTCCAGACGCAAGCCCGAGCCCTTCAGCGCCCACAGTCGTGGAGACCACGGCCTTTCCCAGTGACAGTGCTTCGAAAATCTTGAGACGCGTGCCACCACCCGCTCTCAGCGGCACCACATACACCGCAGCCTCTCTGACAAACGGGCGCACATCGTCGACGGTTCCGGTGATGAGCACGCCGCTGCGCTCGCCGGCCGCGCGCAGCCGATCGCTCGGGTTCCGACCGACGACGGCAAAAGACGCCTGCGGCACTTCAGATCGAATGCGGGGCAGGATGGCGTCGATGAAATACAGCACCGCGTCTTCGTTGGGATGCCAGTCCATCGACCCGGTGAAGACCAGCCGGGCCGGCAGCTGCGCCGTTCCGTCCGGCATGAAGTACGACGTATCCACGCCGGTGGAAATCGGAGAGACGCGCGCGCCGGGTGCCAGACTGGCCAGCCGATGCCGGTCCTGTTCGGAAACGGCGATCGTCAAATCCGAGCCGGCGCACGCCTCGGCCTCGCGGCGGCGGAGTTTCCGCCATTCGATCTCGAACAGCATGCGGCGCCACGGCTTCCGTTCCAGCTCGCTCAATCGTCTCCAGATCAGGTGTTCGACGTTGTGTTGGAACAGCACGACGGGGACTGCTCCGCCAAGCGGAACGTTCGCCACGGCGCACAGGAAATCGGCGATGCAGAGATCGACGGAATTCGCGGTCATCAGCCTGCGCACTTCATCCCGTACGGCGGGCACGCACCACTTCCAGAGATCCACTGGATAGGGCGAGAGCCACGATCGGGCCACGGCGGCCGGGAAGGTCGCGCTCTCTTTTTTCGGGACGACGTACGGAATCGACAAGACGCTGTTGCAGCTCGACAGATGGCGAGCAAGGCCCTTCGGGTCTTCGTCAGGCCCGTGGGTCGTGATGACGGTGACTCGATGCCGCCGGGAGAGCTCGCCGATGATCCGCAGGCTGCGGACACGGCCGCCGCTCGTCGATGGCCAGAGGCCGCCCATTTTCACCCAGAGGATTCGCATAGAAAGTCCTTGATGACTTCGCACGGATGGCCCGCAAGACATCGGCGGATGTCTCACCCTCGCAAAAGATTCGATGCCAGATTTCCAGGTTGATGAGCAGCCACAGCCGATCGTCGTGACGCGCGTGTCCGCCACGGTGCTCGTCGGCCAGCTGCCGCACGGTGTTCGGATTGAAGAACCCGCGAGATCGGGCACGCAACCCCAGAACGAGCTCTTCGACCACCGGCCAGAAGCTGCCGCGCAGCCAGCGGCCGACTGGCACGGGAAACCCCATCTTGCGGCGCGCGAGGATCGCCGGCGGCACCAGGTCCCGCACCGCGGCTCGAAGCACCGCCTTGGTTGTCCATCCCCGCAATTTCAACCGTCCTGGCATCGCGGCGACGTGCTCGACGAGACGGTCGTCGAGGAATGGCACTCGGCTTTCAATCGAAGAGGCCATGCTCATCTGGTCCTGCTTCATCAGCAGTTCCTGCAGGTAGGTTTGCAAATCCACGCGGCCCATGCGCTCGAGCATGGTTCCCACCCCTTCCTCGTAGCAGCGCGCCTGGACGACGTACGGGTCCAGCCCGCCTGAGGAGACATGGGACGCCAGGAGCCGGCGGCGAAAGGCCTCGGGGAAAACCGCGAAGTTCTCGAAAAACAGATTGCGATAACCCGGCTCGAGGGCGACAAAGGCTCGACGCGCGTAACGCGCGATGGACTCGGGGAGCGTCTCGACCAGATCCCGCACCCGCCGGCGCAGGCTCTGCGGCGCAATCGCCCAGTACGCACTCCCGAAACGCGCGTTCCACAACGTCACCCGGTAGCGGTTGTAGCCGAGGAACAGTTCATCAGCTCCTTCGCCCGTGAGAACGACTTTCACGTGCTCGCGAGCCAGGCGTGAGACGAAATACAGCGGGACACTGGACGGAAATGCAATCGGTTCGTCTTCGTGCCACACGAGATCGGGGAGCGCGTTGAAATACTGCTCGGGGGTCACGACGACGTCGCGGTGCTCGGCGCCGACGGACTTCGCCGCGAGGCGCGCGAACTCGAGCTCGTTGGCATCGCGGTCGAGAAACCCGACCGCAAAGGTACGAACCGGCTCTTTGATCGCTCGCGCAACCAGGGCTGCCAGCGCGCTCGAATCGAGACCGCCCGACAGGAACACGCCAAGCGGCACATCGCTCATCAGATGGCTGTGAACCGCCGCCTCGAGCCGATCCCGGAGCCCGTCGACTTCCGACTGCATGGTTCCCGCGGGCCGGCTGGCCGCGACCGACAGATGCCAATACCGGCGCGTGCCGATCCCTTCGGCCGGCGACCAGGAGAGGACGTGGGCCGGCAGCAGCTTTCGAATCCCGTTGAAGAACGTGTCCTCCGTCGAGACGAAGCGGGTGGCGAGGAACTCGGGAAGCACATGCTCGTTGAACGCTGGCCGGACCGAGCCTGCGGCAAGAACCGCCTTTATTTCCGACGCAAAAATCAGCTCGGTGTCGGTGCACGCGTAATAGAGCGGCTTGATGCCCAGCCGGTCGCGTGCCAGCAGCAGACGGCGATTCGATCGATCCCAGATGGCGAACGCGAACATGCCGAGCAGGCGCTTCACGGCGTTCGCTCCCTCTTCCTCGTAGGCGTGCAGGATGGTTTCGGTGTCGCACCGCGACCGATAGCGGTGACCGCTGGCCTCCAGTCCCGGCCGAAGCTGCGCGTGGTTGTAGATTTCGCCGTTGTGTACCACAAAGACGCTGCCGTCCTCGTTGCACATCGGTTGACGGCCAGCGTCAACATCCACGATCGCCAGACGGCGGTGCGCCAGCCCCACCGGACCGTCGACCATGAGTCCCTCGCCGTCGGGGCCGCGGTGGCTCAAGGCCTCCCGCATCCGCAGCAGACGCTGCTCCTCCACGCGTTGACGCGGATCGAATTTCAGGATGCCGGCAATGCCGCACATGGGTTCACTCTCGCGTCAGGAGGACGACACCATCGTTGACGCGCACGGTCTCGCCGGAGTCCTCGAGGACCAGGCCGACCGGCAGGTGGTTCTCGTCGTAGACGAGCCGCACTGGCGGCGGCGAGGTCAAGCCGTCCGCATCCGGCAACAGCAGGGTCAAGACGCGCCAGGGCGGCACGATCGTGGCCGAGTAGATCAGCATGGGGGCCGGTCGGCGTTCACCGTAGGTGGGAGCCACCCAACCGCGAATCGGCTGTTGCGCTCCCGATTCGAGTCTGGTCTGCACACGGGTGGCGGCCGACGTGAACGGCTTCACCCACAGCGCGCGACCCCGCGGCGTCTCGACGCGCGCCCAGCGGTCGGGGCCGAGCGCCACCGGCAGCGGCGCGAACTGGAACGTCAGATCGACCTGGTGCTTCGACGTTCCGACGAGATCGTCGACGAGAATCCAGTAGCGAGGCTTCACGAACAGAATGCGGCGTCGATGCACGATCGGATCGCCGTGGCGACTGAAGGCATCGTGCTCGGCATCCAGAAAGTCCAATTCGGGACTCGAGTGCCATTCACGCAGCCGCACTCGAGGGCGCTCGCGCCACCCGAAGGGTCCGGCCGGTTCGGACTGAGTCCGGCCGTCGATGGCTAACGTGCTGTGCGCCGCGGTGCTGCGAAAGAAGTCGCGCCACTCAGAATCCGTGGTGTAGCAGAAATTCCCGCCGTCAACGAGGCACGGTTCGCCGAAGATCGCGCACTGAACGCTCAGCAGATCCGCGTGTCCATGTCCGCTGCTCCCGGGGCAGCCCAATGGACCGATGTCGACAATCATCTGGCTGGCATCGTCACCCCATTGGTTCCGCATGATCGCGTAGCCGCCCTCGGGAAAGGCGCGAGAGGCCGGACCGGCAGGCGGCACGGGATGCAGCACGTCGAAAGCGCGAAGGCCGTCGAGCCCCATGAGCCACAGGATCTCCGGCGCGATCCCGTTCGCCGCCCAGGCGAAGTCGGATCGGTGGAACATCGCCGCCGCTGTTGCGAACGTGCCGGCCGCATCCTCCGGCCGGCGACGTGACAGCGGAAGCAGCGTGCCACCATCTACGTCTCCGATGGCGGGAATCGATCCATCCGGTTGGCGCACGGCGACAAGGAACTCGACCATCTGGCGAACGCAGTCGACCACGTGGCCGGGGACGCTGACGCCGTTGCGCGACGCCAGCAGCAGAAAGTGCAGATAGATGTCGACGGTGTATCGGTGATAACAGGTTGACTGCTCGAAATGGACGCCGTCGGAGGAGACCTGTCGCCGGCTCTCGGCAACGAGGATGCTCGCACCGAGCTCGCGCCAGCGCGGCGCGTCGTGGAATTCGGTGAATAGGGTGCCGGCGTAAAACAGGCCGAGCGCCTCTCCGGTCAGATGCGTGTTGGGGGAAAAGTAATAGGAGAGATAACGGCGCACGTGCGCCGCGTGCATCCCGATTGCCGAGATGACCTTCATCATCCACTCTCCCGACAGCCCGGGAAAGTCGCGGAGGAGGACCAGCGTCCAGCACCAGGAGATCAGCCGGTAGGCAACCTCGAGGCTGCTCGTCCAGTTGATGCCGGTTCCGGGCGGATTCGCCTCGAGCCACGCGTCAATCGATCCCATGCACGTCCGGGCCATCTGCTCGTCACCGGTCAGCGCCCAGGCTTGGGCCAGCGTGACGACCCATTGATGACGATTCAGTTCCCAGATGACTTTGCTGTCGCCCACGACCGCCGGATCGAGCGCGTCGATCCGGCTCCAGTGCAGGAGCGGTGATTGACGACCCCACACGGGATCGAGGTGCCAGTTGATCGGATCGCCAAACGACAGCATTCGGTATCCGAGCAGATCGAAGCGTCGACCGATCATGGTGTCGGTTGCGGAGCAAACGAGATCGACGCACTCGGCGGGCAGCCGATCGCGAAGGGCGGACAGGGCGTCCTGGTCCGATGCGCCGCCAAAGAAGCGACCGGGCAATATGTCGCGCGCGAGCCTGAAAGCCGCGCTTGCCGTCGCGATCGCCGGCGCGCGACCCTGAAGCCATACCGCGGGGTTGGGATAACGGCCGCGGGCCGCCACCCGTTCGATCAGCTTGGCCGTCTCCTGGCGTCCGCGGTACGCCACCTCGGCAAAGCTCATCTCTCGAATGCGGCCGAGCCGGGCGCCCCTGCCTCGATGTCGGGGCATCGACGCCTGGGCCACCGGGTCGACGTGCTCGTGCATCAAGGTACTCACCGCGCCTCCGGGGCGACTGAGACTCCGTCAAGCGGCGCCGGCTCCGTATAAACTGCGGCCCACTTGTCGCGCACGGCCGACCACGTGTACTTCACGACTTCCCGGCGTGCTCGTGCCGCTCGTTGACGAGCCTCCTCGGGAGCGCGCCATATGGCGGTCATCGCCTCCGCCAGCGCAACCGGATCACCGGGCGCCACGAGGAGGCCGATCTCTCCATGGCCCACCATCAACGGAATGTCGCCGGTTGAAGTCGACACCACCGGCAGCCCCGCCGAAAACGCTTCCAGAATGGACACCGGCTGGTTGTCGAGTACAGCCGCGCTGACGAAGATGTCGTGCTCGGCGTACAGCTGCGGGACCGCCGCCGGATTGATCTTGCCCGCGAATCGAATGGCATCGCTCCCGAGCGACGCCGCCAGGCCGCGCAGGCGACCCTCCTCGCTGCCATAGCCAGCGACGGTGAGAGTGGCGGCGGGCACCTCGGCGCTGAATCGCGCGAACGCTTCGATGACGAGGTCGACGCGGTAGTAGCGCTCGAGGTTTCTCGCTGACAGCACGCGAGGCTGAAGCGGCCGTCGCTCCCGGTACTGAAACTTCGACAGGTCCACGACGTTGGGGATGACCCGCGTGTCGTAGCCGTGTCGCGCAAAGACATCACGGAGATACTCGGAGGGCACGACAATCTCGTGCGCCAGTCCGAGCCATGGATGAACGAGCCGCCCCCAATTGGCGAGATGGTCGTCGGCTTCTCCGCTGTGGTAGTGGAGAACGGTGCGCTTGTTCATGGCGCGGGCCGCGATCATGGCCGGCACGGGCGCCAGCAGAAACGACCAATACGACGCTGAGAACACGTGGACGACGTCCGCCGACACGAGCCGCGAGAGCATCGGCAGATAGATCGCCTGATTGACGATCGTCCGGAGACCACGGAGGTTGCGAATCCAGCCGAGCGCGCGCGGAAATCGAGGATTGATCGGCACGAAGGTGACGACGTACCCATCCTCGCGCAGCCCGTCGACCAGGCTGCGCGCCTGCACGCCTTGACCGCCCAGGATGTCGAGGCTGGCCGCGACAACGGCCACGCGCGGCTTTCGTCGGTTCATCGGTCTTTTCTCGCTGACAGTTGTCTAGACCATCACGGCGGGCAGGATCCGCTCGTGCGCCGCACGAGCGGCCGGTTGAAGGCGATAGCTCGGCACGTCGAGTACGCGACGGCACCAGAGCTCGAACGACAGAAGCGTCCACAGCTGGAGATCGAGGTCCCGTCCACTGCGGTGCAGCTCGATCAGCCGTTCCACATGCTTCGTGTCGAAGAGGCCACGTTCCCGGCAGGCGTCGGACAGGAGCACGTCGCGCGTGAAGCCTGCCAGCTCCCCTCGGAGCCAGCGGGCCAGCGGCACGGCGAAACCCTTCTTCGGCCGATCGATGATCCCGTCCGGCAGGATTCCGCGCATCGCGCGCTTCAGCAGGTACTTCGTCGTCCCGTCACGCAGTCGGTAGCGGGCAGGAACCGTGGCGGCGAATTCCACGACACGATGATCGAGTAGGGGCGGGCGCGCTTCAATCGAATGCGCCATCGTCATTCGATCGACCTTCGTGAGGATGTCGAGCGGCAGGTAGGTCTGGAGGTCGCAATACTGAAGCGCGGCCACCCAATCGGACCCGACACGGCCGAGTTCCATGAGCGCATGCGTCCACGGATCGTGGGTCGCGATCTGCCTGAACGCCTCGTCACGAAACAGCTTGCGCAGTTCGTCGGTTCTAAAGAGCGTGGAGGCATCGAGATACCGTCTCGGCCCATCGAGCGCGAGGTGGCTGAGAAATCTTCGGCCCGGCACCCGGTCGGGCATGACACGGCCGACGGCACCGAGGGCCTGCCTGATCGTGGCCGGCACGCGGTCGTACTGCCGCTCGCGCTGCTCCGTCACGTATTTGTCGTAGCCGGCAAACAGCTCGTCTCCCCCGTCGCCGGTGAGTACGACGGTGACGTGTTCGGAGGCGAGCTTCGAGACCATGTAGGTCGGGATCGCCGATGTATCCCCGAACGGCTCGTCGAGATACCAGGCCAGATCCTCGGCAATCTGGACCACATCCGGTCGCAGAACGAGCTCGTGATGATCGGTTCCGAACTGCTTGGCGACACGTCTGGCGTGGGCGAGCTCGCTGTAGTCATCCTCGACGAAGCCAATGGAAAAGGTCTTGACCCGGCTGGACGAGAGCTGCGCCATTGTCGCGACGACGGCGCTCGAGTCGATGCCTCCGCTCAGAAAGGCTCCGATCGGGACGTCGCTGATCTGATGGAGCCTCACCGACTCGACGAGCAGCTCGCGCAGCTGCTCCACGAGCTCCTCCTCGCTGGAGTGCTCATCCGGCTGGAATTCGACGTCCCAGTACCGTTCGACCCGTACTCCTCGTCCGTCGGTAGCCGTGGCGAAGCGGGCCGGCTCCAGCTTGCGCACGCCTTTCACAATGCTCGAGGACGACGGCGTGGCCAGGAACGTGAAGAGATGGCCGACCGCCTCCCAATTCAGCTCGCGGCCGATGTCGGGCCGCTGCAGAATCGGCTTGAGCTCGGACGCGAAGACGACGCCGCCGTCGAGCTCCGCGTAGTAGAGCGGCTTGATGCCAAGTCGATCCCGGGCGAGAAGGAGTTGGCGGCGCGGGGCGTCCCACAGAGCGAATGCAAACATACCGCGCAGGCGCTCGACCGCCCGCGGGCCCAGATCCTCGTAGAGATGAACGATGGCTTCTGTGTCGCTCGCGGTGCGGAACGCGTGGCCGTCGCGTGTCAGCTGCCGGCGGAGTTCTCGATGGTTGTAGATCTCGCCGTTGAACACGACCCAGATCGAGCCATCTTCGTTCGAGATCGGCTGTTGCCCGCCTTCCAGGTCGATAATGCTCAATCGGCGCATGCCGAGGCCCACGCCTGCCCCGAGGTAGACGCCTTCCTCGTCCGGTCCGCGATGCACCATCGCCCGGCACATCGCGCGCATGTCGTCTTCGAGGACGGGTCGGCCGTCCCACCTCACGATGCCGGCTATGCCACACACGATCGCATCCTCGTCAGGCTTCCTCGCTCGGGCAGGCTGCCAGCCCGGGCGTCACCGTCGATCGATCGGCGGGTCGCTGCCACGGCTCGCGCAGGTACCAGATAGCCGCGAACGCCGTGCCGTACGCCGCCGCACTCAAGGTCAGCGCCGCCAGAGGCGGCAGCGATGGAACGCGCATCACCCACCAGGCCGGCACGACCGCAATACCCGCGTGAACCGCGGCAGCGGCGAGCCGTCGCCACGGCAGCACATCGGCCACGCCGACGTTCATCAGGCGAGCGATCCGGACAACGGCCGCGGCTTTCACGAGGCTGGTGGCGACCAGCGTCACCAGCACCGCGCCGATCAACCCGAAAGTCGACATGAACCAGCCGATGAGCCCCGCGATCAGGGCGAGCCGAACAGCATTCAGCACGACGAGGATGCGCGTCTGGCCGTACACGCGCAGGACGGCGTCGACCGCAAACACCGACGGCAGAATCATCAGGCACCAGACCCTGAAAATCTGGACGCTGGCCAGGTAGCGGGGCGTGAAGAGAAAGGTGATCACCGCGTGAGCGTTCAGCAGAAAGAACGCCGCCAGTGGAAAAATCAGCAGCGCCAGCCTGGCGGTCGTGTCGTGCCACAATCTCAGCGCCGAACGCTGATGTTCGTCCCCGGCCTCGGCCATTCTCACCATCATCACGTTGGCGGTGGAGCTGCAGACCACATCCACGAGTGGAATCTGCAGACATCCGACGGCGTAGATCGCGAACGTCGCGGCGTCGAAGTTCGATGCGACCGCCCATTGGTGGAAGTTCGCCTGGATGACGTCGATGGCAACGGCCAGGGCGAACGGCAGAGCGTAGGCGAGTTGGTTGCGCCAGAGCGCGGCGTCGAGCTTCAACTCGGCGCCGAATTCGCGCCAGAGGTATGTGAGCATCGCACCGAGTCGGAGCGCGGCGAAGCCGGCCGCGCCGACCAGCACGGCCCGCAGCGTGCCGATGGCCAGCGCTGGAAGGATGAACAGTACTGTTCGAATCAGGTCCGAGGCGGCATAGGTCCTGGCGGCGTTCATGTGTTCGTGGCGCGAGACCATCACGATTTCGAAGGCCGCCGTCACCAGAGTGAAGGCCAGGAATACGCCGATGAACGGCAGGTAGCCCGCGATGTCGGCGTTGGTCAGCCACGCGGCAATGGTGGTCCGGGTCAGGTACAACACCGCGAAACACAGCGCACCCATCAGCGCGAGCGTCGCCAGCGCGTTGCCCACGCAGCGGCCGGCCTTGCCGGAGCTGCGCGGAACGAAGTAGTAGAGGCTTTCAGCCGCGCCCAGCTGCGCGAGTCCGTAGAGAGTCGTGTAGACGAGGAACAGCTGCTTATAGGTACCGAACGCGCCAGGGTCGAAGGTGCGGGCGAGCACGATCGGGATCGCGAACGACGCGGCAAAACCCGCAGAACGGCCAGCAACGAGTAGCAGAGCTGGACGCGATGTTCCGTCTTTCCCGAAGACGTGAGACCGGAGCGATGTCATGAGGTGGGCCGCCGTTCCAACAACGATTCATAGAGGTGCTCGGTCGCGCGCACCATCTGCTCGGTGGAGAATCGCGCGGTGGCCGATTGACGCGCGGCATGGCCCAACCGCTCCGCCAACTGCGGTTGGGCCAGCACATAACAGATCGCATTCGCGAGTGCGTTCGCGTCGGCCGGCGGCACCAGCAGACCGTTGACGCCGTCTTCGATGGCCTCCGGCGTGCCGCCGACACGCGTCGCGACCACAGGCACTCCCGCGGCCATCGATTCGAGAAGGACGTTGGAGAGGCCCTCGTTGAGCGACGGCATCACTGACACCGTGAGGCCGGCGATCAGTTCGCGCGCATCCGTTCGCAGGCCAGCGAACACCACGCGATCGCACACGCCGAGCTTTTTGGCGAGGTCGGTCAACTCGGTCCGGTACGCGCGATCGTCGGGGCTGGTCTCGCCGACCACGAGAAAGCGCGCCGCGGGAAATCGTGTGGCCACGATCGCGGCGGCTTCGAGAAACGCCTCGAGCCCTTTCAGTCGGGTCAGACGCGACACGACACCGACCACAGGCGGCGCCTGGGACAATCCAAACTCGCCAAGCAGCCGCGCCAAGGCCCTTTCCCGGCTGCAGGGACTGACGTCCACGCCGTTGCGAATCACGACAATCTTCGAGGGGTTGTATCGTTCGGAAATCAACCAGTCCCGCACCGCCTCCGCGTTGACCAGCACGCAGTCGGCGTAGCGGCACACCAGGCGCTGCACGTGCTTCTGCGCCGGCGTGAGATACGGAGCGAGGTCCCGAATCGAAGCGATGACGACGGGCGCTCCCGCCATGCGTGCGGGAGGTATCGCAAACACATTGCCGTAGAAGCTGTAGGCATGGACGATGTCGATCCGGCGCTGGGCGACATGTCTGGCGAATCGGGTCTGGTGCGCAAGCGCTTTGACGCTGCGAAACGTGGCGATGGGGTACTCGCGCAGTGGAATGCGGCGTTGGTCGAGTTCGTGGGCGAAGCCTCCCTGCCGCCGCAGACAGGCGAATTCCAGATCGAAGCGACGAGGGTCGAGGGAGCGTCCGAGCGACATGAATTGAGTCTCGGTGCCGCCGCACATCAACGTCGCAACGACCTTTAGCAGGCGGACGCGAGTGGCCCCGTCGAAGGCCGGCTTCCGGCGGTTCCGCCACTCTGACAAGGCGCGAGCGAACATCTTCATGAGGTCTACCGGGGCCCGGCCGACACTGGGCTCAGTTCCGCGATGCAAGCGTTCCGGAGGGCCACGGCCAGACCAGCGACGCAAAAGAAATAGAACTGGTAGGCAATCGGATGAAAGAACGCCGCGACCGCGAACGCGGCCAGTGCGATCTGCACGCTCGAGGCGAGGAGGCAGAGGTCGCGCAACGACGGGTCCGTCGACGTCCGACTCTCGACTCGTCGCGCGCTCCTGAACGTCGCCACCAAAAGCCAGAGAAACAGCAGCAGGCCCGGCAGCCCGAGATCGACGGCATACTCGAGATACGCGTTGTGAATCGATCGCCAGGTGACCCGCGCACGGAGCCGGTCGAGCGCCAGGATGTCCTGCCCGATTCCGGCGCCGAGGATCGGGTTGGCGACGACAAAGCGGGTGGCCACCCGGTAATCGCTCCACCGACCTTGCGCAGATCCGGTCGGGTCCGCCTCGAAATCGGTGATCGTGCTCAGACGTTCCATGTAGCCGGCAGGCAGGAGCGGCACGACCGTCAGCGTCGCGGCCACCATGGTCGCCGCCACGGCGGGGGCACGGCGCTTGACGAAGAAGATCATGGACAGGATGCCGATTGCCGACAGGGTCAAGAACCCGGCCCGTGAGAACGTCATAATCACCGTCGTCACGCTCAGGAGGAGCGCGCCGGCTGCAAGACTCCGGGCGACCACACCTCTCGAAAGTGCGATCAACGCGCCGGCAAAGGGAATGATGAGATTCAGCGTCAGCGCCAGGTCGTTGGGATTGCCTGAGAGTCCGGAGTATCCGGCGATCCGCTTGAGACCCTCGACGCCGGTGTAGAGGAAATCTCCCGACCGAAAGTGCTGAATCCCGATGATCGCGAGCGGGATCGAGCACAGAACCAGTGCCCACGCGAATGTGCGGAGGCGCTGCCGGGTCGTGACCAGCGTGGCAATCAGCCAGAAGAAGATCACGGCCTTGAAGTACTGGTCCGACAGCAAAGCGACGCTTCCGCTGGGCCAGTAGGAAAACGGAATAGTGATCGCCGCCCAGATCAAGAGAGTGAACGCGATCACGATTTCCCGGCGGGATCGCACGATGGGTTGCCGCCGGGCCGTGGTGTCGAGCATATGGGCCAGGATCGAAACACCAGCGGCAAGCAGAGCAATCCGCAGGGTTTTGAGCACAGGAAGCAGGGTCTGGGGCGTGAGCAGCAGAATGGCCGTGAAGGCCACGAGGCCGCCGAATGCCACCGGACTGCCTGGGACGGCGGCGCGGATCGCCGGTCGATCAGGACGCCACCAGTTCGTGCCCGAGTCGGTCTCTGTCACTGATTGGCTCCCTGACCTGGCCTTTCTTAGCGGACATTCGAATCGGTCCGTCGAAAAGCTGCACGTCTTCGAAACCGGTATCGCGGAACCAGCGGTAGACCTCGGGGTACAGGTACTTCCACTGGTATGTCGGCGTGTACCAATCGAACGTATCCAGCCAGCGCCAGCGCCAGTTCGATTCCATGGAAATGGGAAGCGCCAGGCGGAGTGCTTTGCCGATGACCGGCAAGCGATACGGGTAATAGAGCGGAATCGCCGCCGCCGACAGCAGCCACATCAGTCGGAGCGGCAGCCGTGTAGTGACAATCCGCAGGGCATCTGAAGCGTGATGCGACGAGCCATATCTCGCATAGAGATAGACCGCGAGCCGTCCCCGTGGCTTGACCGTCTCGGCGACGCGCGCGAAGGCGGACGGCGGATCGGGGGTGTGGTGGAGGACGCCGATCGAATAAGCCAGATCGAAGGTGTGAGCGCGAAACGGCAGCGCGAAAATATCCGCCTGGATGAGATGCACGTTGTCGTGCTTGCCGATGTTCCGGTAGGCGGCATCAACGGCGGTCGTCAGGTCCACGCCGAACACCTGCGCACCTTTCCCGGCCGCCTGTTCGGCAAATCGTCCCGCACCCACGCCGGCATCGAGCAGTAACCGCCCTCCATACTGGGCGTCGGACCAGCCGGTGGTCGCACGCAAGGCATCGTCGGATGCCGCGGTCGTGTTGAGCGAATCGAGTTGCACGGTGCGAAACCAGTTCCACTGAGACCCGAAGCTCCTGGCGTACTCGCCTCGAGGAACAAATCGTGGAACGCCGCCGCGGATCGGGTAGGTCGTCCCACAGCGAGCGCACGTAAGACTCCCCTCGAGAATCTCCCGGTCGATTCGCACCGCGGCACGGAGGGACAACCGCTCCTTGCACGACGGACAGACGATGATTTCGAGCGCAGTCGCTTTCACGATCACCTCGACAGCAGATCCAGCTTGGCCGGCACAGGCGGCATCGGTTCCGGATCCGCCGGCATCGTCGTCTCGACAGGCGGGTCGGACACTCGTGATAGCACCTGGCTCGCCCCATGACCGAGTAGGATGATTCCAACGGTCTCGAGAAGGATTCGAGCATCGAGGCGCAGAGATCGATTCTTGATGTAGTACAGGTCGTACCGCATCTTCTCGGTTTCTTCCTCGATGTTGTTGGCGTACCCGTAGCGGACCTGGGCCCAGCCGGTCACTCCCGGGTGAACCGTCGACCGCAGGCTGTAGTAGGCGATGTGCTGCTCGAAGATCTCTTCGTTGCACACCGGGTGCGGTCGCGGGCCGACGAGATTCATCTCGCCGCGCAGAACATTGACGAGCTGAGGGAGTTCGTCGAGGCGGAAGCGACGCAGCGCCCCTCCTACACGCGTGATCCGATCCGAGTTGTCCTGCACCCATTCGGACGGCCGCTCCTCGCACGGATGCATCGTCCGGAATTTGAGCAGGTTGAACGGTCGGCCGTCCCTTCCGCTGCGGGCCTGCACGAACATCACCGGCCCCTTCGAATCGAGCTTGATCGCCGCGGCAATCAGCGCCAGCACGGGCGAGAGGAACACGAGTCCGGCCGCCGCGATCACGACGCTGACGGCACGCGCGACACTCTCAGGCGCGCCGCTATTCGTGAATCCCTTCGACAGGATGAGGGGCCCTGGCGTGAGCGCTTCGATCGCCATCTTGCCGGTCAGCCGCTCACACAGGTCCAGTACGTCCTCCACGATCACGCCGCGGACACGAGACGTCAGCAGCGGCTTGAGGGGCAGGCGTCCACGGCGATCGAACAGCGCGACCACGATGTGATTCGCGCGAACGGCTTCGACGATCTCGGTCAGCCGGTCGAGCGGGCCGAGCCAGGGTGTCTCTGCTTGAAGATCGTCACCAGGAGGCCGGTCGTCGACGATTCCGACGGTGACGTGGTTGAATCCGCTGGCCGATCTCAGCTCCTCGATGAGTTTGGACGCCAGCGGCCCACCACCCAGGATCAGGATGCGCGAGACGGCGGGCCGGCTGGTGCGCATTCTGTACAGAAGTCCGGCCACGACGACCGTTCCCGCGAGCATCAGCAGCCACACCGCCGTCTGGCGGCCGATCGGCCACGACCCTCCCCACGTCACGCCGGTGAAAATCGACAGCCCGATCATTCGAGACACATGGACGGAGCTCGAGCGCACGATTGCGCAACCCTTGTCATGGTGTGTGGATAGCCCTTCGCTACAGACCCGCGGCGTTCGTCACATGGCTGGGCGGGCCCGAATGGCCTGTGAAAAATAATCGCGATAGGAGTGCCGGCGGTATCTCAGGAATCGACGAGCGTCGCCATTGAAGACGATGCCGAGCACGGACGCGTCTTCGAGCAGATTCAGCGTCCCTTCGAGGAGCTTGCGCGATGTTCGGTGGGCGGCGACGACCAGCAGGACGCCGTCGGTCCAGCGGGCCAGGAGCGCGCAGTCCGAAACCGGGCCGAGCGGCGGCGTGTCGAGCAGGACGTAGTCGTACTCGTCCCGCGCTTCCTGGAGCAGCGTCCCGAGTCGCGGCGATCGCAAGAGCTCGTGAATCGGTACGACGGTCGACCCCGCAAACATGACGTCGAACCGGTGCGGCCCCGCGGCCACGATCGCGTCGCGTAGAGGTCGGTTCGGGTCGTCGACGATGTCGGCCAGGCCAGGCGCCGGCTTCTGACCGAGCCTGAGATACCGCGCCACGGCGGGCCGCCGCAGATCGGCTTCGATCAGAAGGACCCGGGCGTCCGAGCCCTGCGCCAGCGCGGCCGCCAGGTTGATGGCGGTTACCGACTTTCCGTCCTTGACGCCAGGGCTCGTGATGGCCATCACGCGGACGCCACGTGAACGCTGGAGGCTTTCGAGTTTCAACCGCAACGCTTGGTATTGTTCGGCCTCGAGAGACGTCGGAGCGGTCAGACTGACCAGACGCCGGTCGAGCTTCTTGGCAAACATGGAAGACCCTCGAGTCGTTATGCGCCGCGCACCAACATCCGTACGATTTCTTCGTTGCCCCGCGCGGCGTGAATCGACAATGTCGCGAAGATCGCGACCACCACGACAAGCGACACCGTCGCCAGGACCGGGCGCAGCATACGATGCGGATACCCTGGCGAGATTCTGGGGATGCTGGCAAGAACAGGGACTTTGGTGAAGGTCCGCAGATCCTCCACGTCGTGGAACGTCGTGTCGAATTGCTCGGCGGCCAGCACGGCGCCGACGCCGGCAGCCACCGCGAGTATCAAGCCCAGGATGACGAGTCGCGGGCGATTCGGGGCGACAGGCGCGGAAGGCGGCAGCGCGTCCTCGAGAACCCGGAACTGTTCGCCATGCCGATCGGTTTCGAGGTTCTCGCCGAGCTGCGCTTCGTCGAGTTTCTTGAGCAACGAGTCATACAGGCCTTTCGACGCCTGCTGATCCCGCGCCAGGCGAGCGAATTCCTGTTCGCGCTCCGGCACCGCTTCGAGGCGCTGCTCCACGTTGGCGATCGTCTGTCGCAGAGCGGCTTCGTCCTTCTTGAGGCGCTCGATTTCGGCTTCCACGCCTTCCAGCGTCCTGAGTCGCGCGGCGGCCGGTATGGCGGCGGCCTTTTGAGCCGCGTCCGCGGGGTTCGCTTCGCGCTCGCGCAGCAGTCCATCCTCGCGCTCGCGTTCGGCGATCGCGATTTCGGCTTTGAGCCGGACGACATCCGGGTATCGGCTGTTGTATTGGCTTTCGAGCAGCTGGAGACTGTGTTTCATGCGCTCGATTCGATCGGGCCCGGTGTCGGCGACCGCGGTGCGCTTGCCGGTTGTCGCATCAAGCGTGATCGTCAGGCCGTCGGTCAGCTTCTCGCGATCCTCCAGCAGCTTCAACTGGCGTTCCCCATTGAGGCGAAGCTGCGTGTTCAGTCGTTCGAGGGCCGCCAGGTTGACGTCGACCTGTTGCGGCAGCTCGCCGTGATGACTGGACGTATATGCACGCATTTCCCTCTCGTGCTGATCCAGTTGCTTCCTGGTTGCATTCAGCTGCTCCCGCAGGAACTCGGTCGTGCGCGTCGCTCCCTCAGAGCGGATGTTCGCGTTCTGGGCGACATAGAATGCCGACAGCGCGTTGGTCACGTCGGCAACGGTTTTGCCGCTCGCGCCGGTGTAACTCAATTTGAACGAGACGGTCGTCTTGCGGCCGCTGACCTGTTCCGGCCCGTTCAGCTCGATATCGATGTCGCGGCGCATCTGGTCCAGAACGGAATCCATCGGCGCGCGGGCGCGCAGCTCCGGGTAAAGATCGAATCGGGTGATCAGATCGGTCAGCCGATCGCGGCTGAGGATCTCCTGCTTGATGACGTGAAGCCGGCTGTCCAGTTCACCGTTCACGGCCGACCGGACGAAGGCCTCTGGAATCGGCCGCTCCACGAGGACAATGGCTGTCGACCGGTACAGATCGGGCAGGCACAGCGCAAAGGAGACGGCCGATGTCAGCACCGCGGCGGACACCAGCATCGCCACGATCTGGCGCCGGTGAAACATCTCGACTGCACGGAACACGAGCGATTCGTCAGTCGAGGGCGAGAGTATGTCCTGGGACACTGGGATTCCCCTTACGGAACGACGACGATGTCGCCCGGGCGGACGAAGAAGTTCTCCTGCTCCATGCCCTCGGCGATCTTCCGGTAGTTGAACGGGATGCGCGTCGTCGTCCCGCCGCTCTGGCGAAGGACGACGATCCGGTCTCGCGCCGCGAAGTCCGTGAAGCCCTGAGCCAGCGCGATCGCTTCCAGCACCGTCATCGGGCTCTTGAGCTCGTAGCGTCCGGCCGTCTTGACCGCACCGACCACGGCGACCTTGCGGCTGTGAACTTCGCGAACGATCACCGATACTTCCGGCGTCGGCACGAATTCCGAGAGGCGGGCCACCAACTGCTCGCGAAGATCGCTCGGCGTGAGACCAGCGGCCCGAAAGTCGTTGAGCAGCGGCAGCGAGACCTTGCCGTCCGGCCGCACGGGAACGGTGCGGCTCAGTTCAGGGTTCTTCCACACCGAAATGTCGAGGACATCTTCCGGCCCGATCTGGTACTCGACCGCTGTGTCGAGCGCGTTCGAGTTCGCGAGCGCGGTCGCGCGCGCCGCAGGGATGGCGCCGCGCGGCGACGGCACTTGAGCGGACGCCGCGGAGACGGCCGACAGAAACAGCAGTGAGGCCGCGAGCAAGCGTAGAGTCATCGGTTCGCTCCATGGGAAGGCTTCCTGAGCAGTTCGAGGGGATCTTCCGGTTGGAAGGATCGACCCAGGCGCGGCGGCGTCGCGATCAGACGGAGCCGGAGGATATGGCGAACCACCGTCTCGTCGGACAACAGACTGGTTCGAACGTCGCCCCGCTGAAAGTCGGCGCCATACGACAGGGCGACGACAAACGGCCCGATCGGGCTCCGGACGGCAAGGATCTCACCGTGATACACGCGGGCCTTGCCCTGTGAAATGGTGTCGATGTTGAAGAACCCGCCATACAGTCCGAGGGCGAAGTTCTTGATGACGGGCGACGTCACCTGCGCAGTGGCGCTGTTCACCTCGACCGGACCAATGACGCCGAGCGTGATCGATTCGCCGCGCCAGTAATCGAGCCCGAACCCGACCAGGTGCGTGCCCTTTCGCGCGAACGCGGCGACGATCTCTGGCGCGATCCCGCCGCGCGCGGACAGTCGCGGGCCGGCTTGCAGCGTGAGTCTCGTGAACGGCGTCGCCCTGTACGTCCAGCCAACGAGCGGCGCGTATGAGGTGCGCGTGTCGATTTCGTTCACGAAACGACGCTCCAGATAGCCGACGCTCGCCGCCGATCGGGGCGATAGCTGACGCGTCACGTCAGCGCGCACCACGTGCTCGTCCTCGGCCGGAGTCCCTTCGATGCCCTCGTTCGTCCAGGTGTAGCCTGCCGAAATGATCGTCCGCGGCGCCACTTGATAGACCATCGAGGGCCCGACCTGCCATCGCTGTGCGCGCCGGCGCTCGAGCAGGAGGCCGGTGACAAAGTTCAGATCCCCCGCGGTGTCGGTGCGATCGTAGTTGCCGTCTACCGTGATTGTTGATTTCGAATTCTGACGAAACGCGGCCGTCAGCATCCCGTGGCGGCGCGCATCGAGATTGTTCAAGGCCGGATGATCGACCGACCGTTGCATCTCGAACGAGTACAGACCGTTGATGTTCACGACCGGCGTCGCGAACAGCCCGGCGATGCCCGGCGTCAGGAGCGTCAGCTGATCGGCAGAACCGGTGGTCGTGGCGAACGGATTGTCGTCGAACACCGAGCTGACGGTCACTGACGGCACGAACATCACGCGCGTTTGCGATCGAGCCACCTGCGGCAACGCGAGCTGGGCGGACGCAACCGCACCCATGAGCACGAATCGCATGCCGATCCCGGTCCTCATTCGCAGGGCGCAACCAGCGCGTAGTCAACTTCGACGGCCACGCTGGTCTGAAGGAGGTTGATCGACACGACGAGGCGACCCTTGTTCGGCTTGTCACGCACGAAGATCCCTTCGACGCCTGTGAGCGGGCCGTCGAACACCCGGACGCGATCGCCGCGGTTGAAATACGCGTGAGGCAACACCGGCACACCGGCCTTGACGACGCGTTGGATCCCCTCCATTTCGATGTCAGCGATCGGCGTCAGCCGGTTCCAGCCGCCATCAAGTACTCGAACGACCCCGCGGGCGTTGAGAATCTCGATGTAACTCTTCTTCTCCATGCCGTGACGAACGAACAGATAGCCGGGAAACATCGGCACGACACGAGGCGTCTGGAGCCGTTTGGACCACACGCCCCGCTCCGGGAGAAAGAGCGAAAAGCCTCTGGCCGTCAGCTGATCGGCGACGAGATTCTCGAAGTGACTGCGCGTGTAGATCGCATACCAGGCGGCCGGCTCCCGCGGTGCGCAGGGTTCGGAAAGGTGGTCGTGCTCGATGGTCGTGGTCCCGTCGGTCAACAAGGCTTCGCCCCCTTAGGGTTCGAGCGGTCTCATCCGCGCGAACCCCACATTTGAGCGCTGCGTCTACTTGCTAGGGCCGAAGATCTCCGGACTGAAGAACTTCGCACGACGCTCATGCACGTCGCGATCTGCCGGCGCGTCGGACGAGACTTCTCTCCTGACATCCCGTCCGTCGCACCGCTCTGGCCGATTCAGCCACTGCATAAACACTGCCCGAGAGCGGGTCCAAAAGAATGGGACTTCCGGCCGTCTCCGTTGCGCTGATTTCAACGGCGCCGTCGCGAGCGCCATCGGTCTTTCACCCTCGTCCATCACGAGGTCATGCGAGCCAAGGTGTTGCGTGCGCAGGAGATCGTCGAACTCGAGATCGCGCCAACCATTCGGATCGTCATACGGCTCCGAGCGGTTGCTGGCGGTCGGCACTGCCCACCAGGTGGCCCTCGATTCGCGATGGGCCGGCTGCCCGCGATCCCGGCGCGCACAATCGCCTCACCGTGGGTCGCCACCTGATTTCGAGGGCGAGCTGATTCTCGGTTGGGATGCACCTGGCCCAGTCGGCCGGTTCTGCACGAACCGCGAGCGCGGCGGCGAGTTGGCGAGACCCGGGAGGTTGAGACTGTCGCGATGTTGGGGCCGTGGGAATGGGGGCGAGGTGCAAGCGCTTCAGCCAAGCGTCGAGCGTTTGAATCGGAGAGGCGTCATTGGCCGGTGTGTGTCGGCGTCAGAGAAGAGCACCGTGCTCAGCCGCGTCCAGGCCCTTCGGTCCGCTCCACCCTGCGGTGGCTGCGGCAGCCTGGACCGGCTTCGCTCGGTGCTACGGAGCCGATGCCGACGGAGGGGAGGGGGGAACTCTCCCCTCCGATCGGCGCGGGCGCGTCACGCCCTCGGCCACGTCGCGTCTGTTGCTACCAGCGGAAGGCCACACCCAGACTGGAGCGCCAGTACTTGATACCGGACAGCTCCACCAGCCTGTTCGCGTCGTCCAACCGGCTATTGTCGACGTTGAGATCGAGCGTGTTGTCGTTGTTTGCCTTGAACCACCGGATATCGGCGCGGACGCCGACTTTGCCGACGTATCCGAAGCCGCCCACGCCGACGTTGCCGCCGAACCGCGACTGGCTGGCGCTGATCGTGGACTGGATGAGGTTTGTGTCGATCGTGATCAGATCCGCGCTCATGTTGATGGCGCCGATGCCGCCGGAAATGTACGGCCTGAAGCTCCCGACGTGGCCGAAACGGAATCCGTAGATCGCGTTGAACATGTAGGCGCTCAGACTCGGATGGTCTGAGATCACCAGGCTGGGTATCTTGAAGGTCGGTGCGAAGTCGGCGAGGAATTCCGCGCCGAGATTGGTACTCTGCCACAGATAGGCGATCTGTCCGCCGAACGCGATGCTCCTGTTGATGGGTACGTCGAAGGTTTCATTCAGCGCACCGCCACTCGCCTCGAAGTAGTTGCCAACGTTGAACGACGCGATCCATGGCTCATACTCGGTTTCTTCGACGACCGCAGCGACCACGGCGGGCGGCGGCGGCGGCGGAGGCGGCGGCGGCGGCTCATAGGCCGGCGGCGGCGGTGGCGGCGGCGGCTCGGGACGCGGCGGCTCAGGAGCCGTCGGTACCGGGGCCGCGGTCTTGCTGACCAGCGAGAAATTGCCACACACCTTGGGGACGATGAACGAGTACACGTACCCGCCAGCAGTCACCTTGAACTGGTACGCCTCGAAGGAGTCGCGTCCCGCCCATCGGACATTCCGCAACACGGCCGGCGCTCCGCCACGCTTGAGCGCCATGAACAGAAACCGGGCGCCCGGCGTGATCGTCGTGTCGGTCACTTCGCTCACGGAGAAGCCGTCGGCCAGCTGTGCGGAGACGTCGCCATAGCCGGCCATCACCATCACGCTTCTGATCGCGCTTCGATTCGCGATCACCATCGCGTGCAGGTCGTCGACCGTGCGCAACGGCTGACTGAACCGCGTCGTGCCACCGAGCTTCGTGACCTGGTGCTCGCGGCCGTCGGTTCCATCCTGCGCGATCGCAGGTGCGACCAACATCCCGAGCGCTGTCGCTACTAACACTGCACTACGTACGACTCTGACTTTCCTCATGACCATCTGGCCTCCTCCAAGAGTTCCGGACAACGAGTCCGAGCAGCTACAAGAGCGGGGCCACAGCGCGCTCGAAGGAGTTTTGTAAGGAAATTGCGCGTTTAAGCGGATATGCGCGCTCTGCACCGCCGACTGCCAGGACCATCTGCGACGGCCTGTGATGATCGGTCACGGCCAGTTGCAGTGACGCCGCGCGGAGCGGTCGGTCACAACGGCCTTCGGCAATAGTTCGTTGATCTACTAGCCGTCGACGCGCAACGCGTCGACGGTCGGCAAGCGCAGACTTCGCCGCCCCGGCTCCAGCGCGGCAACGGCCGCCACGATCGTGATGACTGCCGCCACCGTCACCAGCAGCGCCACGCCGGCCTCAGTCCGATCCCCGCCGCTGAAAGCGCGGACGTCGAGATCAGCGAACCGACCGCCATGCCGCGACAGATGCCGCATCGCACGACCGTAATTTCGATCGCTGCTGGATCTGCAGCGCGCCGCCGGTGATTTGCTGAATGCGGAGGAGCACGCCGTAACCGTGCAAGGTACCGAGTGAGACGGCTTTGAGAATGAGAGCGTGCCTGGCAACAGCCCCGTCGAGTCGTCCACGCCGTCTCCTAAGCGCGCTAGGAATATGACAACCGGACGCATTGCATTCGCGCGAATCTTGGCGATAATCGGGCGAGGCCGGCGCTTGTCCGCGCGGTCGTAGGCGAAAGACCCATCAAACAGCAGGGCATAACAGGGAGCTCCCATGCGTTTCGCGCTCGTTTTGAGTATCGTCGTCGCGGGGGCGGCCGCGGCAGCGCCAGCGGTGGCAGCCGACGGCACACCAACCTTCACCAGGGACGTCGCGCCGATCTTCTACAAATCGTGCATCGAATGCCATCGCGCGACGATGTTCGCGCCGATGTCGCTGACGTCGTTCGAAGACGCGCGTCCGTGGCTGCGCTCGATCAAGCAGCGAGTGACGACGCGGACAATGCCGCCGTGGGGGTCGGACATGCCGCACGGCGTCCTCCGCAACGATCCGCGTCTGACGGACCAGGAAATCCAGACCATCGTCTCGTGGATTGACGGCGGCGCGCCGAAGGGTGACATGGCTGACATGCCGAAGATGCCGGCGCTGGCCGACGGCTGGACGATCGGCAAGCCCGACGCGGTCTACTCGATGACCGAGGACTACAAGATTCCTGCCGCCGGTACGATCGAATATCTGTATCTCCGGATTCCCGTGAACCTGCCGGAGGATCGCTGGTACACGGCGGTCGAGATCAAGCCCAGCGCGCGGGCGCACGTCCACCACATCATCGCGTACACCGAGCCTCACAGCGACGCGCCGACGCGTCCTGGCAGCACCTTCGGACCGACCAACATCACCGGCGTGTCGCCGAACAAGCCGGGCCTCGTCTTCGAGCCCGGCGTCGCGAAGCTCCTGCGCGCGGGGCACGACATCATCCTGCAGATGCACTACACGACCAACGGCACGGAAGCCGTCGATCGCACGCAGGTGGGGTTCGTCTTCGCCAAGGAGCCACCAAAACAGATCCATGTCACCGGCCTGGCTGTGCAGCCGCGCTTCGTGATTCCTGCCGGCGATGCGAATGCGGAAGTGAAAGCCGTCGCCGAGATCAGGCAGGACACCATCGTGACGAGCCTGACTCCGCACATGCACGTGCGCGGCAAGGACATGACCTACACCGCGCTCTACCCGGACGGCACGTCGGAAGTGCTCTTGCGCGTGCCGAAATACGACTTCAACTGGCAGATCACCTACGATCTGGCTAAGCCGAAGGTCCTGCCGAAGGGAACCAAGGTCGAGGTCGTCGCACACTTCGACAACTCAGCGGGCAACAAATACAACCCCGACCCCACGAAGGACGTGAAATGGGGCGACCAGACGTGGGAAGAGATGATGATCGGGTTCTGGGGTTCCGTGGTCGACGCGCCCACTGCCTCTCAACAACAAAAGCAGTGAACGTGTCAGCTGGGCCGCGACAGCCTGTCAGCACTCGCGGCGCAGCGCCACCAGCGGATCCACGCGCGTGGCGCGGCGGGCCGGCAGGAGGCTGGCGACAATAGCTACCATGGCCAGCAGCGCGCTGACGAAGGCAAACGTCAGGCCGTCGGTCGGACTGACGTAGAGCAGACTGGCGATCAACCGGGTCGCCCCGAACGCTGCGGCCAGTCCGACGGACACGCCCAGAAACGTCAGCGTCACGCCGTGGCGCAGGACCATCCGCAACACGTCGGCGTGCGCGGCGCCCAGCGCCATGCGGAGGCCAATCTCGTGCGTGCGCTGCGTCACAGAATTGGCCATTACACCGTACACACCGATCGTGGTCAGCGTGATGGCCAGCAGTCCGAACACGGCGAGGAGCATCGCGCCCAGCCGCGCGGTCCACAGATTGCCATACAGAACCTCGGTCATCGTGAACCCTTGCGGCACCGGCATGGTGGCGTCCAATTGTCGAATCACCTGACGCATCGAGGGCAGCGCCGTCAAGGCATCTCCGCGCGTGCGAACGGCAAGCGCCATCGCCGGCGTGTAGTACTGGAGCGCCGCGTAGTACACGTGCGGCTCCGTCGCCCTTGCCATGCCGCCGTACTTGGCGTCCCGCGCCAGGCCGACCACGGTGTAGCGGTTCGGATTCAGGCGATGCTTGAACGTCTTGCCGACAGCATCCTCACCCGGCCAGAACATCCTGGCCATGGTCTCGTTGACGATGGCCACGAGCTCGGTGCCATCGCGATCGGCTTCGGTGAAGTCGCGGCCTCTGAGAATCGGAATCCCCACGGTCGTGAAGTAGCCCGGCCAGATGCCATTGAACGCCACGAACAGGCTGCGCAGCTCCTCGGGCAGATCGCGACCCTCGGGGAAAATGCGCCGGCGGACCGCCTGGCCGCTGAACTGAGGAATGGCTTCGCCCCAGGACACCGACTGCACGCCCGGTAGTTGTCCGACACGCTCCACGGCATCGCGATAGAACTGCATGCCGCGCTGCGGCGAGTATCCCTGCGCGCCGGCGTTGACGAACATCACCGCCAGCCCCTCGGTCCGGAATCCCGGATTCAACCGTTGCGCCTCCTGGAGGCTCCGTAGGAACAGGCCCGCACCGATCAACGCCACCAGCGACACTGCCACCTGGCCCGTCACGAGGACGTCGCGCAGGTCGAGGCCGAAGCTCCACCGGCCGCGGCGCGCAGGCGTTTCTGACTGACTCTTGAGCGCCGACACCAAGTCGAGACGTGAACCGTGAATCGCCGGAACGAGGCTGAACAGGATTCCGGTGAAAAGCGCGAGCGCCACGGTGAACCACAGGACCCGCGGCTCCAGGGCGAGATCGAGGAAGTCGTCGCGCATGCCGGTGGGCCGGAACGACCACAACAGATCCCGACCAAAGCCGGCCACGAGAATCCCGGTCGATCCGCCCATCACCGCCAGGACGCCGCTCTCGGCAAGCAATTGACGGATCAGTCTCCACCTGGGTGCGCCGATGGACAGCCGGATGGCGATTTCCTTCCGGCGTTCCATCGCGCGCGCCAGTAGCAGGCTGGCCACGTTGGCGCAGGCGATGAGCAGCACCAGTCCAGTGGCCGCGAGCAGCAGGCCGCCCGAGCGCACCAGATCGTCGCGTCCGCCCACGCCGAGGGCGGACTGTGTCAGCGGAAAGATTTCGACGCTGCGGCCTTCGTTTTCCGTCGGGTACTGTTCTTCCAGCCGTTTCGCCATCGCCTTCATCGCCTGTCTGACGCGTGCCAACGACACATCGGGCTGGAGCCGGCCGACGACGCCGAAGACCAGCGAGTTCCGGGCGGTGTAAAAGGTTCGCGCCGTTTCGCCGGTCACCAGCTGTTCGTGCGTGGCGAGCGGTGCCCAGAAGTTCACGTTCCCCAGCGTCTGGAGGCCCTTGAATGCCGGCGGCATGACGCCAATCACCGTGAACGTGAAGCCGTTGAGCGTGACCGCCTTGCCGACGATGGTCGGATCGGAATTGAAGGCGCGCTTCCAGAGTCCGGTGCTGATCACCATCACGGGTGACGCGCCAAGCGTCGCGTCTTCAGCAGGCGTAAACGTGCGTCCGAGGGCGGCGTCGACGCCGAGCACCTGGAAGTAGTTGCCGGTGACCAGTTGGCCGCCGATCGCCAGCGGCTCGCTCCCGCCGACCAGGTTCGCGCCAATGCCTTGAAAGGCGGCCAGTCCGGAGACCTCACGGACGTTGTCGCGGAAATCGCGATAGTTGGCGAGCGAGACTGCCTGGTACGCTGTGGACTTCAGCATCACGGTGAAGACCTCCACCAGTCGCTCCGGATCGCTCACCGGCAACGGGCGGAGGAACACCGCGTTGATCACGGTGAAGATGGTGGTGTTGGCGCCGATACCCAGTGCCAGCGAGGCGACGATGACCGAGGTCAGCGCGGGATTCCGCATCGCCGACCGAATCGCGAATCGGACGTCCTGCAACATCGCAGTCCCCCTTACTCGGTGCGACGCATTATCGCCGGGTTCCCGGTGCTCGGTCGGCAAAGTATGTGCCGCCGCCGGAACATTAGACTCCACGGTTCCACGGCTGGTTGGAGGTCCACGACGATCGGAAGGTGTCCGCTTGTGGAACGCCGTCGTCCGGTCGCGGACTCGTGGACGGCGGAGAGGTCATCGTCTAAGCGTGGGTAACAGCGCGGCCGAGACATCGCCCTCGAAGACCTTGGCCCCGGAATCGAGAACATTCACGCTGCCCGCCGCGGATCTCGATGTGGGCGGGTTTGAGATCGCGCTGGACGATGCCGCGCTTATGCGCCGCTTCGAGCACGTTGGCCACCTGCGCCGCAATCCGCAGCGCTTCGTCGATCGGCAGCGCGCCAGCGCGGTCTGGATCGCTGGCGACTCCGTCGGGCAGGACCTTGAGCGCGAGGTCGCGGTTCAGGCGAGTGTCATGTGCGCGATAGACCTCGCCCATGCCGCGGGCGCCGATCGAACCGGTGACTTCGTAGGGCCGTGCGGTGTCCGGAGATCAGTGTCAACTGAGCCGGGGGACATTCTGCCGCGAATGCCCGCCGGTGGACGCGCTTATGCCTCAGGTCGTCGGCCCTGGGTGACGACAGACCGTGATCGCATCTCCACCCGCGGGAACGAGTACACGCGGCGACCCCAGAACACGGTGTGTCCTCTGGGCCGCCCGTTGCACTCTGTTCCTTCGGAGGTGATGTATGCGACTGCCAATCGCGGCCGCCGTCGCAACCACGGGTCTATTGACGGCGACCCTCGCATTCGGCGCGCTTTCGAAAGATGACCTCAAGAATCTCAACAAGGCGACAACGGTGCTCAGCGAGTTCCGGAACTCGTCGGAGATTCCCGAATCGATGTGGACCAAGGCCGACTGCGTGCTCGTGATTCCATCGCTGAAAAAAGCGGCGTTCATCGTCGGCGGAGAAGGCGGCTCCGGCGTCATGAGCTGCCGGCATTCGAACGGCGCGTGGGGCACCCCAGTCTTCATGCAGCTGACGAAAGGCAGCGTTGGTTTCCAGGTGGGCGCGTCATCGACTGAACTCGTGCTGTTCGTGATGAACGCCAGCGGAGCAGAGAAGCTGCTGAGCAACAAGACGACGCTCGGAGCCGGCGCCTCGATTGCGGCCGGGCCCGTCGGACGGACGGCGACCGCAGCCACCGACGCGCAGATGACGGCAGAAATGCTGTCGTACTCACACTCGAAGGGTCTGTTCGCCGGCGTCGACTTGTCCGGTGGCAGTCTGGCTCCTGATAAGGATGCCAACGTGCGGGCCTATGGCACGACCGCTTCGGTGCGGCAGATTGCCCTGGGCACGACGCCGGTAACCGCCCTGGCGCAGGCGCGCGGGTTCACCGACGCGCTTCGGGGCGACACGCGGGCGACGACGGGCGTGAAGTGAACTGAGGCGATTCTCGATCGAAGGTCGCACATCGGAGTCCTGTCGTGAGCGTTTGTGCCCACCAAAGCTCGAAGAGCCAAGGTGGGCCAAACGATCTTTCAGCTAGCAGCAATCGAGGAAGTTGGTCTCACGACCGAATCGAAGATGTTTTCCTTCCTCGTCGCCGTGTGGAGTAAGATCTGCCCGCCATGCGCCAGGTCGCGCCGTGTTGGCCGTTCTGACCTCGTCGAGACCCACGCCTACGTTCGTCGTTGACGGTTCTCATGAAACAGCTGCAAGCAGTACGGCACGCAGGCGATCTTTCGATCTCTGCGGTTGAACGCTCATGGTCAACGTCGAAGAACGTGGTGTGAGCGGCGTTCAGCGTAAGGCTGCGCGTGCCGGCTTTCACGATCGGTCTGTAATGCCATGAATGGCCTACGTGCATCCGGGCGGAACGACGGCGAGCATAGATTGCGGGTTCTGGTGGCGGACGACAATGCGTCCATCCTGGCAAAAGCGTCTACGCGTCTCGCGAGAGACTTTGAAGTCGTCGCCGCGGTCAGTGATGGGCGGCAGGCATTGTACGCGGCGCGGCGGCTGGATCCAGACGTGGCGGTCCTCGACGTCACCATGCCGGAAATCGACGGTTTTCAGACAGCGCGCGAACTGAAGCAATCGGGCTCACGCGCCAGGATCGTCATGATGACGATGCACGACTCGGACGAATTCGTGGCCGCCGCCATCGACTCCGGGGCGCTGGGATACGTCCTGAAAACACGAATGCATTCAGATCTGGTCAGCGCCATCGAGCACGCGATCGCCGGACGTCTCTTCGTGCCTTCGCTCACCTCGCTTCGTGCCATCGCCCCTGCCCCGAGCGCCGGCCGGCATGCGATGCTGTTGGGCGTCGAGCCTCGCCTGTTCCTGGATGAGGTGAGCCGCCTGCTCGCCTCCGCGATTCGACGAGGTGACATGGCCGCCATCATCGGAACCGAGGCTACGCGCGACGGGGTCTCGGAACGATTGCTGGCGAAGGGCTGCGATCTTGCCAAGGCCATCGACCGAGGCACGTATGTGTCGATCGACGCGGTGGAGGCGGTGGCGCAGGTGATGGTGGGCGGCCGGCTGGATATTGATCGCGTCGCAGCGTTCGTCGATGATTTCGAACGGTCACGTCTGGCCGTATCCGCGTCGAACCTGACGGTGATCGGCGAAATGTCGCCTCTGCTCTGCGCGGACGGCCACTCTGAAGCCGCGCTTGAACTGGAACCCACCTGGGATAACCTGACCCGAGGACTGCCATTCCTCACGGTCTGCTGCTATTCAGTGGCGGCCTTCAACCAGGGGAGCCCTGAACTCTTTCCCACGATCTGCGCTTCACACTCGGCAGTCTGTCACGCACACCCCGCATTCAGTCGCGTGTAGAAAGCGGTCGCGACACCTCACCGCCCGACCAACTTCTGCAGATGCTCGGGGTAGCGTGCGCCGTGCACCTCGATCTGTGACGCCGCGCGATCGATCTCTTGCAGGTCGTCGCCGCTCAGCTGAATCCTGGCCGCGCCGAGGTTCTCCTCGAGCCGGTGACGCTTCGTGGTCCCCGGAATCGGCACAGTCCACGGCTTCTGCGCCAGCAGCCACGCGAGCGCGATTTGCGCCGGCGTCGCCTTTCTCCGCTCCGCAAACGTCGCGAGCCAGTCGACAAACGCCTGATTGGCCTTGCGATTCTCGGGCGTGAAGCGCGGGACGACGTTCCGGAAGTCGGTGCTGTCGAAGGTGGTCTTGTCGTCGATCTTCCCGGTGAGGAACCCTTTGCCGAGTGGACTGAAGGGCACGAACCCGATGCCCAGTTCCTCGAGCGCCCGCAGGGTTTCGCGTTCGGGTTCGCGCCACCACAGCGAGTACTCGCTCTGCAGCGCGGTCACGGACTGGACGGCATGCGCGCGACGAATGGTCTGAACACCCGCTTCGGAGAGCCCAAAGTGTTTGACCTTGCCTTCGCGAATGAGGTCCTTCACCGCGCCGGCGACGTCCTCAATCGGGACGTTGGGGTCG
>Ga0207641_10000699_pt1 | contig 36129 bp, 27 predicted proteins | sample KBSSwiS62_FD_184306 | JGI IMG/M metagenome (GOLD analysis project Ga0207641, IMG submission 184306) | Switchgrass rhizosphere microbial communities from Kellogg Biological Station, Michigan, USA - KBS Switchgrass S6-2 (SPAdes) (version 2) | ecosystem: Host-associated > Plants > Roots >... | reverse complement strand
TCCTTGTGTCAAATAAAAAACTCTCCCTGTCATGATGAAGTTGTTGTTTATCACATTTCAAAAGATAGCACTGGTAAGTCATACGAGGTGATCGCTAATAAGATCGTTGATGGAAAAGAAGATTACATGGGGACAATACCATTTACTTATGATGGCAAGCAAAAAGTTTTTGTTTCTGTTGATAGTGTACGAAATGCCAGGTGGGAATTTAAGATAACCGGCAGTACAATGAAAGGAACATTAATGTATAAAGGCGATCTGTTCAGGATCATCGAAGTGAAAAAAGAAAATTAAGATTTGATGTCTTTTTTTCGTTATTGGTATTGATGTATCGGAATCTTTTAAGAGATCGATATCTGTTTATTTAAATATCATTTTCATTGCTGATAGTGGTCATTTTTCTTTACTTGCTCCATATTTTACTTTGTAATGCTCGCCAAAGATTAAAACTATGGGACGAAAGTACTTGCTCTATTGCGGCTTAGCCGCATCATTGCTTTATATCGGTATGAACATTTTTATTCCTTTTTTAGATAAAGGATACAATTGGGTTACGCAAACTGTTAGTGAGTTATCTGCTGTTGATGCACCAACAAGACCTTTATGGTTTCCGGTGGGCATAATTTATACATTGTTTGTTGCTTCATTCGGTTGGGGTGTCTTTAAATCGGCAGGTCGAAAACGTTTCTTACGAATAGTCGGAGTTCTGCTGATCATTAACGGATTGATAGGGTTGACATGGTCTCCCATGCATCAACGTGAAGTGCTGGCTGCAGGCGGCGGAACTTTTACAGATACCTGGCATATTGTTATGAGTATAATAACAGTGATGCTCATGTTCCTCTCGATCGGTTTTGGTGCAGCTGCTTTTGGAAAAGGGTTTCGTGTTTATTCTATCGCCACAATTATCATTTTTATTGTGTTTGGAATTTTGACTTTTACCGAAGCTCCTAATATCGATAAGAATCTTCCGACACCATATATCGGGTTATGGGAACGTATCAACATCGCTGCTTTTATGATTTGGTTGTTCGTGTTTTCCATTGATCTTTTAAGGCTTGAAAAGAAACCTTCATTAAGCATAGTCAAATAGAGACCAGGTGAGAGATAAGTATCTTTATTCCATCGTTCTCCGATGAACAATTGAATCAAAAGAAAACTATCTTAGAGAAAAATAGGAATGTCCGAACCAACCCCCTACTCAAGATTAGAAGCTTTTTGCGATGGTGTGTTTGCTATAGCGTTAACGTTATTGATCATTGACATCAAGATCCCCTCTACAAAAGAAATTAATACTACCGCTGAGTTCTGGGTTGCATTAAAAGGTATTGCTCCGTCAGTATTGGCTTTTATTTTAAGTTTCATTATCATTCTTATCACATGGGTTAATCATCACAATGCTTTAAAACTGGGAAGTAAATCATCCGCCGCATTTATTTATGCAAACGGGTTCTTGTTATTTACTGTTGTTTTTATGCCATTTCCAACCTCTTTGATGGGCGAATATATTTTAACTGATCATGCCGCTCCTGCGGTAATTCTTTATGAATCTACTATGGCATTGCAAGCCATTGGCTGGGTTTTAATAGTCAAAGCAGCGCTTAAAGATCATTTAGGTAAAAGCGAAAAAGCAACTTTGCAAATTCGCAAAAATGGTCAGTTTGCATATTTTGCATTTGTCCTTTATGCTCTTTGTGCGATCATAGCAATTTGGTTTCCTCTTACGATTGCCGTCATTACTACTATCACCTGGATCTTTTGGTTGGTACATGGAATTAATATTAAACATGAATTCTGAACCCGCTTCATAAAGTTTTATAGAGAAACCTACGCAGGACAATCTGAAATAAACCATAGATATTTACTGTTCCGGCAGGATTTATTGTCTTTAACTTTGCTTTTTCCATAATGATAAACCATCTTAGCCATCCGCTATGAAAAAGATTCTAAGAAGAACCCTGAAGATAACTGGCATTACACTCATTGCCCTTATTGCAATTGCATTTCTTATTCCTGTTCTTTTCAAAAAACAAATAACTTCTCTTGTTAAAAAGGAGATCAATAAAAGCCTCGTAGCCAAGGTTGATTTTAAAGATGTAAGTCTTTCGCTATTCCGTCACTTTCCTAAGATTTCTATTTCACTCGATGAACTTTCTGTTGTAGGTACAAATGAATTTGCCAAAGACACATTGATCTCAGCAAAAACATTGGATGCTTCTGTCAATCTTATCAGCGCCATCAAAGGAAAAGATATTAAAGTATATGGTGTCTTCCTGGAATCACCCCGCATACACGCACTGATGAATAAAGAAGGAAAAGCAAACTGGGATATTGTCCGGCCTGACATCGACACAACTGGCTTAACGGACACATCTCCATCTGAATTCAAAATGAACCTGCAGAAATATGAGATCAAAAATGGTTATCTATATTATAAAGATGAAACAGCAGATATAAGTACTGAGATCTCCAATCTTGATCACGAAGGCAGCGGCGATTTTACCGCAGATGTATTTACGTTGAAAACAAAAACAAAAGCAGATAATGCCGGTTTTATCTATACCTCTATTCCTTATCTCAACAATGCGAAAGCAGAGATCGATGCTGATGTTCAAATTGACAACACTAACAGTAAATACACTTTTAAAACTGAATCGATCAAGTTAAATAATCTTAACCTGAATGCCGAAGGTTTTTTCCAACTAGTGAATGACAGCACTTATAATATGGATATTAAATTCAAAACGCCTTCTAATGAATTTAAAGACATCCTTTCCTTGATCCCCGGCATTTATAAGAAAGACTTTGACAAAATAAAAACAAGCGGGCAAGCTGCTTTTAATGGTTTTGTAAAAGGAACTTATAGTCCGCAACAAATGCCTGCTTATTATGTGAACCTTGATGTAACAAATGGCTTTTTCCAATATCCCGATCTGCCAAAGCCTGTAAAGAATATACAATTGGCGGTCCATGCCAGCAACTCTGATGGTAAGCCAGATAACGCAGTTGTAGATATTTCAAAAGGACATATAGAAATGGATAATGAACCTTTTGATTTCAAATTATTGTTTAAAAACCCGGAGACAATAAAATACATCGATGCTGTTGCAAAAGGAAAGCTTGATCTTGCCAATGTCGGCAAATTTGCAAAACTGCCAGGCGATACAAAATTGGCAGGATTGGTTTGGGCTGATGTATTTGCAAAAGGAGCAATGGCCGCATTGCAGAATCAACTAGGAGATTTTACTGCCGGTGGTTTTCTTGATATCAAAGATCTTTTTTATTCATCCAGCGATTTTCCGCAGCCAATTCAGAATGGCAATATGAAAGTAAATATTGAGAATAGCGGCGGTATTGCTGATAATACTTCTATCAATATTTCTTCTGCACATATTGAAGTTGGCAAAGACCCAGTTGATTTTTCTTTACAACTGCAACACCCGATGACATCAGCTGATTTTTCAGGAACAGCAAAAGGAAGATTTACATTGGATCACATTAAACAATTTACAAAGCTCGAAGCCGGAACGATCATTTCAGGAATATTAAATGGTGATCTGAGTTTCAGTGGAAATAAAACTGTTATTGACAAAAAGGAATACGATAAGATCGCTGTCAACGGTACTGCTGGTTTAAACAATTTAAAATACACATCAAAAGATTATCCAACTGGTGTGACTGTTTCTAAATCAGAATTAGCCTTCAATCAAAAGACAGTTACACTAAAAGAACTGAACGGAAATTACCTGAACACCAATTTTAGTGGTAATGGTACATTAAATAATCTCGTTGGATATACCATGCAGGATCAGCCATTAACAGGAACATTAAACATAGCAGCCGACAATATGGATCTGAATGACTGGATGGGTACAGATACTACGATAAGCACAACAACTGCAACAACAGCAGAACCATTTATTGTTCCCTCCAATATTGATCTAACCATTAATGCAAAAGCACAGAAAGTAAAATATGATAAAGTAGAGTATAACAATATCAATGGAACGGTTGTAGTGAAAGATGAAACAGTAAAATTGCAAAATGTAAAAACAGAAGCGTTGGATGGGACAATTGCATTTTCCGGCTTCTATTCTACTAAAACAAATAAAAAAGAACCAGCTATCAGCATGAGCTATGATGTAAAGAATGTGAACGTGCAAAAAGCATTCTTTGCATTTAATACTATGCAGGCCATCATGCCGATCGGTAAATTCCTCGCAGGAAAACTTAATTCAGAAATGGCGATGACAGGAAATCTTGGAGGCGATATGATGCCTGATCTGAAAACATTAAGTGGGAAAGGAAACTTGTTATTGATCGAAGGATTGTTGAAGAATTTTGCGCCGGTAGAGAAATTAGCAGCTGCTTTGCAGATAGACAGGTTGAAATCAATCACCATAAAAGATTTTAAGAATTATATTGAATTCGCCAATGGTAAAGTATTGGTAAAGCCATTCAACCTGAAAGTGGAGGATATTGAAATGCAAATAGGAGGGATGCATGGTTTTGATCAGTCGCTGGATTATATAATTGAAATGAAAGTGCCTCGAAAATATCTAGGTACTGAGGGAAATAATTTGGTGAATGGTCTTATCACGCAGGCAACAAGCAAGGGCATTCCTGTAAAGCTCAGTGACATGGTTGATCTTAGCGTAAAGTTGGGAGGAAGCATTACCAATCCTTCCATAAAAATTGATCTGCAAAAAGTAGTTGGTAACGCCGCAGATGAATTGAAAGAACAGGCAAAAGACTTTGCACAACAAAAAATTGACAGCGCTAAAGCAAGAGCAAAGGATACTGTAAATGTTCTGGCAAATAAAGCAAAAGACAAATTGCTGGAACAAGTATTCGGAAAGGACACAACGAAAACAAATAATCCTGGTGATAGTTCAATAAAGAAAAAAGATTCTACGCTCAATAAGCTAAAAAATCTGTTCATCAAACCGAAAAAGCCTGCTGTAGATACAACAAAGAAAGGATGATGCTAGTTTGTTTATAGTTTGTGGTTTTTAGTTTTTGGTTATGGGCTTCAGTAATTCTTATCATCGCCTGTTGTGTCACTCACTTGTACTACAACAATTCTATTGAGCTTTTATATCTCGCATTGATCGCAACGATAAGACGGCGCAGCGATGCGTACTTTTCTTCTTTGTCCCGCCTCAGGCGGGATGAAATCCTGCGCCAATCTCATCAAAAAACTTTTACTTTGAATCATGTATCCAAAAATAATTCTCTTCCAGGTTGCCTTGCTGATCACTTTATCTGTTGCATCGCAACAAAAGATCAGGATGGAAATAAGCTCTTTGCCAGCAAATAATCCAGTTAACAGTTCCATATTTATTGCTGGTAGTTTCAATAGCTGGAATCCACAGAATAAAAGCTTTCAATTTCAAAAAAATGAGAAAGGATATTTTCTTGAGATGTCATTGAATGCTGGCTCTTACGAATATAAAATCACAAGAGGTGGTTGGGACAAAGTGGAATGTACAAAAGAAGGCAAGGATGTTGGTAACAGAACGTTGAAAGTAGATGCCGATGCAAACGTTGAGGTTTCGGTTGACGGATGGAAGGATCTGTTTGCATCTTCAAGCCAGCCGCGAAAAAGTACAGCAAATAAAAATGTTCGGATCATTGATACAGCATTTTTTATTCCGCAATTAAACAGGACAAGAGGAGTTTGGGTTTATTTACCGCCATCATACAATAGTTCTGCTAAGAAATATCCTGTGCTATATATGCACGATGGACAAAATGTTTTTGATGATGCTACTTCTTTTTCTGGTGAATGGGGAGTGGATGAAGCAGTGGATACTCTCGGATTGAAATACAAAGAATGCATTGTTGTAGGAATTGATAATGGCGGCGATAAACGATTAAATGAATATTGTCCTTATGATTTTTCATTAAATGGCATTGCCGCCAACAACAAAACGAATGTTGGAGAAGGCCGCAAGTATGTTGATTTTTTAGTAAAGACATTAAAACCTTTTATTGATAAAAAATACCGGACATTTAAAGACGCAAAAAATACTTTCACTGCAGGCAGTTCCATGGGCGGACTTATTTCAATGTATGCAGTATTGAAATATCCAAAAGTCTTTGGCGGAGCAGGGGTCTTTTCCCCCGCATTTTGGGTTGGTCCTAAAATTTTTGATGATATAAAAGCAAAAGGCAAAAAAGTAAGTGCGAAGATCTATTTCTATGCCGGTGATGCAGAAGGCGAAACAATGGTGCCAATGACGATAAGGGCATTTAATGAAATGCATCGTGTGTCAAAATCAAAAATGGCTGAAGTAATACGGGCTGGTGGAAAACATAATGAGACAAGGTGGCGAGTTGAGTTCCCTTTATTTTATGAATGGTTGATGAAATAAAAGAAAGGCACACTGTATGTGTACCTTTCTTTAGATTTAATACCTCACATTTTTACAAGTTTTATAACCTTTTTGTTTTTTCCCTGAGTTACCTCAACCATGTATACTCCAGCGATATACATTTCTCCTAGTTTTAGAACATCAGCTGGAGAAAGATTTTTCTTTTCTTCAACTAATCGTCCGGTGATATCAAGCACTCGCAAATTAAGTTTTTCGTTGTTACCCGCTTCGATCATTAGATTGAAATAATTGCCTGATGGATTAGGATATGCCAGCACATTAAAACCACTATTTGACAATTTCGATTTTGCAACTTCTTGCTGAATGGTGCTGCCAGCTGATCTTGTTAAGAATTGTGTTGGCGCAACCGAGAATTGGAAACATACATAAGACAAGCCACCGGTGACACTGATAAAATAAGTAGTATTTGCAGTCAGCATATATGTTTTTGTTGTTGAAGTTGTGGCTGTTGGCGTTAATGCCGGAGTATTGTTGCCAGAGGGATATATATCAAACGTAAAACTAAGCGTCGAATGAGTTAATGTGAGATTATAACTTCCGGCAGAACCTGTTGTGAATTTAAACCAATCAGCAATATCAGTTGCCAATGCTAAACGAGCCATGTTAGTAACACTGACATTGATTGTCTTCGCCTGGTTCTTGCTGTTGTTGCTTTCAAATTCATCACTGCCGTTGTCCGTGATTGAAACAGTCGTTGATTTTGTGCAACCATTTGCGTCCTGAACCCAAATTGTATTTGAGCCTGCATACAATCCATTAAATAATCCAGATGCCTGGTAGCTTCCATTATTTAGTTTATAGGTATAACCCGGAGTACCACCTGACCCAGTTGCTGTTACAGAACCAAGGCTATTGCATCCAGTTGCATTTGTCTTCGTTGTAGATAAGCTAAGTGTAGTTGAGGGTTGTGTAATTGCATAATTACCTGTGATTACGCATCCGGTTAACAGATCAGTAATCGAAACACTATAATTGCCTGTGCCAAGATTATTAATGTCCTCCGCAGTTGAACTGAATCCTGATGGTCCTGTCCACAAATAATTGAATCCGCTTCCTGATCCTCCAGTTGCTGTAATATTTATTGATCCGTTTAATTCGCCCTTACATGCAATATTCGAAACAATTGAATTTAGATTTATCTGATTATAGGATGGCACAAATACATTTCTATTTATGGAACAGCCACGATTGTCGGTGACCGTTAGAAGATAGTTGCCAGTGGCAAGGTTACTAATATTCAGCTGAGTAGAGGAGAACGAGTTCGGTCCTGACCACAAATAGGTGTATGATGGAGATCCGCCGCTTACTGATATACCTATTGAGCCCGTATTTACACCGTAGCAGGTGCTTTGAATATTTATTATACTCGTAACAAGTTGCGATGGTTGTGTAATTGTTTTCGTGATAAAGCCGGTGCATCCATTCGCATCAACTACAGTAATTGTATATGTTCCTGCTGCTAATCCATTAAACGTATTGTTGCTCTGGTAATTTAATCCGCCATTAATACTGTATTGGAAAGGCGCAGTGCCATTTGCATTTGTAATTGTAATGGATCCATTTGATCCCCCAAAACAGCTAACATCAACCACAGAAGCAGATGGATTGAATGCCTGGTTAGCTGTAACTGTACAACTGGCAGTGGTTATACAGCCGTTGGCATCTGTTACTGTTATTGAATATGTACCGGCAGACAAGCTAGTGATTGATTGAGTTGTAGCGCCATTACTCCATAAGTAGGTATAGGATCCCGTACCCCCATTGGCAACAACTGTTGCACTATTTGCACAGGATGTTGAAGTGCCTGTTGCGATAGCAGTTAATTGTGTTGGTTGAGTTATTTCATAGCTTGCCTGTGCGGTATTGCCGCCGTCATCTGTAACAGTTACTATATAAGTTCCTGCTGTCAACCCACTGACATCCTCTGTAGCTTCGTTATTGCTCCACGAGTATGTATAAGTACCACTACCACCTGCTACTGATATATCAATTTCTCCGTTATTATCACCATGACAAGCAATATCAGCCTGGCTTATTAACACAATGGATATTGGAGATTCAGAAGACAATGTCCATCGTGAAAAGTCGTTTATATTATTCTTTAGAACATAATTGCTTGCGGAATTTTTGGCGTCATACCCAATAGAGCTCCAATTAAAATGATCATTACTTTTCCAGAGACTTAATGAAGATTCGTTGATACCATTCAATTCAGCATCTAAATATTGAAAACGGAGGCTTGCATTAAGGGGGTTATTGTTTTTTGTTTCAATATCGTAATAGCGTCGGATCGAGTAATTGGAATTATACATGTATCCTTGAGTGGCATGACCTCTTTTAATGATCGTCGTGTCCAAGTTGGTCGGAGATGTGATGATGGCCCCAAGGTTGCCGGGGTTAGTTTCATTCGGAGCATTTAATACGCTAAAAGCCCTGATGTAGCCCGTCCCATTTGTGAAAGCTCTGTTTATCTCGGTTTCATTTGATAACGAACCTGTATTGCCAAGATCTAATATATAATTGTTGAGATCGAATTTACCGCTGCTAAAGTTAAATTCTGAACCAACCTGGATGTTACTTTTTAAGATGATCGCTGCAGATGGATCTTTTGCAAGATGAATACGATCTATCAGGAAGCTCCCATTTCCATTAATGCTATCATTATTACTGCCTGTAAACTTAAATGTGCCGGAGTTAATCGGCTGCTGAACTGATCCATCATTGTTTAACGACGAATTATTCAGTACGATATTTACATTATTGGTGGTTTTTAATGTCGCCCCGGACGTGATCTTTAATATTGACTGGGCAGACAATCGTATAAAAGGAGATCCTACAATAAGTATCAGCAGTATCTTTTTCATACCGATTGTATTATTTGTTTACAGATAATTTTTCGATTGCTTTTCTTAGTGAATCCAATTCTTCTATGACTTTTTTCAGCTCTTCATTTTCTTTTTTTAGTTCATCAATTTGTTTTTGTTGTTCCTGTACAGCTTTTACAAGTGGCGCAACAAAGCTTTCATAACTAAGACCATAATGTTCCTTTTCAGTTTTGGGTTTTATAATGCCGCTGAAATTATATCCAGATTCATTAGCAGCTTTCTCAACTTCCTGTGCAATAAAACCAGTGCGACGGATTTTTGATGCTTCATCATATCCTGGATTAGGTGTGTAATTTGCATTCATTACTCCATTTGGTTGCAACTCTTCATCAAGCTTTTTTGTATCGAACTGGTAAGTAACGGGACGTAGTTTTAAAATAAAATCCAGGCCTTTTACATCTTCTTGTACATTGAATTTATAACGACCATCTGATGGAGTAGTAAACGGAACTTGCCCTTCAATAACAGTTACAGAAGAATTTCCGATGCGAACCTTATTACTGGCATTTACAATAGCGCCGAGTCCAATAGCAGTAGCATTAGTCAAATTATCATTTCCAATATCGGCATAAGCTCCAAGAGTTGTAATTCCACTGCTGTGGCGATTATTGGGTAAACTATAAGCGCCGACAACTGTATTTAATGAAGTTGAACCGCCTGCAGCACTGTTATTGCCAGCGTTATATCCAATTAATGTATTTGAAGAACCAGATGTCCATTGCCCCGCAAAAGAGCCAATAGCAATATTACTCCCTCCGACGTTATGATGGAGTGCATGATATCCTAGGGCGACATTATCATAACCAATAATATTTTCATACATGGCTTCTATACCGACGGCAACATTTCTAAAACCACCGGCGCTAGTGGCATCGTCTACGTCATAAAATAAACTTCTATTTCCTATAGCAACATTTTCATTTCCTGGCAATGCTTCAAAAGAGCCAGCATTGATCTTGTGGCCTAAAAAGACATTGTCATTAATTTGATCTATTGTTCCAGCAGGTTCGTTATTTACACGCAAGGATAAAGGTTGATTGTCCGTAGTACCGATGAAATTTGATGAAGAACTTGTGCCCGAATTGCCATTCGTAGACCATACATTATTGGTATTTGCGGCAATCGGATTCCATGTGCTACCATTGTAATAATAGAATCCTGGAGCATTATCAGTTTGGTATACCATTAATCCATTTGCAGGAGAGATAATGGCGTCACGTTGATCTTGTGTCATTCGGGGAATAAGCAAGCCTTTATCAGTGCTATTGATTTCTAAAGCAGCACTTGCATTAGGATTTGTTGTGCCAATACCAACTCTCGTAGTATTATTGGCCTGGTTCGTACCCACGACGGATCCTAATACTAAACAATTGTTACAATCAACACGAGAGTTGGCTCCTATTGCAGTTGAATTAAATTGGTTGCTGTTTAGCACATTAGCATATATCCCCAATGCGGTATTACTATATCCAGTTATGTTACTATGAAGTGCTGCCGCACCAACGGCTGTATTTCCTGGCATGTTGGTAGTGTTAACCAATGCATTGGTGCCAATTCCTATATTATTAAAACCAGTATTGAGCATTCCCGCTCCAAGCCCATAAAAGGTGCTGCCTGTCTCCATATCCAATTTACCAGCCTGGATATTATTTACTTTAAAGGTTAATGGTTGTGGATCTGATGTTCCTATGAAATCTGTTTCTGGGTTTGTTCCTGCATTACCATTCGTTGACCAGAGATTGTTTGTATTTGAGATTGGACTCCAGGAATTTCCATTATAATAATAAAAACCAGAGCTATTATCGGTTTGATAAATAAGAAGACTCATCGCTGGGGAACTTATATTGTCGCGTTGCGCTTGCGTCATTCGGGGAATCAACATTCCTTTTTCTGTGCTATTAATTTCTAATGCAGCGCTGCTATGGGGATTCGAAGTTCCGATTCCGACTCTAGTATTGGGACGACCTGGATAAATCAGGTTGTTTGCACCAAGCACTAAGCAATTATCGCAACCAACCTGTGAAAATGCACCAATTGCTGTAGCATTATTAAGATGATCATTCAAAACATCAGCGCTAATGCCTAATGCAGTATTGCCATTGCCGTACCGATCAGTCGATAGTGCGTTATCGCCGATAGCTACGTTCCAGTTTCCTCCGAATGAATTAGATAAGGCTTGATTGCCGACAGCAACATTTGCTCCACCGCTTTCCATCCCAGACATGGCATTATCTCCAATAGCTACATTGCCTTGACTGGCACCGCCGGCGTTATATCCGAAAAAAGTGTTAACTAATGAATGATCAATGCGAGCTGAGGGTACATTGTTACTAATAAAAACCAAGGGAAAATTATTTTTGGTGCCAAATACACCAGCTCCAAGAGTTGGATCAATAAGATTTCCTTGTAGCGACCAGCCATTTTTGAGACTTAACACATTAACCCAATCAGGATTGGATGAAGTGCCATTATTATAGTAGAACCCACTAGGATTATCTGTTACAAATACCAGCAACCCTGTTGCTGGATTTGGAATAGCCAACGCTTCCAACATAGTCATGCGGGGAATTAGAAATCCTTTATTCGTGCTTTTAATATCTAACATAGCACTGGTGTTAGGATCCGAACCGTCTGCATTGATAGCTACATTTTGGGAAAAAATGTCTTTTGTACAAAAGATAACGATGATGGTGACAAATAGTGTTCTCATACAAAAAATTTGATGTGATTAATAACTTGTGTTATGGGTTTATTAAAAAAGAGATCTCCTTTATCGCATTCCTGCAATATTTACTACTATCAGAGTTTTAAAAGGGAAAAGGTGGAAGATTCAGAGGGTGGAAGATCTAGCGTATGTATTGTCTATTAAAGAAATTAACCTGGCATATCAAAACTTAAACTTCACTGTCCATACATCATTATTCCCACGGCCAGAAGTTATATACATACCGTCATTTGTCGGCACAGCAGAATTGGCCATATCACCGCCGATTATTACATCACTATACAATTTATTACCATTGGCATCCAATCGGAGTATCCATAGATCCTCATCTGCTTTCGTTCGTGGTATATCGCCGTTTTTACTGAAGGAATAACCTACTAATACAATTTTTCCTGAAGCATCAATATCGACAATGTTGGCATTATCCATATCGGTTCCTCCGAAGCATTTTTGCCATATTTTAATTCCGCTAACATCAATTTTTACCACCCAGGTATCAACATACCCATGATTGCCAGATACGTCGCCATTATTACTGCTGGTAGTAGAGGAGAAGACATAGCCACCATCGACAGGATAAATATTTCCACTACCCTCCCCACCAGTTCCGCCATATGTTTTTCCCCACAACAAATTTCCCGACAAATCAATCCTAAATACCCATGAATCACTTCCACCATGATTGGTCAGTGTTGATAAATCTCCGTCAATGCTAGATGATCCGGCACATAATATGAATTCGTTTCCGATTGGAGTAACAGAGCTGGCACTTTCGCCTGATGATCCGCCATATGTTTTTTGCCACATCATATTACCATTATTATCTAATTTGATAATCCACACATCGCCGCCTCCTCTCGATTGTGTAATATCTCCATCGGTGCTGTTTGTAGAGCCCACAACCAGAAAACCGCCATCATTTGTTTCAATTATTGAATTAGCCCAATCGTCAGCTGAGCCGCCATAGGTCTTTTGCCATAAAATATTTCCAGTAGAGGGGTCAAGTTTAACTACCCAAACATCACGACCTCCACGATAAAGTTGACCTTCAAGGTCGCCATCATTACTGGTAGTAACCCCGGCAAAGACGTATCCGCTATGATCAGATGCCGCCAGTATATCATAGGCGTAATCACCTTTTGTACCACCAAGGCAGTGCTTCCAACTGATAAGACCCGAAGGATTGATTTTCACGATCCACGCATCCGCACCAATGCCACCATGATGACCAGATACATCGCCACTGTTACTAAGTGCACTCGCGGTAAATACATAATCTCCATTATCATCTGTGGTAATTGCATAACCCATTTCAGCGCTTGCCCCGCCATAAGTATCTTGCCATTGCAAAATAGAAGGAGGTGGTGGTGGACTTGGTGGTTTAGCAGTGGCAATTTCTTCTTGTGATGTTGGAGCTGTTGTTTCTTTTTTGCAGGCCCAGGATCCAATTACCAGGATTAAAATAAAAGCGGTGGAGAGAAGGTGTAATTTTTTCATTGCGTTAGTTTTTGTTGGTGACAATGGTTGAACAAAAAACTCACAGTTTGTGATTAAACTACTTCTAAACTATTATTCTTTTTTTTATCTTCAAGAGCAGATGAGCAAGTGATTGGATTTAATTCGTAAGTGAAGAACTGTGATTCATCGATACGAAACTTTTTACTATTTTAGATTAATCTTCATTGAACATTTAAGCCTATCCTTTCTATTTTCATACGTAGCGGCCATTGAACAACTGTAGCTGAAATTAGGTATAACTAAAGTGCGGATGCAAATGAGTGATAGTTCACTTCGTACTTATATCCTGCAGTTATCAGCCAAACTTGATCAGTTAATCGAAAAGTACTACTATCACGAACGGCAATGAACAATATTTCCTAATTTAATGTAAGCACTATGCCACCACTGATATTTGTTTTTGAACTTCTAATTTTTGCCTGCAATTCAGGCATTGTATTTTTTTGGCTATACAAGCGGGAAATTTATTGTCCTGAATATTTTATGAGAACGAAAATTCTTCATTACAAAAACAGATGATTATGATAAGGCCCGTAAATCGCTTAGCGCTTTTAATTCTCGCTTGCTTTTTGTATTTGAGCTCCTATGCCCAGGATCAGCAACGCATTGATTCTATCCGAAATGTTTTAAATACAGCTAAGGAAGATACTAATAAAGTTTTTTCGTGGATTAATTTAAACATTGCTGTTCGGGGCAAGGATTCTAAGGAAGCGTCATTATATCTTGATTCTGCCTTGTCACTTTCAGAGAAATTAAATTATAAGCCGGGGATGCGTATTGCGTATTATTTTTTTGGAATTATGTTTTCTAATTTTCATAATCCAAGAAATTATCCTGAAGCAATAAAAAATTACGAGCATTCTTTACGAATAGCCGAGGAAATGGGAGATGATCGGCAAGCTGCTATTTGCTATGAAAGTATTGGCTTAGCCTATTTTAACACCCGCAATTATGAAAAGGCCTTGGAAAATCATCTTGCGCAGCTCCACTTGAGAGAAAAACTTGGACAAAAAAAATTAGTTGCTTATTCAAAGTGTTTAATAGCCAGAAATTACCTTATGCTAAATAATTACAAAGAGGCAATAAAGATTTTCAGCTCTGCTCTGGCATTGTATGAAGAAGTAAACGACAAGCAATCAATGGCGTCAGTATATTTTGATATCGGTGAAATGCAGAAAGAACAAGGCAATTATGCAGAAGCATTAAAGAATTTGATGAGTGGATTAAAAATTCATGAAGAAGCTAAAAATAAAATCGGAATTTTCAATCTTTCGCTTATGATTGGTGAGGTTTATACTATTCTTGGGAACTATCCTGAGGCTGAAAAAAATCAATTAGTTGCATTAAAGATAGCAGAGGAATCTGGAAGCAACGCAAGAATTGCAGTAATCCGCAGCACAATTGGTAATACTTACCGGGAGCAAGGCGATTATTCTAGTGCGTTAAAAAATTATTTTGTAGCTCTTAACTTTTATGATACAGTAAATAAAAAAGGTAGTAAGTACGAGTACGCCGGCGTTAGTCTTGACATAGGCAGAGTATACAAAAAGCAAGCAGAAGCAATAGCAAAAGAACAAGGGAATGTTGATTCCCTAAAGAAGAAACTAGCCGAGTCAGTTAAAGCTCTTTTGGAGGCAAAGGTCATTCTTGAAAATTTTAAATCAAAAGATGGGATGGCGGAAAGTTATACTGAATTAGGAATTGTGATTTCCAGGCAGGGAAGTTGTATGGCAGGAACATCTGCCAAAGTAAAGTATAATGAAGCCATAGTTTATTTGAAAAACGCATTATTATTGGCCAGCGAAATGGGTACCAAAAAGGTAGTCAGAGATGCTTATGCAGGTTTGGCAGAAACATATCAAAGATTGAATGATTATAAAAATGCTTTTGAATATACTACCCGATATGTTGTAATGAAGGATTCATTGCTAAGCAAAGATTCATTAAATAAAATTGAACAACTGAGAATTGATTTTGAAAAGGCCAGTTCTGAAGCTGCGGAAAAAGCAAGGCAGGAAAAAATTCAGAGTGAAATGCAATTTGCGTTTACAAAACGGGAAGACTCTCTAAAGTATCAGCAAAGGCTTACTGAGGAACAATTGAAACAACAAACGCTGCTGGCGAAACAACACGAACAGGCATTATTGCTGAATCAGGCGTCGCTGGATTTAAGCAATACACAAATTAAGTTAAATAAGTTGGCCTATTTAAAAACCGAGGCGGAGCTACAGGCTGAACAAAGTGAGCGGAAGGAAAAAGAAAAGCAACTTACAATTGTCAGCCAGGAAAAAGCATTACAATTAAACCAATTAAGTCTTCAACAAATACAACTTGATCTCAAAGAAAGCCAGATACAAGCCGAAAGAAAGCAGCGTTTGTTTTATATCGGAGGCATCATTTTGTTGTCATTGCTCTTTGTTTTCATTTATCGTAATAACAAGAACCGGCAAAGAACGGAAAAGCTGGTTGCTTCTGAAAGATTAAAATCTGAAAAAGCTAACGCGGCGCATAAAATGGCGGAATTAGAACTTCAAAGCTTGAGGGCACAACTAAACCCTCATTTCATGTTTAATTCGTTAAATGCAATTCAGGAATTAATTCTTAAAGAAGACAACGACAACTCACATCTATATTTATCAAGGTTTGCGGAATTACTGAGAATGTTGCTTGACAATGCAGACCAGGCTTTTGTTTCTCTTAGAAAAGAAATTAGTCTTTTGGAGCTTTACCTCTCACTTGAAAATCTTCGGATACCCGATCTTAAATATTCGATCGAAGTAGATCCATCTATTGATGCAAATAAAATGACAATTCCAAATATGATGCTTCAACCTTATATTGAAAATGCGATCTGGCATGGATTGTCTCCTAAAAAAGGGAAAAGAAATTTAAATATCCGGATCGTTAGAAAGGAAGATATGATCGTTTGTGAGGTAGAAGACAATGGGGTAGGCAGAAAAATGGCAGCTGAATTAAAAAGTCTCTATCGCAAAGAACACCGTTCAAAGGGAATGGAACTTCTATCAAAACGATTCAGTCTTTTGTCAAAAGAATATGGATCAGATATTCAAACAACAATTGAAGATCTGCATGATAATGGAACTGCACTGGGAACAAGAGTGGCTATTACAGTTCCTTATTCTCTAACAGAACGATCAAATGGAGTTACTCATGATAAGAGCAGTAATAATTGATGATGAGCCTTCAGCAGTCAATGTCCTTGCTCTGTTGCTGAAAAAAAAATGCAAGGACGATGTTGAGGTGGTTGCTACTACAAACTCTCCTGCAGAGGGTAAGGCATTAATAGAACGGCATAAACCTGATCTTGTTTTTCTCGATATTGAAATGCCGGGTATTACCGGTATCGACCTGGTAAGAAGCATTCCTAATCCGAACTTCCATGTGGTATTTGTCACCGCTTATGATGCATATGCAGTTGAAGCATTTGAGCTAAGCGCAATTGACTATTTATTGAAACCTATTGGAGCAGATAAAGTGGAAAGAGTGGTAAATAAAATAAAAGAAAACATCAGGAAACATCAATTGCAGATGAATGAACAATTGCAACAATTGGAAAAAATCTTAAAAATGCACACGAATGGTAATGAAAATAAAATTGGTGTGGGGATGGCAGATAAGATTGTGTTTGTAAATATCACCGACATATTATATTGCGAGGCGCAAGGAAATTATACTAATGTTATTCTTTACGACGGTAAGAAGATCGTTGCCTCAAAAACTCTTGGTGATTTTGAAAGCCAGTTTGCCGGTAAAAATTTTTTTAGAATCCATCATGCTTATTTAATTAATATGAATCGTGTAAAAGAGTTTCAGAGACATGAAGGTGGCTATGTAATGATGGAGAATAATATTAAACTAGAGGTATCTCAGCGAAAGCGAAAAGATTTTCTTGATGCGATCAACAATTTTGTGATCTAGCTTTATCATGAATCAAACAGCATAAGCAACACCTTCCAAAGCAATTTCTGTATTCTCAAAAACTTCCCTCGCTTCTTTTTCAAATTCATCCAGCTCTGCATATTTGCTGCTGAAGTGTCCGATCAAGAGTTTTTTTACTTTTCCTTTTTTTGCGATCATTGCTGCCTGGCTTGAGGTGGAATGAAAACGTTCAACTGCCTTATCTTTTAAGTTATCCAAATAGGTTGTTTCGTGATAGATCATATCGGCTTCGTGTAAATGTGGTAGCAGGCTTTCATCGTATTTTGTATCAGCACAGAATACATAGGATTTTCCTTTTGGTGCTTCAACTGTTACAGTTTCATTTTTTATCAACACATCATTCTTTGTTGTGTAATCCATTCCTTCTTCCAGCTTCTTATAAAATGAAGCCGGGATCTCTGCCGCTTTTACTTTTTCAACATCGATCTTTCTTGGCAGCCTCTTTTCACGAAATGCGAAGCCATAACATTCAATTCTATGATTAGTACGAAAACAACGAACTTCTATTTTGCTGTCTTCAATCAGCAATCCTTCTTTGTTGATGGTATGGAAATAGAGATTGAATGGTAAAACTGTTTTTGCAACTCTTAATTGCAGCTCTACAATTTCTTGTAAAGGCGATGGTCCAAAAACATGAAGATCCTGCGTATGACTTAAAAGGCCGAAACTATTGATAAGACCAACGAGCCCGAAATAATGATCACCGTGAAGATGTGAAATGAAAATATGAGATATCTTGCCACGACGGATCTTGTATTTTATCATCTGTATTTGTGTGCCCTCGCCACAGTCAACCAAATAATTATTACCATCCAAAGTGACGACCTGGCTGGTCGGGTGACGGTCAAATGCCGGTACGGCTGAGTTATTTCCAAGAATTGTTACTGAAAGCATTGTGCGCAATTTAAGATTTTAGATCTCAGATTTGAGATTACAGCTAGAGTCTTTATTTCATTTTTTGAACTCCGTGTTTTAAATAGTTGATTAGAGATAAGAAAGTACAAGAGTGCGACGCAACAGAAGCTTAATAGAATTTCCTAAGTTGGGAAAATGATTTTATTCCTCGTTCAAAAACTCTCTCTCTATTTCTTCCATCTGCACAATATCCATAGCTTCGCTTTCGGTTGGCGTCGTATTCATCACTTCAAGGAGATTTACGTAATCGAGGTACTCTTCTACCGGCTTTTGCAGCTCGCAGATAACAAAAGAAGAATTTTTTTCGTAAAAATTTTGCTGTAGCTTAACTAACCTTTCTGCGGCAATTTCATCTAATGATTGTAGTTCTTTCAAGTTCAGGATCAGATTTTTCACGTCATTTTGTAGGTAAGCGAGCAGCAAATCAGAGAGTTCCGCTGCCATATCAGCAGTAAGTGCGGGATCGGTAACAGTGATGACATGAAATCTTTCTTTGGTATTTGTTTTGACTTGCATACAACTAAGATTATCAACATTCCGTTTATAACTAGTGACAAACCGTATCCAAAAATATTTGTTATTATTGTATCACAAGCAATTATCTAAACTATGGATAACAATTTTTCAACTCAAGTAAAGGAAATCATTTCGTTCAGCAGGGAAGAGGCTCTTAGGCTCGGAAATGATTTTATCGGGACAGAACATCTCCTGCTTGGCCTTATTCGGGAAGGCGAAAATACCGCCATTAAGATCCTTAAAAGCTTTAATGTCGACCTATATGAATTACGAAAGGAAATAGAGCTTGCAGTAAAGGATAAAACGGGGAAAAATATCGCCAACATTAATAGTCTTCCACTAACTAAGCAGGCCGAAAAAGTAATTCGTGTAACAGTTCTTGAAGCGAAGGCGCTAAAAAGCCCAACCGTAGAAACTGAACACCTGATGCTTTCAATTTTAAAAAACAAGGAAAATATTGCTACTCAAATTTTAAATCAGTTTGATGTAGATTATGATCTTTTCCGTAACGAGGTAGGAATAATGAAAAGTAATGAACCCAGAGCAGAATTTTCTGATGAAGGTGATGATGATTTTGATGAAGAAAAGAAATATCAGCAAAAGGGCGGTCGCCAGGGCGCCGCAAGTACAGCAAAAAGCAAAACACCTGTGCTTGATAATTTCGGAAGAGATATCACACGTCTTGCTGAAACTGGTGCATTGGATCCAATTGTTGGTCGTGAAAGAGAGATCGAGAGAGTTTCACAAATATTATCACGTCGTAAAAAGAATAACCCAATTTTAATTGGTGAACCGGGTGTGGGTAAGACAGCGATCGTAGAAGGACTTGCTTTGCGTATCGTACAAAGAAAGGTTTCCCGTGTGTTGTATGATAAAAGAGTTATTTCACTTGATCTTGCTGCCTTGGTTGCAGGTACAAAATATCGCGGACAGTTTGAAGAAAGAATGAAAGCGATCATGAACGAATTGGAAAAAAATCGTGATGTGATCCTTTTCATTGATGAGATACATACTATTGTTGGTGCCGGTGGCGCCAGCGGATCATTAGATGCTTCAAATATTTTCAAACCAGCTTTGGCAAGAGGTGAATTACAATGTATCGGCGCTTCTACTTTGGATGAATACAGGATGTATATTGAAAAAGATGGTGCATTGGATCGTCGTTTTCAAAAAGTAATGGTGGAACCGCCTTCAGTGGATGAAACCATCATGATACTTACCAATATTCAAAGCAAATATGAAGATTATCACAATGTGTCTTATTCAGTAGAAGCTATTGATGCCTGTGTAAAACTGAGTGACCGCTATATGACAGATCGTTTGCTTCCAGATAAAGCGATCGATGTAATGGATGAAGTGGGAGCAAGAGTGCATTTGAAAAATATTAATGTACCGCCAAATATTCTTGATCTTGAAAAGAAAATAGAAGATGTAAAGAATGAAAAGAATAAAGTGGTAAAAAGCCAAAAGTTTGAAGAAGCAGCATCTCTTCGTGATACGGAGAAAAGATTAGCAGAAGAATTAGAAAAAGCAAAAAATGAATGGGAAGAAGAGAGCAAGCATAAAAAATATCCTATCGGTGAAGAAGAAATAGCTGAAGTGGTGAGCATGATGACAGGAATTCCTGTAAAAAGAATGGTACAGGCAGAAACTGAAAAACTTCGCCGGATGGCTGATGATATGAAAAACATGGTGGTCGGCCAGGAAGAAGCGATAGCCAAAGTAGTAAAGGCAATTCAGAGAAACCGTGTAGGATTAAAAGATCCTAAAAAGCCGATCGGAACTTTTATTTTCCTTGGACCTACCGGTGTTGGTAAAACAGAGTTGGCAAGAGCCTTGGCAAGATATATGTTCGATAGCGAAGATGCATTGATAAGAATTGATATGAGTGAGTACATGGAAAAATTCACTGTCAGCCGTTTGATCGGGGCACCTCCGGGATATGTTGGATATGAAGAAGGGGGTCAGTTAACAGAGAAAGTTCGCCGCAAACCATATAGTGTGATCTTGCTTGATGAAATTGAAAAGGCACACCCGGATATTTATAATATTCTGTTGCAAGTGTTGGATGATGGTCAGTTGACTGATGGCTTAGGCAGAAAAGTTGATTTTAAGAATAGCATGATCATAATGACATCTAATATTGGTGTTCGTCAATTAAAAGATTTTGGTGATGGTGTTGGTTTTGCAACAGCATCAAAAACACAGAACTTAGATGAAAGTAACAAAGCCGTTATAGAAAAAGCTTTAAAACGTACTTTCTCTCCTGAGTTTCTGAACAGGATCGATGATGTGGTGATATTTAATTCACTTAGCAGGGAAAACATCTTCAACATTATTGATATACTGATGAAGAATGTAATGAAACGTTTGAGCAATCTTGGTTTTAGTATGGAGCTGACAGAAGATGCAAAAGCTTTTCTTGCAGAAAAGGGTTATGACCAGCAATTCGGCGCAAGACCTTTACACAGGGCTATTCAGAAATATTTGGAAGATCCGCTTGCAGAAGAGATACTTTCTATGCAGGTAAAACAAGGAGACATTTTGATAGCTGACCTTGATAAAGAACACCAAAAGATCAAGTTTACTTTAAAGCAAGGGAAGGAAGGAAAAGAAGAGAAATCAAAAGCGTAGATAAATAGCGATAAAATTTTAGCCCCGACGATTATTGTCGGGGTTTTTTATTTCGCTTAAATCACAGTTATTTGCAGCATGAAGAAATATGCGATAATAGTGGCAGCAGGATCAGGAGCAAGAATGGGAGGAACGGTGCCGAAACAATTTATACTGGTAAATAATAAGCCAGTCCTTTATTATTCTCTTCAAACATTTTTAAATGCTTTTGCGGATATAGAGATAATCCTTGTGTTGCCGGTTGACTACACCGATATGGGTCAGGAGATCATTGATGCATATTTTGACAGCGATAAAATAAGAGTTACTGGTGGTGGTGATACAAGATTTCAATCTGTAAAAAATGGATTGCAATTAGTGGAGGATGATTCAATAATTTTTGTGCATGATGGAGTAAGGTGTCTTTTGACAGAAAATCTAATTCATCGCTGTTATGCAAGTGCGGTGGAAACAGGAACCGCTATTCCTGTTATTACAAGCAAAGACAGTGTGAGAATAGTTCATGAGGAAGGCAATGATGCAATAGACAGGAATAAAGTGAAGCTGGTGCAAACGCCACAAACTTTTCACAGTAAGATCTTACTGCCTGCTTTCAAAATTGATTACAAAGAAAAATTTACTGATGAAGCTACTGTAGTGGAAGCATATGGTTTGAAAGTAACCTTGGTTGAAGGCGAGGAAAATAATATCAAAATAACAAAGCCAATGGATCTGTTGATAGCTGAAAAAATAATTAATGAAAGAGATTGATCATCCGAATCGGTAACCTCTCAGAAAATCTTCGATCAGCATTCTTTTCTTTCCTTCGAGTTGAATATCTTTTAAAAGAATATATCCATCTTTCGCTGCAAATTTCAGGTAAGTCTTTCCATCTGATTCCCAGCGTCCGGGTTTTGAAGTAGGCAATGAAAGTTCTTTTTCACTGCGAAATATTTTAATCGTTTTGTCGCCCAGTTCGGTAAATGCACCGGGAAAAGGAGAGAGGCCACGAATTAGGTTTTGGATCTCGTCAATAGATCTTCGCCAATCTATATTGCAGGTTTCAGTAAAAATTTTGGGAGCATGTTTGAGTGAGGACGATTGACCACTGACGATGGACGACTGTGGTCCGTCGTCTGTCGTCTGTTTTTTTTCCTCCAGTGTTCCGTCTGCAATCCCTTTCAGCGTTTCCACCAACACTCTTGCACCGATCTCTTTCATTTTATCATGTACCTCACCAGCAGTTTCATTTTCATCGATAGGAAAACTTTCCTGCAATAAAATATTACCAGTATCTATTTCATGTTTGAGTTTAAAGGTTGTTACACCTGTTTCTTTTTCTCCGTTTATAACGGCCCAGTTGATTGGCGCTGCACCGCGATATTGTGGCAATAAACTTCCATGGAGATTGATAGTGCCAAGTGGCGGCATGTTCCAAACTGATTCGGGCAACATTCGAAAGGCAACTACAATTTGCAGATCTGCATTTAAGGATCTGAGTTCTTCCAGAAATTCAAGGTTCTTTAATTTCTCCGGTTGTAAAACTTTTAGATGATGACGAACCGCATATTTCTTAACGGCACTTTCTGTCATTTTCATTCCGCGGCCGGCGGGTTTATCGGGAGCAGTAATAACTCCAACAATATTACACTTTGCTTTTACCAATGCTTCGAGTGATGCAACGGCAAATTCAGGTGTGCCCATAAAAACTATTCGCAATGTCTGAAAGTAATTCATAATCCCTGCGAAGATAAGTCGCAGAATACTCTTTATCATTTCAAATAGGTTCTAAAGTAGCCACATTCTTTTAATACATCCTGGTAATAGCGGGTATCACTGTATTGTCTAAGGCTATCGAAATTGTCAATTGATCGTATATCAACCATCGCTTCTCCAAAATAATAGTCGTTTTTGTTGAAGAGTGTGATATTATACCATTCGTTTCTTTCGCATTTGGCGAGTAAGTAGTAGCACTTCGCTCTCTGTTCCCGGTTTGTTGCTGTAGACAGAGCTTTAAGATAATAAGTGGTTGATATTTTCATATCGATAAGAAAACTTCTAAATACACTATCGATCGCCTCAGGTGAATAATGGGCTTCACCCAATATGGCTCCCTCATAAAGAAGCCTTGCATTGCCATAATGAGAGATATTGTAAAATGCATTACCCAGCAACATGGAGTTATTATAAATATCTTTTCCTGCGAGAATATTCGCTTTCATTTCTTTCATCTTCTGCAATAGGGTGAGCTTAGTATAAGGTACTCCTTTGTATTGCTCATGGTCACAATCGTGACAATCATTTATGCGTCCGTTAAAAGGGTTGCCAAGCAGGCCCTTTTTTGCTTTTTCACCCGATTTTTCCATTAGCGAAATGGCTTCATCAATTTTGTCAGCAAAGGCCATTTTTATAGCCTGGAATTCATAAAGATCATCAACTGTGTTCCGGTAAAGGTTTTTACAAAGTTCTTCGTATGGGGTTTTATTTTTCTTCAGTAAAAATGTTTCCAATTCAATCACATTTTTATCCCGGGAGTAGAACTCGGGTTTTGAAACATAACACTCTGATTTAACTAATAACTTTTGCTGACCATATTTTTTTGCTAACTGTCGCTTTATGGTTTCAAAAGCATAGGTATAGCGGAACGATTCCGGAGCGATTTCATGACAGGTTCGTAACCACTCTACGTCGTCCAGGATATCCTTTTCAAATTTATCGTCCACTTTTGGTGCTGCAGAAACTTTGTTAAGTATTTTCAGCAACCTTAGTTGCCATTGTTTTATTTTGTCATTGCTGCTGATCTTTTCGGCCTTTTTATAATTGCTTTCAGCCATTAGATAATTATGGTCCAGCATATGGAGATAACCAGCAGCCACGTTCCACATAAAAGGATCATTAGTAGTTGAATTATTTGCAATGTTGCTGATCAATGAAAGTAAGGACTTGTCAATTGTTTTAACTGGCGCATTATCTGAAGCATTTATATAACCAGGATCGAATTGTCTTTCCTCTTTGTTAACCGCTCTTGCCAGCAACAAATTCAATTTAATGCTGGAAGGATCCAATTTAAAGATTTCGCTTATTGATCTTTTCTCATCTTTATAGAAAATTCCTAACATTTGCCATAGAGTAATTTTTTCTTCCCTGCTCTTGCAAAATGATAAGGTAGTTTGCCAGTCTTTCTCCTCTTGCGGATGAAAACTATAATGAGCTGTTGTTTTTAGATCATCACAGCCATCAAACACCAAACTATAGTAATAATTTGCTTTTGCAAAATTCTTCAGTTTGTAGTACGCCCCGGCAGTATAAGCAAGAGTACGGTAATACAATTTGTTTGTTTCGAACAAAATTTTAGTTGACTCAAAAAAATCAATTGCTTTTTGGGGTTCACCATTAAAAAAATAAGAACGGATCAACTGGAACCAATAACGTTGTTTTAAAAATCTATCTCCGGCATTTTCAAAGTCCGCAAACAATGCTTTATTTAAGTTCGGTGCGTTTTTATATTCAAATTTTTTTGCTTCGTCAATGCTCCACCGATCGTAAATTACATTGGCAAATTTCTCTGCTTCTTTAGCCAGCGAAAGATAACTAAGAAAGGCTTTGGTCTTTTTATCTGCTTTGGGTTTGAAAAGTTGATAGTTTGTTATTACCTCAGGTAATGTAGCAATTTTTCCTTCTGTGAAGTTTATAATACTGTCTACGCAATTTTTTGATGAATGATCTAATAAAAAAGCATATTCTTCAACCGGGGCGTTATTATTTAAATAGGCTGCCCAGTCAGTTATATTTGATTCAATGAACCTGGTGGATTGCTGTTCATCGTGCCCAATGCCATAATAAAATAGATCGGAATAAAAGAAAGGGCTAAATTTCTTTTCTACAAAGGCTTCGGGTGTGAAATTAGAATTTTCATACCCTTCCCAATCGCCATCGGCGCAAGCCAATACTATGCTTGTGCCAATAATACAGCCGCTAATTAATAGTGCGCAGAATTTTTTTGTAAATATCCTTTTCATATTGAACCAGGTTAGTACTATCAAGATCGTAAAAAATTACCTGAGAGAACTTTTTACGTGCATATTTTTTTAGTTGAGCCGACATAACGAGAAGTTCATCGTGACTGACTGATTCAAGCTTTATTTCATCGTTTTCCATAAAATAATACCCTGCTTTAAAACAAGAATGCATGACCTGTAAACGGGAAGAGTCAACAAAAACGAAGTTGCTGTCATTTTGGAAATGAGAAGCAGATATCTTATTCAACAATTGAATGACCTGGTTATTGCGAATTTGTTGTCCCCAACTGAAGATCGGTAATGCAATATCAATTGGTAAAGGATAACCAGATAGTGATGCATTATACCTGGCTGCATTTGTTTTATCATAAATGGAATTGACAGGACTGCTGTTTATTTCTCCCATATTATAGTACATTAGAACACCCCGGTCAACCGGGGGTATGCCGGTACGTTTATAATACTTTACCTGGTGTAAGCGAATTGTAGCTGAAATAAATTGATTTGTTAGGGTGTGGTAGAAATTTATAAAAGAAAAATAAGCATCTTTTGTTTGTTCTGTCCAGTCACAATCAAACTGGATCTCTTTGTTTTGTATTTGCTGCGATTGATTGGTTTTGGAGACAAGTTTAAGAATATTATTTGCAAGTAGCTTAACTCCAATGCTGTCTATGTTTTCAAAAACCCGTTTTTTGATATAAACAACTGGTATGACCTCATATTTTTTAACTGAACTGTCGAAGACGACTGGAGAAACTGGCTTTGCCTCTGCTTGAGAGGGTTCTTTGTCGACGTCAAAGTAGCGGATATATAGTTTCTTTACCTGGTCACTATTCAATAATTCTTTTTCTGTTGACGATAAGGAAAACTTAGTTTTCCAATAATAAAATGAAATTTCAGTTGCTTGTTTGTCTTTACAGGAGTAGAGTGGTAAAAACAATATGATGATCCTAAAAACATTTCGCAGCAATTGATAGTCAGTCATCGCTACGAAGTTATTATAAAGAAGTAAACGTTTTAACGAATATTATTTTATCCCTGCAAACATCTGTTGAGCCCAATTACCCAAAAGAGGTATTGGTTTTTCTTCTCCGTTAACTGCTGCAATTAGTCCGATGACCCAAAGGACAACCAAGCCAATGAAGATTATCCAGGATAACCAGAATAAAATAAATCCGATAAAAGGCATGAAGAGAAAAAACATTCTTAACACTCCAATTGCTACGGCAAGAATATGCAATAGCAGTGATTGCCGTATATGATAGGCGCCAATTTGTGATTTGTTATTTCCGTGCATGACAAGGGCTATTATCCATCCAATCCAGGTCATGTAGCTGATAATCGCAATCGTTTTTCCATCCATGTCCGATGTAGCAGGAGTGGTATTAGTTTCGTTTGCCATAAGTTGAGTTGGTTTTGGTGCTATTAAAATAAGAAAAATTTTCTATTCGAAGTCTTCGTATAGTAAATACTTTTTTCTTATTGATTTAAATTCACTCAGTTTTGGCTCCCAGCTTTTTCTTATTTCTTCCTCACTCTTTCCATCTTTAATTTGCTGCATCAGCATATCAGTACCGGCAAGGCGATTGAATGAATTTGTTTTTAAAAAGAAGCTGTCTTTGTCCGGGAAAATTTTATATGCATCAAACAGCCATTGCAACTGGATCTTATTATTTACTTTTTTCAACACTTCTTCAGGAGAACCGCCAAAGTTCCATCCATAACAAATCTTTCCATAATGTTTAGAACTTTTAGCTCCTTCATTTGGATTCGGTGTAAATGAAAACATGTTTTTTGGCAATGATGGATGGCCTATATATTCAAATGGTTTTGCAGTGCCGCGACCTTCACTTAAGGCAGTTCCTTCAAATAAGCAGGTTGTCGGATAGAGATAGATGGATTGTATCTCAGGTAAGTTTGGGGAAGGTCTTACCGGTAAAACATATTTGCTTTTATGTGTATAGTCCTTGCACTTAATTACTAAAAAATGAAAAGGAGTATCGGCCGTTTCCATTGTTGTAATATTATATGCGTTGACATCATTTGCTTTTTCAGATACCCACTTTTCGCCAAGCAAAAGCATGGCATATTCTCCCATCGTCATTCCATAAACAATAGGTATTGGTTGCATGCCAACAAAACTTTTAAACTTTATGTCTAATACTGGCCCATCAACATAAAAACCATTTGGATTTGGCCGGTCTAACAACAATAATGGTTTGTGATTTTCCAATGCGGTTTCCAAAAATTCCTGCATGGAAGAAATATAGGTGTAAAAACGAGTACCGACATCTTGTATATCAAAAAGCAGCAAATCGACATCTTTAATGTCTTCCGCCGATGGTTTTCTTTTTTCTCCATACAACGAAACGACCGGTATCCCGGTTTTTTCATCTTTATAGTTGCCAATTTTTTCGCCGGCGCTTGCAGTCCCACGAAATCCATGTTCGGGTCCAAAGATCACTTTAATATCAATGCCTAATTTTCTTAAGGTATCAACAAGATGAGTGTTACCAACCATTGATGTTTGATTGGCGAAAATCCCAACCTTTTTTCCTTTTAAGAATGGTAAATAAACATTGATTCTTTCTGCGCCGGGAATGATCTTGTCTTGAGGGCTAAATTGTTTCAATGAATTTTGAGAAATAACAATTTGACAACTTAACAGTATAATACTACTTACCAATAACACTTTTTTCATATCGCCAAATTTCAGAAAAATTATCAGTAAGGCCCGAATTAATATTCGAAAGGTTGCATTGTGATATTTCCGTAATTTGCGAGCTCATTTTTTCTTTTTGTCTTCTTACTTGCTCAGCAGAAATACAAGAGTACAAGTGTGCGTCGCAAGGGACGGTGATTAGAAATTCATAAGTTGATCACAAAAAAATATTAACAATGCAACAAGTAAAAAACGGTGACAAAGTAAAAGTACATTACCATGGTCGCCTTACCAGCGGAGAAACATTTGATTCATCAGAAGGTCGTGAGCCACTCGAGTTTGAAGTGGGCAGCGGGATGGTGATTAAAGGATTTGATGATGGCGTGACGGGCATGAAAGTAGGAGAGAAGAAGACGGTAAATATTCCTGCGGATAATGCATACGGAGAAAAAAATCCGGAAATGATCATTGACTATCCAAAAGCACAATTTCCTGAAGATATACAATTGCAAGTAGGGACGCCGCTTGTTATGAGCAATGCATCCGGTCAGCAATTCCAGGTAAAAATAGCCGAGGTAAAAGATGATGTTGTGATCCTCGATGCAAATCACCCATTGGCTGGTGAAGAATTGATATTTGATCTTGAGCTGGTGGAGATAGTTGGTGCAAAGCAGCTGATCATAATGCCATAACTTTTTTGTTGAAATATTGAAGGTTGAAAGTTTAATGTTATTCATAAACTTTCAACCTTCAACTTTTAGTTTTCAAACTATTTCCTATTAAGCCACCATCCCAACCAAAGTCCGCAAAGTCCCCAGGATACTAATGCATCTATAAGATTCGTGGTAGCTCCGGGTGTTTGATACCATATATGCCCGGAATAGGGAATGAATAGATATCCCACCACACCAATAAATATTGAACTCATAAATGTTGTTCCGAAACTCGAATTTTGTTTCATCAATATCCAGCAAATTAAAAAGGCGGCAATAATGGAAACAAGCAACCCACGAACGATATTCATGGTCATATCCATTTTGTAAGATTTATGATAAGTAACAATAGCCCATGGTTTACCTTCCATGCTTTTTTCAAAGTCTTCCATTTCCTTCATTGATGCAGTGGTGCTTGCCCTTGGAACGAGGTATTGGCCCTCTTCAAGCTGACCAAGAGAAGTGATCACTGCATCCTGGTTTGATGTTTGTTTGTATTCGGAATCATGTAAATGAAGAACTGTCCATGAAAGTGTTTGCCATGCAAACGCAAGAATGCCACCGACGATAGCGCCAAGTAAGAGCTTTTTCATAATAGCTGATTTTGGTTAAGGAATAAAAGATAGAAACTTATTTCATTTTTTGCAACTGAAGTTGTTAACCCATGGTGAATATGAGTACTCAAATAAATTGACCACTGACCATTTACTATTCACTATTGGTCACTTTAGTCGTATATTCGCTGTCCATTTTTATAAAGTATGTTTGAAAACTACAAGTTCACTGCAGCAGAGAGATTTTTGCGTTATGTTCAGATAGATACCCAAAGCGATCCTCTTTCAAAGTCGAATCCGTCAACAGAAAAGCAGAAAGATCTGAGTAAGATCTTAGCCGAAGAATTAAAAAAGCTCGGTGTGGCTGATGCACACATGGACGAATGGGGTTATGTGTATGGAACTATTCCTTCTAATACAGAAAAGAAAGTTCCGGTTATTTGTTTCTGCGCACATGTAGACACTGCGCCTGATTGCAGCGGTACGAATGTAAAACCTATCGTTCATTCTACTTACCAGGGGCATGATATTGTTTTACCTGATGATACTACACAAGTACTGAAAATAAGTGAATACCCATATTTGCAAACGCAAATCGGAAATGATATTATAACTGCATCAGGAAAGACTTTGCTGGGAAGTGATGATAAAGCTGGTGTAGCTGAGATCATGGATCTTGCAAACTTTTTAATGACGAACAAAGAAGTAAAACACGGCGAAATAAAGATCCTGTTTACACCAGATGAAGAAGTGGGAAGGGGAACCGAAAAAGTTGATCTGAAAAAATTGGGTGCCGACTTCGCTTATACACTGGATGGAGGTAATGCAGGAAGTTTGGAGGATGAAACATTCAGTGCCGATGCTGTGGAAGTTATCATTCATGGAGTAATAGCACATCCCGGTTATGCAAAAGGAAAAATGATAAATGCAATGAAGATCGCCGGAGAAATCCTGGCAGCACTTCCTAAAGATAGACTATCGCCTGAATCAACAGAAGGTAAAAGAGGATTTATTCACCCGGTAAGATTAGAAGGCATTGCAGAAAAATGCACCATTTATTTTATCATCCGTGATTTTGAAACAAAGGGTTTGCAGAAAAAGGAAGATTACCTGCGTACACAAATTGAAGAGTTGATGCGGCTTTATCCCAAAGCTTCTTTTGAATATAAAGTGACAGAGCAATATCGCAATATGAAAGAAATTTTAGTGCTTCATCCACAAGTGGTGGATCATGCAAAAGAAGCGATCAAAAGAGCTGGTTTAAAATTAAAGACGGAAAGCATTCGCGGAGGTACCGATGGGAGTCGGTTATCATTTATGGGATTGCCTTGTCCAAATTTATTTGCCGGTGAGCAGGCAATACATTCAAAACTTGAATTCATTAGTGTGCAGGACATGAATAAAGCAGTAGAAACAATGGTGCATTTAGTTAGTATCTGGAATGAAGAATCCTGATAACTAAATGCTATCCTTCCAAACTCTCATATACCAATAGATAGGATACCCAACGATCCCTGCAAACAAGAAAACAAGTATCCAGATTATTCTTTCAGTTGAATCCATCGCCTTGTTCCTTATTAGATGCATGATAAAGAAAATAAGTAATCCAATTGAAAGTATACCCATCCCAAATCCAAGGATAAAGAGAGGAGCGACGGCACTGAACACTTCCTGTGGCGCCGGCTCATATTTATCCCATTGAAAAAAAGTAGGAAACATACTGAAGATCATAAATAGAAACACCAGGAGCAGAATTATCGGCAAAAAACTAAGTATGCCAATAAATAGTTTTGAGCTGCGTGACATAAAAAAGATTTCTGTAAAGTTAGTTCTATTCCTTTCTGCTTGTTAATGGTTGTAAAATATTTCCCTGACCAATGAAATTCTTGGTACTTTAGCTCACTCAAAAAAATCAAATATGCAACAGTTTTGGTCACAATATTGGTGGACGTTAATTGTACTTTTTATTTTCTTCAGTTCATTTTATACCATTAACCAGGGATTTATAGGCGTTATTACTATGTTCGGCAGATACCAGCGTATTGCACGACCAGGTTTAAGGATGAAACTTCCATTAATTGAATCGGTTCTTAAAAAAGTTTCTATTCAGAACCGGTCTGTGGAACTGGAGTTCCAGGCAGTAACACAGGACCAGGCCAATGTTTATTTCAAAAGCATGCTTTTGTATTCTGTACAAAATGCCGATGAAGAAACAATAAAAAAGGTGGCGTTCAAATTCATTGCAGACAGGGACCTGATGCAGGCATTGATAAGGACGATTGAAGGTAATATCCGTTCATTTGTTGCCACAAAAAAACAAGCAGAAGTATTAGGTCTGCGTAAAGAGATCGTTGAATATGTAAAAGAACAGGTTGATCATTCTTTGGAGAATTGGGGTTATCACCTACAGGATCTGCAGATAAACGATATCACATTTGATAAAGTGATCCTTGATTCAATGAGCAAAGTGGTGGCAAGTAATAACCTGAAAGCTGCCGCTGAGAATGAAGGACAGGCTTTATTGATCACAAAAACAAAAGCGGCCGAAGCAGAAGGTAATGCAATAAAGATCTCAGCCGAAGCAGAGAAAGAAGCAGCAAGATTACGTGGACAAGGCGTGGCTTTATTCCGTATGGAAGTAGCGCAGGGTATGACCGAGGCTGCAGAGCAAATGAAACAAGCAAATCTTGATACGAACGTAATTCTATTCAGCATGTGGACTGAGGCGATCAAGAACTTCGCAGAGTTTGGCAAGGGTAATGTTATCTTCCTTGACGGCAGTGCACAGGGAATGGAAAACACTATGAAACAGATACAAGCAATGATGATGAAGCCCATCGGGCAGGGATCTAAATAGTTATTTGCGAAAGTTTAACTGTTTTATAAGCTTATCGATTTATTGTTGTTAAAGAACTCCAAAACTTAACATGCCTCCACAACGTGGCATTATTTTTCTCGTTTCATCCACAGTTGTTGAAAAGTTATCTATTCATTAGAACTACGTAGCATTACTTTTACGAACCAAAGAAAAAAGAAATGATTGATCTTTTACAGATTTCCGACTCGTTAGGACAAGTGGCCGGTCACATGAATGTTGATCGCAATAATGATGGCAGTATAAGTTTTATGGAGCTTCTCTTTATGGGTGGCTGGATCATGGTCCCCCTAGCCATTATGTTATTATTGGCCATCTATGTGTTTACAGAACGCTACATCGCCATTCGCAATGCCTCCAGGATCGATCAAAATTTCATGAATATAATTCGTGATCATATTGTGAGCGGTAACCTTACGGCGGCAAGAAGTTTTGCAAAAAATTCAAACAATCCAGTTGCACGTATCATTGATAAAGGATTACAACGTGTGGGCAAACCAATTGAGAACATTGAGAAGAGCATGGATAATGTGGGACAATTGGAAATGTACAAACTTGAAAAGAATCTTGGAATTCTTTCTGTTGTTTCCAAGGCCGCACCGATATTTGGTTTTGTGGGAACACTGATCGGTTTGATGCAATTGTTTGCAAACATTCAAAAAGCAAATGAAGTTGAGATCAATGTTGTGTCGCAGGGTATTTATACAAAACTTATTACTTCGATCTCGGGCTTGGTAATTGGATTGATCGCCTATTTTGCATACAGCTATCTCAATACACAAATAGATAAAACATCAAACAAAATGGAAGGAGCTGCCGCTGATTTCCTTGATGTGTTACAAGAGCCAACCCACTAATCCGTTTGAAGAATGAAGTTTAGAAAAAAACATAGAAACGAGTCGGAAGTTTTTACAGATTCACTGAATGATATTCTTTTCATTTTGCTGATGTTCTTTTTGATCACCACCACACAAGCGAATCCCAATGTAAAAGCGGTGAATACTCCACATGCATCGAAAGACAGAAAAGTGAAACAGACAGTAACAGTTTCTATTGACGCAGCACAAAAGGTTTATATCGGGCAAAGAGAAGTGCCACCGGCATTGCTTGATTCATTTTTGAAAATTGAATTGGATAAACATCGCAAATTTCCAGGTGATACCCTGACCGTAGTGGTAAATGCAGACTCGATCTCTTATCATGCAGGCTTTATAAAGGTGCTGGAAGCAGCTAAAAAGAATAATGCGAAAGTTGCGGTGAACGTGAAGAACTAATTATATCGTTGCCTTGATCATCCTGTCTTTTCCCTGCATATCTTTTCTCAATTCAATTTTAGCAAATCCCCGAAACAAGTTTACAACTTGTTCACCCAATGCTTCATTTATTTCAACAAATAAATTTCCACCGGGCTTTAAATGTTTTAATGCGAAGTCAGAAAGTTTTTTATAGAACAACAGGGCATCCTCATCGGGAACAAACAAAGCAAGATGCGGTTCAAATTCTTTTACACGTTCATGCATTGTGTTTATCTCACTTTGTTTTACATAAGGCGGATTGCTGACGATAATATCATATTGCCCTAATTCATTCCATCTTTCCTCGTTAAGAAAATCGAGTAAAAGAAAATTTACATCAACATTTAACTCTATTGCATTTTCTGTTGCCGTAAATAAAGCTTCACTACAAACATCAATTGCTGAGACGTTGGCTTCTTGTAATTTCTTTTTTATAGTAATTGGTATACATCCGCTACCGGTTCCTACATCAAGAATGCTCGCAGCTCGCAGCTCATGGCTCGCAGCTTCTCTTAAAATCCAATCAACCATCTCCTCCGTTTCCGGTCTTGGTATCAAAACATTTTTATTCACTTTAAATTTCATGCCGGTAAACCATGCTTCACCTAACACGTATTGAACAGGTTCATTTTTCTTTAGTTTTTCTGTTATTTCATCCAGGTTTTCGAGTTGTGTGCAGGTGAGATATGGTACTTTGTTTTTTACCTGCTCTGCCCTTGACATATTTGTTATATGTTCGGTCACAAGCTCAATAATGTTTTTTAATTCATCACTGTCATAAACTTTATTAAGTTCTTTGGTCAAAACTGTCCGGGCTTCATTCAAGGTCATTGGCAAACTTACGATGTGAATGGTGAATGATCAAGGTGAGTTGGATTTAAACTTTATCAAGGCACAAACAATTACTTTTGCAGATATTCATTCACAATTGACCATTCACGAAACATACATGCATCGTTGTCTTGAACTGGCAAAGTCTGGTGCTGGATATGTGGCTCCCAATCCAATGGTTGGTGCTGTACTTGTACATAAGGAAAAGATTATTGGAGAAGGGTTTCATCAGCAATGTGGCGGACCACATGCAGAAGTGAATTGTATAAGTTCAGTTAAGGAGGTGGACAAGGACAAAATTTCAAGTTCAGTTTTGTATGTTTCACTGGAACCTTGCAGCCACTTCGGTAAAACGCCACCTTGTACAGATCTGATAATTGCGAATCGGATTCCCGAGGTTGTTATTGGTTGTCGTGATCCTTTTAAAGAAGTTGATGGAAAGGGGATTGAAAAACTTAAAGCTGCAGGAATAAAAGTTGCCTATGGAATTCTTGAAAAAGAATGTCAACAATTCAATAAGCGTTTTTTTACTTTTCATACAAAGCATCGGCCATATATAATTTTAAAATGGGCCGAAACAGCAGATGGAAAAATAGCAGGTGATGGGACAAATCGTTTATTGATCTCAAATGAACAAACATATAGACTTGTTCATAAATGGAGAAGTGAGGAAGCTTCAATATTGGTTGGTACAAATACTGCTATGCTCGACGATCCCGAACTTACAACAAGAAACTGGATTGGTCCATCGCCGATAAGGTTAGTAGTTGATGTGGATCTAAAATTACCATCAACATTAAAGATCTTTAATGACAAACAGGGTACAGTTATATTTAGTAAGATAAAACATGAAGAGAAAGGCCATCTTAAATATTACCAGGTGACCGAAGATGTTAACCTTGTCCATCAAATTGTGAATGCACTGTATCAAATGAAAATTCAAAGTGTGATAGTTGAAGGGGGTGCAAGTTTACTGCAATCATTTATTGATGAAGAAATGTGGGATGAGGTTCGTGTAATTAAGAATGAAAAATTAATAATTAATAATGGACTTGCTGCGCCGGAATTGGGAATTAAAAATGCAGTTGAGGAAATAAAGATATTAGGTGATTCAATTAAAATTTATAATCATGAACTGGGTTGAATGGTTGGGTTATTTTGCAGCGGGGCTTGTTGTACTTAGTTTTTTGGTTGGCCAAAGAGTAAGAAGGATCCGTTTTATAAATATGCTGGGCGCTGTTGCTTTTTTGATCTATGGTATCTTGTTAGACGTTAATTTCCCGATCATTATTCCCAATGCCTTTATCATCTGTATACAATTTTATTATCTCTTTATAAAAAAAGAACAAGCACCTGGCAAACAGTAACAGCGATACCAATTTTTACCAGACAATAGAAAAGGAATCCGTGGCTGAGTTTAAGGACCGGGGTAGTCGCTTTCTTGCTTATGCTTTTCCGATCTCATCGGCTGATGATTTTAAAAAGCGATTAAAAGAATTAAAAGAAGAGCATTCAAAAGCTGTACACCATTGTTTTGCTTATAGAATCGGTTCTGACGGAAATAATTTTCGTAGCAGCGATGATGGAGAACCTTCTGGCAGTGCAGGTAAACCCATTCTTGGACAAATAGACAGTAAGGAGTTAACTAAT
>Ga0207641_10000696_pt1 | contig 36207 bp, 33 predicted proteins | sample KBSSwiS62_FD_184306 | JGI IMG/M metagenome (GOLD analysis project Ga0207641, IMG submission 184306) | Switchgrass rhizosphere microbial communities from Kellogg Biological Station, Michigan, USA - KBS Switchgrass S6-2 (SPAdes) (version 2) | ecosystem: Host-associated > Plants > Roots >... | reverse complement strand
GTTCTGTGAAGATGCACAATCACTGAACGCCGTGTCGAAACCGATCGCCACATCAACCTTACCGGTGCGAAGTTGCTGGAGTATGGTCTCAAAGTTAGAACTACTAACATCGTAGCGAATTTTCGGATATCGGATGAGCAAGCGCGCCAGTGGCTCGACTAGACACCATTCAAGCGACGCCGGACAAACGCCGATACGCAGTGGTCCCGCATATGGATCACTAAGTTGTGGACTGGCGTTCAGCAAGGCGCGAGCGTCTTCTAACAGTCGATCGGCACGATCGACGAACGCTCGACCATTTTCAGTTAATAGCGCTCCCCGAGCAGTGCGATAAAAAATCGCGTAGCCTATGCGGCGTTCAAGGTCGGCTACGCTGCGCGTGATCGCGGACTGAGTCACGCCAACAAGGTTTGCTGCTGCTGTGAAGGATCCAGTGCGCGCGACCGCAACAGCATGTTCAAGTCTAGGATCGAGCATAAGCCATTCATAAAAGTGATCGTTCGCTATCATTATGAATTAGACGTTTGTTGCGCGCAAGGTCATTCTCCTCAGCCACGACATGACCGCGCTGCGGTCGGGTTTTCTCGGAGATTAATTGATGGATAGGCGAGTTGGTTACTCGGCTGAGCACGAGATGTTCCGCGACTCAGTAAAGAAATTTCTGGAGCTCGAGTTCGCTCCGAACCATCAACGCTGGGAAGAAAAGGGCTGGATCGACAAGTCGTTTTGGCTTGCGTCGGGCCAGGCTGGGTTGCTGTGCCCTACAGTTCCGGAGGCCTATGGCGGCCTTGACCTAGATTACAGATACAATGCCATCGTCAATGAAGAGATTGGCTATCACGGCTTAATGACTGGCACAGTCCTGCAATCGGACATTGTCGCCGGATATATCATTGATCATGGCACTGAAGAACAGAAACTAGCCTATTTACCGAAAATGGTATCGGGTGAGTTAATTGCGGCAATTGCGATGACTGAGCCTGGTGCGGGGTCAGATCTACAGGGAATTATGGCAACAGCCCGCCGCGATGGTGACGGCTATGTCGTCAACGGTGCCAAGACGTACATCTCAAATGGCCAGATGGCTGATCTTGTCATAGTCGTAGCGAAAACTAGTCCAGAAAAGGCGGGTAAAGGCATTTCACTGCTCCTTGTCGAGTCCGATCGAGAAGGCTTTAGCCGCGGCAGAAACCTAGATAAGATTGGCCAGCATTGCTCGGATACATCAGAACTATTTTTTGAGAATGTTCGCATTCCCGCTTCCAACCTCCTTGGTGAAGAAAATAGGGGATTCACATATCTAATGAACGCACTTCCACAGGAGCGATTGTCTCTAGCGATCTCGGCGCAGGCATCTGCCCAGCGGGCATTTGACGAGGCAGTCGCGTTCACAAAGGATCGCAAAGCATTCGGCCGATCCGTCTTCGATTTCCAGAACACCCGTTTTTCACTCGCCGATGCCAAGGCAAAGCTGCAACTCGGTTGGGCGCATATTGATTGGTGTATTACTCGTCATGTCGCAGGTGATCTTTCAGCAGCTGAGGCGTCTGCGGCCAAGTTGTGGCATACCGAAACACTATGGCAAATAGTCGACCTCGCTTTGCAGTTGCATGGGGGCGCTGGCTATATGAATGAATACGCCATTGCTCGGCTGTGGCGTGATGCCCGAGTGCAGCGCATCTATGGCGGAACGTCAGAGATAATGCGTGAAATCATTGGACGATCGCTCTGAGGCGCTTCGAGAAAGAGGCAATGCCACACGTACAAAGGAAATTTCCATGGCTGAGGCCTTTATCGTAGACGCAGTTCGCACGCCCGGGGGAAAACGGAAGGGACAATTCGCCGGTTTGCATCCCGCGGACATGGCGGGTGAAGTCCTGGACGGGCTGGTTGACCGCACGGGGATCGATCCGGCAGTGATAGAGGATGTCGTCCTTGGATGCGTCACGCAGGCAGGCGAGCAGTCCTTTGCCTTTGCTCGTAACGCTGTACTGGCGTCGAAGCTGCCTCAAACCGTTCCTGCCGTAACCGTCGACAGGCAATGCGGAAGCTCACAACAGGCAATTCAGTTCGCGGCCCAGGCGGTCATGTCAGGGACGCAGGATGTGGTGATTGCTGCTGGTGCGGAGAGCATGACCCGGGTCCCGATGCTATCAAATCTGACCTTGCACATGAAGGAAGGACTTGGCGTTGGCCCGGTAAGTCCGCGGATTGCGTCCCGTTTCGGCGTACAGGAATTCAGCCAATTTACCGGGGCGGAGATGCTCGCCCGTAAATATGGCTTCAGCCGGGACACTCTGGATCGATTTGCGCTGGAAAGTCATCGCCGAGCCGCAGCCGCAACAACTACTGGGCAATTCCAGAAGGAGATCATCCCGCTGAACGTAGCAGGGGTGCCGATCGTGACTGATGAAGGGATCCGCTACGATGCGACGCTTGAAAGCATTGCATCAGTCACTGCGCTCAACCCCAACGGAGTCATATCCGCTGCGAATGCTAGCCAGATCTGCGACGGCGCCTCGGCCGCGCTCATCGTATCGGAGATCGGACTGAAGCGATTTAGGCTGACCCCGATTGCTCGGATTGTCAACATGACCGTAACTGCGGGCGATCCTGTCATCATGCTGGAGGAGCCGATCCCCGCGACCGTTCGGGCGCTAGACCGAGCCGGACTGCGGATTGAGGATATTGACCTGTACGAGGTGAACGAAGCATTTGCGCCAGTTCCGCTCGCCTGGCTGCAAGCCATCGGCGCAGACCCTGAACGGCTTAACGTCAACGGTGGCGCAATCGCACTGGGTCATCCCCTTGGCGCAAGCGGCACAAAGCTACTTGCTACACTCGTCCACGCGCTGAAGGCACGGGGTAAGCGCTTCGGTCTGCAGACGATGTGTGAGGGGGGTGGTATCGCCAACGTAACGATCATCGAGGCGCTCTAGGATGTCCAACGCAGCCCATGTCCCCCCATTTGACGCGGCCGACGAATTCGTAGCTGCCCGTATTGCCGAAAGATGAGACTGATGAGTTATAACTATATCAAGGTCCAGAAGGAAGGCGCCGTTACCGTCGTCACCATAGACCGGCCGGATGCATATAATGCTTTGAATGCGGAAGCCCATCGCGAAATGGACGCAGCCCTCGACGCGTATGAGGGCGATGACGATCAGTGGGTCGCAATCATCACCGGCGCGGGGAACCGCGCCTTTTGCGCTGGTCACGATTTGAAGCAGCAGGCGACGGGCGGTGGGCTTGACGTTCCAGAAAATGGATTTGGCGGCTTAACTAGTCGTGCCGCGCTTACCAAGCCTGTCATCGCGGCGGTGAATGGTATCGCGATGGGCGGCGGTTTCGAGATAGCGCTCGCGTGCGACATCATTGTGGCGGCTGAAAACGCCGCATTCGCACTTCCGGAACCCCGAGTGGGCATCGCCGCTCTAGCGGGTGGTTTACAACGCCTGCCGCGCGCGATCGGCTTGAAACAGGCCATGGGCATGATGCTGACGGGGCGGAAAGTCGCTGCTCGTGAGGGCTTGGCACTGGGCTTCGTCAATGAAGTCACGGCGGGGAATGCGCTAAATGTCGCGCGCGATTGGGCTAATGAGATCCTGAAGTGTAGTCCGTTATCAATCCGGGCCACCAAGGAAGCGGTACTGCGCGGACTGGCAGTGCCTGTAGAAACCGCCATGCGGGACCAATGGTCTTACCTAGAAATGCGCGCAATGCTCGAATCTGCGGATTTTGTAGAGGGACCGAAAGCGTTTGCGGAAAAACGCGACCCTCAATGGTTAGGGCGTTAGATAAGCTGCGTAAGATTGATTGAGTGTTTCGCCCCCACCTTAACTGTAAGTTAGAAAGCCGCTTGCGAATACAGAACTATCTAGGAGGCTCCAACAACTAGCGAGTCTAGGTAAAACTTGCTACCGCAACTAACAAGTTAAAAAGCTGTTAGGGTTTATGGCACAGTGCCGCAATTCTTTTACTTTGGAGTGAACGCGTGATTCTCAGCAAAACTCAGCGTGCTATCCGAGATGGCGTGCGCGCGTTTGCGCAAGAGCAGGTTCGGCCGCGATCCGCTGCGTTCGAAGCAGAAGGTGGCCATCGTCGATAGGATGATGACGGATGGACTGGAAGACGCATATACGCCCGGCAAGCCGATGGACGCCTTCGCCCAAGACAGGGCCGAAGACTACCAGTTCACCCGGGCCATGCAGGACGCTCATTCGGAACGAGCACGCGAAGCGATCTCCACTGGAATGTTTGCCGCCGAGATCGTCGGCTTCGAGGTGGAAACCCGGTACGGTCCCGTCGTCTTCAATGTGGATGAACAACCAGGGAAGGCCAACTACGAGAAGATCCGTAGTTTTAAGCCGGCCTTCGCTGGCAACGGCACAATCACCGCCGCCAGTTCCGCCTCGATCTCGGACGGGGCTGCCGCACTTGTATGACGCGCGCCAGCGTTGCCGCGGCGCTTCGTATGACGCCGATCGCGCGTGTTGTGGGAAGTGCAGCCTACGCCGGCGCGTCTTGTGCGCGGATCATTACTACGCTTCTTGCAGCATTCCGGCGGCCGTCGGGGCGTTGCTGGCCTTGCATCGGCGACGCGACGGCGATGGCTTTTTGAATTATTATAAAGGATCGAATGAATGAGGATAGCGGATGTTGCAGCGATCGTGACAGGAGGTGCGTCTGGCCTAGGTGCTGGCACGGCCAGGCGCCTGGCGCAGGCCGGAGCGAAGGTTACCATCTTTGACTTAGATGCGGATCGGGGTCAGGCCCTCGCCCAAGCGATCGCCGGCCATTTCGTTGCGGTCGACGTAACGGCTGAAACGGCGGTAGAGGCGGCGATAGAGGAGGCTGAGGAACTACATGGCAAGGCACGGATCTTGGTAAACTGCGCCGGTATCGGCCCGCCCGCAAAGGTTATAGGCCGTGACGGTCAAGCCGTCCGGTTGTCCGAGTTTGCGAAGATCGTCACGATTAATCTTGTTGGTAGCTTCAACGTCCTCTCCAAATTTGCTGCTCGCATTCATGACGCAGTGCTACTTGGTGAGGAGCGAGGGGTCGTCATCAACACCGCCTCGGTCGCTGCCTATGACGGTCAGATCGGTCAAGCGGCCTACGCCGCGTCTAAAGGTGGCATTGTCGGCATGACGCTGCCGGTGGCGCGCGAGTTCGCCCGCTACGGTATCCGCGTGATGACAATCGCTCCGGGCATCTTCTGGACGCCTCTATTGGGCTCGCTCCCGCAAGAGGCACAGGAGTCGCTTGGCCGACAAGTGCCGTTCCCCAGCAGATTGGGGCAGCCCGACGAATTTGCCCAGTTAGTTGAGAGCATCGTTGTCAATCCGATGCTTAATGGAGAGACCATCCGACTGGACGGCGCCATCCGGATGGCGCCCAAATGAAAGCGCGTGGCGCTGAAATCACTTGTTCGGTCGGGCAGTTTATGCTGACAATCGTCACCCATACGAGCGGAACGCTAGGCCGGCAATGGATGAACGGGGCCGCCGGTCTTTTAAGAGGCGCGCCGCGTCCATGGCTGGAACACAAGGGCGAAGCTGTCGCGCCCCATTGCCGCCTTCCTCACCGAGCGCTCAACCGATTTTTTAGAGAAAGCCTGACCCTATGACTTGCGGGAGCACGCTGTATGACGCGTCTACCTATGCTGGGGTGCCGCAGAAGACGGCATTCAAGTCAGATCTTGATCTGCCGAACAAGTGGCTGATCTACGGCATGCCGACCAGGGCCCAATCACTCAAGATTCTTTTACCCGAGCGTAAGGCAATCGCCGCGCAGCGACTCTCCACGATGTCGTCAGGCGAAGATACACTGTTCCCTCCTGCGCGGCGGTTTTGCTGAGATGACGGGCCCTCTCGCTGGGCTGCGCGTGGTGGAGTTTGCCGGTATCGGTCCAGGCCCGCACTGCGCGATGTTGCTCGCCGACAATGGCGCGGAGGTGTTGAGGATTGACCGCGAAGGCGGCAACGGCTGGCCTAATCCCGTGGTCGATCGCGGCCGCGAAACCCTTACCCTCGACATCCGTACGAAAGAGGGCTGCGAGACAGCGCTCTGTGCTATCGAACGGGCGGACGTCCTGATCGAAGGCTTCCGCCCGGGTGTTATGGAACGGCTGGGGTTAGGCCCGGAGCCCTGCCTGTTACGCAATCCGCGCCTCGTGTACGGTCGGATGACAGGATGGGGTCAGGATGGCCCGCTTGCCAAAGCTGCCGGCCACGATATCAATTACATCGCGCTGACCGGTGCGCTAGCGGCAATCGGGCGGCCGGGCGAGCCCGCGATACCGCCGCTCAATCTAGTGGGCGATTTCGGCGGCGGGTCGATGTTCCTCGCGTTCGGTATCATGGCCGCGCTCTTCGAGCGCGAGCGATCAGGACGCGGTCAGATAGTTGACGCCGCGATTGTCGACGGGGTCAGTCATCTGATGACGATGTTTGCTGGACTATTGCCTTCCGGGCAAATTAGCATGGACCGCTCGCTTAACCTGCTGGGCGGAGCAGCGCCCTTTTACCGCTGCTACCGTTGTGCTGATGGACGCGAGATTTCAATCGGTCCGCTCGAACCGCAATTCTATTCTGAGCTACTCGAGAGAATTGGTGAGTCGCAAATTCTATTAGAGCGGCGGGTGGATGCAAAAGGCTGGGCTGCTCAGGCGGACGCCTTGGCAGCGGTTTTTGCTACTCGCTCTTCCGTAGAATGGTGCACTATACTTGAAGGTACTGATGCCTGCTTTTCGCCAGTTGTACCGCTGGAGGAAGCGCCGCTACACCCTCACATCGTCGCGCGCGAGACCTATACTGTTTTGGATGGAAAGGTTCAGGCAGCGCCGGCCCCCCGCTTTTCGCGGACGCCAGGGCAGCCACGAACAAGTGGAAAAGGTGGCTTAGCTCTGCTCAACCAGTGGAGGCGTTAGAGCCTGATCTGAAATGTTTTGAGCAATACCAATATGTTATGGTTCACGCCTCTCTGTGAAGAGGTGGAGTGGGTGGTGGCATGGACTGGTATTGCCTCGCGGGAGCATAGCCGGGATGGATTGCGATATCCAAGCGATATGACGGATCGCGAATGGCTTTTGGCAGCGCCGTTCATTCCGCCCGCGAAGCGAGGTGGTCGGCGGCGCACAGCAGATATGCGCGAGGTTCCCAATGCGAGGCTCGCCATTGCGGCGAGCGGTTGTGCGTGGCGTCTGCTGCCAAATTGCTTCCTGCCGGTGTTGACGGTGCGACGCTACTTCTACGCCTGGCGGGATGCTGATCTGTTCGAAGCGATCAACACGGTGCTGGCAGTGAATCTGCGTGAGATTGAAGGGCGTGAGGCGTCGCCTAGCGCTGGGGTGATTGAAAGTTAGTCTGTGAAATCACCGTAAGTTGCTGAATTTAAGGCTTTGATGCAGGCAAAAGGGTGAAAGGCAGGAAGCGCCATATGTTGAACGACACCTGTGGCTACCTGCTGTTCATCCTCGTTCATCCGTGCAGGTGCTCATCAAGGCCGCAGGGGCGACCCTGCGCTGCCTCCCACCCTACAGCCCCGACTTCAACCCGGTCGAGAAAGCCTCCGCCCGCCTTAAGGTCATGTTGCGAACGGCCGGCGAGTGAACCGTCTCCGGCCTATGGGATCAAGCCCGCCGAGTGTGCCAACTACTTCAGCTCATGCGGATACGAATTAGAATGCGTGGAAACCGCTCTAACTCAACCGTATAGCTATATCGACTTGCTTATCGCGCAAGGAAGTATTATAGGCCGAGTGGGGCCAATGGCTATTACAATGAGCGCGAGATGGCCGGGTGGTGCCGATCAAACCGGGAGGAAATGATGCATTACAAGACATTGATCTGCTGCGGCGTTGCTGTGGGGGTTATGCAAGGGTTCTTGGCCACGGCCGCCTATGCGCAGCAGCAGGCCGGCGTGGCCGATACTAAGGGTCAGGGTGACGGGCCGGCGGCCGGGGAAATTGTCGTTACTGCCCAGAAGCGATCTGAATCGATAAATCGCGTGCCGATGTCGATTACCGCAGCCACGGGCGCACAACTGGAAGCTGCGGGCGTAGCACAGCCGCGTGACCTGGTAAAAATCACGCCTTCTTTCAGTTATTCCACTTCACAGGTCGATTCTCCGATATACACCATTCGCGGTGTCGGGTTCGCTGACATCGGATTGGGCGGAAGGCCCACGGTTAGCGTGTATGTGGACGAGGCACCGATCCCGTTCGCCGTCGAGACCAAGGGGACCGCGCTCGATCTGGAGCGCGTAGAGATCCTCAAGGGGCCACAAGGAACCTTGTTCGGGCAAAACTCAACGGGTGGCGCGATCAACTTCATTGCTGCCAAGCCAACCGACGAATTCCAGGCTGGCGGCGAAGTTTCTTACGGCAACTTCAATGCCGTCACGCTAGGCGGCTTTGTCAGCGGTCCGATCACTGAAACATTGTCGGCTCGCCTCGCTTGGGATCATGACAGTCGGGATCCTTGGCAGCGCAGCTATACAACAGGCGAGCGCAATGGCTCAGTGGATATCGGCAAGGGACGCCTGATCCTTGATTGGAAGCCCACCACTCGCCTGAAGGCCTCGCTCACGCTCTCGGGGTTCATCGACCATTCAGAGGTGCAGGCGGCGCAGTTGATCGGTATTGACCTCAACAATCCCGGTGTCGTGAGCCTCATTCCAGGGCTTGTCGACTACCCACTTGCGCCCCGGTCAAACAAGGCAGCTGACTTTACGCCAGGAAAGGACTATCATCGACGCAATTCCTTCGGACAGGGTACATTACGGACGGATTATTCACTGACAGATGTGCTCACCCTAACTTATCTCGGCACATATAGTCATTTCAAAGAACGGGAGTTCCAAGATCAAGACGGCACCACACTTGAGAATATCCATGCTTTGACTGTCGGAGAAATTTCCTCCTGGTCGCACGAAGTGCGTTTGTCGGGTGAATTGAACGACCGAGGTCATTTCGTGACTGGGGTCGCTTATTCAACTGATTCCGTGACGGAATCTAATTTCGGTGCCTTAGTTCAAAGTACCAATGCGTATCTTTTCAATCCTCTTGGCTTTCCTCCTTACACAGGATTTACCAATTATGGTAATCAGAAAGCTAAGACTTACGCTGTATTTGGTAACGTAGACTTTTCTATTTTAGACACAGTCAAAATTTATGGCGGATTGAGATACACCGATTTCCGCGATAAATTCTCCGGGTGCACAAGAGATCCCGGGGACGGCACTCTCGCAAGCGTTTTCAGCGCCGTCTTCGGCATCACGCCTGCGATCCCCAATGGTGGCTGTATTACGCTTGATAATGTCACGTTCCAGCCTTCCTTTGTACGGTCCCAGTTAAAGGAGGACAATTTGTCCTGGCGCGCCGGTGTGGAGTGGGCGCCCGCGCCCAGGGCGCTCGTTTACGCTAACGTCAGTCAAGGGTACAAGGCTGGGGGCTTCCCGCAGCTAGCGGCTACAGTCACAAGCCAGTTGTCGCCTGTCAAGCAAGAAGGGGTCTTGGCCTACGAGGCTGGCTTCAAAAAGTCGTTCTTTAATAGAACCCTGCAAGTTGATGGTGCCGTTTTCTATTACAAGTATAATGACAAGCAGGTTCTTGGTAAAGTTCAAGACCCTGTTTTTGGTCTTCTTCTTCGGCAGATTAATATTCCTAGGTCTGAAATACTCGGTGCTGAATTTCAAGCAGTTTGGGCTCCCGATCGGCATCTGACTGTTTCCGCTGGCGGCTCCTACCTCGACACGCGTATCAAAGGCGACTTCGTTACGTTCGGGGGCATCGGGCAGAGTCAGAATATGCGCGGGGATCGATTCCCCAATACGCCAAAGTGGCACCTGATTGCCGACATTAGTTACAAATGGGATCTATCCGACAGATTTGACGGATTTGTCGGCGGATCGGCCAACTATCAGTCTGCAACCAACAGCCAACTGGGCGCGGCGTCGATCTTGCGCGTCGATCCCTACACGCTGGTGGACTTGCGTGCGGGTATCGAAACGAAAGACCAGGCCTGGCGTTTGTCCGTCTGGGGTCGCAACGTGTTCGACAAGTATTACTGGGTAGGTGGCAATCGCCCACTGGACACGGTCGTACGCTTTGCCGGCATGCCCGCGACTTATGGTGTAACACTGGGTTTTAAATATCGTTGAACGCGAGCGTTCAGGCGAAGGACGCTCTCAAGCTATGATTGCGTTGCGCTGGTAGTCGGTCTTTCCAATCGGCTACCAGTTGCTAGCAAGCTACGAGCCAGCGCTTCCGGCACGGGGCCTTGTCCCGGCTGATCTCCCCAAACGGAAAGTAGTCTATGATCGAGTTTCACTACGTCCACACGCCCAACGCTCTCAAGGTTCGGATCATGCTGGAGGAAGTCGGGCTACCTTTTCAACGTATCGATTATGACTTGCGTAATGGCGATCACCTCAAACCCCGTTTTCGTCGTCTCAATCCCAACAATAAGCTGCCCGTAATTCAGGACCTTCAACCTGCCGATGGCGCTGGACCAGTAACGGTGTTTGAGAGCGGTGCAATTCTCATCTATCTTGCAGAAAAGACCGGACAACTTCTGTCGTCAGACGCGCGCGTTCGGACAACGACGCTCCAATGGCTGATGTGGCAGATGGCAGGGTTAGGTCCGATGCTTGGCCAGTTTGCTCATTTCGCGCGTTATTCTCCTGAAGGGCAGCCTTATGCGCTTGATCGCTATACACGTGAATTGGGCAGACTTCTGAACGTCCTCGAATACCGTTTAGGCGAGTCTGAATTTCTCGCTGGCACTTATTCAATTGCAGACATTGCGTCGTTTCCGATCGCGAGCGGTCTTTTAAAGTTCGGCTACGATCTATCCCCGTATCCCCAGATCGAGCGCTGGATTACGGTCATCTCGGTTCGCGAGGCGGTCATCCGGGCTTGCGATATCTCTGGAATACCCGCACGCGTTCTTGAAAACCCGCGCGATTTGTCTGCCGAGGAGTGGTCCAATCTCTACGGCGACAACATGATCAACGCCTCGCGAGGTGTTCCGGATTGATAAGTAACGACGGGGGGGAACCGTGTTGTGGATGACGGCAGCCGACGCGGCCCACGCCTGAACCCAAAGCACGAAAAGTGCCCACTTGGTCCGGAAGCGAGTATTCTCGTGAAGAAATCAGAAGGAGGGCAGCATGATGAAAGCAGCGGTGTTCTATCGCCCGGGTCCGCCCGCAGTTCTGCGCTACGAGGAGATTGCAAGACCAATCTGCAGATCCGGTGAGGTGCTCGTCCGGATCGCAGCGATCAGCATCGAGGGCGGCGACATCTTCAACCGTAACGACATTGCCTTTGCTCGACCGATGGAGAGTCCTGCACACGTCGTTGGCTATGCAGCCGCTGGGGAGATTGTTGAGGTAGGAACTGGCGTGCAACATCTTCGCGCGGGCCAGCGAGTAACGACGGTGGGATTGAACGGATCTCATGCGGAGTATCGCGCCGTGCCGGCGCATTGCACGTGGATAATCCCAGACCAGCTTGATTTCGCCACGGCTTCGGCCATCCCGACCGCCTTCGCAACCGCACACGAAAGCCTTTTCGAGTATGGATCGTTGCGCGCAGGTGAAACGGTTTTGGTGACGGGGGCGGCTGGGGGCGTTGGCCTTGCGGCGATCCAACTCGCGAAGCGCGCAGGTGCCCGTGTGATCGGCACTGCGTCGACCGATGATCGCTTGGTGCGCCTGATGGCCTATGGCATGGACGCCGGGGTCAATTCCGGGTCTGGCACCGTGGCGTCGGCTGTCATGGAGTTGACCGAAGGGCGCGGCGTTGATCTCGTTGTTGAAGCGGTCGGGGGAAGATTCTTGCAGGAGTCCTTGCATTGCCTGGCCCAGCGGGGACGGATTAGCACCCTCGGGATAGCTTCGCGCGAGCCGATGCGCGTTGACGTGATGCCCCTTCTATTGGTCAACGGATCGATGACTGGCATTTACGCACCTAGCGACCTTGCAACGCCCCGGTTTCACGGACTTGTCCAATCGCTCATCGAACAGGTTGCGCGCAATGAGCTTGAAGTCGTGATCGATCGCTCTTTCCCCTTACGCGACGCCGCCGCCGCCCATGCCTATATCGAAGACCGCCAAGCTTTCGGCCGAGTGCTTCTCATTCCCTAGCCGCCGGCCTCTCGCATTGCGGACAAAGCCTATCATACCGATCGGGCGTGACCCGCGGTTTTATCCGGATCGGCAATTCGGTTGTATTTGATCCTCTCGCCATCCAAGTCGACGCGGAGGCGGCGCTTGTCGATCTTGCCGACGCTAGTCCGCGGTAGGTAGGACGCCATGGACCAGTATTCAGGAACCCAGAACTTCGCCACCTGCGGGCGCAACCATGCGCGCAAGGTCTCTGCGGACGTCGTTGCCCCGGGCCGAGGAACGTATATCACCAGTGGCCGCTCCTCCCATCTCGCGTCGGGAACCGAGATGACCGCAACTTCGGAGATATCCGGATGCGAGGACAGAACATTTTCGAGGTCGACGGAGGAAATCCACTCTCCTCCGGACTTTATGAGATCTTTCACCCGATCGGTGATTTGGACGTAGCCGTGCTCATCAATGAGTCCCGCATCGCCTGTCTTGAGCCAACCGTCCTGCGAGAGGCAATTGTCGTCCGAGCCATGGTAGCGCGCAGTCACCCAAGGGCCGCGCAACTCAAGGTTCCCGATCGTCTTGCCGTCGTGGGGCAAAGATGTGCCCTGCTCATCAACAATGCGCACCTCCATGCCCGGCACAGGACGCCCGCTTTTCGCGCGCCATTCGGCAGCATCGTCCGATGTGCTGCCCGCGGGCGGGTGGGAAAGAGTGCACATGGGGCTTGTCTCGGTCATACCCCACCCTTGTATCAGCGGAATGTTCCAGTGCTCAGCTGTAGCCTTGATGAGGCGGGGCGAGACCGCAGAGCCGCCAGACAGCATGAGGCGGAATGAAGACATGTCAAGCGGCGCGGTCTCATGCGATCGTAGCAGGTCGTTCAGGATCGTAGGTACGGTCGCGGTTACGGTCGGACACCCTTCCACAATCATCGCTCGGATCTTGTCGGGTTGCAGGTGTTGCGCCGGCAACAGGAAATTGCTCCCAGCTAACCAGCCGCTGTAAGGCAAACCCCACGCATTGGAATGGAACATCGGCGGCATTAGGAGTATGCAATCGCTCTCGCAAATACCAAACGTATCGGTGGCCATCGAAGCCAAGCTGTGCAGAAAGATTGACCGGTGACTGTAGACCACGCCTTTGGGATTTCCCGTCGTTCCCGAGGTATAGCAAACGACGGCGGCCGAATTTTCATTCAGTGCCGGCCATGAGGAGTCCGTTTCGACGTTCGTTATAAGGGCTTCGTAAGCGGTGACTTTGCCGGAATAGGAGCCAAGGTCTGCTGTGCCGCCGACGAGGATCACATGTTCAAGGCAGGCAACCTGTGGCAGGATATCGACCACCTGTTGCGCAAGGCAAGCGTCCAGAATTAGGACCCGATCCCTCGCTTCGTTCATGATAAAGCGCATCTGATCGGCAGATAGCCTGACGTTCAATGTGTGCAAGACGGCGCCCATTGCGGGCACCGCTAGGTATGCCTCGAAATGCTCCTGATGATTCCAGCAATAAGTTGCCACCCGATCATTGTGCTTCACGCCCACAGTTGCCAAGGCGGTCGCAAGCTTGCGCGCGCGAAGCGCTACTTCTTCGTATCTCGCCCGACGAAAGTTCGCGCCATCAAAGGTAGAAATTTCTCGTTTCGCGTGATTGCGTGCGCCATGATCCACTATCATTTGGGTGGTCAACGGTGTGACCATCATGGTTGCTTTCATAAGATCCTCTGCATTTCGATTATACTCGGCGGGGGCATTTTCGCTGACATGATTTACCCGGCTTAAGGCGATGTCTAACTACTGATGACGAACGCAGGCGGTGACGAAACAGCCGATCGTCACCGCCAATTGTGTCCATTTTGTCAATTAATTACATGACGTCAGCAGATATCCAGAAAATAATATTCTAATCTAGCGTCAAACTAAACTAGATTCCTAAAAACGGAGATCGATGTGTATTGACGTCTTTTTTATCAAACCTCTTGGGACACCCATTCACCTTGTTCGTTCGGATACGTGGCAATATTCTTGATTTGTCCAGGGATCGTGATCTCGATAACTTCCAAGTCAGGCGAGGAGCTTATCTCACGATGCCTATTTTTGGGCAGTTGGAACAGCACCGATCCGGCTTCCACCCGTACAACACCGACGCCTTCAAATTCGTATTCTGCCCATCCGCGCGTAACGTAGGCCACTTGGTAGGCCCATTCATGCCAATGCCAGACCGTGGAATGGTCATCAACTTCGGGATTTGCCCTGTAGATTTTCGCGCCTACCGCCCCTCCGCTCAACCGCTCGATATCGGTGTCGCGAACGAGGAACGAGGGCGCCTCTTTTAGGATTTTAAAGCTGTCCGGCTGAAGGTGCATGAAATGCTCCTTCGTCTGCAACCGCATCTCGGGGCTGGGAGGGGGCAACGGCGGATCATAACCGGGCTGTGACATCAAAATATCTCCTAGAGTCGCAAGCGAAAGCCAAGTATAATACTTGCTTTGTGCATTAGCAAGTGCCTTGCCAGAGGCCGTGCCGTGTTGGCGAGCTCGTTTAGCTCAATCGGGTATGCAGCATGGCGAGCGTGCGCCGCGTTTCTCTGAAGCGCATACCGATCCTCACTGGCGTTATGTTATAGGCAATTGCCGCCTTAGAAATGGATTTGAGCGACATGCAGCGATCGGGAGGGCGACGTGATTTCACGCGAGCGAGTCTTGTTCTTGCGTCGATTACCTTACTAGTGTATCTGGATAGTTTATCCTACTCCCTGCCTGATGAAAGTCCCTTTGCCTATGTCTCGTCCTCAACGTCGCACCCAAAGCGAACGCCGAGAGGAAGCCGAGCGCCGCATCATGGAAACGGCAGTGCGGCTCATCGCGGTACGCGGCCTTGATGGTCTGAAACTGGCCGATATCGGGGTGGAAGCGGGTTACAGCCGTGGGCTCCCGGCTCATCACTATGGCACTCGCGCGAAGTTCGAAATAGCCCTTATCGAATTTATTCGCGACGAGTTTGAGTCCGAGATGGCGAGGGTAGATATCCCTCAAGGATTGGCAGGCCTTATACAGTTGGTCCGGACATTTTGCGATCCAGGGAAGGACGTTCTGTGTAAATCCGTCGCCCATATAGTTTTTTCTGACTTCGCATTGGGCAATGGAGATGATCTGAAAGTAAAAGTTCTCGCAGACCTACGCGCAACTGTTCACAAATTGCTTGAACGCAGCATCTCTGACGGCATAAAATTAGGCGAGGTGCGCCCCGATGCTAATCCAAAACGGCTTACGTTTTTACTGTCGACCTCGATAAATGCGCTGATTAAAGAATGGTTGGCCGATCCGACAGTGAATTTGGTGGCGGTGGGGGAAGAACTCGTTCAGGTCCTTGTGAACGGCTTGGTCCCCCGGATTGCCACGCACAGTAAGGTCGTACGATCAGTGGCGCAGACACAGTCTCTTGATCTTCCTCGGTCGATCTCAGCTTCAGGCCATTCCTGATCTGAACTGATGGGGTCGTCTAATCGGCGCCATGCCTTTCAAGAGGTCATCAACACCGATGACGGCGGGCGGCACTTCGCAAGCTAGCCAATGGCGAACCTCTCGAAACACCGGCAACAATCGAGGATCCCGGCGTGCTCGACGAGTTTCGCCGATTGTTCAATAATCAGGCGGCCTAGCTACCGCCTGCCGCCTTAGCGACCACATACCCCGTCGTCTCCCGGTGCCTTCGCGCCCGTATCGCGATGATAGATGTCGGGCAGATAGCGGATGCCCCCAAGTCCATCAGGTTCGGCTGTGAAATAAGCGACGTAGACGGGGATTGGCGATGCGAGCGCGACGGTCCGCGTCTGACCGCTCGCCACGGCCGCGTCGAGCGCGTCACGGCTCCAGCTTGGCCGCGCCGACAGTAGCGCGGTCGCCAGCGCCAGTGCGTCGCCGACCCGGACGCAACCATGACTGTAGGCGCGCACATCCTGGGCGAAGAGGGCCTGCGCCGGTGTGTCGTGCAGATAGACGTTGAAGCGATTAGGCATGACCAGCTTCATCCTGCCCAGTGCGTTCGTCGGTCCCGGCTTCTGGCGATAGCGGCCGGATGCGAGCACGAAACCCTTCGCGGCGGCCGCGCCGGGATTGTCGCGCACCAATGCCGCCACGCTCTCGGCCGCGATGTCTGGCGGTATCTCCCACCACGGGTTGAGGATCACGCCCGTGACGGTTGCGCCAAAGACGGGCGTCGGCGATTTGGTCTTGCCGACGACGACCTTCCACCGCCCCACCATCTGGCGGCCTTCCCACAAGGTTGCTTCGAAGGCTGCCGCGTTGACGAGCAGATACCGCGTTCCCAGGGCGCGCGGCATCCAGCGCCACCGATCGAGATTGGCGGCGAGCGTCGCGCGCCGATCCGGATCCTTCTCCTGCGCATAAGCCGCGCGCAGGGCATAATAGAAGGGGTGGGACGGCCGCGCCGTGCCGAACAGGGTGTCGATCTGATTGCCGGTAACCGCGGCGGCGACGCTCGCGGCGCTGCCGTCCCAATTGTTCGATTCCGGTATATGCCACCCGGTCCGCAGCGAGGCGTTGCAGCAGCCCCGGCGGTAGGCGTCGAGGAGTTGAACCGCCGCCGACGTTGCTGCGAGGTCGAGCGTCAGTGGCTCACCATTGTCGATCGCGGCCTGGACCGTCTTTGCCCGGGGCGTCACAGAGCCAAGACCGTCGTCGGCGGCGGCATTCAGCCATTCGATGAGGCGGCGCGCCTGCGACATCCGAAGGACCGTCGGCAAGTTCATGGTCACCACCGTGCCGCGACCGGTACGGCTGCGGAGATGAAGCTGGGCATGGACGGCGCGTGCGAACGCCTGCACCCGGCACAGGCCGGCGCCATGTTCGGCGTTGCGGTCCTCGCAGCGCCGAACGCGCGCAAGCGTGGCCCGGTCCATGCCGCAGCCATCATCGACGACCTTGAGGATCGCGCGCGCACCGAACCGGCGGGTGCGGATGGTCACCGTTTCGGCGCCGGCAGCCTTGGCATTAGCTACCAGTTCGAAGATCACGGCATCGAGCGCATCGGGGTCGACACGCAGGGTCAGATCCTCGTCGCCGAGGTCAAACTGGACGCCGCGAACCAGGGCATGCAGTATCGGTTCAAGTGTCATGATCTGGCTGTTCAGATCGATCCGCTTCGTCAAGCCGGCGACTTTCGGGGCCGCCAGAAGGCTCGAGGTCAGTTCGCCGCCGCGAATCGCGGCCGCCTCGATTGCCTGCAGCAGGGCCAGCCGGCGCACTTTCGCGGGCTGGCCTTCGAGCAGATGCTTGGCCGAACTCACGATCCCGAAGAGGTTGCGCAGATCATGGATGGTCTCGCGCTTGATCGCGGATGGTCGCGGATTGGTGGGATATGTCTGAACTGCGCTCTGCGGCATGATGCCCTCCTTCGACTGGTGTCCAGATCGTGGCGGGGATCCAAGAGGTCGCGGCCGAGATCGGCCGCGTGACCGGCGCCGGCATCGCCCGCAACCTGCGCCGCCATTATCCGCGCCCTCTGCTCTGGTCGATGGTTTCGCTGCTGCTGATCGCCAACATCATCAACCTCGGCGCCGATCTCAGCGCGATGGGGGCCGCGCTCGTCCTGCTGACCGGCGGCAATGCCGCGCTCTACACATTGCTGTTCGGGATCCTGTGCATTGTGCTGGAGGTGGTGCTGAACTATCCGCGCTATGCTGCCATCCTCAAATGGACGACCCTGTCGCTGTTCACCTATGTGGCGGTGGTTCTGGTTGCGCACGTGCCTTGGCCGCACGCCCTGCGCTCGCTGGTGGTCACAGAGCTTGAGTTCAATGTCGCCTACGCCACCGCCTTCGTCGCAATCCTCGGCACCACGATCAGCCCGTATCTGTTCTTCTGGCAAGCGGGGCAGGAGATCGAGGAACAGCATCGCCACCATGCCAAGCCACTGTGTCTGACCCCCAAAAGCGCAGGTCCCGAGCTCAGGCGCATCCGCATCGACACGTTGACGGGCATGGCGTTCAGCACGCTCATCTCGCTGGCGATCGTCTTCGCGACGGCAGCGACGCTCAATGCGAGTGGTGTGCATGATATCGCAACATCGTCGCAGGCGGCCGAGGCGCTTCGCCCAATCGCCGGTCAGTTCGCCTTTGCGATGTTCGCGATGGGCATCGTTGGAACTGGGCTGCTCGCCGTACCGGTGCTGGCGGGTTCTGCGGCCTACGCCGTGACCGAGCTGGCCGGGATCGCTGGGAGTCTCGACGCAAAACCACTGTCGGCGCGCCTGTTCTATGGCACGATCGCAGCTACGACCCTGGCCGGCGCATCGCTCAGCAGCGTCGGCATCGACCCAGCACGCACGCTCTACTGGGCGGCGGTTGTGAATGGCGTGCTTGCCGGTCCGCTCATGGTCGTGATGATGCTCATCGTATGCAATCCGCGCGCGATGGGGCGACTGCGGCTCTCAGTGCGGCAAGCCCTGTTTGGATGGGTGGCCACGATCGTAATGATCGCGGCGTCGATCCTGTTTTTGGGGTTCACGGTCTTGTCGTGTCTTGGGACAGGCTGACGATGAGGTGACAGCGTACATCTATTAATCATGATGAAGACCTGCAAAAAGGGACGCTGCCCACCTAAATCGCACGTGGCCGGGAGGAGTTGGTTTAGGGGCAGCACGATGGCCTTGCTGTACCTGGTTACCGAGGAGCTCCTTGTCGAAGCCCACGAGCGACCCGACGGTCCGCCGGTCAGCGCCGTATTTTTTGTCGGATTCTCGGTCTCTTACTGATCGAGGAGATCATGAGCTAGAGGACAAATCCGAACGGCTCAAATCAGTGTTCGAACGCCTCGATCACGAAGTACGATAATAATAGTTATGTGGAATTTGCTTGTTAGCTGGCTAAGACGGCGGCCGAGTCTAACTCGGCCCCGACGTGCTGCAAGCTCTCGTTTTGTGTAGCGACAAGTGTTCGACGTTGCTTGAAAGTTTTTGAGATCGAATCGCCGCTTCGATCGCGCTAATGAAAAGATCCAAACTGGATCAACGTATCGATACACCGTGAAATGATGTAATTATGATTTTAAATATACGAGCGTCGCAAAGTAAGTGCGCAGAGGCTTGAAATCTTCGGCTGTAGAATTGAGATTCCGAACGTTTAAGACATCGCCGGGTGGCTGACGCTATGTCCAAGTCCTTCGGGGCCAAAGGCGGCGGCGCTCGCATACAGACAAAATTTCAACGCCCGACCGACCAGCAATATGAAGATCGGGAGCCATGGATTGCATTGAACGGAACTCACGCTGCCTGGTAGCCAAGAGGGCTTGAGCCGACGAACCTGCGTTTTCAGCCATTGCCGACCGACATTGAAAAGGGGCCGGATCGTGACCATTCGCGCCTGACGCGATCGAGCGACTTGCCAAATCTGTATGCCAGAGAAGGGCCCAAACTTTTGCGCTATCGTCGGATAGCGACAAAGGTGCATCAGGATGCCGAAGATCTGACCCAACAGACCCTTTGTTCGCTAAGTCCAGCGCTTCGGCTTTGCAAGCTGATGGCATTGCATTTCCTGCAGCCCTTCGCTCTCGCATCGGGCATAATCTGTTGCGCGATCGGCCGTGCGCATTGGGGCGGCGGCGCATGTGCTCATTGATGGCCTTCCGGCGTCTGGGTTCGATCCCATCGATCACCTACAGGCATCCACCTCACGTCCAGCTTCGAATATCTTCGGGATCAATCTGTCCATCGACCAAGGCTGCTAAGGCCAACTGCGTCCTGCGCCCCACGCCATACCGCCCTCTCGCCGCATTTAAATATTTGGTGACAGTATCCTCTGCTAGATTCATGATTTTACTTATCTCCCAGTCGGATTTACCTAGCGCCATCAGCGTCACGCAGATGCGCTGTTGTGAACTCAACCGCGACAACGGATTATATCCATCACCGTTGATGCGAACAGCCGCCTCATAGGCGAGAGACGCCGCCCACTGCACTGCAAGTAGAGACATTTCTGGAAATTGGGCTCCAGGCCGCGTTGCAAACGAGCAACTCGCCATACGCATACCAGGCGAGCGAAAAGGTATAGTATAACCAAGGCCGACGCCGGCTTTGATCCCGCGCTCGATTAACTCGATCTGATCTGGCGACACATTGCAGAAGCGCGGCATGTCGGTCCAGGCGAAAGCAAATCGTGCCTGACGGCATGCCTGGTGAACAGGGTCTCTCTTGCTATAGCCCTTTTCGCGAAACTCGTACGCCCATTCCAATGGATAGTTTTCGAGGAGAAGAGGGATCGAGCCGTCGGTAGTATAATGCTCGGCTATGGCAAAGTATCGAAATCCGATCTCTCTCGTGAAGGCATCGAAGTTGTTGCCAAGTGTTATCAGGTCTGCGCTGTTGGTCGCATGATGTCCGAATTCGGACACGAGGTGAAGGACCTCCAGTGCGATTAAAGGTGGTGCAGACATCATGGCGACATCATGGGATGTATCCAAAGGATCATCCCCCGCGCAGAGCTATAAGCTTTCCAAATATGATGTATTTTGCATTGCTGCATAAAAATCATCCAAAACGGGTCAAAATATTCCGAATATTGTGGGAAAATATCTACGGGATGCTTTATTAATTATTTGTGACAGTCCGTTCGTGTTGGGCGGACTTGGGCAGGGAGAGGGTTGGCGCAATTTTTCTGAGACTGCGGCGCTTGAGACTGTCGCTTGTCCAGACATTGTTGGGGGCTCGTCGGTGGTAGCCAACTTAGGGATGGTTGCCACTGGCGCGCATCGGTACGGCAATGCACATCGCAATTCTCGCGGCCGCATTTTCGGCGCATATGAAATGCATCACGACTTTGGAAGAACTTTACGCGGCATTGGAGCAAATGTGTCGCGATCTTGGCTTTCGATACTTTGCCCTTAACCAGCATATCGACTTCGGTGTCGGGACGGTCAAAGGCATTCGCCTTCACAATTACCCAAGCGGGTACGAAGAATGGGTCGATCACAAGCGGCTTGGCGTTAGCGACCCTGTCCACCGCGCAAGCCACAGAGTGCTGGAGTGGTTTGCCTGGTCGCAGGTGCCCAATATGATCGCAATGACCCGGAAGGACGAGGCTGTGTTTCGTCATGCAAGGCGCGAAGGTATTGGCGAGGGGATTACGGTTCCGGCCAATCTCCCAGGAGAAGCAAGAGGCAGCTGTTCTTTCGCCACCGCCCGAGGCGTCCCGCTGCCGACCGATGTCATCCCGTTCATTCAGGGGATTGGTGTCAGCGCTTTTCAATGCGCGCTCAGACTGAGTCCGCCACGCTTTGGAGGCAATGCGCGCGTAAAGATGACCGACCGGCAGCGGGACTGTCTGATGTGGTGGTCCCGGGGCAACAGCGACAAAGAAGTAGCGCAGATTCTGGGCATTAGCCGGGCTACCGTCATCGATCATCTCCACGCCGTGCAGAAACGGTTGGGCGGTCTGCATCGGCGGCTCTTGATGATGCAGGCCGTTTATGACGGAGCTCTGTGCTTCGACGATATCTTGCCCATCTGGCAAAACTCCCCCCACTTGTGGGGATAACGGCTTCCGTCGGTTTTCTGATGCAATGCCCTTGCTCAAACGCAAGGGAGACAACCAATGGCTAAAGTATCAACTGGCACTGTCGGTGAGGTGCCCGACCACCTTCTTCGCGCTATGTTCGAAGCGCGCAAGGCGGTATTCATCGACCTGCTCAAATGGGACATACCGGCCTTAGCTGGCCGATATGAGATTGACCAATTCGATGATGAGCATGCGCAATATCTTATCGTTGCGTCGCCGGAAGGCGAGCATATGGCCTCTGCCCGACTGCTGCCCACCGATCGCCCGCACATCCTCGACAGCCTGTTTCCTCACCTCTGCGCCGGTCCCGTACCCACTGGTCCTGACATCATGGAGATTACCCGTTTCTGCCTGTCCCGAGATTTGCGTGCCGCTGATCGCCGCTTTGCTCGGGATATGCTGGTAACAGGTCTTGCCGATCTCGCCATCGCGCAGGGCATCCGCAGCTATACAGGCGTTACGGAGATGCCATGGATGCGACAGATCCTGGCCTTTGGCTGGCGCGCGGTGCCGCTTGGCGTTCCCTACATTGTCGGCTCGTCCATGCTCGGCGCCATGCGTATCGACATCGACCATGACACTCCTGACCTGTTGAACGCCGCAGGCATTATTGGTCGGTCGACAGTCACTCCGCACCTTGGCCGCCAGGCTGCATGATGGAGAGGGGGAACATGTCATGACACAGTCGATGCGCAAGCGGCGCGTAACGAGCGCCGGGAAATGGGCAAAGCAGCTCGAGAAAAACGGCTATTGCATCGTACCTGATTTATTGGGCGCGGTCCTGCTGGACGGGTTGCAGGAGGACTTGCAGCCAGCCTTCGAAAGGACGCCCTTTTGCGAAGGCAATTTCTACGGGCATGCCACCAAGCGATTTGGTCGCTTGCTCGCCCGCTCGGCGCATGCCGCCCAGGTCGTGCAGCATCATCTCATTCTGGATATTGTGCGCCAGGTCCTGAACCCATGGTGCGACAGCATCCAGCTTAACCTCACCCAAGGGCTCGCGCTTCATCCAGGCGCGCTGCCGCAATTTCCCCATCGGGACCAGGATATGTGGCAGGGGGAGAAGGGCAGGATCGAATATCTCGTCAACGTCATGTGGCCGCTGACGCCATATACCGCCGACAATGGCGCAACACTGATCTGGCCGGACAGCCATGGGGCAGTCGCCATCGAAGACGCTGATCTGGCTGGGCCGCCCATCGTCGCGGTGTGCCCGCCCGGCTCGGCCATCTTGTTCCTCGGGTCCACCTTGCATGGGGCAGGGGGCAATCGCACCGATGCCGTCAGACGAGGGCTGATCGTCAGCTACTGCCTTGGCTGGCTCAAGCCCTATGAAAATCAATGGCTGGCCTATCCCCCTGCCGTTGCCCGGAATTTCCCGCCGGATCTGGCGGCTTTGGTTGGATATCAGCAGCATCGACCCAATCTCGGCAATTTCGAAGGCCAATGTCCTTCGATCTTGCTCAGTGACGAACCGCCGCCCATCTATCTCCAGGCTATCGATGCTCTGCGCCCCGAACAGCAGTCAGCGTTGCAGGAGTATGTCGGCGGGCAGAAAAGCGGACCTGTCATTGCCTCGGCCTCGCGGGCCACCAGATGAGTCCTGGCGCAACGATGGAGCGTGTCTATGGCGCGCTTAAGGAGAGGATCAGGCAAGGGCAGTTTGGCTGGGGGGAGCATATCGATCCCACCCGACTCTCGCGAGACCTGGCGGCAAGCGTCACACCGGTGCGCGATGCCCTGCATCGGCTTGCGGGCGAGGGGCTGATCGGCAGCGAATCGCCAAGCGGCTTCTATATGCCCATCCTGACAGAGGCCATGTTGCGGGACCGATATCGATGGTCAGCGCAGATTCTGGCGCTCGTCCTTTCGACTGCAAGTGCCGAGCGGATGCAGGCGGAGCTGAGCGGTAGCGACGATACGCATGACACAGCGCAGGCGGCTGCGCGCTTTTTCCGGCAGCTATGCTTCGCCTCGGACAACCGCGAACATCATGAGGCGATCGCGCGCGTAAACGACCGGCTCCATCCGGCACGTCAGGCGGAATTGGACGTCCTTGACGATCTTCTGCATGAGCTCGAAACACTGCGAGACCTTGGCAGGCGAGGCGAAGTGCAGGCCATGCGCTCCGCCGTGCGCGACTATCACCGGCGTCGGCTTCGCCATGTCGTACCGCTGATGGCGCAGTTGCACCCGCGCGACAAAATTTGAAGGGCGGCAACGCCAAACATTCGCGAAATATGGGCCGTATAAATTGGGGATATCCATGGCCGAGGCATAACATTCGAGGGTCGCGAATGGTCGCGACGCTAAGATGGAAGGACTAAACCCATGGAACGTGAAGACACACAGACTGTCGACCTGATCGATCTCGGATCGGCGAGCATCGAAACGAAGGGTGGGCTCGTCAAGGGCGAGGACGCTGCAGGTCGTCAGGCGATCGGCATTTCCGAGGACTGACACTGTGGGGCACGTGGTTTAGACCACGTGCCCATCAGATCGAGATCGGATTTCGTAATATCGAACAGCCGACGTCTATGAGTTTGCATGATTTTCAGATCGTTGATCGATCTCATTGTAGTGTCTAGCGATCGTAACTCTCATATTAGTGATACGTTATAATCTGTTGGGTGGATGATTTTGGATTGGCAAAAATTGTCATGTGTCTATCAAATGAAAACATTATGGTTATATTCGCAATATAGATTTCGGATGACGCAGGCGTTGCCATAGACTCCGTGACGTCGCGAATAGTCGCGGCAATTCATGGAGAATTGATCATGGAACACAACAACGAAGTGGCGCTTGAGCTCATCGACCTAGGCCCTGCCAGCATACAGACCAAGGGTGCCCACACCAAAAATGACGATGGCGCCGGCCGTCAGGCCATGGGCATTTCCGAAGACTGACCAGTGAAGGGTGCGTGGCTCGCGCCACGCGCCCAAACCGTGGAGGAGCGAAATCATGGACCTTGGCCTGGCCGCCGGCCTATCCTTCTGTACCGTTGGAGGTCAAACACTTTTCCTCGATACAAAGCGCGATCGGTACTTTGCGCTCCCCCCCGCATGGGAGGATGTGTTTCTTGCATTGCGGTCGCGTGGCGCATCGGCTGGGCTCACCGAAGCTGACCTCGCCCCGCTCATCGATGCTGGCGTTATCTCTACGCAGCGGCCAGTGCGCGATATCCGTGGATGCGCGCGCATCGCGCCAGTCGCTGAAGCGCTGCAGCAGCCGTCGGCCAGTACATGGCCATGGCGGTTCGCCGCTCTTTTTTCCTATGCGCGTGCCAGGCTGGCGCTGTCGACCCGTAGCCTTGATCGAAATCTTGCGATTTTCGTCCGGGACAAGCGGGATATGACCTCCCGCCACGGCATCGATGACAGGGTTCTGCAGCAACTTGTGTCCGCCTTTGCCTGGTGCGCGCCCTATATCGGCACGCACGACACATGCCTGTCCCGCTCGCTGGCCATGGCGATGCTCGCAGTACGCCACGGAATTTCGGCGGATTGGGTATTTGGCGTGAAGACCCTGCCATTTGGGGCGCATTGCTGGATCGAATGCCGACAATCGGTCCTGAATGACACATATGAGCATGCGTCGCTATACACGCCGATCCTCGCCCTGTGACCCGCTGCCGCTATGTCGCCTTTGTCAGTCCATTCGGCACCGGCCGATCGGATTCGATGCGCCGGATGGCGGAACATGCGGCCAGGGCCGGAGCGCTGCAGTGGCTGGTGGACACCTCCGAGCTTATCGTCCTTACGGATGGCACAAGCCCCGCTCTCGTTCTTGACTGGGGCGGCGGCGTCGTGCTCGGTTCGCTGTACCAGGGTGCTGGCAGCGCCGCGCTTACATCTCACCAGCGGGACGCGATCGGGGAGACCCAAGGCACGTTCCTTCTCGAACGCTGCTGGGGACAATATGTCGCGCTCCTGCGCAGTCCGGTACGCGGTGATGTAACTATCCTGCGCGATCCGTCGGGTGGACTGCCCTGCTATCAAGTGAGCCATCGTGACGGGATGATAATCACGTCAGACCCGCAATGTCTGGCAGATCTCGGTATTTATGCGCCGCAAATAGACTGGGCCGCTGTTGCAATGCACCTGATGGCGCCGGAACTGCGTCCTGCCACGACGTGCCTGACCGGTATGACGGAGGTGCTTCGCGGACAGCGTTTGATCTTACGTTCAGCAGGTACCACCCTTGACGACGCGTGGACGCCATGGACCTATGCGGCCCAGGATATGCAGATCGCATACCAGCATGAGGCAACATCTTCTCTACGAGCCATTGTCTGCGACACGATCTCTGCCCTGTCGGCTGGTTCCGGACCGATCCTGCTAGGTTTGTCAGGCGGGCTAGATTCCTCGATCGTGGCGGCGGGGCTAGCAGCCTCGGGGCGACAGTTCAGCTGTCTGGGCTTTGCGACGAAAGATGCCGGCGGAGATGAGCGCCATTTTGCAAGGCAGGTGACAGACAGGCTCGAAGTCCCATTTATCGAAGCCTATCTCGATCCCGTAAATGCCAAGGTCGGAGGGCCGGCTGCAACCTATCTTCCTCGGCCCATCGGTCGCTATCTTACCCATGAGATTGATCGACTGAGCATAGAAGCGGCCACTGAAATCGGCGCAACCGCGCATTGGAATGGCGCTGGAGGGGATAATGTCTTCTGCTATCTCCAGTCCGCAGCACCAATCGTTGATCGGTGGAGGCAAGAAGGCCGCATTGCGGCATGGGCGACGCTGCGGGATGTTTGCATCCAGACGGGCTGCAATATTTCCACGGCTGTCCGCCTGGCGCGACGGATCAACAAACGCGGGCCTGCCTACCCTTGGCGGGCTGAGACAGATTTGCTAGCGCAGGATATGGTCGAGAGCATTACTTTGCCGGAGCATCCTTGGCTCAACGCTCCAGAAGGAGCTTCGCCCGGCAAAGCTGCGCATATTGCATCGCTAATGCGGATCGAAAATCATTTGGAGGGAATGGAACGCGAGCAAACGCTTGCCGTCATTTCCCCGCTGATGGCGCAGCCCGTGGTCGAGCTGTGCCTGCGCATTCCATCTTGGTATTGGGTGCAAGGCGGCCGGGACCGCTCGGTCGCTCGTGATGCGTTTTCGGGATTGCTTCCCGATCCCGTTCTAGCGCGGCGGACAAAGGGGACGCCAGACAGTTTCAGCGCGACCCTTTTCGAGAAGAAGCGTACGGAATTCCGTGCTTTATTGATGGATGGCCTGCTGCGGCAAAAGGGGCTGCTGGATCTTCCATCGCTGGACAAGTTGCTGGCCTTCGAGGGGCCGGTCGCGGGCCTCTCCTATCTCCGGGTGCTGACTTTTGCTCAGGTCGAGCTTTGGGCGCGCCATTGGGCGCGAAAAACAGATTTCACTGAACCCGGCGCAACGGCGGATAAGGGTGTACGGCAAAGCTGATGCACCAACGACCGGTGCGCCGTGTCTTGGACTTAAATTCTGGGAACGGTTTGCGAGACAACATAAGCGGCGTGAGGAAACTGTGAAAATCCAAGACGCGCGCTGGGCATGACCGACAAATCCGAGAACATGCCTTTAATGAAAGGGGTGCGAGCTTCGCCCGCACCCCGACATGATTGCTTGGTAGTCAGCTGATCAGAAGCGAATGCCACCTGAAATCGCTACCTGGTGCCGGGTAGCCTTGATGCCGGTGTCGATGCCCGCATAGCTGTATTTGCCATAGTCGCTGTACCGGTATTCGGCACGTACGAAGCCCTGGCCGGTGGACATCTCAACGCCCGCGCCTGCGCGGTAGCCATCAAGATTATCCGAACCCTTAAGGGTGTCCACGCCATCATCATAGGATGCCTTGAAATGGGCGTTGGTATAGCCAACCTTTGCATAGACCAGGATCCGGTTGGAAACGGGAACGCCGATGCGGGCGCCGACATACAGATCGCGGCCCGCGCTCAGTCTGGCTTCATCACCGATGGAGATTACGTCAGTGACGCTTTCCTTGGTGCTCGCATCCGTCGCTTCGGCTTCAATGCCAACAACCGCACTGCCAAGATCGAAATCATAGCCGGCAGTAACGCCGTACAACACGCCGTCCTTCGAGCCGCTTTCGCCATCAAGCTTCAGTCGGACCTTGTCATAACCGACAACGGCACCGATCTTAGCGCCGCCGAAATTCGACGCTTCCTGCGCATGGGCTTGTGTGGCTACTGCAACAGTTGCAACGGTTGCAGCAATAATGGTCTTTTTCACAGATATTCCCCTAGTAGGTTCCAAATATTATCTTTTCTGTCTGGCGACCCGGGGAGGCCTATTGCTGAAGGCGACGGCGCGTTCAATAGAATGTTGCAAACTTAGCGCTAAAAGTTCGCATATGTGACATTAATACACGGCCATATTGGCTCTATTATGCGTGATCACTGATGCGCATTTCAGGGCGCTTAGCTCACATAGCTCAGTCGTTTTCTGTCTCAAGGCGATACCGTCAAAATGGATCAATCTCGCGAGCCTTATCATCATCACTTGGTAACGGACTTAGGGCATGTGCAAGGCGCGACCCGAGGAAAGACCTTCTTTCCTTTCACTTGGCCCGACCTCTTTACGAGGTCGGGCTTTTTGATGCCGCTTTTTCACAGGTTTTTGCGCGGCGCCGATCTTGCTCAGGGATTTTCTAAGTGCGCCGTTTAACGTGCTTAGAGAGGGGGCAGGTATTTTCGCGGTGGTAAAAAATCGCAATCAATTTCGCGCTTTTTTGAACGAAGTGAGTGGCGCTTTGGGTGCGAGAAGCTAGAATCGCTTTCATGAAAACTTCGCTCGATCATCTCCCGGCAGGCAAGCAGCGTGAGCTAGCCTATGTCGTTGAGGTCTTACGGGCAGGGTTCGCCAAGGCGACGGCGCAGCGGACGCAACCGCATCTCCGCAAAGCTAAGCTCCTGAAGATCATCCTCTTCGGTTCATACGCGCGTGGAGACTGGGTCGAGGATCCGGTCGGGCGTTATTATTCCGACTATGATCTCCTGGTTGTGGTCAATCATGAGGATCTGACCGACGTCGCCGAATATTGGGACAAGGTCGAAGCCCAGCTTATCGCAGATGTGTCGGCAGGGACGGCGCTGCGGACGCTCACGAGCCCCATTTACCACAGCCTTGATGATGTGAACGAGAAGCTTCGGCTTGGGCGGTATTTCTTCATGGATATCCTCCAGGAGGGTATCGTTCTATTTGAAGAGCCTGATCACGCGTTTGTCGATCCCCAGCCGCTGTCCCCGGAGCAAGCGCTGCGAGAAACACAGGAGTATTTCGAGGATTGGTTCAAGACTGCACAGGAGTTTATCGAGGGGGCAGAGTTTCATTTACAGAAGGGGCATCTCAATCTCGCAGCATTTAATTATCATCAAGCAGTAGAAAGATTGTACCACTGCCTATTTCTCGTTCGCACCTTATATTCTCCCAAGACCCACAATCTGAATCGGCTTCGCGATATGGCAGAAGAACTGGAGCCCTCCCTCAAAGAGGTATGGCTACGTAATAATCGGTTTGAAAAACGCTGCTATTCGCTGGTTCGCGACGCCTATGTAAAGGCGCGCTATTCCCGTGCGTATCGGATCAGCGCCGAGCAGCTCGATTGGATCGGTCAGAGAATAATGGTGATGCAATCTCTCATCCGCGAGGCGTGTGAAGTCCGGATCGAGGCACTATCAAAGGCGGCGTGATCCTCGTGTTTCATGGATTGCCTCCTAGTTTCCGAGGATTCGTCGAAAGCTCTTTCCATGCGTGCCACTGCGCGCGTTTCGCTGGATCATCATTGGTGCGCCCGAAGAGCCAATAATCGAACCAGTCGAGATTACGCTCAAATATGGCTAGCCGGTGTGCGGGCTGCCATTTATAGTGCCTTTCATTTGGGAATATCCGCAACTCGACTGGCTGTCCGGCTTCCTTGAGCGCGGTCCATGCTTCGAGCGACCAGAGATATTCGTCATCAGACAGTTGCATCAGCAGCGGCGTATGCATATTCGCGGCATGGTGTGACAGTGAAACAGGGCCCCAGAATTTCTTATCGTCGGTCCCAAGTGCTGGATATCCTGCTTCGCGATGTTGCTGATACCAGACCGGGCCCGTCAGTAGGAGCGAGAGATGCGGGTCTTCGCAGCAGGTGCCGATGGAAGCGGCGGCGAAGATATTCTGGTTGATCAGGGCAAACACTGCCGTGGTCGCGGCATCGCTGAGCCCGGTGATAGCGATCTTGTCATCGATGATGACGTTGCGGTGTTTGGCTGCCTCGATGCCGGCGAGTAAGCTGGATAGCGTCGATCGGCGGTCTGCCCAGTTCTGAATATTGTAGCGCCTCGCTTCCTGCCAATCCTTCCAATTGCCTTTAACGACCGATGCGGCGTAGTCGGGCGGCCGCTCAATGTTGAGGACTGCAAATCCACGGGCCGCAAAAGCGGGGATCGGATATTCTTCGCCAACGCCACCACGTTGGAAACCGCGCGCTCGATATTGGGTGACGATCAGCGGGTGACGTTGTCCGGGCTGGTGTCCGGGCGGAAGTACCAAATTGCCCCAGCTTTTGAGCCCCAGATCATTGGTCCAGGTGAGCCGCTCGACCTGCGGTTGTTCAAGCGATGCGTATTCAGGGTTTGGATCAAAGAGAAGCGTTTCCCCGCCATTGTCGGGATTAATGAACACAAGGCTGCGCGGGCGCGTCGCATCTTCCCGGCCGCAGAGCAACCGCTTGTCGACGAGCTGACAACCAAAGAGAAGCTTGTCCGTGATGACCAGGCGTTGAGGCGCCGCATTGCCCGGCCGCCAGCGATAGAGCGCCAATTGGCTGTCTGCCCATCCGGCACGACGCATGTAGAGCAGAGATCTGCCATTATGCTCCCACCAAAGGCCTGTCACTTCCCCTTCGCAGTCCGCATTATCGCAAGTGACAGTGCGCCCGTGGGTAAGCCGGACGTGCAAATGTACCGGAGAGACATCTCGCTCTGGATCGTCTGGAGCTGTCCAGGCGAGGTTGCCGTTCTGGCTCGTAGCCGCCGCATGTGCCGTTTTTGGCGCAGTTGATGATGTCGTGAACTTCTGCTGCTCAACATCGCCGGCGAGGCGGGGCTGCCGCGTTGCTAGATCGAAGCTGGTGTACACCAAGGCGGCGCCAGATGGCGGGAAGGGCTTGGTGCTTGCCATCGGTGTAAAGCGCTTATCGTAGAGATAGCCAGCACGACCCTCGGCCTCGGATTCTTCATGAAAAGCGGCGAGTGATGGACGTGTCGTGTAGATCAGGGTCTGGCCCGAACTTGCCCAATTCAGATCCTCGACATCGTTTGATTCAGACGGGCCGGGGATGGTTGTACTGCCATCACCGGCCACGATCTTGAGTTGAGTAATGCCATCGATGCACTTGCGGTAAGCAATCCATTTGCCGTCTGGAGACCAGCGCGGAACGATCGCTTCGGCAATTCCGGTAGGAAAGCGCATGCCGCGCAGATCATCGATTGTTGCGCGGATGACCTCGCCGCCGCTGTCGATTACCTCCGGCTTTGCGCCTGGCCTCAGCGCCATGACAATAAGCGCCTGGCAATAGCTGTTACTGTCCGGATCGGCGCGGCGGATGATTAAGGCCAGGCGCTTCCGGTCAGGTGAGATCGAGAATGGGCTGATGTCCATCACAGACACCTGCGCGCCACCTATATCGCGCAAGGTCACTAGGTCCCGCGCCGTGATGGCGCGCCTGACTTCTTTGCCAGTCGTATTGGGCAGAATGTTTGCGCATCCCGTATCGGCAAGGGCTGATACGGGATGCGCGCCCGCCGCCAACAGCAGTAGGCTCCATACTGTTGGTCGGCGAACCTCGTGTCGCATGGTTCACCAGCGCTTCGTGATGGAGAGGCCCAGGAAGCGACCAACCGGCGAATAGTTGGTCGAGTCATAGGGCGTCTCATAGCCGCCGCTGGTTGCGATGATGCTTGGCTTGTCATTGAGGATATTCTGGGCCGAGAACAGGATATCGACATTGCGAAGAACTTGCGGACCATCCTTGATGGTGTAGCCGATCGACAGGTCGACAGTCGTCATGCCGCCAATGGCAACCGGCTCCGCCGTGCGCTGGTCAGTGACGCCGCTGATATAGCTCACATAGCTCGAAAGCGAGAGCGGGCCATTGTCCCATGACAAGCTACCACGCGCCCGCCAGTGCGGTGGATTGAAGATTTGTCCCGCCAGCTTTGCCTCCGGGCCGCCACTGGTCAGCTGCTCGCGGCTCTTGAGATAGCTGGCCGACGCTGTGGCCGTCATCGTGCCAGACGCGCTCACCGACCAGGCATAGCGGCTTGCCACATCAATACCATGGATCTTCTGGCTCGATGTGTTGCGGAAGCCCGCGTCGACAATCGCCACGACGCTAGCGGGGTCATAATCGAAATCGGAATAGTTGGTGATTGGCCCCTGAAGTGCCGCCAGCTTTTGCGCGTCGCTGGGTGCGAGCGTCACAAGCTCGGCATAGTAGGGCCGCGACAGCGCTGCTGCCCGCGTCGTCAGCGCTTTGACGATGCGGCTGCGATAGCGGATATCGAAATAGCTTACTTCAATCGAGAGCCGCTCGATGGCGCGGGGATGGAGCGCAACCGTCCCCGTCCAGCTGTTCGCGCGCTCGGCCGTCAGATCCGGGTTGCCGCCACTCTCGACAATGCCGATGGCGGACGGCGGATAGTCCGCGCCGCCAAGATCGGCGATATTGTAGAGGCTGGCCGAGCGGCTGGAGAAGCGCTGATACAGCGTCGGCGCCTTGAAGGACTTTCCCCAGCTGGCCTTTAGATCGAGGTCAGGCGAGGGCGACGCCACCAGCCCAAGCTTGGGTGTCGCCAGCCGATCAATGCCCGGATAATCCTCATAGCGCAGCGCAGCTGTGAAGGTCAGGCGGTTGAGAAAATGGGATTCCTGGTCAGGCGAAACCAGCGGCACATAGAGCTCGCCATAACCGAAATAGCTGTCCTGCCGGACCGAGAAGTTTTGCGGGAAGCCCAGCGTCCGGAAGGCATGCATATAGTTTGAGCGATAGCCGCCCCCGACCGCGAGCTTCAGATCGCCGCCCAGCAAGGTGAACAGCGGTCCTTCGGCATTGGCTTCGAGCGACCGGGTGGAATTGCAATAGCAGCCGTCGGTCGGATCCGTCCCGGCACCATCGACATAGAAGTCCGACCAGTAATGGCTGCGATCGCGGCCGATCGATCCAAGCAGGCTGGCTGCCCAGCGGCCAGGCAGCTTGAGGTTGAGGGCAGGGGAGATGGTGAAGGTCTTGGCATGAGCGGTGCCATAGAGGCCAAGTACGCTGAAATCGGCGTCGTCCAGCAAGGGCACGGTATAGTTGGTTGATCTCTGGGTGAAGACAGCGTCAAGGGTGAACTCAAGCCCCTCGGTCAGCTGCTGATGGCCGGTGAGCAGGGCGCTATGCTGCTTGATATAGGGTGCGAGCGTCGCGCCCGCCTGCCGTACGCTGGCATAGCTGCGCTGTCCGGCATTGATGGCGGTCGTACGGCTGAAATCATAGGTGATAAGCATGCCGCCACTGCCCCAATTCTTGCCAGCCGTCGCATTATATTCCTGCTGGCGGTTTCCGCCGCTGGTCGATCCACCATAGCGTGCGGTCGTCGAGAGCCCGTCAAAGTCGCGCTTGAGTATCACATTGGCGACACCCGCCACGGCATCTGAGCCGTAGAGCGCCGAAGCGCCATCGGCGAGGATTTCAATCCGGTCGACGGCGGCGAGCGGGATGGCGGAAATATCGACCGCCTGGGTGAAGCCACTATAGGTCAGGCGCTTGCCGTTGAGCAGCGTCAGCGTCGCATCGGCCCCAAGGCCGCGCAGGTTGAGGCTGGAGGCCGAGTTGATATTATAGTTGGAGTCTCCGGCAACGCCCTGGCCGACACCCGGGTTCTGCCCGCCGCCAAAGGCCTGGGGCAGGCTACGCACGGCGTCGCCCAGATTATTCTGGCCGGCGCGCCTTATATCGTCCTGATTGAGCGTGATGAGTGGGGAGGCGGGGACCGCGCCCCGGATGCGCGACCCGGTGACGAAGATCTGGTCCGCATTATCGCCGGAGAAGTCCGAGCCGTCGTCCCGGATGACATAGCCGTCATCTACCAGCTCTGCGCGTAGCCTCGTGCCACGCAGCAGGGCGGTGATGCCGTTGGCGACGGCATAGGAGCCTCTGAGGCCAGCCGTTCTCTTGCCTGTGGCAAGCGTGGTGGGGAAGAGGATTTCGACATGGGCCGCCAGCCCGAAGGCGCGGATCGCCTCGGCCAGATCGCCCGACTGTATATTGAACTGGTGCAGCTGGTTGTCCTGCGCGGCGGCGGTCTGAACCTGGGCACAGAGCGCCGTCGCCATGACCATGATGGCCGCCTGGCCTGAATATTGTCCCATCCGTGAAGTCCCCCTTTTGGCTTTTGCCATCTGTTGCGGGGGGCTTGACGACAGGGCGGGACTTCACCCTCCGATTATTTTCTCGACACCACTCTATTTTTTGGGAGCAAGCGTGATCGCGCCATTAGCCGCTACGCTTATGGCAAGATCGAAGGCATTGGCGATCTTGCGCGCCAGCGCCGCGCGGTCACGCGTATCGAGCGCTCCGCTGACCAGCAGCCTGCCAAGCTCCGGCGTGGCAAGAAGGACGGGCGGACCGTTTCCATCATGACTTTCTGACGCGATCATCGCCAGCGGCACCGCGTCGAAAGCGACGATGCCGTTATCCCAGCCCCAACTTGCCCTGTCAGCCTGGCTCATACGCGTGCGATCCAACGTGCCGGAAACGACAGCCTGTTCTCCCGGCACCAGCATCGCCTGGATCTGTGTCGTGCGTGAGGTGCTGGCATTCACCCGCACGGCGCCGCGCATCAGCCTGACGCGCATGGCACCAGTGCCGGGCTGCAGGCTGACATCGAAGAGGGTACCGAGCGCAATGACCTCGCCCGTCCCGGCCTGGACAGAGAAGGGGCGGGACGGATCATGGAACACGTCGAACCGGGCGCGGCCCGACTTTAACAGGATTCGGCGGCTTGCAGTGTTGAGTAGCACGCTGATCTGCGTGTTTCGGTCCAGCGTGACGAGCGAGCCGTCAGCCAGGCCGATCTTGCGGAGGTTGTCGCCGGCGGTAAAGGAGACCCAGCGATCCTGTGTTTGCGAGGCTTCGCTGCTGTTGCGTTGATACAGGACTACAGCGGTTCCCGCCGCCACCAGCGCAATCGCGGCCGCTGCGGCCAACAAAATCGGGATCTTCCTGTTGATGCGCGCCCGGCTCAGCGAGCGGTCGCGCACAAACTCACGGTCGGCGAGGAATTTCGATGCGTCGAAGCTTCGCTCCTGCTCGGCATAGGCGATGGCATGGTCAGGGCTTTTCGCCAGCCAGGCCGAAAACGCCTGTTCGTAACGCGCAGCCTCTGGACTCCGCATCCGTGCATACCACGTCGCGGCCTCGTTGATTGACTTGTTCGACACTAAAGCGGGCCCGCCGCACGGCGCAGCTGGGCCAATGCCTTGCTCATATGCTTCTCGACCCCCTTTATGCTCAGGCCCGTTTCCGATGCGATCTCGCCATAGCTCATGCCATCGATCCGGTGGGCAAGGAATATCTCCCTTGTGCGGGGCCGCAGCTTTTTAAGGGCCTGTTCCATGCGATCGAGCATGTCGCGCGCTTCGAGATGGGCGACAGGATCAGGGCCGGCGAGAATGACGTCGCTCTCGGGCACATGATCATCCTGCCTGTGTCGGCGCGCGGCCTTGCGGACATCACGTAGCAGGTTGGCGGCAATGGTGCTGATATAAGCGCGCGGTCGCTCAATAAGTCCCGTGCCGGCAAAGCCAGACCGGAGCAGGCGCAGGAAGACGATATTGGTGAGGTCTTGCGCCTCGTCCCCCGAGACCGCGCGGCGCACGAAGTAGCGCTGGATGCGATCGACTTCCTCGACATAGAGGGTCTCGAATGCCTTCTGCGCGTGTGTGACCTCGACAGGCACATCATCGTGCCGTGGAGCAGGTATCCAGGGCACCGCGATGCTCGCTTGAGCACCCCCATGCGCATTTCTTGGCGTGTCAGGATCGTCGAACATATGCGGCTACGACCTCGGGGTTGCGAGGACGAAGCCGGCTGAAGCCGGGTATTGAGAACTTGCTTAGGACAAGCGCCCACACCTTTGGTCCCAAAGGACTTGGACATGCGCATAGGCTACCCGGCATCATAAGCTGCTACACTATTCTTCCTAAGCGAGGTTCTCACGCCTCGGCATCACACATCTGTGATGCAGGGATAAGATTATAAAATCAGCTCCGACGTTCAAGCCGGAATCGCGGTTTCCCCCAATTTGGCTCAAATTAATTAGTCCGGTGCGAGAGCGTGATCACCGCACGCATTATACCAAATCTCTGAGAGGGTGACTCTGGAGGGGGTTGCCAAGAGGTGCGCGGCTTGATTCACCATGGCGAACCTTTGGAGTTTTGCCATGCCGATCCCGCTTCGTCCCGATTTTGACGCCGCCGCG
>Ga0207641_10000695_pt1 | contig 36221 bp, 33 predicted proteins | sample KBSSwiS62_FD_184306 | JGI IMG/M metagenome (GOLD analysis project Ga0207641, IMG submission 184306) | Switchgrass rhizosphere microbial communities from Kellogg Biological Station, Michigan, USA - KBS Switchgrass S6-2 (SPAdes) (version 2) | ecosystem: Host-associated > Plants > Roots >... | reverse complement strand
GCAGGGTGTGGCGGTCCGGCCTTGGCGCGAGTTGCGGCGCGGGGGAACAAATGCTAGGTGCCCGCCGCTATTCCGGCCGAGGGGGCAACGGAAGGCGCCGATATGGGCACGCTCGGGCAAGAGGTCCGTTCTCGCATGAGGTCGATTCTCGCATGAGCGCTGCGGTTGCAGCCGACGGGAGCAGTGGAGCCTCGCCCGGCGGGCATGGCCATGGCCGTTTCGGCACGCTTGTCGTTGGAGCGATCGGGGTCGTCTTCGGCGATATCGGCACCAGTCCCATCTACGCGTTCCGGGAAACTTTCGCGGGCCATCACCCGCTGCCCCCCGATCAGTTGCATATTCTGGGTGTTCTCAGCTTGATCTTCTGGTCGATGATGCTGGTCGTGACGGTCAAATATGTCGCGATCATCATGCGCGCCGATAACAAGGGCGAGGGTGGCAGCCTGGCCCTGCTCGCGCTGATCAACAGTCGGACCGAAGGCAAACGCTGGGGCAAGGGAATCATCTTGCTCGGAGTATTCGCGACGGCGCTTTTCTATGGCGACAGCATGATTACCCCCGCCATTTCGGTGCTGTCGGCGGTCGAAGGGCTGACAACCGTGGAAGCCGATCTCGCGCCTATGGTGTTGCCGATCGCTGTCGGCATCCTGATCGGCTTGTTCGCGATCCAGTCGCGCGGCACCGCCAAGGTCGGGATGCTTTTCGGCCCCGTAATGATGGTCTATTTCGCCGTGCTGGCGACCCTCGGCATCTGGCACATCATCGGTAATCCCTATGTGCTGATCGCGCTGAACCCCTGGCACGCCGTCCGCTTCTTCATGGAGGAGGGGACTCTGGCCTTCCTGGCAATGGGATCGGTCGTGCTGGCGGTGACGGGGGCGGAGGCGCTCTATGCCGACATGGGTCATTTCGGCCGCAAGCCGATAGGCATATCCTGGCTTGTCTTCGTGGTACCGGCCCTGATGCTCAATTATCTGGGTCAGGGCGCAATGCTTCTGTCGCAGGACATGGCCACCGCGCTGCGCACGATCCACAACCCGTTCTTTCTTCTCGCGCCCGATATGCTGCGGCTGCCGCTGGTCATCCTCGCGACGATGGCCACCGTGATCGCCAGCCAGGCGGTGATCACGGGCGCCTTTTCAGTTACTCAGCAGGCGATCCAGCTCGGTTTCATACCGCGTCTGCGCATCGCGCATACAAGCGCCGGCTCGATCGGCCAAATCTATATTCCGACGATAAACTGGAGCTTGATGACGATGGTCATCCTGCTCGTGATCTCCTTTCGGTCCTCGTCCAATCTCGCGGCGGCCTATGGCATAGCGGTGACCGGTGCGATGGCGATAGACACGTGCCTGATAGCCGTCGTTCTCGTTCATCTCTGGGGCTGGCGCCGCCGCTATGCGGTGCCCTTGATCGCTATATTCGCGCTCGTCGACCTCGCCTATTTCAGCGCAAATCTGACCAAGGTTCCCGATGGTGGCTGGTTCCCGCTGCTGATCGGCTTCATCGCCTTCACGATGCTGACGACCTGGGCGCGCGGACGCTCGCTGATGATCGACCGCCTCCGTGAATCCGCGATGCCGATAAAGGTGTTCGTCCAGTCCGCCGCCAGTTCGGCGGTGCGGGTACCGGGAACGGCGGTGTTCATGACGTCGCAGGCACAAGGCGTCCCGCATGCGCTTCTGCACAATCTAAAGCATAACAAGGTGCTTCACGAACGGGTCATCCTGCTGACCGTCAAGATCGCGGACACGCCTTATGTGGCCGTAGGTCAGCGGATGGAGTTCAAGGATCTCGGCCAGGGTTTTTATCGGATGGTGATCAACTACGGCTTCATGGAGGATCCAGACGTTCCCGCTGCCCTCGCCAGCACCAAAAGCTGCGGCGCCGATTTCAGGATGATGGACACCAGCTTCTTTCTTGCCCGGCAGACGCTGTTGCCCTCTGCCAAGCCCGGCATGGCGATCTGGCGCGAAAAGCTTTTTGCCTGGATGTTGCGAAATGCCGAAAGCGCTATGGAGTTCTTCAAGCTCCCCACCAATCGCGTCGTCGAACTCGGCAGCCAGGTCGAGATCTGATCCTGCCGGAACTGTGACGCGCGTAACAGCCGGAAACGCCGCGACTCGCTATTGGCGGTGACATGGCGAATCTCCGCGATCATCTTACGCTCGATGCGCTCGCGAGCGAGCTTGCCGGCCGGGAAGGCGAGGCCTGGAAAGCGATGGCCGATTTCCCTGGCTATTCGCGCGCGGTGTGGCGCGATCGTGCGCGCAGCCATGTCCTCGAACACATTCCCGGCGCTCGTGTCGAGTGCGCGCCGCCGGGGTGGGACGGCCGCGACGGTATGTGCTTCATCCGATCTCCGTAGCAAGTTTCGCGTTCACCGAACCCTTCCCGCTTCGGCATGAGCGAGTAAGATGCGATCGATGTCCGGACCGATCATCGTGACTGCGCTGCTGGGGCACGAGGATCTGGCCTGGGCCGATAGCTTGCGGAGGGCGCATTTTCCGGCCGAGCATAACCGGCTTCCCGCGCATCTGACCCTGTTCCACCATCTGCCGCCTTCGGCGCTCCCTGAGATCAAGCGACTGCTGCGTGACGAAACACGAATGACGATGCAGCCTGCGGTTCGAACGCACCGGTTGCTGCAGCTCGGGCGCGGGGTGGCGCTGGGCATTCAGAGCGCCGCCCTCGCGGCCATCCGGGAGCGAATCGCTGAAGCCATGGCCGGCCGGCTCACGCCGCAGGACGGTGGCGGCTGGCGACCGCATATCACCATACAGAACAAAGTGACGCCAAGTGAAGCGCGGGCTCTGTTCGCCGCTTTGCAACGCGATTTTAAGCCGAGGGCGATCGAGATCGTCGGCTTGGGGGCGCATTCCTATCGCGGCGGTCCCTGGGAGAGCATCGCCAAATATCGGTTCAGTCGAGCTGGCCGATTCCGTCGCAGCTGAGATCGAAGGCGGAGAGCCCCGCGTCAAGATAAGCGGCGAGCATGGGCATATCGAGCAGTTGCTCGACCACGCCGTCATTGCCGTCCTCTCCCGCGGCTTCGAGCGCCTCGTCCCATTCGCTGGCGTCGAAGGTGCCGCGGCCGACGAACGCCAGCGCCAGGACCTCGACCGCCTCATCCTCGGCAAGGTCCTCAATCAGCGCCCGCACCTCATCCTCGACGACATCATTGGCCTCGTCTTCGAGCACCGCGAGCGGGTCGTCCGTGTCGGTCGGGTCTTCCTCGTCGTCGGCCTCGATGGCCGGCACCTGAGCCTCCAGCTCGCGCGCACGCACGATCAGCCGGCAAATCGTCTCCAGCGAAACCGTCAATTCCATGACATTGTCCTCGTCCCCAAACTGCGGAAACGCCAACGTGGACCGGGTGCTACGGTTCCTCAGGTTGATGCCGGAATCAAGCCCTTGAGTGGCTGCTCGGCGTCGGCGAGCGACGCCTTGGGTGGCGCAAGGCCGGCGACGACCAGTGCCCTGCCCTGGACATAATCCTTGGTCGCATTCACGCAATCGAGGGCGAGCACATGACCCTCCTTCAGATAAATGACCGAAAAACTGCGCGTTGCGGGATCGCCCCTGACAATCACCTCCTCATAGCCGAGCGAGAGGCCGACCGTCTGGAGCCGCAGGTCATATTGGTTCGACCAGAACCACGGCACCGCCTTGTACGGCTCGCCACCGCCAAGAATATCCTTCACCGCGACGGTCGCCTGGTCGTTGGCATTCTGGACCGACTCGAGCCGGATCCGCGCGCCCGCGGCAAAGCCGTTGCTGTGCAAAGCGCAATCGCCGATCGCGTAGACGTCGGGGAGCGTCGTGCGGCAAAATGCGTCGACCTCGACGCCGTTGCTCGCCGCGGCGCCGGCCGCCACCAGCGGTTCGACGGCGGGAACGATGCCGATTCCGACGATCACCATATCGGCGGGCAGGATTTCCCCATCGTCCATGCGAACACCGGTGACCTTCAGGTCGCCCAGGATGCAGGACACCTTGGCGTTGAGCCGCACATCGACACCATGGGCGCGATGCTCGTCCTCGTAGAACCGGCTGAGCGGCTCGCCGGCGACGCGGGCGAGGACGCGGTCGAGCGCCTCGAGCACCGTTACCTTCTTGCCGAACTTCGACAGGACGGCCGCCGCCTCCAGGCCGATATATCCGCCGCCGATGACGACGATGTTCGAGGTGTTGTCGAGTTCGGCGAGCATCCGATCGGTGTCGGCCCGGGTGCGGACGCTGTGGACGCCGGAAAGGTCATGTCCTGCACAGGTCAGTCGCCGCGGGGCACCACCCGTCGCCCAGATCAGCTTGCCGTAGCCGATCGTGGTACCGTCATCGAGGCCGACAAGGTGGGCGGCCGCATCGACGGTCTCGACCCGCTTGCCGAGCAGGGTCGTCACGGCGCGCTCCACCCAGAAATTCGGCTGGCGGATCATGATCCGCTCGAAACTCTTCTCGCCCGAAAAATATTCCTTCGACAGCGGCGGCCGTTCATAGGGCAGATCGGGCTCCTCGCCGATCATCGCGACGGTGCCTTCGAACTTGTTCTGGCGAAGCGCCACCGCAGCCTGCGCACCGCCATGGCCGGCGCCGACAATCAGCACATCATAATGCTGCACCTGGGCAATCTCCCCTCGTTCACGATCCTGGCGCCGTGACTAATGTCTGCCGCCGGAAAGTCCAGTTGACCCCACAGGGCGCGCCGCTTATAGGCCCGCTCCGCCGCATAGGCATCGCCATGGGGCGGAGTAGCTCAGCTGGTTAGAGCAGCGGAATCATAATCCGCGTGTCGGGGGTTCAAGTCCCTCCTCCGCTACCATCGCAAACCCTTCATTCTCACCGTTTTCAAAGCTCGGATCGATGGTCGGAGAGCATTTTGGCGCTTTCCACGAAGAGCGAGCCCTTCGAGGTTTTCCATTGTGTTCCGGCCAATGTCGGCGGCTCCAAGCAACACAGATGCAACAGGATCTCTGCGTGGTCGCTGCGGTTCAGTGTCCGTCAAAACCGGCAGCAGCGCAAAGTCTTCCAATCAGGGCGAGGGCGGATCGACAGCGAAAACGTAGATCGCGTTACCGTTGGTCGGCACGAAGATCTTGCCGATCTGCCCGGTGACGACGGCATAGGCCCCAAGCGTGCCGGCGGGCACCGCGATATATTGGCGACCTTTGGCCGAATAGCTGATCGGGAAGCCATGGGCGGGCGCACCCAGCCGTGTCTGCCACAGGACCTTGCCGGTCTTGCTGTCGAACGCACGGAAATAGCGGTCGGCGTCGCCCGCGAAGACGAGCCCGCCCTTCGTGGTCAGCGCCGCCGTCGTGAACGGCGTACGCTGCTGATAGTCCCAAAGCTGCTTCAAGGTCCGGACGTCATAGGAGGCGAGCTTGCCGAAGTTGCCGTTGCTGCCCGGCATCTCGATGGGGCCCGGCTCGGCGGATCCTCCACCCAGGCCGCCGCCACCGACTTTGAACTCGACGTCGCCACCTGTAACGCCGCCGCACATCTGGAGTAGCGGGATGATCAGCGACTGATTGGCCGAATCATAGGCGCTCGCCTGCCAGTCATGACCGCCAAAGGTGGTGGGGCAGCTCGGCATATAATCGCCCTTCTTCGCTGCCACGATGCTCGGGCGGTAGGTCAAGCGCCCGGTCTTGCGGTCGACTTTCGAATAGACGTCCTGATAGACGGTCGGCGCGACGTCTATGTAGGCGCCGGTGCGGCGGTCCAGCTTCCACAGCAGGCCGTCCTTGCCGATCGTCATCAGGCTGGGCCGCCCGTCGATATCGACCAGCACCCGTTCGAACACATTATCGAGGTCGAGCGTCTCGCCGGGATTATGCTGGAAATACCATTTCAACTTGCCCGTGCGCGGGTCTAGCGCGAGCGTGGAGTTGGTATAGAGCACGGCGTCCTTCACCGTCATCCGTCGGCTGCGCGCAACCCAGGGCTTGGCCTGGGCGGTACCGATGTAGAAGGTGTCGAGCGCGGCGTCATAGCTGCCCGCGATCCAGCTGTCGCCGCCGGCCCGGAATTCCGCCGGAAGTTCGGCCCAGCTGTCTCCGCCCGGCTGGCCCGGTTGTGCAACCGTGGCGGTGCGCCACAATTCACGGCCCGTTTCCGGGTCATGGCCGGAGATGAAGCAGGGTGTGGTCTTGAACCGCTCGCAGCCGTTGATGCCGCCGACCACCACGCCATGCGCGATGACCGGTCCGGCCGTCTGGGTGAAACCGTCGGCCATCTCGGCTTTCTGGGTGCGCCACAATTGCTGGCCGGTGCGAGCGTCGATCGCGACCAGCGACGCGTCCTGCATGGCGACAAACAGACTGGTCCCGTAGATCGCCATGTTGCGTACGGGGCCGAGCGCGACTTTGGCGCCGTCGGGCCGTTCATAGCGGTATTTCCAGATGAAATCTCCGGTCGCGGCGTCCAGGGCCTGGACCCTGCCACCGGGTGCCTGGATGTACATCACCCCGTCATGAACGATAGGGGTCGGCTCGTTGGTGCCGTCGGGCAGCGCCATCACCCAGGCGAGCTTGAGCGAACCGACATTGGCGGCATCGATCTGGTCGAGCGGGCTTTCGCCATGGCCATCGCGAGTGCGGCGCCAATTGAGCCAGTCCCCAGCGGGCGGTGTGGTCAGCATCGCCTCGGTCACCGGCGTGAATGCCTCCACCGCGGTGTTGCGCACCGCCCACGCGGAGAACATCCGGGCCAGCGCCTTGTCGAGGGCGGGATCGGAGTGGGAACTCGAACCGAACACCGGAACATGTTCGTCACTCGCCTCGGTGCTTTTCACGGGGGCGGGGGCCTGGGCACCGTCGGCAGACGCGATCTGCACCGGCTTGCCCAGGGTCAGCGGCGCGGCGCCCGCGGTTTGGCCGTTGCGCGAGAGGATATAGGCGGTCAGGTTGACATATTCGCGGTCGCTCAGCGAGCCCTCGGCGCCGGCCGGCATCGTTGCTTTGATGAACGCGAACAGCTGATCGCTATTCTTGAGACGCCATTTGTCGAGGAAAGGCTTGCCGATCAGCGGGGCACCGTGGGAGCCGCCCTGCAGGCTGCTGTCATGGCAGATGGCGCAGTTCGCTTCGAAGCTTTCATGCCCTTGGTCGATCTGTCCGGCGACTGTCAGTCCCTGCTGCGCGTGGCTGCCTCCATTTATCGTCAAAATCGCCAGGATGGCGGCCAACGCAGAGGTTTTCAGCGCCCAATTCATAAATCTTCTCCCCTATAAGGAAGGCGATAGAGACATCTGGCTGTAAAATCCATCCTGCGGCGGGGTGACAAGAAATGCGGGGGTGATTCCACCTTCCAGGCGTTCGAACGCGACAAGGCTCACGATTGGAGGTCGTCAGGCTGGGCCGAACCTGGCCATCGAGCGAGCGAGGTGCCCAGAATCCTTCCGCTACCATTCCAAACCGGTGCATAGCTCGAACCGGAAAAGATATGTGTCGGGTTTGCGGCATTGTCCCGGGAAGGGCGTCGTGCTCTGTCCTCAGCACGGGTTGAGGTTTTCGGGAGTGCGCATCCGAACATCCTCGCCCGTTGATGCGAGCGAAAGAGTCCTTGTCGCGGCTCTCCGGCTTGGTCGACCGAGCTGATTGCTGCGGCGCCGACGGTGACAAGAATGTCGAAAATCGGGCTATGATGGAGAGAGATATGGGTGAAATCCGCATCATCGATTTGAAGCTCGACGTCACGGAAGCCGCTGGGCTCGGCGAACCAGCGCATATTGCGGCCACTATATATCTTCCGCCGAGCCACCTGCTCGGGGAGCGCCCGATCATGTGTTTCGCAAAGCCCGGTGGCGGTTATTCGCGCGGCTATTACACCTATGATCTTCCTGGGCCGGGCAAAGGCGCGCAGGCGGAGTATCACGCCGAGAGGGGCTGGATCTTCGTGTCCGTCGATCATCTGGGCGTCGGCGATAGCAGCATGCACGGCGACGGAAAGCGATTGAAGCCGGCCACGCTTGCGGCAGCGGCGAACGACGCCGAGCGACAGATTTGCGATCGCCTGCTGACCGGCACCCTGCAGAGCGGCTATCCGAAGGTCGTCAACCCGTTGAAGCTCGGCATCGGACAATCGATGGGAGGGATGATGACGATCATCCAGCAGGGCCGGTACCATTGCTACGATGGCGTTGCCGTGCTCGGATACAGCGCCATTCACACGCATCCGCAGCACGAGCCCGGCAAAACGCCGTTTACGCCGATGTGGTTTACCCGTGACACGCAGCTGGATGAGCCCGTGATGATCACGAACCAGCAGGCCGTCGCCGAGGCCGAGCTCCTCGCTCAAGATGCCGGTAAGCGGTTCATCTGGTGCTTTCACTATGACGACGTGGATCGGGAGATCGCCGAAAAGGATCTCCTGAATTTCGAAATGTCCTATCTTTCCGAAGCAGCGCGGGGCGGGTTTACACCGTCCCCCTGGGCGTCATTGACCCTTCCTAGCGCGACGGCCGCATTGTCGCTATCGCCGGGTGTCGTGGCCCCCGAAGCCGCTGCGATACGATGCCCCGTGCTCGTGGCGATGGGCGAGCGCGACGTGATCGCGGAACCGAAGAGAGAACCGACCGCGTTCTTGTCGGCCACCTCGATCGATCTTTATATCTGTCCCCGTATGGGCCACATGCATAACTTCGCGAGCACGCGGATCCAGTTTTGGGATCGGATAGCGTCCTGGGCTTCGTGGGTGGCGACAGAAAGTGCAACCCGGCTCTGAATCGGACGACTCGCGGTCGGCGCCGCGGGCAGCCGCTTGTTCCGCATGTCGGCCGACGTCAGATCCGCGTCCGCGATTGCCCTCGGCCGCCAGAAGCTTATCGCTGACGGAACAGCCCGGGATGGCGCTGTGCAGCGAGCGGTTGTCCGCGTGGATGATGAAGAGCTCCAAAGCGCTATGGAGTTTTCACGCTGCCCACCGACCAAGTGGTCAGCTCGGCAGCCGGGTCGAGATCTAGGCCGGGGGAACAGCGATCCGCCGTCCCCCCGGCTGCGCGAGGCGCGGTTCTACGCTCCCGAAGGCGATTTATGCGTCGATGCCCTTGCCCCGATCGAACCGGTCGGCATTCATAACCTTGGTCCAGGCCTTGACGAAGTCGCGGACGAATTTCTCCTCGTTGCCCCGCTCGGCATAGACTTCGGCCACGGCACGCAGCTCCGAGTTCGAACCGAACACGAGGTCCGCCCGGGTCGCACGCCATGTTTCCCCGCCGTGCGAGCGGTCGGTGGCGACAAACTCTTCCTCATTGCTGCCTTCCACCGCTTTCCAGACGTTGGTCATGTCGAGCAGATTGACGAAGAAGTCGGTGGTCAGCCCGCCTGGGCGATGGGTGAAGCTGCCATGGCCGCGCTGGCCGTAGTTTGCCCCCAGCACGCGCAGCCCGCCGATCAGCACCGTCATTTCCGGCACCGACAGGCCAAGCAGCGCGGCGCGATCGAGCATCATTTCCTCGGTCTTAACGCGCAGTCTCTTCGGCAGGTAGTTGCGGAAGGCATCGGCCTGCGGTTCGAGCACGGCGAAGCTTTCGGCGTCGGTTTGCTCGTCGGTCGCATCGCCGCGCCCGCCGATGAAAGGCACCGGGACGTTGAATCCTGCCGCCGCGATCGCCTGCTCCAGCCCGACAACCCCCCCCAGCACGATGGTATCGGCCATCGAGAAGGCGGTGCCGGCGCGCAATTCCTCATACGCAGCGAGCGCCCTCGCCAGTTCGGCCGGCTCGTTGACGTCCCAGTCCTTCTGCGGAGCAAGGCGAATACGCGCGCCGTTGGCGCCCCCGCGATGGTCCGACTTGCGATAGGTGCTGGCCGAGGCCCAGGCGGTCTTGACCAGCTGGCCAACACTGAGGCCGATGCCGGCGATCTTCGCCTTCATCGTCTGAACGTCGGCCTCGGCCGGCATCTTGCCCGCCGGGACCGGGTCCTGCCAGATCAGGTCTTCCGCCGGAACTTCCGGGCCGAGGTAGCGCGCCTTGGGCCCCATATCGCGATGGCACAACTTGAACCAGGCACGGGCGAACGCATCCTTGAACGCCTCGTGATCCTCACGGAACTTCTCCGAGATGATACGGAATTCGGGATCTATCTTGAGCGCCATGTCGGCCGTGGTCATCATCGTCGGAACCTTGATGCTCGAATCCCAGGCCGCCGGAGCCATGTCCTCCGGCCTCTGGTCGATCGGCTGCCACTGGTGCGCACCGGCCGGCGACTTGACCAGTTCATAGTCATAGTCGAGCAAGAGGCGGAAGTAGTTGCCCGACCATATGGTCGGGGTATTTACCCAGGATCCCTCGATCCCGCTGGTTACGGTGTGCTCACCGATACCCCCGCTTTCGTGGCTGCTGACCCAGCCAAAGCCCTGTGCGGTCAGGTCGCCGCCCGCCGGCGCCAAGCCGAGCAGCGAGGCGTCGCCATTGCCGTGCGCCTTGCCGAAGGTGTGGCCACCGGCCGTCAGCGCCACCGTCTCTTCATGGTTCATCGCCATGCGTTCGAAGGTCGCCTTGATGTCGCGCGCCGACTGGAGCGGATCGGGATGGCCGCCGGGCCCTTCCGGGTTGACGTAGATCAGGCCCATCTGGATCGCGGCGAGCGGCCCGTCGAGGCCCTCAAGTCCCCGTTCGGGGTCGATGCGGGTTTGCACGCCCTCGTTGACCCACTTGTCCTCGTCTCCCCAGTAGATGTCCTTCTCGGGCTCGAACACGTCGGCGCGCCCACCGCCGAAGCCGAACACCGGGCCGCCCATCGATTCGATTGCGACATTGCCGGCGAGGATGAACAGGTCCGCCCAGGAGATGTGCCTGCCGTACTTCTGCTTGATCGGCCAGAGCAGGCGGCGTGCCTTGTCGAGATTGCCGTTGTCGGGCCAGGAATTGAGCGGGGCGAAGCGTTGCTGGCCGCTGTTCGCGCCGCCGCGCCCGTCACCGGTGCGATACGTCCCGGCCGCATGCCAGGCCATACGGATGAAGAAGGGGCCATAGTGGCCGTAATCAGCCGGCCACCATGGCTGGCTGTCGGTCATCAGGGCGGTCAGGTCGGCCTTCAACGCATGGTAGTCGAGCGCTTTGAAGGCCTCGCCATAGTCATAGTCGTCGCCCATCGGGTCGGCCGCGCCGTTGGGCGAGAGAATGTCGACGGCCAGAGCATCGGGCCACCAGTCACGATTGGTACGGCCCAGCAGCGCGCGCACGCCGCCATCCTGCTGGTGAAACGGGCAGCCCCCGCCCGCGGTCGATCCGGTCTTCGCATCCATTGATTGCCTCCTGCTCCGTCCGGGACTCGCCCGGCGACTGAAGGAGAAGATGACCTGCCTTCATGATCACGCAAGCGATCAATTTCGTACAGAGTATATGCTATTCTCGATCATTTGCCGGCTTTCTCCTGGAAAAGTCCGGATGCTGGAGCGCCCGTTCATACCGCGAGCTCGCCGGCTTGACGCGCGCCTGGCGGAGTATCGGCGCGGGAGAGCCGATCGTTCAGGGATATGGTGCGGGCGGTCGGACTCGAACCGACACTCCTTGCGGAACCGGATTTTGAGTCCGGCGCGTCTACCAATTTCACCACGCCCGCATGACGCCGCCCCGAAGCACGAGCATCGAAGCAATTCGCCCGATGCCATAGCCCGGCGCCGGACGTCCAGCGCTTTGACCGATCAGCCGGCGTAAAAGTCGGCAGCCCGCGCGCGCGACTCCATTCAGAAGTCCAATGTCTGAACCGGGGCGGAGGAGCCGGTCCACCGGCCGACCACCAGCGTAGCCTTGCCCGCGCCCATATCCTTGCGCGCGATGAGGCTGGTGAGTTGCTGGCTGGTCTCGCCGATCCTCACCTTCGTCCGTATCCAGAAAAGGTTGGAGGTCAGACCGGTGCCCGCCGGCATCGCCACATCGAGCGAAGCGAGATCTGCCGCCGTGATATAGCCCTGCCGATTGCGCAGCGCGACGATCCGCCGCGCGGCGAAGGCATCGCCGGTGAGAACGGCAAGCATCTCCTCGCTCGCCGCATTGAGATTGATCCTGCTTTCATAAGGCAGCGCGGTGAGGAGGCCGGAGAGGCGGACCAATTGTGTCTGGTTCAGCCCGATCGCGCCGAGCAGCCGCAAATCGGTGACCGGACCGAACCGGCGAACGGCCTCCGCCGCCTGCGCGGCCTGCTCCGGGCTAACGCCGGCCGCCGCTGCGATCTTCGCCAGTGTCGCCCGCGCCGGGGCGTCGGGATTCATCAGCGCGTTGACATTGAAGCGGTCCTGCGCGTCGGCGATGGCGAGGTCGAAGCTGCCGCCTTCGATGGGCGCGCCGCGTTCGGCGAGCGCCGCCCAGGGCTCGCTCCTGTTGTCATTGTCCGGCGCCACGACCGCGTCGCGGCGCAAGGCGGTGACGGCGGACAGTTCGCCGCCTCTGGCGATCGCCATCGCGCGGACGGCCTCGCGCATCCGCAGCCCGCGGTCGAGTCCCCCATCCTCGACCGAGATCATCAGCAGCAATATGCCGCTCGCGATCGCAACGAACAAAAGCACGTTGACGAGGATCATGCCGTCCTCGTCGCGATCCGTGCTGGGGCGACCGACCATCATGGCTGGGCGGGAAGCAGCGTGACACGCCGCAGCGACCCGCTGACCGCGCTGCCCGGCGCAAGCGCGATGTCGGCCGCGACGGCCGCCGGCCATCTGGAGGCGAGGCCGGGCGTCGGCGGCCAATGATCGACCCATCCCGTTCCCGGCGCGTAAAAGCTCCAGCGCAGGCTGCCGACACCACTCAGGACGCGCTGCTCGCCTTGCGGCAGCCCGCGTCCACGATAGCCGCGCAGCAGCGTGCCGGCACCAAGCTGATAGCGTATGCGCACCGGCTGTCCGTCCTCGGCGGCCAGCGGCCGATTGAAACTCAACGCGGTCCCGTCGCCCGTGACCGGACCCGCCGAGACTTGGGTAAGGTCATTGTCGAGGACATACATCGCCCGCTGAAGCTCAGCGAGCCGGTCGAGCCGGGCCGATGTGCGCTGCTGGATGTTGAGCAGCGCCTCGACCAGGCTGAGCCCTGCCATGGCGATCAGGGCAAACAGCGCGAGCGAAATGATCAACTCGATCAGGGTAAAGCCAGCTTCCCCGGCCGGCGGCTTCACAAGGCGCCGTTCCCGTCCACGCGGATATAGCCGTTGGCGCCGGCGGCCAGGATCGGCAGGTTGCGTGTGGCGCTGCCGTCGGGGGCGAAACGGATCGCACCCGCGATCAGCGAAGCCGGCCGCGCGGCAAGCAACGCCGGGCGGTCGACGACGCCCGCATCGCGCATGGTCTCGACGATCGTCATGGCGTCGTTGGCGAGCGCCGCCAGCAGCCCGGGACTGCTGGTGCCCGCCGCCCGGTAACGCTGCGCGAGAGCCGAAAGCGCGGCCGGATCGGGGCCCGAGAGCCATGCGCCCGATACGTCCTGGGCGGGAAGCTCCAGCGCCTGCTGGGTACCGAGAAGCTGCAGCCCGCTGGCGGCGGTGGCGCGGGCCGCCGCGCGCAAGGCGTCCCCGCCCTCGGTCACGAGCAACGCGTCGGGCAGTTCGCCGCCGCCGGCCCGCCGCAGCGCGGCGAGCAAATCGGCCGTGCCTGTCGCCGCGGGCAATAGCCGGACATCGAGGTCGCCGACGCCCTGGAGCCGAGCGGCGGCGGCGCTGCCCTGTGCCGACCAGCGCGATGGGCCGCCCAACACCGCGACCCGTCGCACCCCGCGGCTGCGCGCATAGCCCAATATCGCCCCGACGCTCTGCGTCGCCGTGATGCCGAGCAGGAAGGCGCCGCTGCCGATCAGCTCCTCGTCATTACTGAAACTCAACACCGGGACCGCGCCGGCCGCGCGGGCCGCTGCCCGGCTCTCTGCCGCGAACAGCGGGCCGATGATGATGCGGGCGTTCCCGCGGAGTGCCTGCGCGACCGCCACCTGCGCACCCTCGGCAGTGCCGGCCGTGTCCAAAGTCAGCAAATCGCCGGCCGTCGCCCTTGGCGATTGGGCGAGCATCGCCGCCCGTTGCATGCTAATGCCGACCGTGGCGGCGGTGCCGGAAAGCGGGAGGAGAAGAGCGGCGCGGGGCCGATCCGCCTTCGCCCGAGCGGCCGCGGCGCGCGGAGCCAGGAACAGCGATGCACTATCCAGAACAAACGGAGCCGCAAGCAGCCCGAGCATTCGACGACGATATCGATTCATCCGCTGCTCCCGCCCGGTTGCGCGCAAACCGCCGCTTGCTGTTCTTCGCGGGGCTCGGTTTGGCGGTCTATCTGCTCGCGCTGGTCGCGACAATTCCCGCCGGCATCCTCATTCCGCTTCCCGATGCCAGCGGGACGATATGGCGCGGCGCGGCCTCGCTCGCCGGCGGCGACCGGGTGGAGTGGCGCTGGGCGCCGCTGCGCAGCCTGATCCGCCTCGGTTTCGCTGCCGACTTCACCGTCACCGGCACGGACACGATGCTGGGGGGGCGGGCGCTGCTCCGGTCTGGCGGGCGGGTGACGGTCGACAGCGTCAGCGGAAGCGCCGATGGCGCTTTGCTCAATGCCGTCGCCAATCCGGGCTTCGCCTGCACGGTACGGATGCAGATCGACATTCGCGAACTGTCGATCGGCGGCGGTGATCGTGGTGCTGACGGGCGGATACACAGCCAGCCCGGGATCTGCCAGGCCTTTGGCGGAACGGCGCCGGTTACCGTTCCTGCGCTTACGCTCGTTCTCGACCGGACACCGGGCGTCACGATGATCAATCTCATTCCTCGCGGGGGGAGGCGCACGCCCTTTCTGGTTGGCGGGCTGGAAAAGGGCGGTCGTCTCCGCCTTATCGTTACCGCGGAAGGCGCCGCGGCTCTGCCGTTCATGTCCCCGCCGGGCGGCATGAAAATTGAGACCGAGCTCTGAACCGGCTGTGTCCAAGCCTACATTCCCACGATATTATTGAGGTTGATGATCGGCAGCAGGATGGCGAGCACCATCAGTAGCACGAGGCCACCCATCATAAGCAGGACGAGCGGCTCGACCAGCGAGACGAGCGTCGACGCCGTCGCCTCCAACTCGCGGTCGAGTTCGGCCGCCGCGCGAGCCAGCGCTGGGCCGAGCTCGCCGCCGCTCTCTCCGCTTGCGACGATCGCCACGAGCATCGACGGGAAAATTCCCGATTGCGCCATCGCCGCCTGCAGGCTCGATCCCTCACGGACCCTTTGCGTGACACCGTTGGCCATTTCCCGAAAGTAACGATTTGGCGTGACGGCGGTCGCGGCGTGCAGCGCATCGACCAAGGGCACGGAGCTCTGCACGAGCGTCGCCAGACTCCCCGCATAGCGCGCGGCGTTGAATCGCCGGCTGGTTCGGGCCAGAGGCCAGGTCCGGGCGATCCGCCGGTCGAAGCGCAACCGGTTGGCCGGTAGTCGAATCCAGCGCGAAAAGAGCAGGACGGCCGCGAACAAGGCGATCGCCATCGCCAGCCCGTATTTCTGCAAGCCGCCCGAGATCGCGATCAGGGCACGCGTCAGGAACGGCAGCTCTGCACCACGAGCGATGAAAACGCGGACGATGTCGGGCACCACATATATCATCAGCAGCGCCATCATTCCGAACGAGACCAGCGCGAGGAGCGCGGGGTAGAGAAGCGCGAGCTGAATCTTCTGCTGATTGCGGTGGCGGTTCTCGACGAAATCGGCGAGGTGGATCAGCACCTCGGCGAGCCGGCCGGCCTGCTCCCCCGCCGCCACCGACGACGTATAGAATTCAGGAAAGGTCGCGGGGTGGTGCCGCAAAGCGGCGGCGAAGCTGTAGCCATCGAGTATCGCTCCTCGGATGTCGAGAAGCAGTGATCGCAAAGTGGCGTTTTCCGCTTGGTCGGCGACAAGACCGAGCGCTTGCTCGATGTTGACCTTACTGCTGACAAGGGTGGATATCTGCCGGGTAACGGTAGCCAGTGAGCGGGCGCCTGCTTTGCGACGCGGCAGCCGCCAACCCTGCCCGGCGACGGCGGCCTGGACGCTTGCAGCCTCGACCGACGTCGGCAGTAACTCCCGATCGCGCAGCATCTGCCGCGCGGCTGCCGCGCTGGACGCCTCGAGGACGCCGTGTCTTGCGGTGCCCCGCGTATCGACGGCGCGATAGGCAAAGGCCGGCATCAGCCCTCTTCCTGGACCACGCGCGCAACTTCCTCGACCGAGGTGAGTCCGGCCTCCAGCTTGGCGATACCGTCTTCGAGCAAGCTCGGGCAGATCGTCCGCGCGGCCCTGGCCAGCATGGCCTCGGAGGCCCCGTCATGGATCAGCCGACGCAGTTCGTCGCTGGCCGGTACGATCTCATAGAGACCCAGCCGACCCTTGAAACCCTCGCCATGGCAGTGCTCGCAACCGTTGGCGCGCCAGATCTGCCTGCCACGCTCGATCGCGCCACCGAGCAGGAGGGTATCGGCCTCGCTCGCCCGATCCTGCCGGCGGCAATGCTCGCACAGCCGACGCACCAGGCGTTGCGCGATCAACCCCACGATCATCGGCGCGAGCAGATAACGCTCGACTCCCATGTCGATCAGCCGGGTGATCGAGCCGATCGCGCTGTTGGTGTGAAGGGTCGAGAGGACGAAATGGCCCGTCATCGACGAGCGCACGGCGACTTCGGCGGTCTCCTGATCGCGGATCTCCCCGACCATGATCACGTCGGGGTCCTGGCGCAGAATTGCGCGCAGCCCGCGAGCAAAGGTCAGGCCGGTCTTGGCATTGACCTGCGTCTGGCCAATTCCCGGCAATTCATATTCGATCGGATCTTCCACCGTCATGATATTGCGCTTGCGATCGTTGAGATGGGTGAGCGCCGTGTAGAGCGTCGTCGTCTTGCCCGAACCCGTCGGACCGGTGACGAGCAGAATTCCGTGCGGACGTGCGAGGAGCTTAAGGAAGGCGGCGCGATCATGTTCCGACATGCCGAGCGCTGCTACATCGAGCCCGGTCGATCCGCGGTCGAGCAGGCGCATCACAACGCGCTCGCCGTGCTGTGTCGGAATGGTCGAGATCCGCACATCGATATCATAGCCGCCGATCCGCAGCGTCACCCGACCGTCCTGCGGCACCCGCTTCTCGGCGATGTCGAGCCGGGCCATGACCTTGATGCGGCTGACGAGCAGCGGCGCCAGCGCCCGCTTCGGCTCGACGACGTCGCGCAACATACCGTCAATGCGGAATCGCACGATGAGCCGCTTCTCCTGAGTCTCGATGTGAACGTCCGACGCGCCGTCCTTCACCGCCTGAAGCAGCAGGGCGTTGATCAGACGGATCACCGGGCTGTCATCGCGGCTGTCGAGCAGATCGTCGACCGCCGCCGCGCTGTCGGCCAAGGTGGCGAGATCGTCGGTCTCGCTCAGGTCCATCGAGCCTGCTGCGGTGTCGCGGTAGGCTGTAGCGATGGCGGTTTCGAAACGGTCGTCGGTGGCGGCCTCGAAGGTGACGGCACCACCGCAGCGGCGCTGGACTTCGAGCAGCGCGGTCGGCGTGGCACCGGGCTGGAAGATGCAACGGGTTCCCCCGGCCACGCCGCTTTCCAGGACGACGCCGTGGCGCCGGGCGAAGCCATAGGGCAACTGGTTCATGCGGTTACCGTAAGGTCGGCGGATACGAGGCCGCCTGCCGTCCCGCGCGTCAATCGCATTTTCATGATCCTCAGCCGGCTCGACTGCTCGACCGCCGCGATCCAGCGGATCAGTCCGTCATAAGGCGCGTCCGCTACGGTCACGCGCAGACCAGCGGCCTCGCCATTGACAACGGGGACGATGCCATATTGCGCGGCCGTCGCGGACAGTATCGCGGTCGGCGATCCGCCTGCCTCTGGCTGGGCCGGTCGATCGCCGAGCCCTCCCGCGTTGCGAATTCGCGCGGAAAGGCTCTCATAGGTGCGGATATCCGCCAGCGCCGCGGCGCGCGTGCGCTGGATCGGCAGGACGATCGCGGACACCAGCAGCCAGACGATCAGTAGCCCCAACGTGATACCGATCAGCCATTGCGCGCGGCCACTGCGCGCATTCCACCAGGCGGCCGTCTTCTGCCAGGCAGGTTCGGCCGTTGGGAACATCGCCGCAAGATCGAATTTTCTCATGCGCCTCCTCCCGCGCCGATTGTCAGGCTGCGCCCCTCGAACCGGGCGGACAGGCCGGCGTCACGCAGCGCGGCGACGATGCCGGGCGCGGCGTCGGGATCGGAAAGATCGGTGTCGATCAAAAGGCGCCTCCGGGTCCCGTCGAATTCGAGGCTGCGCGTCATCAGCACGTTGGAGAATGGCACCAGCGCGCTTGAGGCGCGGTGCAGGAGCGGGATCAAGCTTCCCGGCGGGCTGCCATCCGCCGGCAGCAGTTCGACGGCCCGCATCGCGGCTTCGTGGGGATCGGTCGTCTCGATCCGCCCGGGGGCGACGCTGTTCAGCAGGGTGATCAACTCCGCGCCGCGCTTATTGGCGATCGAGCGCAGCGCGACAGTGTCCGCCCCCGCAATCAGGCCGTGCGCGAGCAAGCCTGCCGCCGCGACGGCGGCTACCCGGCGCGCTGTCCGCGACAGGCCCTGCCGTGATGGCGCGAAAATGCCCTGGCGCAGATCGAGTGCGATGGGAACGATCGGAGCAAAGCCCGTCAGCTCGTCGCATCCGGGCTTCCCCGCCGCGGTCCAGAGCGAGAGAAATAGCGGCTCTTGTGCTGCGAAGCCGGTGCCGTCCGGAAGGCGCGCCAGCATCCGGGTATCGCTGGTCCGCAGGACATTCCAGCGGCCGGCGGCGGGAAGCGGCAGCGCCAGCGCGTCAGGCATCATTGCCGCCCCGCCAAGGTCGGCTTCCTCCGCGACAGCGACCCACTCGCGCATCTTGTTCGGATCGACGGCGGCTGCCAGCCACGAACCCCCAATGCGCTCCGTGCTGAGAGCAAGGTGAACGAGGTCGATGCGATCGGAAACGAGCTCTTCGACCGCGAAGGGCAAGGCGGCCAACCGCCGCGCGTGCGAAGGCAGGGGAAGGGCGACCGCCAGCGTTGGCACATGCTCGGCGGGAACGAGCAGAAGATCGCGCGCTGCCAGTCCCGGCGCGGCTTGAAGCAGGCCGGTATCCAAGGTCCACAGAGCTCCGCTCACCCGCCTCCCGGTTGCATTTTTTAGCCACATGACCGCGGGCGCTATGTTAAGCGGCTGTAACATGCTTTTCATCGTCGTATCTCATAGCGCGCCAATGGTCATAGTTTCACAACATTTTCGTGACGGGCCGGAACGTCGGGATGGTCCGACCATCGCAGATGCCGAGGCGGGGCTGACCCTGATAGAGATGATCGTGGTGCTGGCGATCATCGCCCTCGTAGCCGCGTTGATCGTTCCCAATGTCATCGGGCGCCCCGACGAGGCACGGGTCACGGTCGCCAACACCGATATCCGGACCATATCGGCGGCTCTCAAAATGTATCGGCTGGACAATGGCGACTATCCCACGACCGAGCAGGGGCTGGCGGCGCTGGCGGCGAAGCCGACGATCGAGCCGATCCCGCGCAACTGGTCATCCGAAGGTTATCTGGCGCAGGTGCCGGTCGATCCGTGGGGGCGGGGTTATGTCTATCGTTATCCAGGGCGCGCCGGAGGTTTCGAGCTGATCAGCCTCGGACGCGACGGCAGGCCCGGCGGCGAGGGTCTCGACGCCGATCTCGGCGACAAGACGCGCTGACATGCGGCGGGGTGGGGACGAAGCCGGGATGACCCTGATCGAGATGATGGTCGTGCTGACGATCATCGCGGTGGCCGCGAGCGCGACGGTCCTCGGTATCGGTGCCGCCACGCGATCGCCGGGCGCCGAGGCCGAGGCGCGTCGTCTTTCGAGTCGTCTCCAGTCGGCGGCCGACGAAGCCATGGTCACCGACCGGCCGCTGGCGTTTACATGGGACGCCGGCGGCTATGCCTTTCTTCGTCGCGAAGGCGGCACGTGGCGGGAAAGCGAGGATGAAGGCCATGGCCGTCACCGGCTCCCGGCCGGCATGAAGATCAGCATGGGGCGCCACGTCCCGCCTCTGCTGCTCGGTGTCGATGGGAGTGGCGTGCCGGCGACGATCGGCCTCGTCGCTGGCCAGGACCGCTGGCTGGTCGTCTATGATGGTCTCGTCGCTACTCCAGTTGCGGCGCCAGCGGCATGACGCCGCGCCCGGGGGAGCGGGGATTCTCGCTGATCGAGGCACTGGTGGCATTGCTGGTGCTCGCGATTGCTGCGGCCGGGCTGGTCCGAGCCGCCGAGGCGCATGTCGATTCGACCCGTGGGCTGGAACGGCGGGCTGCAGCCGAATTCGTCGCGCAGAACCGGTTGGCCGAGCTCGGGCTGCCCGATGCGCCCCCGCAGCCCGCGACCGTAGAGATGCTTGGCCAGCGCTGGACCGTCGCTGTCAGCGAGGCTCGAACCGGCGATCCCGATCTTGCCAAGGTAGCGATATCGGTCTCGGCCGCTTCGGACCGCGAGCCGTTGGTGACGCTTGAGGGATTCCGCGACAAGGGATTGACCAGCCGGTGACGCCACGTCAGGCATCCCGCGCCGCCGATATCTTCACCGGCCTGGTCGTCGCCTCGGTTGCGGTGGCATTGGCGGTCCTGACCTGGCGACTTGCCGGGGCGCGAGCCGCCGAGCGGCCGTCACCCGCGGCCGGACGCGCCGTGGCGCTCCCTGCCGACATCACGCCGATACTCGCCATGGCGCCCTTCGGCACGGCCGATCGATCCTCTGCCCAGCCCACCACGCTGGCCTTGGTCCTTCGCGGCATCGTTCTGGCCGACCCGGCCTCGGCGTCGCAGGCGCTGATCGCCCCGGTCGGCGGCCGGCCTGCCTCCTATTCGGTAGGGCAGGCGGTGCCCGGTGGCGCGACGATCGAGGAAATTTCGCTCAGCCGGGTGCTGCTGCGCATGAACGGCCGGCTTGAACGGCTCGACCTCCCCCGCATCGGCGCCGCCGATGCCGCTCCGTCGGCGCAGGCGGGGAGCGCGGCGCAAACCGATGCCGTGTTGTCGACCCTTCCGTCGGATGGGTCGGTCCCGCAGCCCCTCGCACTTCCTCCGGCCGCTCCGGTCGGCGATCTCGGTCCCCTTGCCCTGCTGGGAAGGCTCGGCGCCGCGCCCGACGGAGGCGTCTACAAGGTGGGAGCCGAACCGTCAGTCGAGGCCCGCCGCGCCGGCCTCATGCCGGGCGACATCATCGAACGGGTCAACGGGCTGCCGGCCACGGCGGTGGTCAACGACCGTCAGCTTATCGCCCAAGCGCTTGCCGCCGGCCCTGCGCAGATCGATGTACTGCGCGGCGGCAGGCGAATATCCTTTTCCTTTGCCCTCCGTTGAGGAACCGATCTTGCCCGTGTTTGCCCGAACCGTCCTTTCCGCCCTCGCGGCAGCCGCGCTGATCGGCGCACCGGCCGCGGGGCAGAGCCTCGGTCAGCAGGCCGATGTCGTCGTCAACATGCGGGCCGTCGACATCGCCGATGTCGCGGAGCAGATTTCGCGGATCACCGGTCGCACCCTCATTCTGGACCCCGGGGTCAAGGGCATCGTCAATGTCACGTCGGCCGAGCCCTTGTCGGTCGACGGCGTATGGGACCTGTTCCAGTCGGTGCTGCGGGTACATGGTTTTGCGGCGGTCAGGTCCGGCCGAGCCTGGCGGATCATCCCTCAGGCCTCAGCCGTCCGCGACGCCGGCGGCGGCGGGCGGTTGACGGGACAGGACGTGACGACCCGGATGATCCGACTCAACAACGTGTCGGGGGAACAGGCGGCCCGCGTTTTCCGGCCGCTCGTCGCGCAGTTCGGCAGCATCGAAGCGCTGACGATGCCGAATGCGGTCATCATCACCGATTATGCCGAGAATGTCCGCCGGATCGAATCGCTCGTCAGATCGCTCGACAGCGGCGGAGGGAACAGTTTCGACAGCATCACGCTGCGCTATGCCAATGCGCGGGATGTCGCCGCGGCAATCAGCGGCGTCATGGGGGACGGTACGGCGACCGGGGGGCCCAGGGTCGTCGCCGACGAACGCAGCAACATCGTGCTGGTGCGCGGCCAGCCCAGTCTGGTGGCGGAAGCGCGCCGGCTGGCGCGGACCATCGACCAGCCAGGAGCCGGGGTGCCGATCACACGCATGATCCGCCTCAGCAATGGCGATGCCGAAGCGATTGCCGATGTCCTGCGGGGGGTGCTGGGCGAAGAGGGCGCCGTGTCGAATCCGGCTGCACGCGCGGTCCCCGGCGGACGCGCGCGGATCAATCGCCAAGGTGGTTATGCGAGCGGTACCCTGGCCGGCGCCGCCTCGGGATCGCCGGCCGCGCTCGCGGGAAGCATGGCCGCCGCCGAGGGACTGGGCGCCGCGGCGACCGTCAGCGCCGCTCCCGATAGCAGTGAAGCGCCACGCGGCTTTTCGGCCGAGGGCCTGACCGTCCAGCCGGCTCCCGAGCTCAATGCACTCGTGCTCCGCGGCACGCCGGCGGCGATCAGGGCGATCGAGCCGCTCATCGCCCAGCTCGACGTGCGCCGGCCGCAGGTCCTGATCGAGGCCGCGATCGTCGAGATCAGCGGTGATCAGGCCGAACAGCTCGCTGTCCAGCTGGGCATCGGCGCGGCCACCGTCGACCGGGCCAGCGGCGGCGCCACGTCGTTCAGCCAGCTCGGTCTGCCGCTCTCCAGCGTGCTCGCGCTCATTGGAGCGCCGGCGGCCGGTGCGATATTGCCCAATGGCGCCTCGGGCAACATCCGGATCGGTGACAATTTCAGCGTGCTCGTCCAGGCTTTGGGACAGTCGACGAGGGCCAATCTCCTGTCGACGCCAAGCCTGACGACGCTCGACAACGAGCCCGCGGAGATCGTCGTCGGCCAGAACGTGCCGTTTCGCACCGGCAATTTCGCGACCGACGGCAATTCGCTCAATCCGTTCACAACGATCGAGCGCAAGGATGTCGGCCTTACATTACGTGTGGTGCCCCGCATTCACGAGGGTAATGTCGTCCGTCTCGAGGTCGCGCAGGAGGTATCCTCCCTCGTCGATGCGGTGGCCGGCGCCGCCGACCTCATCACCAACCGACGCAGCATCCAGACCACGGTGCTGGCGGACGACGGACAGACGATCGTGCTGGGCGGGCTGATCAGCGACGATCGTATCCGGACGCGCAGCCAGGTGCCGATCCTCGGCGACATTCCGATAGCGGGCGAGCTCTTCCGTTCGCGCAAGGAGTCACATGTCAAGCGCACCTTGTTCGTCTTCCTGAAGCCGACGATCCTGCGCGATCGCGACGCGGCGGTAGCGGCGACCGAGGCCAAATATGCGCGTGTCCGTTATGACGAGGCAATGCTTGGCAAAGGCGCGCCGCTGCTGCTCGAGCCGCCGCAGGCGCGTCTGCCGATCGAGATCGGGGGCGTGTACTGAGCGAAGGCGCCTCCTCGCTTCGCAAAAGACTATTGCGCGGCTTCGGGGGCCGCCTCTTCGCTGGCCGACGGCAGTGCCACCCGCCGGTGCTGCGAACCGCGTGTGAACAGTGCGGCATCGGCGGAGAGTGAATCGAGGCGCCATTCCCCATAGCTCTGGCCGATCGCGAGGATATGGGTACCGTCGCCGTCACGCACCATCGCAATCGCGTCATTCGGCAGCCGGCCGGCAATCCCGATCAGGGTCGGCGCGTCGGTTTTCGGTGCTGAGCCCTCCACGACTATCGGATCGGCAAACAGCCGGCGCGTGACGTTGCCGGCGGGTGAAACCTGTTTAGGGACTATCGTTCGCGCGTCTGTGCTGTCCGGGTGCCGCTGCGAACCGCGCGGCCATAATATCAGCGCCGATAGAAGTAGCGCCACGACCAGTGCCGTTGCCATCGCGCAGCGACGGCGCGCCGTTTCAGACGCGACGACGATCATCCGACGGGTTCCCATAGCGCAAGGGCATTGCCTTCGATGCGGATCGTCGATTCGCCCGGTGCGGTCCGGCCAATATGCCAGTCGGCAAAGCGAATCGCGGGTTTGCCGCTTTCGACCCGGCGGACAAAGCGCATTATATCGGCTTCGCTGCCCGATACCGCGATCCGCGCGAGAAGGAGGCCCGGTCGCTCGCGGTCTGCTGCGAGCTGCTCGATCCGCTCGACCAGCAGCCTGTGCCCTGAAGCGGCTTGGTCGATCTGGCGCCCGAAAGCCGCTTCGGCGGCCCGGCGGCTCCCACCTCCATGCGCAAGCCCCTCGGGCAGCAGCGGGACCGGCGCGCGCGAACCAAGAGCGGCCATCGCCTCCAGCGTCGTCAGGCGATCACGTTCGCGGTTCAACCGCTCGACGCCGAACCAGCCAGCGGTGAGGGTCAGGGCGACCGCCATGATCAGCGGCAGCAGGGCGCGCGGCGCGAGGAGGCGATCGAGCATGATCATCGCCTTGCATCCGTCAGTGTTATCCGCATTGTGCCCTGCTCGGTCCGCGCCTGGCCGATAGAGCGCATCGATCGGAATAAGGGGTCATGCGCGAACACTGGTCTGATCTGATCGGGGTCGGGCGTCTCCAGCACGATCGTCAGCGCTCCGGCCGCATCGCGCTTTGCGTCGGCCAGCCCTGTGTCCGGCGGCAGTATCCCCGCGAGACGCTCCATCACCTCGGTGATCGCCGGGGCCGTCATCACTGGTGCAGCGACGCGCCGAAGACGCTCCTTCGCCAAACGCTCGTGATAGTGAACGAGCGACGCCGCCTCTCGCCGCATGATCCGCTCGGCCTTCCAGCCGGTAACAAGCGCCAGCGACCATGATCCGACCATCAGCGCGCAGCTTGTGCCGGCAAGCGATAGCACGAGCACGGATGCTAGAAACCGCGGGGGGACGCGCACGGCCGCTGCGCGAATCGGCTCCCCGAGAACATGCTTCTCGAGCCGGCGGCGCGGGCGGCTTTTCAGAAGCTCCGACAAACGGGTCAGGAGGCTCGGCCCCACAGCCTCGATCGTCAGCGGCTCGAGGCCGGCAGCGATCAGCCGATCACGGGCGGCGGCAGCGCTCGCGGCGTCGATGAGGCGGACATCCGTGGCCCCGCTCGGCCGAGCCGCTTCACAGCGGAAGCGCGTCGTAGGCGGCGTCATGGGGTGCTCCTGGAGCCGACCGCGTGCTCGAATAAGCCCTTCATCGATCCGTCACCGCCGCATAATCATTTTGACCTCTGGCTGTCTCATCGCTGCGTTAGCGGCAGAGGCTCACCTGAACAGAGGGGCCAGATAGATGAGCGAGCTACTATGCAATGGCTATTCCGATGGCGATGTCGATTGCAACCATTCCGGTCATCGCGACCTGCAGAGCATAATCGACAAGCGCTATTCCCGTCGCCAGACGATGCTCGGTGGCGTTCAGGCGCTTGCCATCGCGACGCTCGGAACCTCCTTCCTGTCAGCGTGCGGAAGCGATGACGACGCGCCGACCGTTTCCGCGGGGCAGACGGCCACCACGAGCTCGGGTCGCGCGATCACCCTTGCTGGTACCGCGACGGACAAGACGGTCAACAACGTCGCCTGGACCCAGGTTTCGGGGCCGAGCGTCACGCTCACGGACGCCAACACCAACAACGCCAAATTCATCGCGCCGAGCGTCGCGGTGTCGACGCCGCTCGTCTTCCGCTTCTCGGCAATCGACGACAAGGGCAAGACCGCGACTGCCGAAACCACTGTCAATGTCGGACGGGCCGTCCTCGGCTTCACCGCGATAGCGAAGAACCGCAACGACATCGTCACGGTGCCTGAGGGCTACAAGGTGACAGTCGTGACCCGCCTCGGCGATCCGCTCACGGCCGCTACGCCGGCTTATGCCAATAACGGTACCGACACCGATTTCGCCAACCGCATCGGCGATCATGGCGACGCGCTCTATTGGTACGGGCTCAGTTCGGCGGGCACCCGCGATGACAACAGCTCGACGCGCGGCCTCGTGACGCAGAATCACGAGAATCTGAATATCCAGTATCTCCATGCAAACGGGCCGACCAATCTGAGCACGGGGCCGCGTCCCGAGTCGGAGGTGATCAAGGAGATCGAGGCGCATGGCACCTCGGTCAGCGAATATGCCGACAGCGGGAACCGCACCTGGGCCTATGTCCAGAACAGCCCGTTCAATCGCCGCATCACGCCGTTCACACCGGTCATGTTCAACGGCCCGGTCCGCGGCAACGACGCCATCAAGACGCCCTACTCGACCGATGGCACGCAGGGTCGCGGCACGATCAACAATTGCGCGATAGGCGCTACCCGCTGGGGCACAAATCTGACTTGCGAGGAGAATTGGGCAGGCTATTTCCGCCGCGACAATTCGGGCGCGGGAACCGACAATGCGCAGCGCAGCGCCCGCGAGCTGACCTCACTCCGCCGCTACGGCGTCACGAGCAACATCGGTAATTATGCCTGGTCGACCACGATCACGACCAACACCGGTATCATCCGTTGGGATGCGCGCGCGACGGTGGGGGGATCGGCCACGAGCGACTATCGCAACGAGCCGAACCAGTTCGGCTGGGTCGTCGAATATGACCCTTACGACAAAACGCTGGCGCCGCGTAAGCGCACCGCGCTTGGTCGCTTCGGCCATGAGGGCGCCTGGGTCAGCAATCTTGCCCAGGGCAAGAAGCTCGCCGTTTACATGGGCGACGACTCGCGGCGCGAATATCTCTATAAGTTCGTGTCGAACGCCGCCTGGGATCCGGCTGACGCCTCTGCCGGCAACCGTCTGGGCGTTGGCGACAAATATCTTGATGCGGGCACGCTCTATGTGGCCCGCTTCAACGCCGACGGCACCGGCATCTGGCTCCCGCTCGTGTTCGGCCAGGTCCCCAACCGCGCGGCAACGTCGAGTGACCCGGAATATGTCTTTGCCAGTCAGGCGGACATTCTGCTCAATGCGCGCCTCGCCGCTGATGCCCAGGGGGCGACGCCGATGGACCGGCCCGAATGGACCGCGGTCGACCCGGTGACCGGCGAAGTATATCTGACTTTGACCAACAACAACGTGTCGCTGCGACCGCTCAACGGCACCGACGCCGCCAACCCCCGCCACTATAACGACCCCAAGGGCACGACCACTCAGTTCGGCAACCCCAACGGGCATATCATCCGGCTGCGCGAGACCGGCGACGATCCGGCCGCGACCGGCTTCGCCTGGGATATCTTCCTGTTCGGCGCCGACTCGATCGACGCCGATCCGGCCAATGTCAACCTGTCGGGCCTGACCGCCAGCAATGACTTTTCCAGCCCCGACGGTCTGTGGTTCGCGCGACCGCAAAATGCGTCGGGCCTGGTCAAGCCGATCCTCTGGATCGAAACCGACGACGGTGCCTTCACCGACCGCACCGACAACCAGATGCTGGTCGCCATTCCGGGCAGCGTCGGCGACGGATCGGCGAAGACGATCACCAATGTCGGGGCCGGCGGCGCCACTGCTACGCAGGCCACGCGCGTCGGCGCAGCGGCGACCGATGCGACGCTGAGGCGCTTCCTTGTCGGTCCGATCGGCTGCGAGATCACCGGTGTCGACTCGACCCCAGACGGCCGCACGCTGTTCGTCGGCATCCAGCATCCGGGCGAGGAGGGCACCACCGCCGCGCCTGACAGTCACTGGCCCGACAGCCAGGCGACCGGAACGGCCGGTGCCACCGTTCGCCCGCGCTCGGCGATAATCGCGATCTCCAAGAATGACGGCGGCGTCGTGGGGCTCTGAATATATCGGCAGCGATGCGGAAGGGACGCGATCACGCGCCTCCTTCCGGGCCTTTCCTGCTTCGGTCGGCGCTGGACCTGCTCGAACGGCGCCGCCACCCTCAGCCTGCGAGCGCTCCGCGGGTAATCGCCTCATAGATGTCGGCGAGCGTGTGAAGATCGGTGATGGCGACGGCCTCGTCGAGCTTGTGCATCGTTGCGTTGCATAGCCCGAATTCGACGACCGGGCACAAGCGCGTCAGGAAGCGGGCGTCCGAAGTCCCGCCGCTTGTGGAAAGCTTGGGCCTGATACCGCTGATCCGTTCGATAGCGGCGGCGATCAGCGTCGAAAACGCACCAGGCGGGGTCAGGAAGCTCTCGCCCGAGATGGTGGCGCGCAATGTCGCATTCGGCGCATGCGATGCGACGATCTTGCCGACCCGATCGATGAGATCCAATCCGCGATGTTCGTCGTTGAAGCGGATATTGATCCGCGCCTTAGCCGATGCGGGGATGACGTTGGTGGCGCCGTTGCCGACGTCGATCGTCGTGATCTCGAGATTGGAGGGCTGAAACCATGCATTGCCCTCATCTAGGGCCAAGGCCGTCAGCGCGTTCAGCGCCCTTATCAGCGCCGGAATGGGATTGTCGGCAAGATGCGGATAAGCGACATGGCCTTGCGCGCCCGCATTTTCGATCCAGATGTTGACCGAGCCGCGTCGTCCTATCTTGATAATGTCGCCAAGACGGTGCTCCGACGTTGGCTCTCCCACGAGGCAGAGATCCGGGCGAATGCCGCGCTCGGCCATCCACTCGATCAGCGCGAGCGTGCCGTAAGTGGCTGGTCCTTCCTCGTCGCCGGTGATGATCAGACTGATCGTGCCAGCCTGCTCGTCGATCCGCGCGGCTGCGGCGATGAAGGCGGCGATGGCGCCCTTCATGTCGACTGCGCCGCGTCCATAGAGCAGATCGCCGCGCGTCTCGGGAACGAAGGGATCGCCCTGCCAGCCCTCACCGGGCGGGACGACGTCGCTATGCCCCGCAAAGGCGAAATGGCGTCCGGACCCGCCACGGATCGCAAAAAGGTTCTCGATGGGCCCGTCGGGCGGCGTCCCAGCTGCGAAGCGGTGGACGGTGAAGCCGATGCCCTCGAGCGCTTCGGCGATCACGGCCATGGCGCCGGCATCGGCCGGCGTCACGCTTGGGCAGGCGATCAGGCGCTTGGTCAGCGCGACGGGGTCGATTGCATCGCTCACAGCGCCCGCCTAGCGCCACACAGCCGATATGCAAAGCACGGAGCCGCGCGGCGCTGCCCCGATCGACATCGATGCGATCGCCCCGATCGCGGAGGCCGGCTATCCGACGCCTTTTCACCGCGCCGTCAGCGGTCGTGCATTTCCGTTGTTTGCTCGGATGTCGGCCATCAACGACCTCGCCATCGGCCGGACGGCGATGACGCCGAAGGCGTTGTCTAACGGATCGCCTCCAGGATCGCCGCACGCAGCTCGGCCATGCCCAGATCCTTTTCGCTGGAGGTCACCAGCAAGCTGGGATGCGCGGCCACATGGGTACGGGCCTCCGCCGCTGTCCGCTCGCGCACCGCCATGAGTTCGCTCGCCTTGATCTTGTCCGCCTTCGTCAGGACGACGTGGTAGGTGACCGCCGCCTTGTCGAGCATCGTCATGATTTCGCGATCGACGTCCTTGATGCCGTGGCGGCTGTCGATCAGCACCAGCGCGCGGCGCAGGACGGCGCGGCCGCGCAAATAGTCGTTGATCAGGTGACGCCACTTGCGAACCAGTTCCTTCGGCGCCTTTGCGAAGCCATAGCCAGGCATGTCGACAAGCCGCAGGACCGGTACGCCACCTTCCTCGCCAGCGCCGACGTCGAAGAAGTTGAGCTCCTGTGTCCGCCCCGGCGTGTTCGATGTGCGCGCAAGGCCGTTGCGGTTGGTCAGCTTGTTCAGCAGCGAAGATTTGCCGACATTAGAGCGGCCGGCAAATGCGATCTCCGGCGCGTCGGGCTCGGGCAAGAACTGGAGCCCGGGGGCCGACTTCAAAAACCCGATCGGCCCCGCGAACAGCCTGCGCGCGGGTTCGATCAGATCGTCCTCGGCCGGCTCTTCGCTCACTTCTTTTTGGTGCTCGCGATTACCGTGGCCTGCGCTGCAGGGACCGGCGCCACCGGATGCCTGCTGTACAGCCAGGTCTGTTGGGCGATCGTCAGGAAGTTGGACGTGATCCAGTAGACGAGCAGTCCGGCGGCGAACGGCGCCATGACGAACATCATGATCCAGGGCATCAACATCATCACCTGCTGCTGCGCGGGTTCCATCGGGGTAGGATTGAGCTTGAACTGGAGCCACATCGAAAGGCCGAGCAGGAGCGCCAGCACGCCGATGCCCAGGAACCCCGGTGGGCTGAAGTCCAGCAGGCCGAACAGGTTGAGGATGTGAAGCGGGTCAGGCGCCGAAAGGTCGCGTATCCACAAAATGAACGGCTGGTGGCGCATCTCGATCGTCACCATCAGAACCTTGTACAAGGCATAGAAGACGGGGATCTGGATCACGATCGGCAGGCAGCCCGCGAGGGGGTTGACCTTCTCCTCCTGATATAGCTTCAGCATTTCCTGCTGGAGGCGCGGCTTGTCGTCCTTGTAGCGCTCCTGCAGCTCCTTCATCATCGGCTGCACCTTGCGCATACCGGCCATCGACCGGAATTGCCGCTGCGCGATCGGAAACATGAGCCCGCGCACGAGGAAGGTGAGGATGATGATCGCCACCCCGAAATTGCCGACCAGCTTGAAGACGTGATCGAGCACCCAGAAGATCGGCTTTTCGATCACGCGAAACCAGCCCCAGTCGATGGCGCGGCTGAATAGCGGGACACCCTGCTCGAGCTCATAGCGATCGAGCAGGGCTACCTCCTTGGCGCCGGCGAAAAAGCGCTGGGTGACGGAAGCCGTCTTTCCCGGCGGAATCACGATCGGACGACCAGTCTGTACCGCCTGATAGACCTGCGGGGCCGAGGATAGGAAGCCGACGTCCAGCGGTGTCCTCGCGTCGGGCACCAGCGCGGTAAGCCAATATTTGTCGCCGAAGCCCAGCCAGCCGCCAGTCGTGGTGAACCGCGCGCCCGTTTTGCCCGCCTCGTCAAGCTTCTCGAAGCTCAGATCATAGTTCGCCGCGCCGTTGAATGCGCCGATCGGGCCGGTGTGAAGCGTCCAGGTGGAGTGGTCCTTGGAGACGCCGTCGCGCGACACGAGGCCATAGGGCCGTGCAGCTACGGCACCCGCGCCCTCGTTGGCCAGCTTCTGGGTGATGGTGAACATATAATCGCCGTCGACGGCTATCACCGTCTCGAAACGCTGGCCGTTCTGGTTGGTCCAACTCAGCGTGAGCGGGGTCCCGATCGTGAGCCGGCTTCCATTCGCGGTCCATATGGTGTTCGGTCCCGGTGCATCGACGCCATCGCCGGTCCAGCCGAAGCCCGCATAATAAGCGGCGGGTGATCCGCCCGGTGAAAGAAGCCGGACTGGCGGCGAATCCTTCGCGATGGTTTCCTTGTACGTCTTGAGCACGAGGTCATCGATCCGCGCGCCCTTCAGGTTGATGGAGCCGGCGAGCTTGGGCGTGTCGATCGCGACCCGCGGCGTCTCCCGCAACACGATCGCCCGTTCACGAATCGCCCCAGCGGTATCGGCGGCGGGATCGGCTCCTGGCTGCGGTAACACCGTCGTGCGGCCGCCTTCGATCTTCGTGACAGGGGGCCTCGCGACCGGGAAGAAATGGTGGCTGAGCGCCGACCACCCGAACAGAACGATCGCCGACAAGACGATCGCGAGGATCATGTTCCGCTGGTTATCCACCAAAAACTCCCGGAAACCTAGATGTTGCTAGGGGACTGGATCATAGCCAGAGCCGCCCCAGGGGTGACAACGACAGATCCGACGAAGCCCGAGCCAGCCACCCTTGAGCGCGCCATAGCGCGAGACTGCCTCGATCGTATAGGCCGAACAGCTTGGCATGTAGCGACAGGTGGGCGGCAAGATCAATGAAGGGCCCTTTTGCCAGGCCCGCGCCATCAGGATGATCAGCCCGCCGATCACTCCGCGATACTTTGCGATATCCGGGCCAGCGCCTTACGCAGCTCGATCCGCAGCTGGGAATAGTCCTGCTCGATCCCGCCGGCGCGGCCGATCAGCACATGATCGGCGCCGGCAATGCCCGCCTCGGGCAGGATCTCGCGCGCCAGTGCACGGAACCGCCGCTTCATGCGGTTCCGAACGACCGCATTGCCGATCTTTTTGGTTATAGTGATACCGAGGCGCACGACGGGATCGTCATCGCGACGCGGCCTGACAAGCAGCACGAAGCCCGGCATGGCCGTCCGGCGACCGCCATTGGCAGCAAGAAAATCGGCGCGGCGCGATAGCACCGCATAAGCAATTCCGCTCAGGCCGAAAGCGTCTTGCGGCCGCGTGCACGGCGCGCCGCCAGCACCTTGCGACCGCCGGGTGTCGCGCTGCGCGAGCGGAAACCATGGCGCCGCTTGCGGACGAGGTTGCTCGGCTGGAACGTGCGCTTCATTTTCTTGCCTCGGTTCAAAACGAAAAGGGCCGCCGGACGTACGGCAGCCGCTGTGATGGGGGCGCTTACGGAAAAGCGTCTGCGGAGTCAATCGGCGCAAATGCCGCTCGATATGCTGCGGAACCCGCAGTGCCCCGCCTCGTTTCGCCCGCGTTACTGGGTGGAAGGCCATCGAGGGAGGAGTGCCGTGCGTTCCATGATCCCGTTGATGATCGCCGCGGCGCTGTTGAGCGCTTGTGGTTCGAAAACCGACGACCGGCTGAAGGCGCTCGAGGAGCGGCTCGCGCGGATCGAGACGAAAGTAAATCAGCACGACGCCGTGATCCTCAAGCCGGGCGGCCGCGGCTATGGTCTGCTTCAGACCGATCTCGGCCGGGTCGCCGTAGCGATTGCCGATATCCAGCCGGCGGCCGGTGGCTCACGCGTGCTGCTCGATTTCGGCAATCCGACAGCCGCGCGGCTCACAGGTATGAGGGCGCGGATCGAATGGGGCGGCAGCGACGGCAAGGGCCTTCCGCTTGCCGGCAACGTGCAGGGCATGGATTTCACTGCGCCCGATCCCTTGCCGGCGGGTGCCTGGCGTCAGTATCCGGTGCAGCTGGCCGGGGTGCCGCCGGAGAAGCTCGGCTGGATCCGCATCTCCGGCTTCGACACTGGCACGGTCGACCTGCTCAGCCGATAGGGCTCGACAAGCCGGCGCAGCCGTCTAGAACAGCTCGTGAACATCGGGGGTCATCCATGGTTGCGCATGTCGCGACAGTTGCATTTCTCGGGTTGGAGGCGCGCGCGGTCGAGGTGCAGGTACATGTCGCGCCTGGCCTGCCCAAGTTTCTCGTCGTCGGCCTGCCCGACAAGGCGGTCGGCGAGAGCCGCGAGCGCGTCCATGCGGCCCTGTCGGCGATCGGACTGGCGCTACCGCCGAAGCGGATCACGGTGAACCTGTCGCCTGCGGATCTGCCGAAGGAAGGGTCGCATTATGATCTGCCGATCGCGCTCGGCCTGCTCGGCGCGATGGGCGTGATCGATGCAGAAACGCTCGCCTCCTATCTGGTGGTCGGTGAACTCGGCCTCGACGGTCGCATCGCCCCGTCGCCGGGTGTGCTGCTCGCGGCGCTTCACGCCGGCGAACGGGGTCTCGGCCTGATCTGTCCCGCGATACAGGGGCCCGAGGCAGCCTGGGCCGGCACGGTCGAGGTGTTGGCAGCGGCCAACCTCCTGTCGCTGATAGCGCATTTCAAGGGCGGCTCGCAGCTCGTGCCGCCGGTGCCCGGCAGCGCGGAGATGCCGGCGACGATCGCGGACCTCAAGCAGGTCAAGGGGCAGGAGAGCGCCAAGCGCGCGCTGGAGATCGCTGCGGCGGGCGGCCATAATCTGCTGATGAGCGGCCCGCCCGGCGCCGGCAAGTCGCTGATGGCCGCCTGTCTCCCCGGCATCCTTCCCGCCTTGACTCCGGCCGAAGCGCTCGAAGTATCGATGGTCGCCTCGGTTGCGGGTGAACTGCCGGAGGGACGGTTGATCCGCGCCCGTCCTTTCCGCGCGCCGCATCACTCGGCCTCGATGGCGGCGCTGGTCGGCGGCGGGCTGAAGGTCCGGCCGGGCGAGGTCAGCCTCGCCCATCTCGGCGTGTTATTCCTCGACGAGCTGCCCGAATTCCAGCGCGGCGTACTCGATTCGCTGCGTCAGCCGCTGGAGACGGGCAAGGTCTCGGTCGCCCGCGCCAACGCGCATGTCACCTTTCCGGCACGAGTCCAGCTTGTTGCCGCGATGAATCCTTGCCGCTGCGGCCATCTCGGCGATGCCGCGCTCGCCTGCTCGCGGGCGCCCCGCTGCGCCGTCGACTATCAGGCCAAGCTCTCAGGCCCGCTGCTCGATCGCATCGATCTCCATGTCGAGGTCGCAGCGGTCAGCGCCGCCGACCTCGTCCTGCCGCCGCCCGCCGAGGGTTCGGCCGAAGTGGCGAGGCGGGTGGCGGCCGCCCGCGACATTCAGACCGCACGCTATATCGATCATGCGGTGCGGACCAACGCCGAGGCCGATGGCGACCTGCTCGACACAGTGGCGACGCCCGATGATGCGGGCCGCAAGCTCCTTGCACAGGCGGCCGAGGTGATGCGGTTGTCGGCGCGCGGCTATCATCGGGTGCTGCGCGTCGCGCGGACGATCGCGGATCTCGCCGGAGCGGACCGTGTGGCGCGCGTCCATATCGCCGAGGCGCTCAGCTATCGGCGACTGACGGCGGTGAACTGATCGTCCGTGATGGCCGCGAGGCTCGCGAAGTCCAATCCAAGGCGGTTTCGGCGCTGCTCAGGTTGCTGGCCAGATGCCGGAATTCAACCCACCGCCGCCGCCGCACGCTCGAGCGCGTCGGTGAAGCGACGACGCCACCACACCACATCTTCGGCTTCGATATTGTCCATGCAGGCGCGCCAGCGGGATTTGCGTTCCTCAAGCGGCATATGCAGCGCCCGATCGATCGCCTCGGCGATCTCCTCGGCGCTATAGGGATTAATGAGCAATGCGTCAGTCAGCTGCTCCGTGGCGCCGGCGAAACGCGACAGGACGAGGACGCCGGGATCATCGGGATCCTGCGCGGCGATATACTCCTTGGCAACGAGGTTCATGCCATCGCGCAGGGGGGTGACGAGGCCGACCCGGGCCGCGCGATAGATGCCGGCGAGCCGGTCGCGCGGATAACCGCGGTTGACGTAGCGGATCGGCACCCATTCGACGTCGGCGAAAGCGCCGTTGATCCGCCCGGACAGCGAATCCAGCGCTGCACGTATCTCCTGATAACTCTGTACGTCCGCACGCGAGGGCGGCGCGATCTGGAGCAGGAAGACCTCACCGTGAAGCTTTTCGTTACCCTGTAGCAGCCGCTCATAACCCAGGAAACGCTCCTGGAGGCCCTTGGAATAATCGAGCCGGTCGACGCCGATGATCATGTCACGACCGGTTGCGCTCTGCCGCATGCGATAGAACGCGTAGCGCGCCGCTGCCGATTTCGACGAGGCGACGAAGTTGGCGGTGTCGATCCCGATCGGGCAATGGATCGCGCGTACCGTGCGTTCGCCCACCCGGACGAGCCCGCCCTCCTCGAAGACACCACCCATTTCCTGCGTGACATAGTCGCAGAAGCTGTCGAGCGAGTCCTTCGTCTGGAAGCCGACCACGTCATAAGCGAACAGCGTCTCGACCAACTGCCGATGGTTGGGCAGCGACAGGAGCAACCGGTAAGGTGGCCAGGGTATGTGCAAGAAGAAGCCGATCCGGTTCGCCACACCGTGATCGCGGAGATATTGGCCGAGCGGGAAGAGGTGATAATCGTGCACCCAGATCAGGTCTTCGGCTTCGATCAGCGGCACCATCGTCTCGGCGAAGCGCCGGTTGACGCGCTCATAACCCTCGGCGAATCCGCTTTCGAACTCGGCCAGATCCATCCGATAATGGAAAAGCGGCCACAGCGTCCGGTTGGCATAGCCGTTATAATATTCATCCACGTCCTGCTCTTCGAGATCGATCGTGGCCGTGGTCACGCCATAGGCGCGCTGGAGATTGATATGTCCGGTGAACTGTTCGGTCGTCTCCCCCGACCAGCCGAACCAGATGCCGCTCGACTCGCGCAGCGCCGCCGACAGCGCTACTGCAAGGCCCCCTTGGTTGCCGTCGCCTTCGCCGGTCGGCGGCTGCACGCGATTGGAGACGATGACCAGCCGGCTCAACGAATCGCACTCCAAGGCTTGCTGAGCAGAACCGCGCAATTGATGAGCCCGACAAGCGAATAGGTTTGCGGATAATTGCCCCAAAGTTCACCCGTCGCCGGGTCGATATCCTCGGAAAGAAGACCGGCGCGGGTCCGGCGTGACAGCATTTCTTCGAACAATTCGCGCGCGTCCTCCGTTCGGCCCGTCAGCCACAACGCTTCGATCAGCCAGAAAGTGCACACATTGAAAGCGGTATGCGGCAGGCCGAAATCATCCTCGGT
>Ga0207641_10000693_pt1 | contig 36308 bp, 29 predicted proteins | sample KBSSwiS62_FD_184306 | JGI IMG/M metagenome (GOLD analysis project Ga0207641, IMG submission 184306) | Switchgrass rhizosphere microbial communities from Kellogg Biological Station, Michigan, USA - KBS Switchgrass S6-2 (SPAdes) (version 2) | ecosystem: Host-associated > Plants > Roots >... | reverse complement strand
CGCGCTGGCGCAATCCGTGTTTCTCGCCGTTGTAGGTGAACATGTACGCTTCCTTACCCAGCCTTCGCATCGCGGTGAAGAACTCGATGCCCTGCTGCCACGGCACCGCGTCGTCTTCGTCGTTGGCCATCGTCAGATACGGCGTACGGATGTTCTCGATCCAGAAGAGTGGCGAATTCTCCATGTAGATCAGCGGATTCTTCCACGGCGGCACACCGATACGGCTCTGCGTCTTCTCGTACTGGAACGCCCGCGACATGCCGGTTCCCCAGCGGATGCCGCCGTAGCCGCCGAACATGTCGACGACCGACGCGCCGGCTTCCACGGCACGGAAGATGTTCGTTTTCGTGATCATGTACGAGATCTGATAGCCGCCCCAGCTGTGTCCCTGTATGCCGACCCGCTGCGGATCGACGAATCCCATCGTCAACACCTTCTGGACCGCCGGCAGCACGCATTTGAGCGCGCTGTCTCCCGGATACCCAAGGTCATAGACGATGTCGGGCTGCAGGATGATGTAGCCGTTGCTGACGTAGCGCGTGACGTTGATGCTGCTGCCGCCTGGCGCGGGTGGCACGTAACGGTGGAGGTTGTTCGACAGCTGCTCGTAGATATACACGAGCATCGGGTACTTCTTGGCGGGATCGAAGTTCTCCGGTCTCGTCAGAATCGCCTTGAGCGTCTTCCCGTCCGCGTTGACGTACTCGATCAGCTCCGAGCGTCCCCAGTTATAGCCGGTCTGCTGCGGGTTCGCGTCGCTGACCTTCTTCATGTCAGTGAACGCGCCGCTCGACGTCCACAGATTCGGGAACTCCTCGAATCGTGACAGCGTGAACACGTACACATCGGCGTTCCGCGCTTTCAGCGGCACGCCAATGGCCTTGTCGAGCATCACCACCCGGGCCGGCTCGGCGTTCCCGGCGAACGATACGCGGTACAGGCCGCTGGCCTTGGTGCGCTCGTCGACGGCCGACAAGATCAAAGGACGCGACGTGGCAATCACCGGCTCTTCGGTCTGGCGGGCGGGCCCGGCCTCCTCGCCAGGTTCTTGTGTGTTCGCCGCCTGCTCAGTCCGGCGGTACCGGAAGGCGATCTGCTGCCTGCGGCCAACGCCGCCGGTCAGATTACGCGGGGCGGACGAATCCGGATGCACTTCCCAGATGTCGTAGCGATCGTAGAGGAGGACGGACTTGTCGCCTTCGGTCCAGCCAGCTTGACCGTACGGGCTCGGATGCTCCGGGCGGTCGTCGGTTTCGCTCTGGAATTTCACGCCGAGGCCTTTGGTGATGTTGGTCTTCAGGCCGTCGCTGACACGCACCGTGTACCAGTTGTCGTCGTCTTCGTCGAAGTAGAGGATGTAGTTTCCGCCGGGCGAAACCGTGGCGCCGAAGTGCTCCTTCTCCAGGATCTTTTGACGCGATCCGTCGGCGAGCTTTACCAGGTAGTAGTCGTCGTAGTTGCCGTCCCACGACGCCAGTTGGCGATACGGCACGTTGCTGACGCCGAGGGCGAACGTGCTGCTCTCGCTGGCTCTGACGTCCGGCATTTCACGCGTGGCCAACTGCGCGAAGCGTTTGTCGGCCAGATGAAAGACGGCGCGGTAGGTGCGCTTCTTTTCCTGCTCGGCCCGCACCTTCTGCATCGGCTGGATCTCGGCGTCCTTGTAGTTCCAGATGTCGACTTTGATCGAGTCTGTCGACGCGTCGGCCGGTTCTGCGGCGGGCGGCGCGGCCGTGCCGAAGAAGAGCCGGCCGCCGTCTTTGGAAAACTCGAGACGGCCGTTCTCGCTGGCAATCATCGATGCGCCGGCCGGGATCGACAGTTCGGTGGCCGAGTCGGCCGAAGACGTCCAGTGATACAGCTTGAAACGCGGCGCGGGTGACGTGTAGTCGTCGCGATCGCTGACGAACGCGGCCTGCCGGGCGCCGTCGAACACGAACCCCTTGTAGTTGCCGGGGCCGGTCAGGAGATTCCGGACTGCCCCGTTTGCCATGCTGCGGGCGAACGCGCCGTCATGCGCCGCCGTCTTCGACGACACAGCGTAGACCAGCCAGGCGCCGTCTTTGCTCAGCGCGTAGTCGCTGACTTCCGCGACCGTCGTCTGTGCGCTCGACGAGAGATCGCGAATCACCAGATCGGTGCCTGATGGTTTCTTTTCGCGCGTTTTCGGCGACGCCGCACCGCCGTTCGCACCTGTGTCCGCGCCGGTTTCCGCGGCGACCGTCAGATACACGACGATCTTCGGCGTGTCTTCGGGAACGCGGAAGCTCTTGACGTGCTCCGCCACCGGCGTCGCCTGCCCGGTCGCGAGGTTGACGATGCCGACGCCGTTCTTCGGCAGGTCTTCCGGTTTCTTTTTCGCTTTGCGCGCCTGCTCGACGTCTTTTTTCAACGGCGCGATCGCGTACACGACGAACTTATTGTCCGACGTGATCAGCGGATCGCGTCCGCGCGCCGCGCGAACCTCGGCGTTCGTCTTCAGATTTCGCACGACGAGCTCGCCGTCGCCTTCCTGAGGCGTCAGCGCGTAAGCGATCCAGGTGCCGTCAGCGGAGATCTTCGTGCCCTGTATCGACTTCCACGAGTCGTAGACGTCGTGCGTTATGACTTTTTTCTGCGCCGCTCCGGGCTGAGCCCGCGCCGGGGCGGCCGCGACGCACAACAGGAAGACGAGCACGAGCGGGGAGCGGACGGGGAGTCTCGAGCGCATACACCCTCCAGGCAGGCGCGCAGTATAGCCCGGCTCACCTCTTGCTCTGTCGTCGATGAAGGCTGGGACATTGGACGCCTGTCACGCCGGTTTGTCCTCTGGCAGGTGCAGCGCCTGTCTTGGATTGGCGACAGTGCTGCGACGTGCGCCCGGGAGGACTCAATGAATTGTTCGCCGCGAATCCTGATCGTCGAACACGATCACGCGATGCGTCATGGCGTGTGTTTGCACCTCGAGCTGGACGGCTGCGCATGTTACGCGGTGCCGAACGTGACATCGGCGATTCACCGCGACGACCTCGGCAGCTTCGATCTGGTCGTCTGTGGCTTGACGGCCGGTCTGTTCGAGGCGCAGCACATCATCGAGGCGGTTCGCGGCGCCAGCGGCGAGACCTACGTCCCAATTCTGATGCTCGCCACCAACGCGACGCGCGCCGCCGCCATTGTCGGCCTCGAGCAAGGCGCTGACGGATTCCTTGTAAAGCCTTTCGGGTTTCGCGAGCTGGTCGCGTCAGTTCGCGCTCTGCTCCGCACGCGGCCGGCGGGCTCTGCGGGCGAATCGCCGCAAGCGTCCTGGAGCGATCCGCGTCGTCTGTATGTGGAAGGGCTTGACGTCGATCCGGCCAGGCGGCGTGTGCGCGTGGACGGCCGCGACGTTCGCCTGACCGAGCAGGAATTCCAACTTCTTTACGTGCTCGCGGCGAATGCCGGTCGCGTGCTGACGCGTGGCGCGCTGTTGACGCAGATCTGGGGCCGGACGTTCGTGAGCACGCGCAGCGTCGACGCGCTCGTCAAACGAGTCCGCCGCCGGCTCGAGGCGGCTGGGAGGGCCACGCGGATTCAGGCTGTGCGCGGTGTCGGCTATCGCTTCAACGCCATCGAGTTGTCGCGGTCTGCGTAGGTCCGACCACCTGGCCTGCGGGGTCGGATACGGTATCCGACCCCGCTCCCCTGCCCATTCCGATCCCGGTCGAAGCCCGGTACGCCGCAGGCCCGCGATATCGGATGCACATTTTTACACGGTTTTACGTGTTGCACGTATTTACGTGCTAGACTTCCAGCATGAAATCGCAGAACGTCACACTGCGTCTGTCGACGGACACGATTCGCAAAATCAAAGTGGTGGCGGCGGAACGCGGCTCTTCAATCAGCAGCCTGCTGACCGCCAAGCTCGAGGAACTGGTCGGCGAGGACGCTGAGTATCAGGCCGCCCGGCGACGCGCGCTGGAGTGGCTCGCCCAGGGCTGGCACCTCGGCGGAGGGTCGTGATGACCGAGCGCGTGTTCGTCGACACGAACGTCTTGGTCTACGCGCACGACCTCGACGCGGAGGTGAAGCGGGCGATTGCCGAACACGTCCTGCGACAGCTGTGGGAGGACGAGACGGGTGTTCTCAGCAGCCAGGTACTGCAGGAGTTCTATGCGGCGCTGACCAGCGGCGCCTCGCCGGTTCCGCGCCGCGCTGCGCGCGATCTCGTCAGCGCCTACAGCGTGTGGCCGATCGCGACGATCGACGCCGCCGATCTCCTGACCGCGTCCGATATCGAGGAGCGGTACCGGGTCACGTTTCGCGACGCGCTCGTCATCGTCGCCGCGCGCAAGGCGCACGCAACGCTGCTGCTCTCGGAACACCTGAAGCCGTTCCGTCCGATCGCGGGGCTCGACGTGCGTAACCCCTTCGCGTGAAGGAATATTCAACCGCGGAGCACACTGAGCACGCAGAGAAAATGTGCTTTGCGTTCTTTGCGATCTCTGCGGTTATACGTGGGCTGGCACGCGCGCGGGCGGCCGGGCCATCGTCAGCGACGCGCACGCGACGAGCGACAGCGCCGCGGCAATGAAGAACGCGTAGCGGTAGTCGCCGAAGCGATCGAACACGCGCGCCGCGATCGCCGGGCCGAGGATGCCGGCGGCACCCCACGCCGTGAACAGCACGCCGTAGTTCATGCCGAGATTCTTTGTCCCGTAGAAGTCGGCCATCGTCGAGGCGACCACTGACAGCTGCGTCCCGTAACACCAGTAGACGATGGCGACGAGGATGTAGAAGGGGACGACCTGGTGGCGTACGAAAAACAGGATCGGCATCGCCACCGCGGAGATGAGGATCATCGTCTGGAGGGTGCGGACGCGGCCCAGCGAATCCGAGATCCAGCCAGACAGAATCCGCCCGCCCGCGTTCCCGAAGGCGCCGACGGTGATCGCAAAAGTCGCGACGGTCGCGCTCATGCCGGCATTGCGTGCAAACGGCACCAGCTGGCTGATGGTCATCAGGCCGGCGGTCGTCCCGAGACAGAACGCGATCCAGAGGCTGTAGAACGTGCCCGTTGCAAGCATCTCGCGCGTCGGCACGTCGCGGCCGGCCATCGCCGCGGCCGACGGGCGCCAGTTCGGCGGGCGATAACCTGGCGGTGGATTCTTCAGCAGCGCGGTGCCCGCCATCGTCATGACGAAGAAGGCGGCGCCGAGCAGCTGAAACGTCGGCCGCCAGCCCATGCTCGCCACCATCTCGGTGGCGAGCGGACCGAGGATCGCTGAGCCCGCACCGTATCCACCCACCATCAGGCCGATGACGAGCCCGCGCTTGTCGGGAAACCACTTCGATCCGACCGGCGTCGGCGTGGCGTATCCGAATCCATTGCCTAGGCCGACGACGACGCCGAACGACAGGTACAGCCCGATCAACGAGCTCGTGAAACTGGCGAGGACGAAGCCGGCGCTGACCAGGATGCCGCCAATCGCCGCGCAGATTCGAGGTCCCTTGAGATCCTGGATCCGCCCGGCCAGGATGAACGACAGCGCGAAACAGACGATCGCGATCGTGAAGACCCAGGATGTTTGCGCGCGGGTCCAGCCGAATTCCTTTTCCAGAGGGAGCACGAACACGCTCCAAGCGTAGAGCGACCCGAGCGCCAGGTTCATCAGGATGCCGCCCGCGATCGGCAGCCAGCGGTTGGTCATGGCGTCGTCTGCGGCTTCATCCTCTGCCCGTTGACGATCTCGTAGTCGTAGGTCATCTTGAACGTCGACCGCCCGGCGATCAGCACGTTCGCGACCGACTCGAACGAGATCGGCACGCGCACGCCCGCGAGACGCGTGTAACGGCGGACGACGTCGACGCGCCGCGTCCAGAACGACGGGTTCTTCGAGAGGCGGCCTTCGATCCGCAGCAACTCTCCATCGTCGTGCTGAACGAAGACGGCGCCTTCGACGAGCAGCATGTCCTTGCGCCGCGGTGTCACGAGCAGCGACGCGAGACCATCAAGGTCCGGCGCGCCATCCTGAAACGTGTAGTTCTCGCGCGAGAACGACGCGCGATCGGGCTCGTGGTTCGCCCACATCTTCTGTTCGCCCTCGAGCGCGGCGAGAAACACTTTCTTGCGGATGTAGCCCGAGCCGCTTTCGGAGACCACCTCGTAGCGGAAACCTTTCGCCTTGTCGAATTCGGTCCACACGTCCATCGTGGCGCTCTGACGGAAGTGTGGATTGCTGGCTTCGAAATGGCGGAGGGCGCGGTATTCGACCGGCGGCTCCTCCACTCTGGCGAGGAATCGTTCGAGAAGGGTGAAACCGCCTGAGCCGGACGCCGACCTGCCCGCATCGAATGGCGCGAGCATCGTGCCGATCGCGAGCAGCGCACAGACCCAGCTCAGCATATGGCGATTATATGCGGCTGACGTCGAGCGGACACGCCGGCTGACGCCCGCAACCCATGCAAAAGCCTGGTGTTCTTGACGGTTAACAAATCTGTCCGCGCAAGCGTCCTGCGTATCGGAGGGTCAATGCAGACAACAAGACACATCGCCGGGCTCACCGTTCTCGCCGTCTGTGTCGCCGCGGGCGCCATATCGGCCAGCGATCGGACGGCCGTCTACGCGCGGATCGACAGAGTCGTGCTGGAGCCGACCGCGGAATCGCCGCAGCGCGCGCAGGTCTGGGGCGTGTTCGCGATGGCCAAACCAAACGACATGAACGACTACCTGCCGCCAGCCCGCGGTTATCTGTACTTCGCGCTCGCCACGAACCCGCAGGCGGCGCAGAAAGAGTGGGCCGACCTGCAATCCGTCGCCGGCACCAATCAAGTCGTGGGGTTCGGCAGCCGGTGGGAGATGAAGGCGCGCGTGCGGAACGCAGACGAGAAGCCGGAGAAGGCCGATCCGTACGCGATGGGCATCGGCGTGACGAAGATCCGCCGGACCGACTACGCGCCGGTCCGCGCCCTGCTCGACGCACGCCCGTGATCGCGAGCACAGCCGCGACGGCGAACCAGAACCGCGGGGATTTGATGCTCGTCGTTCTCGCGGGCGCGCATGCGGCGCTGCTCGTGGCCGCGCCGACGGCGCCCGTCATCGCCATCGGCTTGTGGTGGAACGCGAACACCATCTCGCACTACTTCATCCACCGGCCGTTCTTTCGCCGCCGTGGCGCAAACCGCGCGTTCGCCGCGTATCTCAGCGTGTTGCTCGGCTTTCCACACTCCCTCTGGCGCGACCGCCATCTGGCGCATCATGCCGGAGTCGCGGCGCGAACGCACCTGTCGCGCGACCTGGTGATGCAGGCTTCACTCGTCCTGGCGTTCTGGTCCGTCATGCTGGCGGCGGCGCCGCTGTTCTTCCTGTCGGTCTATCTTCCGGGATGGGCCGCCGGCCTGCTGTTGTGCGGCGCGCACGGCTACTACGAGCACGCGCACGGGACGACGAGTCATTACGGCCGGCTCTACAACCTGCTCCTGTTCAATGACGGCTTTCATGTGGAGCACCATGCGCATCCGTCAGCACACTGGACGCGGCTGCCGACGTACCACGATTCTCACGCGCGCGTCAGCCGATGGCCGGCGCCAATCCGTTGGCTCGAAGGCGACGGGTTGATCCTGCTGGAGCGGCTGGCGCTGCGATCGCCGACGCTCCAGCGGTTCCTGCTGCGCGCACACGAGGGCGCGTTCCGCAAGCTGTTGACGCGCGCCGGCGGGCTCGAAGGAACAGCCCCACGGATTGCCATCGTCGGTGGCGGGCTGTTCCCGCGGACCGCGCTGGTTCTGCGCCGGATTCTTCCGCACGCGCGGCTCACGATCATCGACGCGAATCTCGCGCACTTGACCGCTGCGCGCGAGTGGCCGATCGGCAGCGACGTCGAATTCATCCACGAGCGATTCCCTCGCAGCAATCTGTCCGCCTCTGAAGCAGACAGCACGCGGCCTCTCGTAGCGCAGGCCTTTAGGCCTGCCAACGGCCGCGTGGAGAGCAGCCCTGAAGGGCTGCGCTACGTTTCGATCGCCATGTACGCGTCGTTCGACCTCGTCGTCCTCCCGCTATCGTTCGAAGGCGACCGCGACGCGCTTTACGACCGGCCACCGGCGCGGACCGTCATCGTTCACGACTGGCTCTGGCGGAAGCGTGGCGTCAGCGGAATCGTCTCGGTTGCCCTGCTCAAGCGGCTCAACCTGGTGCGCGGGTGAAGGCGGCCAGCCTCTTCGTGGTACTCGCGCTCGCAAAGGCGGCGGCGCTGTGGGGCCACACCATTCCGCTGTCGTGGTGGTCGCCCATCGCGTACCTATGGCAGGACGCGGCGATCGCACTGGCGTTTGCCGCAGCGGAGCCAATCCTCTCGTCACGGCCACGCCTGCTCTGGACACTCTACGGCATGCTGACGCTGTACGCGGCGATGACCGTACCGGTGGTACGCGTGCTGTCGTCGCCGCTCACGTGGCCGATGTGGCGGGCAGTAGGAGGACCGCTCGCCGATTCGATCTGGTTCTATGCGACGCCCGCCAGCATCGCGGCGGTTCTGCTGCTTGTGGCGGCAGCGGGGATCGTACCGCTCCTCGCGCATCGCATCCCGAGCCGTTTCGTCGTCTGCCCGTTGGTGGCCTGCGTGGCGCTCGGCCCCGTGGCCGCCTCCCGCGTCGACACCATCGGCCTCGAACGCAATGCCTGGACCGCGCTCGTGTCGACCGCGATGCCGCACCTCTCAGCGCGCGCGCCGCTCGACTGGCAACGCACCGGATTCGCGCCGGTTGCCGACGAGAACCTCGACGCGTTTCGCGCTGTCGCCGCGGGCCGCAACATCATCCTGGTCAGCCTGGAATCGACTGCGGCGCAGTACCTCGGACTGTACGGCGCGCGGCCGGATGTGATGCCCAACCTGACGCGACTGGCGGCGTCCGGAATCGTGTTCGATCGCGCCTACGCCGCGTACCCCGAAAGCATCAAAGGTCTGTACTCCGTTCTGTGCTCCGCGTATCCCGCGTTCGACGTCGCGGTCGACTCGTACGAAGCGGCGCCCTGTCGATCGCTGCCCGCGGCGCTGTCCGAGCGCGGGTATGCGACAGCGCTCTTTCATTCTGGCCGCTTCATGTATCTCGGGATGGAGGCCGTCGTCCGTCACCGCGGCTACGACACGCTGGCGGACGCGGGCGACATCGGCGGGAATCGGAACTCGAGCTTCGGCGTCGACGAACCATCGACGGTCAGGCGCATGCTCCAGTGGATCGACGCACGCGACTGCGGCCGGCCATTCTTTCTCACCTATCTGCCGATTGCCGGCCACCATCCGTATGAATCATCGGAGGCCGGGCCGTTCGACGAGCACGACGAATTCGGCCGCTATCGCAATGCGCTGCGTGAAGGCGACGCGGCCCTCGGCACGCTGATGCAGGGCCTGCTGCAGCGCGGGCTCGCGGAGCAGACCGTCTGGGTCGTCTTCGGCGACCACGGTGAAGCATTCGGTCAGCACGAGGGCAACTACGGCCACACGTTCAATCTCTACGAGGAAAACGTCCGGGTGCCGCTGCTGGTCGCGACGCCGGAACGGCGACTGGCTCAGCATCGTTCGCATCGGGTCGTCAGCCTCGTGGACATCGCTCCGACGGTCCTCGATCTGGCCGGCCTTGCGGTTCCGCCGATCTATCAGGGGCGATCGATGCTCGGCCCGGGCGCAGCGATGGCACTCTTCTTTGCCGATTACTCGCGCGGACTCCTCGGGCTCCGCGACGGTTCACTGAAGGTGATCTACGCGATCGACTCCGGGCGCTCGAGCCTCTTCGATCTCGACGCCGATCCCCTGGAGCGCATCAACGTCGCCGATCGCTATCCGGATCGCATCGGGTGGTACGTGCAGAATCTGAAGGGATGGAGCGCGGCGCAGAAGCAGCGGCTGGTGCACCCAAAGCCACCCGCCTGAAGCCGCGCGATGCGGTTGTCAGAGTAATTCGCGCGCCGCGATCACCTGCTGGCGCGCGGCCTCTGGCGTCGCAGCGAGCGCGGTGAGGTGTCCCATCTTGCGACCGGGGCGCGGCGCCGACTTCCCGTACAAGTGAAGCTTGATGCCGGGCTCGGCGAGCGCCGCAGCCCAGTTCGGCTCGCCATTCCGCCACAGATCGCCGAGCAGATTCGCCATCGCAGCTGGCTGGAACATCTCTGGCGATCCGAGCGGGAGGCCGCAGATGGCGCGCAGCTGCTGCTCGAACTGGCTGGTCCGGCAGGCGTCAAACGTCAGGTGTCCGGAGTTGTGCGGACGAGGCGCCAGCTCGTTGACCAGCAAGCGGCCATCCTTCGCGATGAAGAACTCCACGCACATCAGGCCGATGTACTCGAGCCCTTCCATCACCTGCCTCGTCACATCAATCGCCAGAGCGGCGATGCCTGGCGGCACGTGGGCCGGGGCGACGGAGACATCGAGAATGTGACAGCGGTGCGCGTTCTCGATCGGCCCGAAATGCGACCACGCGCCATCGACGCCGCGCGCACCGATGACCGAGATCTCGCGATCGAGATCGATGAACGCCTCGAGGATGGCCTCGCGGCGGCCCAGCGTCTCCCAGGCGTGCGCCACCTCGCCTGCTCCTCCAACCGCGACCTGGCCCTTGCCGTCGTAGCCAAATGCTGCCGTCTTGAGGACCGCCGGACATCCGACCTGCCGCACCGCCGACTCGAGGTCCTTTGCCTCGCGAATCGCCGCGAACGCTGCGACTGGCAAGCCGTGTTCGGCGAGAAATGTTTTCTCGCGAATGCGGTGCTGCGCGACCGCAAGGGCTCGACCGTTCGGACGGACGATGGCGTGCCGTTCCGCCTCGGCAACGGCTGCGGCCGAGACGTTCTCGAACTCAAAAGTGACGACGTCGACGCGACTGGCGAATGCGCGCACCGCGTCGAGGTCGTCGTACGACGCGTTGATTTCTTCGTCGGCGATTTGGCCGGTCGGGGTGTCGTGTTCCGGCGCCAGCGTGTGGACGCGATAGCCGAGCCGGCGGGCCGCCATGGCGAACATGCGCCCAAGCTGACCGCCACCCAGGACGCCGATGGTCGCACCGGGCAGTATCACTCAGAGTACTTGTTGCCGAACGTCGGCAGCGTTCTTGTCGCGGTACGCCTGCAGCTTCGCGCGCAGGTCGGGCCGGGACGTCGCGAGAATGGCGATCGCGAGGAGCGCCGCGTTCGCAGCGCCCGACGGACCGATGGCGACGGTGGCCACCGGCACGCCCTTCGGCATCTGGACAATTGACAGCAAGGAATCGAGACCGTTCAGGGCGGCGCTCTGCACGGGCACGCCGACGACCGGCAGCACCGTGTGCGCCGCCACCATCCCCGGTAGATGAGCCGCCCCGCCCGCGCCCGCGATGATCACTTCGAGACCTCGGCCCGACGCGCCCGACGCATACTCGGCCATCCAGGTCGGCGTGCGGTGCGCCGAAACGACCCGACACTCATGCGCAATCCCGAATTCGGTCAGCACCGTATCCGCATGAGACATCGTCTCCCAGTCGGACTTGCTGCCCATGATCACGCCGACGAGCGGCTGCGCTTCGGACACGCGCTTATTTCAACACGAAGAACACAGAGGACACAAAGGGAACAAAGGACACAGAGGGAAGGACACGGAGGGAGGACACGGAGGACACACAGGGAAGAAATGACAGGGAGGGCGGGAAGACACAATGGAGCGATAATCGATCAATGAAGCGCGCTGCACTCCTGATCGTCCTTGCGCTGACCGTAACGGCGGCGGCGCAGACGAAGCTCGACATCCCCTACACGCAATTCAGACTGCCGAACGGCCTCACCGTGATCCTGCACGAGGACCACAGCGTCCCGCTCGTCACCGTCAACGTGTGGTATCACGTCGGCTCCGCCCGCGAACGCACCGGCCGGACCGGATTCGCGCATCTCTTCGAACACCTGATGTTCATGGGATCGGGCCACGTCAAACCCGGCGAATTCGACGAATTGCTCGAATCGACCGGCGGCGACAACAACGGATCGACGCAGAACGATCGGACCAATTACTACATCAACGTGCCGTCGAACGCTCTGGAGTTGGCGCTCTTCCTCGAATCGGATCGCATGGGCTACCTGCTCGACACGATGACGCCCAAAACGGTCGACGCGCAGCGCGACGTCGTCAAGAACGAACGCCGGCAAAGCGTGGAGAACCAGCCGTACGGCATCGCGCAGGTCTTGATCAACGAGATGCTCTACCCCGAGGGGCACCCGTATCACTGGCCGGTGATCGGATACATGGAGGACCTCACCGCGGCCAGCTACGACGATGTCGTCGCCTTCTTCAAGAAGTTCTATGCGCCGTCGAATGCCAGCCTGGTGGTGGCCGGCGACTTCGACAGCGCGGTCGCACGACGGCTGATCGAGAAATGGTTCAGCGACATTAAAGCCGGCCCGCCACCGGAACCGATGGCGATACCGGCGGCCGCGCTGACCAGCCGCAAAACGCGAACCGTCGGGGACCAGGTGCAGTTGCCGCGTCTCTATCTCGCCTGGCTCACACCGCGGCACCTCGCGCCCGGCGATGCCACGCTCGATGTCCTGGCTGACATCCTGGCCGGCGGGAAGAACTCGCGGCTCTACAAGCGCCTCGTCTACGACATGCAGATCGCGCAGGACGTGAGCGCCTTCCAGGCGTCGGCGGCGCTCTCGTCGTCGTTCATGATCATCGCGACCGCGCGGCCGGGGCATACGGCCGAGGAGTTACAGAAAGTGATCGACGAAGAGATCGCGAAGCTGCAAAGCGAGCCGCCGACCGCCCACGAACTGGAGCGATCGCTCAATCAGATCGAGGCGTCTTTCTACAACCGGCTCGAACGCGTCGGCGGCTTCAACGGCAAAGGCGATCAGCTCAACGCCTACTACACCGAAACCGGCGATCCAGATTGGTTCAACGAAGACATGGCGCGTTATCGGGCGTTGTCGGCGTCGGACATCCGCGCCGCTGCCGCCGAGTTCCTACCGCTCGACAAACGCGTCGAGCTGACGATCGTGCCGGAGAAAAAGCCGTGACGACACCCTCAATCACGATCGCCACGAAAACACGAAAATGCGAAAAAGACGCTATGGCTTTCGTGCTTTCGTGGTTTCGTGGCTTTCTCGTAGCCGCGTCAATCACCAGCGTCACGCTGTTTGCCCAGCAGCCGCCCGATCGCGCTCGTCCTCCTCAGCCCGGCCCGCCGCCGCCGCTGAATCTTCCGGCCATCCAGAAGGAGAAGCTGTCCAACGGCCTTCCCGTATGGGTCGTCGAGCTGCACGAAGTGCCGGTGGCGCAGGTCAACCTCCTGATCTTCAGCGGCAGTTCGTCGGAACCGGGGCGCAAGTTCGGCATCGCGAGCCTGACCACGGCGATGCTCGAGCAGGGGGCGGGATCGCGATCGGCACTGGAGATTGCCGACGCGATCGACTACCTCGGCGCGGATCTCTCCGCCGGCAGCGGCTTCGACTCGTCGGCCCTGCGGCTGCACGTGCCGGTGGCCCGATTGGCCGACGCACTGCCGATCATGGCCGACGTCGCGCTGCGGCCGACGTTTCCGAAGGACGAGCTCGAACGCCAGCGGCAGGAGCGGCTGACGAGCCTCCTCCAGGGACGCGACGACCCGGCGACCATCGCCGCCGTGACCTTCGCTCGTGTGCTGTTCGGCGTCGAACATCGCTACGGCACCCCGCTGTCGGGCACCGCGGAGACGATCAAGGCGTTCACGACGGACGATCTTCGCGCGTTCTACCAGTCGGTGTTCCGCCCGGACAACGCGGCCATGCTCGTGGTGGGCGATGTGAAGCCGGACACGGTCGTGCCGATGCTCGAAAAGCAGTTCGGCAGCTGGAGGCCGTCGGGTTCGGCGGCGCCGCCTGTGAAGTTCCCGCCAGTTGACCAGCCGGCGACACGGACGGTGTACCTGGTCGACAAGCCGGGCGCGCCGCAGTCACAGATTCGCATCGGCTGGATTGGCGTGCCGCGCTCGACGCCGGACTACTTTCCGCTCGTCGTGATGAACACGATTCTCGGAGGCTCGTTCAGCTCGCGGCTGAACATGAACCTGCGCGAGCAGCATGGCTACACCTACGGTGCGAGCTCGACTTTCGACATGAGGGCGTCGGCCGGTCCGTTCGTGGCCGCGGCTGGCGTGCAGACCGACAAGACGTCTGAAGCGCTCAAGGAATTCTTCAACGAGCTGAACGGCATCCTGCAGGCGGTGCCGGCGGACGAACTCGCGCGCGCGAAGAATTACGTCGCGCTCCGGTATCCCAGCAGCTTCGAAACCACCGGCGACATCTCGCGGCGGCTCGAGGACGCACTCATCTTTCACCTGCCGGACGACTACTTCTCGAAATACGTCCAGAACATTCAAGCGGTCACCGCGGCGGACGTGCAGCGCGTTGCCCAGAAGTACGTCGCGCCCGGCAAGTTCGCGGTCGTCGTCGTTGGAGATCTGAAGACGATCGAGCCCGGCGTCAAGGCGCTCAATCTCGGGACGGTCAAGGTGATGAGCGTGGACGAGGTGTTCGGGCCCCAACCCTGAGTCCTTCCGCCTCCGCTCGTCTCGATTGCGAACGACTTACGGCGAGACCTCCCTACACGCGCGTCCGCGAGCCGACGGCAAGAACCGCGATACCGCCGACGACCGCCGCGATGCCAACAATGGGCGACAAGGGAATCATCTTGTGCTTCTCGGTGGTGGCCTCGATGGGACCCAAATCGAGCACCTTTTCGCGGGTGGTGTAGCGGATCCCGCCGAGCGCCAGGGCCAGGACGCCGACGACGATCAGGGCAATGCCGATGAGCTTCATGCGCTCCTCCGGCCGCGACAATTGCACAGTTCGCGCCAGGTGGCGACCAGAGCGGGATGGGCTAGATGGGCAGGACGGGCGTTCCTGCCTTTCCTGCCCTTCCGCCCATCCTGCCCGGCCCCAAGCTACAATCCGCTCGCTGTCTTCATAAGGAGCAGTCATGTTCTCCACTCGCCTGCCGCGCGCGGTCGTTCTGGCTCTGCTCGTCGTCGCCCCGGCGCTGGTCGCGCAGGAATCCCAGAAGTACCTGTTGCCGCCTCAAAACATCATCGACGTCTTCGATGCCGAGCCGCCGGCGCTGATTTCCATCAGCCCGAACAAGCAGCAGATGGCGCTGACCAAGGCGCGTGCCTATCCCACGATTGCGGAGCTCGCGCAGCCGATGCTGCGGCTCGCCGGCGCGCGCGTGAATCCGAAGTCCAACGGACCACATCGCGCGTCGGGCCTGCCCGGCACCGGCATCCATTCGATTGTCCTCAAGAGAATCGACGGCGGCGCCGAAACGCCGGTCACCCTGCCACCGCAGGCGCGCGTGTCGCACCTGAAGTTCTCGCCAGACGGCTCCAAGCTCGCGTTTCTGAACACGAAGGAGACGGCAATCGAGCTGTGGGTGGCGGACGCCGCAACCGGCACCGCCAAGGCGGTCGTCACCGGAGCGGATCGCATCAACGCAACCGGCGGCGATCCCTGCGACTGGCTGAAGGACAACGTGACGATGGTCTGCGAGCTGGTGCCCTCGGGCCGCGGACCAGCGCCGACCGAACCGGCCGTGCCTCTTGGGCCGACGGTTCACGAGAACTACGGTAAGGCAGCGCCGGCGCCGACGTACGAGGATCTCCTCAAGACGTCCCACGACGACGCGCTGTTCGACTACTACTTCGCGAGCCAGCTCGCGGCCATCAATACCGGTTCGGGTGCGAAGGCGACGATTGGCCGGCCGGCGATCTTCAACAACGTCACGCCGTCGCCCGACGGACAGTACGTGCTCGTCAGCCGCGTGAAGAAGCCGTTCTCGCATACGGTGCCGAAAAACGGCTTCGCGCAGGACGTCGAGATCTGGTCGCGCGCGGGCGAACTGGCCAAGAAGATCGCGGATCTGGCGTCGCGTGAAGGGACAACGCTCACCGGCGTCGAGGCGGGACCGCGCGCCTACCACTGGCGCGCCGATCAGCCCGCGACGATCCTCTGGGTCGAGGCGCTGGACGGCGGCGACCTGAAGAACAAGGTGCCGTTCCGCGACCGCATCGTCGCCCTCGCCTCGCCGTTCAGCGGTCAGGCGACCGAGGTCGCGAAGACCGAATGGCGATTTGGCGGCATCAACTACACCGACACCGGCATTGCGCTGCTGAACGAGAACGATCGTGCGACGCGGCGGACGCGGACGTGGCTGATGGAACCGGGCGCGGCGCCACGCAAGGTCTGGGATCGCAAGCAGGACGCCGCCTACGAGGATCCGGGCAACCCGGTCATTCGCCGCGACACCGGCACGGCCGGTCGTGGCGGCGGCGGCGGACGCGGCGCCGCTCCCAGCGGCCCGATCATGCAGCACGGCGACGACCTCTTCGTCGCCGGCCAGGGTGCGTCGCCTGAAGGGGATCGGCCGTTCCTCGACAAGGTCAATATCAAGACGCTGAAGACCGAGCGCGTCTTCCGCTCATCGTCGGAGTCACTGGAATCGTTCGTTGCGCCTCTGAACGACGAGATGACCCGCTTCATCACCCGCTACGAAACGCAGAAGGACGCGCCCAACTACTACACGCGCGACGCCGGGTCGGAGGCCAAGCGCGCCATCACGCAGTTCAAGGATCAGCAGCCGCAGATCCGGAACATCCTGCGGCAGTACGTCACCTACAAGCGCAAGGACGGCGTCACGCTGTCGGGCACGCTGTACCTCCCGCCCGGCTACAAGCAGGGAACGAAGGTGCCCGTGATCATGTGGGCGTACCCGCGCGAGTTCGGTGATGCCGACTCGGCGAGCCAGGTGACCGGATCGCCGAACCAGTTCACCTCGATTCGCGGCGGCTCGCACATGTTCCTGCTGCTCTCGGGCTACGCGATCTTCGACAACCCGACGATGCCGATCATCGGGCCTGGCGAGACGGCGAACGACACCTACGTCGAGCAGTTGATCGCGAGCGCGCAGGCCGCGGTCGACAAGGTCGTCGAAATGGGCGTTGCCGATCGCGATCACATCGGCGTCGGCGGCCACAGCTACGGCGGGTTCATGACCGCCAACCTGCTGGCGCACTCGCGCCTGTTCCGGGCGGGCTTCGCGGAGAGCGGCGCCTACAACCGGTCGCTGACGCCCTGGGGATTCCAGGCGGAACGCCGATCGTTCTGGGAAGCGCCGGACATCTACACCAAGATGTCGCCGTTCTGGTATGCGGACCGGATCAAGGATCCGATTCTGCTGATGCACGGCGAAGTCGACGACAACACCGGCACGTTCCCGATTCAGTCGGAGCGCCTCTATGCGGCGCTCAAGGGCCACGGCGCCACGGTGCGCTACGTCACGCTGCCGAACGAGGCGCATGGATACGCCGCCCGCGAGACGCTGCTGCATGTGCTTGCCGAGCGCCTCAACTGGTTCGACAAGTACGTGAAGAACGCGACACCGAAGACGACGACCGACGCGCAGCAATAGTCGATAGCCACGAACACACGAAAGACAAGATAGGATCTGTTTTCGTGTTTTCGTGTATTCGTGGCAACGTTCGATGCCCACAGCGATAGACATCTCCTCGGTCGTCGGTCTCATCGCCGTCGGCACCTTCTCCGCGCAGATTCTGCTCGGCCTCCTGCTGTCGGTCGGCTACAACCCAATCCGCGGCTGGCCCCGGCAGCGCTGGGCGAAGCTATTCACCTTCCACAACTGGCTCGGCTACATCGGCCTCGCTACGGCGGCGCTCCATCCGACGATTCTGCTCTTTTCGTCAGAAGCGGGATTTCGACTGTTCGATATCGTCGTGCCGATCTGGTCGCCGACGCAGCCCATCCCGAACACGCTCGGAGCGATCGCCTTCTACCTGGTGGCGTTCGTCGTCCTGACGTCGTATTTCAGGCGGGTCTTCGGCCGCCATCGTTGGAAGCAGCTGCACTTCACGGCGTACGCCGCGGCGGCCGTGTTCTACGTGCACGGCGTCTGGGCCGATCCGCTCCTCAAGAACCGGCCGGTCGATTTCGTCGACGCCGAAAAAGCGTACGTCGAGGGGTGTGCGCTGCTCGTGATCGCGGCGACGATCTGGCGCTTTAATTACGGCAGACAGACGGCGCGCATCGGCCGCGGACGCCTCGCAGGACAATCATGAGTGGAAAATCGATCTGGGCCATCGCCGCCGGCGTGATCTTCATCATCGTCGTGTCGACGCTGGCCGATGCCGTGTTGCACGCCATTGGCGTGTATCCGCCGTGGGATCAGCCGATCGACGACCAGCTGTCGTTGCTCGCGACGTCATATCGTTTCGCGATCAGCGTGGCTGGCGCGTGGCTGACCGCGCGGCTCGCGCCGTCCCAGCCGATGAAGCACGTCCTGATTCTCGGCGTCGTCGGCACCATCATGGGGGCCATCGGCGTCATCGCGACATGGAACATGGGCATGGGGCCGCGGTGGTACCCGATCGCGCTCGCCGCACTGGCGATTCCGCAATGCTGGCTCGGCGGAAAGATCTACGAGCGTCAGAACGCAAACCGCACCTGGAACTGAAACATTCGCGGTGGATCGATGTTGGCCAGGCTCGGAATGGCGGCCGTGGCGGCGCCGACGGCGACCAGTTGCCCGAATGTCGTGCCCGGCGTCGACGCGTCGCCGTAAATGGTCTGGGCGCGGCCGAGGATATTGCCGTGGTTGAAGAGGTTGAAGCCTTCGAAACGCAGCAGCAGCGTCTGCTGCTGGACCTTCACGCGTCTTTCCACGAACAGCGAGACGTCCTGAGTGCCCGTGCCGCGAAACGCCGACTTGGAGAGCACCGCGCCATTCACGACCGGCCGATCGTTGTTGGCGCCGTCGCCGTTGTTGTCCACGCCGGTGGTCGCGTTGAAGGGCCGCGCCGATGCGAGCTGCGTCACGGTGCCGACGGTGACGTTGTACGGCAGTTGATAGTTGAAGGTCACCACCGCGCGGTGGCGCTGATCGACGACGCTCGGGCCGCGCTCCGCTTCACCAAGTCGCGCGATGTTCGCATCGTTCGAGCCGATGCCGTTGCCGTCCGGCTCGGTGGTGTTGGTGGCCTTTGACAGCGTGTAGCTGACATTTGCATACCACTTCGGGCTGCCGCGATAGCTGATCTGCGTCTGCAGGCCGTCGTAATCCGCCACGCCCAGGTTCATCAATACGTTGACGCTGCGGACGCCGCCGTTGGCCGGCACGATGGGGCGCGTCGCGTTGGCCACGGCGACGGTCCGCGTCTGGCCAGGTGCGGTCCGATCGAACGGCGCCGGCGCGTTGAGATCGATCGTGCGATCGAGGTCGGTCCAGTGCTGGTGCACGTAGTCGGCGCCGGCGAACAGCCCCTTCGCGATCTCGCGCTCGGCGCCGATCGACGTGACTTGGCTACGGGGATTCACGAACTCGTCGGGATAGTTGGGCAGGAGGTCGAAGTTCAGTCCGTACGTAGCGAACTGCGACTTGGAAGCGCTTCGCTGACCCGCTCGCAGCGTGATGTTCCGCGCCGGCTGCTGTGAGAGCGGCAGCGTCCGTGGATCGAATTGCACCGGAAGACACGACCCGGTCAGGCAGCTCGGGAAGCCCAGCTGCCCCGGCGTCGCGGTGTACGTCACCAGGCCGTCCAGGCCACCCGTCAGCGCGCTGGCCAGCGCGTTGGCACGGATCTGCGTGTAATACATCCCGTAGCCGCCGCGAATCGCGAGACGCGGATCGCCATTCGGGTGCCAGCCGAAACCGACGCGCGGCACGACGTTCTTCGTCGCGTCGGTCAGCGTCTGGCGGTCGTAACGGATACCGACGTCGAGCGTGAGGTCGTCGCTCACTCGGAAGTTGTCCTGCGCGTAGACGACGGACATCCACTGCTTCAGGTTGTAGCTGCTGATGCCGTAGCTGATCGGCTGCGTGTACTGCTGGACGTCGCTCAGCCGCAGCTGCTCGAATGGAGCCGTCGTCGTGTTGAGGAACGTGAACGTTCCAAGGATCGCCGTGCCAGGCTCACTGCCGGTGCCGCCGGTCTCGTGACGAATGACGCTGGCGCCGAACCGCAGCGTGTGCCGGTTGTGCGACCACGACACCGTATCGGCGAACTGAGCCTGATGGCCGAACAGATCTGCCGATCGCGATTCGCCGATCGTGAACGGCACCGATCCGGCGCGCGAGTACGTCGTCGACAGCGTCTGGGCTTCCCACAGCGTGACCGGATCGCCATTCAGGTACGCGACTCGCGCCTCGTTGAGAAGATTCGGACCGAACGTCGCCGTGTGATTGATCTGCGTCGTCCACGAGCGGCGCGTATAGCGGCGCGCGACGGTCGGCGCGCTGGTGCCGACGACGGCATCGTTGGGATTGGTGTCGAACATCCGATCGACGTTGAAGCGCAGCATCAACGTCTGGGCGGGCGTGAGCTTGTGATCGAGTCTCGCGTTGACGAGCTCCTGACGGTACTGCCCGACGTAGGTCAGGCTGCCGTCCGCCGGCAACACGAACGCCGGCAGCGTGCTCGACAAGAACGTCGTTCGATCCTGACGTGTGTAGTCGGCGGCGACGAAGAAGAACGTCTTGTCGGTGACGAACGGACCGCCAACCGACCCGGACAGCTGGTTCAGCGCGTCCGGCACGTCGGCGGGATTGATGACGGCGAGCGTACCCGGTGTGGCGCACGACGGGAGCGACGGCGGACAGAAGCCGGTTGTCGAAAACGTCTTCGCCTGCCAGGCGCCAGGGCGCGTCATGAAGAGTCCTTCGCCGCGCAGCGCGTTGGTGCCTGACTTCGTCACGATGTTCATCGCCGGTCCAGACGTCCATCCGTATTCGGCGGAAAACGCATTCGACAGCACCGCCACTTCCTGGACGGCGCCCAGCGGAACGGTGGCCAGCATCGTCTGACGGCCCCAGCCCTCGTCGTTGCTGGCGCCGTCGAGCATGAATGTCGTCGTGCGGCGGCTGCCGGAGGCGGTGATGAAGTAGGTCGCATTGACGAAGAGGTCGCCCGTGCCTTTGCCCTGACGGAACGCGGAATTGAACAGCGGCAGGGTGGTGAGCTTGCGTCCCAGGATCGGCGTTTCGTCGATGGTTGGGGCGTCGAGACGCCGGCCAATTTGCGAATCGGCGCGCACCCCCTGATTGGTGCCGTAGACGGTGACTTCGGCCTGCTGCGTGCCGACGAGCAGCTTCACCTTGATGGTCGCCGTTTCGCCCGCGCGGAGCGTGACATCCTTCCGCTCCTCGCTGCCGAATCCTTCCTTCGAGATACCGATGGCGTAGGCGCCGGTCAGCGGCAGCGCCGGAACCGTCGCGCTGCCGTCGCTTCCGGATACCGTCTCGCGCACCGCGCCGGTCGCGGTGTTGGTCACGGACACTCTCGCGTCCTTGATGACCGCACCGGATTGATCGGTGACGAGAACCACGATGGTCGACGTATTCGTGGACTGTGCATGCGCGGCGTGCACGGGCAGGAAGGCCAGGAAGGGCAGGAGGGGCAGGATCTTTCCAATCCGACCCATCCAGCCCGTCCCGCCCATCCAGCCCATTCCACCCATCCGGCCGGTCCCGCCCGTCACTTAGGGCTCGCCACGTAATCCTTGAAGTAGCTGGTCGAATCGGTCTTCGCCCAGAGTCCCACCTTGCCGGACACCGGCGGGCGCAGAACGGGGTTGTTGGCGGGAATCAGATCCGGGTTCGGCGGCGCGCCGTTGCGGCCGGGGCCGGGCATCGAGCCGAGGGTGTACTCGAGCGCCATTTCGCCATCGAGCCACGTCTTGAGATCCGCGCCGTCGATGGTCAGCTTCAGCTCGTGCCACGCGGCGCGATCGAGCATGAACTTTTTCTCGCGATTGAACTTCATGTTACGGCGCATGCCGTTGTGGAACTCCCACAGCGCCACGTTGTTCTCGGTGTCGTTGTAGCGCACCGCCAGCCAGTCGCCATTCGGCTTCACGTTGAAGAGGATGCCCGAGGCGCGATCCGCGTCACCGGCGATGGTTTTGAACTTCACGGAAATGGTGCCGTTCGAGAACGTGTCGACGCTTCTCAGCACCGCGACCGGGAAGTACGCGAACTGTTTCGCGTTGTCCATCAGCTCTTCGTTGTTGGTGCCGTAGAGCTTCCGCGCGGTTTCGACGAGCAGCTTCGTCGGGTTGTCCTTGCTGGCCACCCACGGGCGGCCGTCGATCATGATCACTTTGTCGGCGCCGTCCTGCGCGACGAGCCAGGTGCCGACCATCGGTTCGAACGTGGCCGGCGGCCGGCCGACGGTTTCTTTGCTGAGATCGACTTTGATGTCGGCCGCGCGAAGAGCGGCAATCGCGAACATCATAACGATCGCAATCCGCACTGTCCTCATGCGTGTCTCCTGAATTGGAAGAAAGCGGCCCCCGCGACCAGCGCCGGCCACAGTCGATAGAAGACGGTCGCCGCACCTTTTGGCGGGACCGCGAGCGGGTGTCCGCGGAACTCGGCGGCGTCGCTTTCGACCGGCACCGTCAGGCCCGCGAGGTGGTAGATGGCTTCGAGCACGCCCTCGGCAGTTGTCACGCGCGAGACCACCTTGCGGCCGTTGAGCTCGTACCAGATTTCACCGTAGTGCTGGCTGTTCTGCTCGAAGAGTCCGATCGACGTCGCCGACAGGTACTGCACCTGCAGCTTCGGCATGACCCGCCGAAGCTTCGACAGCGCGCGGTGCTCGAGGTCCGAGCGCCGCGGATCCTCGGGCGCCAGGTGCGCCTGGATGTGCAACGACCCGTGGACCTGTTCCAGCGCCGCTTCGTCCGCTTCGGGGAACGAGTTGGCCCGGCTTTCGGAGCTGTCCCAGCTGGCGGTCGCGAACGTGCACGCGATCATCGCGGCCGCGCCCACCGCAAGCAGGCCGGCAGAGTCGAACGCCCGGCGCCGGACCGCGACGCCCAGCCGGACCCAGATTGCCGCCAGCGTCAGTCCCGTCAGCACCAGTGCGGACACGATGAGGACGACATCGAGGCGAATCAGGCCGTGCTGGAATTCGGCGACCATCGCCGTCGGCGTGTACGCGGCCGCGCGCTCCCAGACGCCGCCGTGAATGGCGGCGACGAAATTGACGATCCAGGTGCCGACCGTCACGGTCAGCGTGAGGATGGCGGCCGTGGACGGATGGTCGCTGATCGACGCCATCGCCGCGGCGAGCGCGATCGTCAAGCCGGCGTTCAGCAGATGACCGAGGACGACGGTGGCGAGTTCCGGAGGGTAGATGCTGCCGCCGTAGCTTCTCCACAACAGGACTGCCGCCGCGGGCGCCAGCGACGCGACGAACCACCCCGCGAGGAGAACGAGAGCCTTGGCGCCGACGCGCGCGAACGAGGACATCGGGTGCTGCAGCTCGATCTTGAGCGCGCCGCTCTGCCGGTCACCCGACACGACGCGGATGGCGACAAACGGCAGCAGGAACGCCGCGGCCAACTCGCACGCGCTGAAGGTCGGCGCCCAGATGCCGACGAGCGGCGAGAAGGCCTCGCCGACGCCAACGGCGGTGCCGTTCAGCCCGCTGGCTTCCGCGTACGTGCGGACAGCGCTGATGAACGAGACGCCGACGAGTGGACCCATCACCACCAACAGCACCCACCACGCGCGCGACGCCAGCAGCTCGCGCCACTCCTTGCCGAGAAGGACCACGAAAGACCTAACCGCGGAGGGCGCCGAGCCCGCGGAGAAAATATTCCTCTCTGCGCTCTTTGCGTTCGCTGCGGTTGGCCTTTCTTCAGGTGAGCGCAAGGAAGACCTCTTCCAGGTCGTCAGTGGCTGGGGACGCGCTGCGCGCCGCGGCGAGCGCGGACAGCTCCGGTAGCGTTCCCTCGCCGCAGACGCGGCCGCCGCTCAGGAGCACGAACCGGTCGCACACGCGCGCGGCGTCGCCGATCTGGTGAATTGAGAGGAACATCGTCCTGCCATCGGCGGCGTGCCTGCGCAGGGTCTGCGCGACGTCGCGGCTCTGACGCAGGTCCAGGCCCTCGAACGGCTCGTCGGCGAGCAGGATGGGCCGCCGGATGAGCAACCCCATGGCGAGCAAGGCGCGCTTGCGCTGGCCCTTCGAGAGCGCGCCGATGCAAACGTCGAGCAGCGGTTCGAGATCGAGATCCCGAACGACCGACGCCCGTCGCACGTCGAAGGTCGACCCGAAGAAATTGCCGGCGAATTCCAACGCCCACCGCACGGTTTGCGACGGCCACGGCGCAATGCCGTCGGGCAGGTAGAACAGCGAGGACGCCCGGTCGCGCGCTGTGAGCGGACGGCCGTCCTGCAGGACCATGCCGCCGTCGATCGGGAGCACACCGCCCAGACACTCGAACAGCGTGGTCTTGCCCGATCCGTTGGGACCGATGAGGCCGAGAATTTCCCCCTCGCGGATCGAGAAGGACACGTCGTGCAGCGCGGTCAGCCGGCCGTACCGCTTGGTCAGATTCGTCGCGTGAACCAAGTCCCTAGTTCACACGAGGTTAGCAGCTACTACCACGCCTCGTAGCTCATCGCAGGCGCGCCGCCATCGTGCCGCGACCGCTGGTTGACGCGCTGAAAAACGTCTCCCAGGCGGCCCTGAGGCGGTCGATCTTGTTCAGATCGTCGCTGGTCTCGCGGGGCTGCGCCACGACGTAGACCCACGCCTGACGGAACGCCTTGGGCGCCGACGCGAAGTCGGGCGAGCGCGGGCCCATGGCGGCGACGATGTCCTCGATCCGCACATCCTTCCGAGTGCCACGGATGTCGACGCCGATGCGCGGCGCATCCGATGCGCTGCCGCCCGAGTTGACCTGCGTCACCAGGAACATGGGCGGCACCTCCGACGCGGCGCGCAGCCCCATCGCATATTGATCCAGTGCCGAATACCGGGAGACGGCGCCGACGGTGCGGAACTGACCGTTACCGCGATCTTCGATGTCGTTGCCCTCCATGTGGGACGCATCGGAGTCGAAGAAGAAACTCCAGTGCGCCTCGTCGCGGCCGAGCAGCGCCGTCGAAGTGGTGGCGCCGTCCCGGAATTCGAGATACGCCAGCCAGCGATGGCCGCATTCCTGGCCGAGCACGCTCAGCGCATTGTTCTCGCCGAGAAACGGCTGCGCCGGGTCCTGCGGATAGCTCGAGAGTCGATCCATGTCGACCACGCTCCGCAGTCGGCCGCGGCTGCCGAAATCGCGGCTCGAGTCGAACACGGGCACGCCGATGCCCCGGACCTCGTTCGCTACCGCGAACTCGAACGCGAAGGTGCCGGGCGTGGTGGTTCGCGTGTTCGTGAACAGGACGATCTGATCGAAGTCGTCGTTGTGCGTCAGATAGAACTTCTGCGCCATCGCGACGAAGTCGAAATCGGGCTGCGCCGAAAAGCGCTCGCCGACCGCTCCGCTGCCGCCGCCGATGGCGGTCCGCGACGCCTCGCTGATGTTCACCGCGCTGAAGACGCCGGTTTCACCCGGCGACACGCCGACCACCGCGCCCGAGGTTTCCACGGTGGCGCCATAGATGAACTCGATCGATCCATCGCTGGCCAGCCGCAACTGGACGTTGACGCGATTGGAGGTGCTGTCGAACTCGGGCACGTCACACCAGGTGATGACCAGCGCATCACCGTCGGTCCTTCGAAAGACCCCGGCCCCCTTCGACGGATCGAGGTCGGCGAAGATCGGCGCGACCCGCGGCGGTCCGGTCAAGAATCGGGCGACGTTCCGATCGGCACTGGCGTGATCCTCGGAGACGAAGGTGACATTGCCGTCGGAATTGAGAAACGCTTCGCTGTATCTGCCCGAGTAGTACGGAAAAGTGAACGGCAGCGCAATCCGCGCGCTGGCATCGTCGCCCAGCGAAATCTTGTCGCCGACGCTGCTCAGAAACGCGCGCGTAGAGGGACGGACGTCGTAGCCGCCCGATCCGTTCCGCGCAAAGAGGAACGCCGCCGACCGCAAATCGAACGCGTTCGGCGGCAGTACGAGATCGCCTTCGTCCCGCATCACCGCGATCTGCCCGAAGTCCTCAGTGGTCGCGGTGGGACCGAATGTCGATGGCTGGGCTCGGCCTTCCGCGGCCCGGCGCGCCGCCGCAGCCTGATGCTTCCAGAGCTGCTCGTAGACGCGGCCGCGCCGTGTCCTGCGGTCGTCAGCGACGTCAGATTTCGGCGCGGAGGTGGCGCCCTCGCTCAAGACAGCCGTCTCGAATGGGATGCTGCAGGCGGCGACTGCCGGCGACGGCGGCGAGGTCGTTGGCGGAGGGGTCGTGCTGCTGCCACCACCGCCGCTACCACACGAAACAGTCAGCAGCGCCAGGGCAATTGCGAACCGCATTCCCGCGATTATACGGGGCGCCGATCGATCCTGAGAGAGCAGTTAATACTTCTTCCAGGTGAACGAGCTCATCATCGCGTTGCCGACCACCCAGAACTCCGCCGACAGACGGCGGTCGTAGTGAATTCGCGCGCCGCCGGTGTCGTCGATCGTGGCGCCTACGACCGAGCCATAGAAATCCCCACCGCCGTTGAAGCTCACCCTAGCGTTCGGCGAATAGACCATCGCCGTGGTGTGAGCGCCGCCGTTCAACTTCACGGCATCGGTGCCAGCATACATGACCCGAAACGTCGACGGATCGAAGCTCGCGTTCGACACCGATCCGCCCGTGAAATCGATCGGCGTCGTTTCTCCTGAACCGACGACGTTGAGGATGACGGTGCCAAGAATCACGAGATTTGCATTTCCATTGATGGTGATGCTGTTGATATTGATGACGCTGGTGACGCCAGGAGCGCCCAGCGTCAACGTGGAGTTCGCATTCACCATGACGTTGCCAACCGTTGCACCGTTCAGAAGTGTCTGACCGTTCCCGTTATACGCTGTCGTCGGTACTCCAGCAGGAACCCATGGCGTAGGCAGCGACACCGCCTGAGGCAGCTGGAGGATGTCTCCGGCCTGCGGTGGGTTATGGCCGTTCACCGTGGCACCGCCGCTACTCGACAGCGCATTGACGTTGCCGTCGCTGCAGGCGCCCACGCCCACTCGGGGACTCGACAGCGTGCCGTAGATGTCCGCGCCGCCGCCCTCGGTGAGATTTCCATTGGTGCCGACGTTTCCGCCCGAATTCGCAATGACGGGGTTGCCGCCGACGAGCGCGTCGCCGGAGTCGTAGCTGTCGGTCTGGGTTTGGTTTCCGTGAAAGTTCAGCGTGCCGCAGCCGCCCGCCGTGCCGAAGGCGCCATACAGCTGCGCCGGAAACTTCGGCGTTTCGAGCACCGCGCTGACCTCGACCTGGGCGGTCTTGCCGGCGGTAATCGTTCCGGTTGACGTGATCTGCCAGGTTTGAATCGTTTTCAGGACACCGCCGCCGCCGTAGACCTCGATCTGCTGCATTGACAGGAGCGTCGCGTACGGCGCAAACGCCACCGTCGTATTGCCGGCCGGCAGCGTTCCCTGAACCGCTGCCAGGAACGCTGCCTGAACCGCCGCGTCGGGATAGTTCGACGCTATCGCCCCGTTCGCAGAGAGCACGACCGGCCGACCGATGTTCGGGCACCCGTTCGTGCACGTCACCGGCGAGACGTTGGTGTTGTAGTTGGCGATCGGATCGGAAGCTCCACCGGTGATCGGCGCGACGTAGGTATAAAGCAGATGATTGGCCGCTTTCTGAATACCTGATTCAGCCCCGTAACGCGCCTGGGACATCAGCCGGTAGTTCATGCTCGAATAGGTTTCCGTCTGCGACAGAAACATCAACGACGCCGCGATGACGGACATCGCCGACAGCAGAAACAGGCTCAGGACGAGCGCGATCCCTTTTTCGTTGGCCATTCTCATATGAGTATCGTTTCGGTCACGGCAGCAGCGCCGTGACGGTCGGTGGCATCGGCTGGATACGCTCGATGACGCCCGCGCTCGCCAGCTGCCAGACGTTGAACACGTTGCGCGGTGAGACGTTCAGCAGCGCCTTCGTTTCGGTCTGGAATTGCTTGGTGAGCGGATCGATCACCTGGGTGTTCACGGTCAGCGTGATCGCTACGTCGAGGACGTACGTGTTTCCCGTGACGATCGGTAGCGGATTCGGCATGTAGGTGAAGCACGCCGTGCCGCCTGGATTCGTTTGAATGTTGCTGAGCAGCACCTGACCGGCCGTCGGCGCGGCCTTGGGAGGTGCTTGATCGTACGGCATGACGTTGCGATACAGGTTGCCGGTACCGCCTGGCAATGGGTCGCAGGTGTACTCGACGTACACCATCTGTCCATCGCCGTTGACATCGCCGTACAGCTTCAGTTTCGACGGCTCCGATCCATTCAGGAACCCGCTGGCCAGCGGCGGCACGATACCCGTGCCGAAGCCGCCGAGCGCGTTGACCGGCGTGTTGGCGACGTGGGGATACAGGAACGTGCCTGTGATCTGCTTGGCGCCGGTGTCGACCGCCGTGACCTTCACAGTCTCCTGACACGGCGTCACCGCTGGCACGCAGGGTGTCGGGCCCCCGACATCGATCACCAGTTGCTCGCCCACAAAGAAGCCGGACATCGTCGCAGGCACGGCGCCGTCGACTCTAACCCCGACGGTCTGCACGCCCGCAGGGATCGCGGCGGCGAGCGTGACAACGCCAGGCAGCGAAATCTTCCCCGCCTGACCGACCTCCTGCTGCAGCAGCTCGGTCGCGCTCCGCACGCCGGCGTGGAGCTGGGTGCGGTTCCAGATGGTGCGCTGCGAGCTGGTCATCTGCAGGAGCGCCGACGTCACAGCGCTCGAGATGATCAGGAGCACCGTCACGGCAATCAGCAATTCCGGAAGGGAGAATCCCGCCTGCGAACGCGCTGATGTATGAAGGGTCACGGCGTCAGCATCCAGTCGGACAGTTGGTCTTGTACGCGGAAACGGTCGACCGTGAGAGCTGCGCGCCGGCAACGCTCGTTTTCACGATCGCCGTAACCGTCATCTGCTTGAGGTTGGCGCTCGGCGTCGTGATCTGCCAGACACGCTTGTAGTACCACGTCGCAGGAGGAGCCGCCACGCACGGAGTGGCGATGCTGCAGAGAATGTTGCCGTTCGCATCCAGGTAGTCCGTGTAGCCGACGACCGGCGCGGTGGGATCGAAGCTTCCACCAACCGCGAGCCCGGTTCCGCCGTTGTTCACCGACGGAAACACCGTCGTGTTGCTTTGTGCATCGCCGTAGGTCAGCTCCTGCAGTTGTTCCATCTTGTCCACGGCATACTCCGTGGTCCGCGCGCCGAGGTGCCCCTGGTTCTCGGTGATCGACGTCGAGAGCGCCGCCATTCCCATCAATCCCGTCATGACGACGAGCAGGATGGCACTGGCCACGGTCACCTCGATCAGCGTGGTGCCGTCTTCGGATTTCAATCGTTCGACAGTGGACCGGAGGCGCGTCACTGCAGCACCCAATCCGGAACGGCGCGTGGATTCGTTCGCCAGAGTTTGACGAGGCCGGTGGCTGAAATCGTCACGCCAAAGACCGCGGTGTTATCCGTGAGGTAGATGGCATCGTTCCCGGTCGGCGCGCCAACCGCCGGTGGGACTCCAGCTGAATCGACCGGAATGCCGCGAGAGTTGAACAGGATGCACGAGGTATTGGCGATGGCGGCCCCGAGTCTGGTGACACACGGCGGCGCTTGGCCAAAGGGGTTCTGAGTGTTAACGGGTGCGGCGCCGACCACGCTGAAACCGAAGGTATCGCCGGAGGCGAGGCTGGTGACGCCGCCCTCCGTCACCCAATCGGGCGGCACAGCGGTTTTCGACCACACTTCGACGTGAAACGAGCGGTCGTCACGGTCGACGTACAACCGCGTCTGAGTGAAGTCGGACGCGGCGCGCAGCTTCGCGAGAGACACCGCGTTGGTGAGTCCGCGAGCGTCGCCACTCAGCTTGAAGTCGCCGACCGTGTTCTTCATCATCGGCACGGCAATCGCCGCGACGACCGTTGTGATGCCGACGACCATCAGCACTTCGAGCAATGAAAAACCATGGCGCCGATCGCGAATCTCGCGAACCCTGTGGCGCCGCACCGTATGAAACCTCACGGATGCCATCACGCCCCGGTCTGCAGCAAGACGGGGGCCGCGACGGATGAGGTGGTCTAACAGCTGATGGTGGAGTGATTTACCGAAAAAAAATGGCGCAATGTGCGGGTGCGGGCGACTTACAGATTCGTATTCGGAATGACCAAACTGATCGCTAGACCGACACTAACGACCACAGTGGCACCTATCAAATTGTGCCATAAAAACTCGATCCAAGGCATCTGAAACGCGACCAGGAGCACAACGGCCATGCCGGCCAGCAACCCCCAGAAAGCACCGGTTGCCGAGGCGCGCCTGGTCAGGATGCCGAGGATGAAGACGCCAAGCAACGAGCCATAAAAGAAGGACCCGTACCGGTTGACCACCTCGATCAACGACCCCTGATTCGCGGCGCGCATCGCGACCACACAGGCCACCAGCCCCCAGGCAATCGTCGCCAGCTTCGACACGCGCAGGTAATGCGCGTCCGACGCCTCCTTGACGAAATGCCGGCGGTAGAAGTCGATGATCGTCGCCGTGGCGAGGGCGTTCAGTTCGCCGCCGCTGGCCGACATCGCCGCCGCAAAGATCGCCGCGATCATCAGGCCGACCAGGCCGATCGGCAGCCGCGTCGTGATGAACGTCGAGAACACGTAGTTCACGTCGTTGTAGGACACGTCGCCGGTCGCCTGTTTGACGACGCCGACGGCTTTGGCGCGGATGCTTTTGACGCGGGTGTCGCTCGCCAGAAATGTCTCGCGATCGTTCCGCTCGGCCGCGGTCCGGCGCACAGCAATTTCGGCGTCGAACTCCTGCTGCAAGGCCGCGTACTCGGCCGCCTGCGGTCCCGAGGCGACTTGCGCGTCGTAAGCGCGGTTGAACAGCATCGGCGGCGTGTAAAACAGGTAGAACACGAAGACGAGCACGCCGCTGACGAGAATCAGGAGCTGCAACGGAATCTTCACGTACGCGCTCATCATCAGCGACTGGCGCGCCTCGTCGATCGACTTCGCCGTCAGATAGCGCTGCACCTGACTTTGATCGCAGCCGAAGTACGACAGCATCAGGAACAGCCCGCCGATCATCCCTGACCAGAACGTGTACTTCTCGGTCAGGTTGAAGCTGAAGTCAATCGACTGCAGCCGTCCTGTCGCGCCGGCCAGCTGCAAGGCCTGGCCGAGGCTTACATGCTGCAGAATCCCGTAGAGCAGGATCGCGACCGCGGCCAGCATGCCGAAGACGACGATGAACATCTGCTTGACGTCGGTCCAGGCCACTGCCTGCACGCCGCCTATCGTCGTGTAGAAAATCATCGGCACGCAGATCACCAGAACCGTGACGGGTAGGGTCCAGCCAAGCACGGAGGACATCACGACCGCTGGCGCCGATAACGTGACGCCAAGGGCGAGCGCGCGTCCGGCGAGGAAGAGAAAGCTGGCAAGCGAGCGGACCCGCACGTCGAAGCGCCGCTCGAGGTATTCGTACGCTGTGTACACACGCGCGCGGGTGAAGAACGGCACCACGGTCAGCGACAGGATCACCATCGCCAGCGGCAGACCGAAGTACATCTGGACGAAGCGCAGCCCGGAGAGGTACCCCTGCCCGGTCGTGCAGCAAATCGTGACGGCGCTCATCTGCGTCGCCATCACCGACAGGCCGACCGCCCACCACGGCAGCGAGCGGCTCGCCAGAAAGTAGCCGTCCACCTTGTCGGTGTTTCGCGACCGCCGCAGGCCGTCGATGACGATCCAGCCGATGTAGACGACGACGACCAGCCAGTCAAATGCTCTCATCGGGGCTGGGGGCTAGGAGCTACCTGAAATCCCATCCGGGCTTGGGGCTGGCGCCTAGCAGTAAATCGCATGAGGCGCTGCTAGGAGAAGGCGCGGGCGAACAGCCAGAGGGCGACCAGGATCGCCGCTTCGAGAACCAGCACGCGGACGTAGGTCGCGGTCATCGGCGTGTCGCGCTCGCCGGGTGCGGGTTCGGGGTTCCGGGTTCCGGGTTCAGGGTTCACGGTTCGGGGTTCTGGTTCTGAGTTCGGGGTTCTGAGTTCTGAGTTCTGAGTTCTAAGTCGTAAGTTCCGCGCGCGGTGTTCAGAGCGCGGCACTGCGTTCGGCGAGGCGATGTTCGGCATCCGCCAGCGCGTTGGTCGCCTGTTCCCACCACGCGTCGTCCGCGCCGAGCAGGTGGCGCGAGACACCGGCGGCGCGCGCGGTCTCGTCCGGCGCGGGGCCGCCGAGTGTGCAGCGCACGGTGACGAAGTACCGAGGGCTGAGAATCTTCGCGAGCGCCGCTTCCGAGTAGGCGATCGGCGCGCCGGCAACCTCCTTCGACACATCGGCAAGGACGTCCGCAAGGGGCCGGTCGGCGTCCCGCTGTCTGGCAGTCATCAGTCGCCCGGCAATGGCATGGGCGGTGCGAAACGGCAAGCCATGATCGCGTACCAGGGTGTCGGCCAACTCGGTCAGCGTGGTCCAGCCGTCGCCGGCACGCGCTTCGAGGCGCACCGGGTCGAACTCGGCGGTCGTCATCGCGGCGGCCACCAGTTTGACCGCCCGCGTCGCGTCGCGGAACATCGAAAACACGAGCGGCTGTAAGTCGTCCTCGGTGTCGACGATGTCGCCGAAGGGCGTGTTGTGGACGGCGGTACCGACGGCCTGCGCCTGGCCGAGCGCCTTGCTGCCGATGGCACGGGCGTGCTCGATCGCGACCGGATTGCGCTTCTGCGGCATGATGCTGCTGCACTGCACGAACCCGTCGCCGAATCGAACGTAGCCGAACTCCGAGGTCGACCAGAGGAGCAGGTCCTGCACGAAGCGGCCGTGGCCAATGAGCAGTACTGAAGCGGCCGACGCGCTCTCGAGGAGGTAGTCGACCGTGGCGATGCTGCCGTAGGTATTGCCGGTCGGCCCGCAGAAGCCAAGGAGATCGGCGGTCAACTGGCGGTCGATGGGAAACCCCGTGCCGGTGATGGCGCAGGCGCCGAGGGGATTGCGATTCGTGCGCTCGTACGCGCCTTTGAGGCGAGCGGCATCGCGCTCGAGCTGTTCGACGACCGCCAGCAGGTAGTGCGCGACGGTCGTTGGCTGGGCCCGCTGCGTGTGCGTGTGAACCGCGAGAATCGTGTCGCGATGCCGGTCGACGAGGTCGAGCAGCGAGCGGCGCAGTTCGAAGGTGGCGGCCAGCAGCCCAAGCACGAACTCGCGCTGGCGCATCCGGTACATCGTCATGTCGATGTCGTTACGGGAGCGGGCGGTGTGGAGCCGTCCGGCGACGTCCTCGCCGCATGCCTGGACGATGAGCCGTTCGACGTAGAAGAACAGATCCTCATAGGTCCCGTCGTACTTGACGTCGCGAATTGCGTCCTGCGATACGCCGTCGAGCGCCTCGCGCAGCGCGTGCGCGTCGGAGGGCGATACAATTCCCTGGGCGGCGAGCATCACGAGGTGCGCGTAGTTGATCGCCATCATCGGCGACAGCAGAAGCGCCTTGGCGTCCTCGAAGTTTTCGTTCAGGACGAACGTGACGTACTCGGGCGCGAACTTCATCAATGCGAGTATATCGGGGAACCACAGAGGACACGAAGGTGAACAGAGGACAAAAGGAACGAAGGTCATGACCATCGTCAAACACCTGGCGTGGTTGCTATGCGTGTCGTCGACAATGGCGCTTCAGGCGCAAACCGGACCGAACGATGTGCGAGCGCGGGACATCTACAAGGAGCTCGTCGAGATCAACACGACCGACACTCCGGCTGGCAACGTGAGCAAGGCTGCCGAAGCGATGGCGGCACGGCTGAAAGCCGCGGGGTTTCCCGCCGCCGATATCCAGGTGCTGGGACCAGACCCGAAGAAGGGCAACCTCGTCCTGCGATGGCGCGCTGGCGCCGGCGCGAGCCGCAAGCCGATTCTCCTGCTGGCGCATCTCGACGTCGTCGATGCCAAGCGCGAAGACTGGTCGTTCGACCCGTTCACGTTTCTCGAGAAGGACGGTTTCTTCTACGGCCGCGGCACGAGCGACGACAAGGCGATGGCCGCTCAGTTCGTCGCGAATCTCATCCGCCTGAAGCAGGAAGGATTCAGGGCCGATCGCGATGTGATCCTGGCGCTCACGGCTGACGAGGAAGGCGGCACCTTCAACGGCGTCGACTGGCTGGTCAAGAACCACAAGGACCTGATCGACGCTGAGTTCGCCGTCAACGAAGGCGGCGGCGGCAACATGCGCAAGGGGAAATACCTCACCAACGAGATTCAGGCCAGCGAGAAGGTATTCCAGGATTTTCACCTCGAGGTGACGAACCCGGGAGGACACAGCTCGCTGCCGGTCAAGGACAATGCCATTTACCATCTCGCAGGCGGCCTCGCTCGTCTCGCGGCATTCGACTTTCCGGTGCAGATGAACGAGGTGACGCGCGGCTACTTCGAGCGGTCGGCGTCGGTCCAGGACGATCCGAAGATGGCGGCCGACATGCGCGCGGTTGCGCGGCCGACACCCGATGCGGCCGCCGCGGCGCGGCTGTCGGCGGCGGTCCCCTTCTACAACTCGCTGATGCGCACGACCTGCGTCGCCACGCGCCTCCAGGGCGGCCACGCCAACAATGCATTGCCCCAGATGGCGGGCGCGAACGTGAATTGCCGCATTCTGCCTGGAGTGTCGCCCACGTCGGTCAAAGACCAGCTCGTCGAAGTGCTGGCGGATCCTCAGATCAAGGTGTCCTTCGTGGGCGACGCGAACCCGAGCAAGCCGTCACCCCTTCGTCCTGATGTGATGAACGCCGTCGAGGCGCTCACGAAGCAGCTGTTCCCGGGCGTGGTCGTCGTTCCGGTCATGAGCACCGGCGCGACCGACGGCCTGTATCTTCGCAACAGCGAAATCCCGACCTACGGCATAGACGGCACGTTCGGCGATCTCGACGATGTGCGAGCGCACGGCAAGGACGAGCGTGTCGGCGTCAAGCAATTCTACGAAGGCCTGGAGTTTCAGTACCGCTTGATCAAGATGCTCGCAAGTCCACGATGAACGCAAAGAACGCGAAGAGCGCAAAGAACATATGAGATTCATGCTTTGCGGCCTTCGCGGCCTTTGCGTTCTTCGCTGATGGCGGCCCATTCTCTTCGGGCGAGGCGACCGCGCAACGAGGTGGCCGCTGCGGGTGAGATCCGCAGCGACCCGGATGTCGTGCGGCAGTTCCTCGAAGATGCCGCGCACTTCCCTGGCGGCCACGCCGAAGGAATCGCGTCGCCGGCCAATGAGGGCGAGGTATCCGCGGTTCTGCGGTCCGCCGCCAACGTGCTGCCGATCGGCGCGCAGTCGTCGCTGACCGGCGGCGCAACGCCGATGGGCGGCCTGCTCCTGAGCACGTCGCGGATGAATCGGATCCTCGAGATCGGGACGGACGCGGTCCGTGTCGAGGCCGGTGTGCCCCTGCTCGATCTCGACGGCGCGCTGGCACGCGCCGGGAAGTACTATCCGCCGTCGCCAACATTCGCTGGCGCGTTTGTCGGCGGCGTCATCGCGACCAATGCCGCCGGCGCGGCGACCTTCAAATACGGGACCACACGCGACTGGGTGCGCGCGATCACCGTTGTGCTGCCGGGCGGTGACGTCCTGGACGTCGAGCGCGGCGTGACCACCGCCGATCGCAACGGCACGTTCGAGATCGTTCTGACGGAACGCGCTGTCCGCCTCGAGATTCCGACCTATCGCCTGCCACGAGTGCCGAAGGTGTCGGCCGGGTACTTCGCAGCGCCAGGGATGGACCTGATCGATCTGTTCATCGGATCCGAAGGCACGCTCGGCGTCATCACCGAAGCCACGCTGCGTGTCGTCGCCAGCCGGCCGGCGGTGTGTCTCGCATTCGTGCCGTTCAACGATCGACCGACGGCGCTCGGCGTCGTCACGCGGCTGCGCGATGCGGCCGCCGAAGCCTGGCGCACGGGGGACCCTCACGGCCTCGACGTCTCAGCCATCGAGCACATGGACCGGCGTTCGCTCGCCTTGCTCAGAGAGGACGGCGCCGACCGCCGGTTTGGGGTCCGAATTCCTCCAGATACCGCGATTGCCCTCTTGATTACGCTGGAGTTGCTGCCGGGCACCACCGCTGCCGACGCCTACGACGAGATCGGCCGCGCGCGCGAACCGGCGGCGTCCGACACGCGGTTGACGCGCTTCTGCCGGGTTCTGGATCAGGCTGGCGTGCTCGATGCGGTAGAGATTGCCGTGCCCGGCGATCACGCGCGCGCGGCGCAACTCGTTGCATTGCGGGAGGAAGTGCCTGCGGCTGTCAACGCGCGCGTGGGGCGTGCGAAGCAGGACGTCGACCCGCGCATCGTCAAGACCGCCGCGGACATGATCGTGCCGTTCGAATCGCTCGAGACCTTG
>Ga0207641_10000690_pt1 | contig 36445 bp, 43 predicted proteins | sample KBSSwiS62_FD_184306 | JGI IMG/M metagenome (GOLD analysis project Ga0207641, IMG submission 184306) | Switchgrass rhizosphere microbial communities from Kellogg Biological Station, Michigan, USA - KBS Switchgrass S6-2 (SPAdes) (version 2) | ecosystem: Host-associated > Plants > Roots >... | reverse complement strand
TATTTTCATCGAAAACGGAATCATTAAGAGGATCGGTAAGAATTTAACTGTTAAAGCTGATAAGGAAATTTCAATTGATGGACTTTGCGTTTCGCCTGGCTGGGTTGATATGTTCGCAAACTTTGCGGACCCGGGTTATGAGTATAAAGAATCAATTGAATCTGGCTGTTTGGCTGCGGCCGCCGGCGGATTTACTGATGTACTTGTTATCCCAAATACAAAGCCTGCGATCGATGCTAAAAGCCAGGTGGAATATATCGTACAAAAATCAAGATCATTGGCTGTTAGTGTGCATCCAATTGGGGCTGTAACAAAAAATGCAGAAGGAAAAGAATTAGCCGAAATGTATGATATGAAAACAAGTGGAGCCATTGCTTTTGGTGACGGCCTCAATTGTATTCAATCTGCTGGTTTATTGGTAAAAGCCTTGCAGTATGTAAAAGCCTTTGATGGAATGATCATTCAATTGCCGGATGATAAAAGCATTAATGCACATGGATTGATGCACGAAGGAATTGTTTCAACCCAAATTGGTCTGCCGGGTAAACCTGCGATGGCTGAGGAATTAATAGTAGCAAGAGATATTAAACTGGCGAGGTATGCAGAATCGAAACTTCATTTCACAGGAGTATCTTCAAAAAAGTCACTAGAATATATTGAGAGAGGCAAAAAAGGCAGCATTAACGTAAGCTGCTCAGTTAGTCCCTATCATTTATATTTTACTGATGAAGATCTAAAAGAATATGATAGTAATCTGAAAGTAAATCCTCCCTTGCGGACTGCTGAGGACAGAGATTCGATCAAAAAAGCGATTGAAGATGGCACGGTTGATTGCATTGCCTCTCATCACTTGCCACATGAAGCAGATAGTAAAGAAACCGAATTTGAATATGCAAAAAATGGAATGACGGGTTTAGAAACAGCTTATGCTGTTTTAAAAACAAGCATACCAAAGTTAAACGATGAGAAAGCTGTCGCAATTCTATCGGCCAATCCAAGAAGACTATTGAAGCTAGATGCCGCAACAATAAAGGAAAATGAAAAAGCAAGTTTGACCTTATTCTGTCCGGATGCTGAATGGGTTTATGAAAAAAAGAATATTTTATCCAAATCGAAGAACTCTCCTTTTATTGGTAAAAAATTCACCGGTAAAGTAATCGGGATAATTAATAAAGACCAAGTACATTTGAACACTTAAATTTTTTTTATGGAACCTAAAAAACCAATCAGCCATTTTGTAGCAGGTTTAATTATCGGAGCCGCATTAATTCTTTACTCTTTGATCCTAAACTTTACAGGAAAGGGTCAGGACAAGACATTAGGTTGGATAGCTTACCTTTTATTTATTGCTGGCCTTATCATGTTCATTAATATGTATGGAAATGCAAAGAATAATGATGTGACATTTGGAGGACTCTTTTCTTACGGGTTTAAGACAACTGCTATTGCTACTCTAATTATTGTTCTTTGCCTTGTAGTTATAATATCAGTTATGCCTGAGTTTAAGCAAAAAATATTGGATGCCATGAGAAAAGGTATGGAGGATCAGGGGAAAATGGATGATGACAAAATTGACCAGTTTGTAAACTCGTTTTCGAAAAACTTCATGCTGATCATTGTTGGCGGTGCTCTGTTTATGTATCTTATCACTGGGATAATTGCCTCCCTAATAGGAGCTGCAATCACAAAAAAGAACCCGGTTAATCCATTCCCACAAAACATGTAATGGATCTTTCCCTTGTCATACCACTTAAAGACGAAGAAGAATCACTGCCGGAACTCAGTGAATGGATCGGCCGTGTAATGAATGCAAATAATTATTCCTATGAAATAATTTTTGTGGATGATGGCAGCACGGATAATTCCTGGAAAATAATTGAAGAGCTCGGCAGTAAGAATGCAAATATAAAGGGCATCAAGTTTCAGCGCAACTATGGAAAGTCTGCAGGTTTAAATGAAGGGTTTCGTGCAGCACAAGGTGATGTGATAATCACAATGGATGCCGATCTGCAGGATAGCCCGGATGAAGTACCTGAACTGCGCCGTATGATCATTGAAGATGGTTATGATCTTGTCAGCGGATGGAAGAAAAAAAGGTATGATAATGCTTTGACTAAAAATATTCCTTCCAAATTTTATAATGCAGCCACAAGATGGATGTCAGGTATCAAGTTGCACGATTTTAATTGTGGATTAAAAGCGTATCGCAAGAATGTTGTAAAGAGCATTGAAGTATATGGTGAGATGCATCGCTATACCCCCGTTCTTGCAAAATGGGCAGGCTTTAAAAAGATAGGTGAAAAAGTGGTGGTGCACCAGGCAAGGAAATATGGAGTAAGTAAATTTGGAATAAGCCGTTTTGTTAATGGGCCGCTGGATCTTGCTTCGATCATTTTTGTTGGTAAATATGGAAAACGACCCATGCATTTTTTTGGATTACTGGGTACAATATTTTTCTTAATTGGTATTGGGCTTTCGATTTTCCTGATCATAAAAAAAATTATTGACCCGGAGTCTACCTTAACTGATAAACCGGGATTTTATATTGCACTTACTACAACGATCATCGGTGTTCAACTTTTTCTTTCTGGTTTTATCGGTGAGCTCATCTCCAGGAATGCGCCGGGAAGAAACTCTTATCTCATTGAAAAGAAAGCCGGGGTTTAATGAGCAGAGTCATCATCATAGGACCCGGCCATCCGTTGCGGGGAGGATTGGCTACGTTTAATCAGCGGCTCGCAAAAGAATTCATAGAGTCTGGTCATGTATGTTCGATCTGTTCTTTTTCTTTACAATATCCCCGTATTTTTTTTCCGGGAAAATCACAATACACAGATGAGCCGGCACCAGAAGGTTTGGTGATCCGTTCACTGATCAATTCGATTAATCCTTTAAACTGGATAAGCGTTGGTAATAAACTAAAAAATGAAAAGCCTGATATTATTGTTGTTCGCTTTTGGATACCATTAATGGGGCCTGCACTTGGAACAATTTTAAGAAGAGTAAAAAAAAACAAACATACAAAGATCATTTGCATTGCCGATAATGTAATTCCACATGAACACCGGCCCGGTGATACTACATTCACAAGTTATTTCTTAAAAAGTTGCGATGCGTTTATCACCATGAGTGAAAAAGTGATGGCGGATCTTCGCTTGTTTCAGAAAAATAAACCGGGAAAAATCATCCAGCATCCCTTGTATGATAATTTCGGCGATCCTCTGTCAAAAAGTGTAGCAAGAAATAATCTTGGGCTGTCACAAGATGAAAAGATCATATTGTTCTTCGGATTTATCAGGCAGTATAAAGGACTTGATATTTTACTTCATGCAATTGCTGATGAAAGAATTAAGAAGGCGGGAATAAAACTAATGATCGCCGGAGAATTTTATGAAGACAAAAGACAATACCTTGACCTGATCGATCAGTTAAAAATAAAAGACCAGCTTATTTTAAAAACTGATTTTATTCCTGATTCTGAAGTTCGCAATTACTTATGCGCTGCTGACGTCGTGATCCAACCTTACCGTAATGCAACTCAAAGTGGCGTTACTCCCCTTGCCTATCATTTTGAAAAACCAATGGTGGTTACAAATGTCGGAGGACTTGCTTCATTGGTCCCACACGAAAAAGTTGGGCTCGTAGCCGAACCAACTCGCCAAGCAATAGCTGATGCTATTCTTCGTTTTTATCAATTAGGAGAGAATTATTTTATTCCGCATCTTCGCACAGAAAAACAAAAATATAGCTGGGCAAATTTGGTCAATGCCGTGTTAACTCTGGCATATCGTGAAAAGTGAAACGTCAAACGTGAAAATAAAATCTCTCCTATATGTTTATAAAATTGAATCACCAATCGCTTGACGTTTATAAAGCTGTTCGCGAATTAATTAAAGAAATTTATTTTGTTTCAATCAAATTGCCAAGTGAAGAGAAATTTAATATGGTTCAACAAATGAGAAGAGCAGGACTATCTATTAAACTAAACCTTGCGGAAGGAGCATCAAGGAGGTCTCTAGTTGAAAGGAAAAGATTTATTGAGATTTCGAGAGGGTCATTGATTGAGGTAGATGCAATATTGGAGACTGCAGTTGATTTGCACTATTATTCAGAAGGGGAATTGACAAGGGTTGGCCAATTGCTAAATAGATCTTTTGCTATGCTGTCAAAAATGATGTAAAATGAATGACACTTCTTTTCACGTTTCACCTTTCACATTTCACGTAAAATGATCTATCGCAGCAAAGCACCTTTACGAATTGGATTGGCCGGTGGCGGCACTGATGTAAGTCCGTACAGTGATTTATATGGCGGAGCAATTTTGAATGCTACTATTTCATTGTATGCACATGCTACATTAGAACCATTGCCCGATAAAAAAATTATTTTGACAGCGACGGACAGGCAAGAAGAATTGATTTTTGATTGGTCTAAAGAATTGCCGACAAATGGAAAATTGGATCTGTTGAAGGGAGTTTATAACCGAATTCAGAAAGATCATGGTTTGCAGGGAGGTTTTAAACTTTCAACTCATGTAGATGCACCGGCGGGTTCAGGTCTCGGTACTTCTTCTACTCTTGTTGTTACTATCATTGGTGTGTTTGCAGAAATGTTACGGCTTCCTTTTGGAGAATATGATATGGCACATTATGCTTATGATATTGAAAGAAAAGATCTGAAGTTAGCCGGTGGCAAACAAGACCAATATGCGGCAACTTTTGGTGGCGTAAATTATATGGAGTTCTATGAAAATGATAAAGTGGTCGTAAATCCGTTACGTATAAAACAACAATACCTGTTTGAATTAGAAAATAATTTGTTGTTGTATTACACTGCTACTAATCGTGATTCAGGAAAAATAATTGAGCAGCAGGCGAAGAATGTGGTAAGTAAGAAAGAAGCTTCGATTGAAGCAATGCATCAGCTGAAGCAGCAGGCGATGATGATGAAAGAGGCGTTGCTGAAAGGAAGACTAAATGAAATTGGTGAGATACTTGATTTTGGATTTCAGCAAAAAAGAAAAATGGCTGAAGGCATCAGCAATTCATTGATGGAAGATATTTATGAAACAGCAAAAACATCAGGTGCTTCAGGCGGAAAAATTTCAGGAGCTGGTGGTGGCGGCTTCATGATCTTTTATTGCCCGGGAAATACAAAATATGCTGTGATGCAAAGCTTAGAGAAATTTGGAGGTAAGACCCGTAATTACCAGTTTGTGGAACATGGATTGACGACATGGACGATCTGAAATAAAATTTAAAATCAAAAAATTAATAATTAAGAATTGATGGATAAGATCAAAAAGATAATTAAGGCTTCAATAGATACCAAGCAATCAGTATTACAAAATGAAGGCTTGCTGAAAACTATTGCAGCGAGTGTTGACCTAATAGTAAATGCGTTTCGTAATGGCAAAAGGGTTTATTTCTGTGGCAATGGTGGCAGCGCTGCTGATGCACAACATTTGGCCGCTGAATTTTCAGGCAGATTTTATACCGATCGAAAAGCATTGCCTGCCGAAGCATTACATTGCAATACTTCTTACTTAACGGCTGTTGGCAATGATTATGGTTTTGATGAGATCTATTCAAGATTGATCGATGGAATTGGAGAGAAAGGCGATGTATTAGTTGGGCTATCAACTTCTGGAAATTCTCCCAATATTTTAAAAGCATTTAATACAGCAAAGAAAAAAGAAATGATCACAATAGGATTTACCGGTAAAAGCGGTGGCGAGATGAGAGCTCTTTGCAATCATTTGATCAATATTCCATCAACAGATACGCCACGAATACAGGAAAGTCATATAATGATTGGACATATAATTTGCCAATTAGTTGAAGAAAAATATTTTGCTAAATAAATCCGAGATCTGCTCCAAAGGAGCTCCTTCGGAGCAATCCGCAATTTAAAATTGATCAAAGAAGCTATTATACTTGCAGGCGGGTTAGGTACAAGGTTAAAAGCTACGATCCCCGATCTTCCTAAATGTATGGCGCCTGTGAATGGACGGCCATTTCTTTTTTATGTCATCAATTATTTGCGCAGCCAGGGAATTGAAAAGTTTATTTTTTCTCTTGGGTATAAACATGAAGTGATTGAGGCCTATTTACAAATCGAATTTTCGACACTCGATTATCAAAGTTTGATCGAAAAAGAACCTTTGGGAACGGGCGGGGCCATTCTTGCTTGCTGTTATAAAACTTCAGAAAAAACTGTGATGGTTGTTAATGGCGATACGATTTTTAAAGTTGATTTCGAAAAAGCATTTACAGATCATGTTAAGCATGATTCTGATTGCACATTGTTGCTAAAGCCAATGGAAAATTTTGATCGCTATGGTGTAGTGGAATTGAATGATGACGATTCAATAAAACGTTTTGAAGAAAAGAAATTTTATAAAAACGGATTGATCAATGGCGGTGTTTATATTTTAAACACAGAAAAATTTCTTGCAGAAGAATTGCCCGGGAAATTTTCTTTTGAAAAAGATTATTTAGAGAAATATTTTGAAACAAGAAAGATATACGGCTCCGTGCAGGACGAATATTTTATTGATATTGGAATCCCAGAAGATTATTTTCGTGTGCAGCAAGAATTAAAACAACCTCCGCTTGAATTAAAAGATATCGATAAAGAATGGACACTTTTTCTTGATCGTGATGGCGTCATTAATTATGAAAAGAAAGATGATTATATCCGCAACTGGCAGGAGTTTAAGTTTTATGAAGGAGCGAAAGATGCTTTGAAAATTTTTGCCGAAAAGTTCGGGACAATAATTGTTGTCAGCAATCAACGAGGTATTGGCAAGGGCTTAATGACTGAAGAAGACCTTTTAGGCATTCATCAAAATATGCAGCATGAAATAGAAGCTGCCGGAGGACGTATTAATGCTATTTACTATTGTACTGCCATTGACTCAAAAGCTATTTATCGAAAACCGAATCCCGGGATGGCATTTAGCGCTAAGAAGGATTTTCCAGAAATTGATCTTGCCAGATCTATTATAGCCGGAAACAAACCCAGTGATATGTTTTTTGGAAAATATGCGGGTATGTACTCGGTATATATTGCCTCTACCCACCCCGAAACTCCTTTTCCACACCCGAACATTGATCTTAGGTTCAACAGCCTTTCCGATTTTGCCAAAGCTTTATAAAAAGTTATAAAATACCCGGAACTATTTTCCGTTATTCTACGTCTGGCAAAAGCAGTGTAACTTCGTAATCAAATACCAATGTTGAATTCTGTGAAAAAATCGATCCTTTCCTTTCTAACAGTTATTGTTTTACTTATTTCCTCTATCCAGGGATCTTCGCAACTCATTTCTAAGACCGATAAAAAAACACTTGAGGTCAAAGAAGATTCATTGCAGCAAATTGCCAGGTTTATGATCCTTGATACTTTGGAAGCAGGCAGATTACTTGCTTACAAGGATTTTGTACCAACATTTATCAGGGCTTTACAGGTTAAAAACTCATTTTATTATCCTTTTGATTCTGTACTTGGAATTTCAAAATTGTATGCCCCTGATAGTAGTTTTAGAATATTTACATGGTATGTTGAAATTGATGATTACAGTGGCTGGCAGCGTGGATTTATTCAAATGAGAACTCCGGATGGGTCGTTAAAAGGATTTCGCCTGCTTGATAAATCTGAATGGACAGATAATGCTTACACGGCTATTTGCAGGGACACAAGTTGGATCGGTGCAGTTTATTATAACATTATTAAAACCCAGTACCAGGGAAAAAATTATTATACTCTTTTAGGGATCGATCATGAAGGTTTGCGAAGTAAAAAGAAATGGATAGATGTATTAACTTTTGATGATAAAAAGAGACCGGTGTTTGGTGGTGGCTTTAGTTTTAAAGAAGACAGTTTGAGAAAACCAACGCAAACCCGGTTTAGTATCGAATATAAAAAAGAGGCTACAACCTACGTGAATTATGAACCTGACCTAAAATTGATCCTGTTAGATCATTTGATTTCGGAAACCGATGAGCCTGATTTTCCATGGACCTATGTTCCAGATGGAGATTATGAAGGGTTTAAATGGCAGAATGGTCAATGGGTTCATGTTAATAAAGTTTTCAATTTTAAACTGGAAGATGGACAAGCTCCTGTTGGTGATCCGCTTTTAGATTTTAAAGGAAATAGGAATGAAGAAAAATTAAAACAGAAATCCGACGTTAATAAAGTAAAGAAACCAGGGGGTGGTGATTAGTTTTCTTTTTTCAACTCTTCAGCTTCTTCAATACTTTTATTTCTCACCAGTTCAGTAAATTTTTGTTCCACTCTTCTTAATCGTGAATAAAGTTTCAGGATCAGGAAAAATAAAAACATAATGCCAGAATAAGATAACAGGTCCGCTCCCCTGCTTACCCCCACCCAATGCGCAATATCTGTAGTCGATTCGGGAAAAAAGACGAAGAAGATCCCAAGGGCAAAAAAAAGGACAATCAGGATGACATCAAAAAAACTGCTGCGCAACCGCAAATACATATAGATCGCAATTAAGGCAACGCCGATCGTGAGGATAATCTGAATAATTGTCATTATTGAAAAATTTTGTAAAGAAGAATTTCAAAGAATATTTTTATACCATCCCAATTTCTTAATCCTTTTCCTGTTGTGTATTCGTTATAGTGGATACTGTTTGCGTATTCAGAATAATGAAGTTTATGTTTTGCTGCCAGTACCTGAATTTGTGTTGCATGCGCCATTTTATTCTCGGTCAGTTTAATGCTTTCGGCCGCTTTACGATCAAAAAGCCGCAAGCCATTATAAGCGTCGGAAAGTAAGATTCCGGACACCAGATAATTTACATATCTCGCCACATTTAGCACAAAAGTTCTTGAGCCAGACACATTTGTTTTTGATCCGGGTAAAAAACGTGAGCCAAAGACAATATCACTTTTTTCTTTTTGGATCAGATCGACCATGCCTGCGATATCATTTTGATCATGTTGTCCATCGGCATCAAAGGTTACAAAATATTCTGCCCTTTTCCTTTTGGCAAAATCAATTCCTGTTTGTAATGCAGCCCCCTGCCCCATATTAATTCTGTGGCGCAAATAATAAACAGGCAAACCTTTCAGTTGTTTTTTAGATCCGTCTTTTGAGCAATCATCTACTACAACAACACTATAACCTTTTTCAAGTACTTCTGTTACAGTTTTCCTGATCACTCTTGCTTCGTTGTAACAAGGAATAATGACGAATATTGATTTGTTGTCGTTCAATTATTGAAATTTTACCGGATAATGATCAAAAGAAAGCAGTGATCGATTTGTTCATCAGGTTTCACATCATAAACCCACGAATATTTATGATCGCCATTCAGATCAAGATATTCATTTACACCTATTACAAATTTACCTTGTTCTGGCTTAGTTCCGATTATCCGAACCTCAGGATGAGACGTTAGATATTTTTCCAAAGCGTACGAGCCCTGTCCAAAATCAAGATTTGAATCAGCCATTACTTTATAGGCATCTTTTTTTATTGGTATCAATTCATTTGAATAAGAAATAAGATTTGGGAAAAAGTAATAATAAGTTGCAAGTGAATAAATAATTGCTAAAGATGAAAATAGTTTTGCCCGCTTCTGATAAAAGGGCGACTGAACAATAAATCCCCCAAGAAGATACAGCAATGGATAAACCATGATTGCATGACGGATCCCAATTTGCACATTGTTTTGAATTCCTAAAACAAAAAAGAAATAAAAGACCAATCCCAATAAAAAAAGCATTGTGTTTGGATGACCTTCCTTCTTTTTTCTTACAAATAAAAAAATAATTGCTGCTATTAGAAGTAACAAAGCGGTCAATGGAGTTTTAAAAAGAAAAACCACCAAATAATAATACCAAAAACCTGTAGCGGTTCTTTTTTCACCAAGCAAATAATTGGCACCAGAGACATTTGGATCCCCAGCGCCTAATTTGTTCATATAAGTTGTTTGATCCAGACCAACAACATATGGTTCAGGAACTGGCAATGGAATTGAGCCTATAAATGAATTTTGAAGTTTTGTAAACGTTTGACTTGACATTTTCAGATCATCAAGGCTTTTTCCTGTGTGATTAAATATAAATCCAAGATTTATAATAAAAATAATAATGACGTTTAATACAATTAACCTGGCAAAGTTTCTTCCAAAGCCTGTGAAGATTGTTTTTCTTTTTATTAAAACAAAAATTGAAACGATTGCAAGAAAAACATAAAGATGGATCATAGAATATTTAGCGATCTGAGCGAAAGCCAAACTAATACTAAATGCGAGAAAATATTTCCATCCTGAACTTTTTATAAACTTCCAATAATAATAGGCTGTAGAAATTGTAAACAATGCTGTATAGGCGTCTGTTGTTAAAAGTATTGCATGTCCATTCAGGTTAGGACAAAAAACAAATAAGAACAAAGACAGTAAGCTTCCTTTTTCACCAAACAATTGTTTTGACCAGGTATAAATAAAAAAACCTGTTAGAAGACATACGATCAATGTAACATAACGACCATTCATAATATCACTAAAACCTCCATCCTTTTTTAATAAACCCGGGTTACGCAATTGTTGTACTGCTCTTGGAATTGCATTTATCCCGGAGATTGGCATGGCACTGGCATCGTCAAAAGGAAATATTTTATCTGTTTTGCGCATCAATATTCTCTTACCGTAACTCCAATGATCCATTTCATCATAAGTAACTGAATTGCGGGGAATAGCTATAAGACCGTTGATAAGATAAACAGCAAATAATACAAGTACTAAATAAAAATGCACCCCTCTTTTGCGCAGCATTATGCAATATAAAAGATGCCATACAGACACCCTCAAGTATTTATTCACTATTCACGATTGATCATTGAATGCTCTTGATATCACCCAACTCATGGATGAAATTTGATTAACTTCGTTCCGTTCGAAGTTTTCATGAAACAAATCATAATAAACGTCATAATTAATTGGGCGAAGAATTAAAAAAAGCAAGACCCTGTAGTTACCATCTTAGTATATGAACAAAAAAACAGTGCTTATTATAGGCGCCGGTCCAGCTGGATTAACTGCAGCTTATGAACTGATAAAAACCGGAGATTTCGTTCCTATCATAATAGAAAAGCTGGATATACCAGGAGGATTAAGCAGAACAGTAAATTATAAGGGTAACCGAATTGATATTGGCGGTCATAGGTTTTTTTCAAAATCTGATAAAGTGCTGGAGTGGTGGTTGAAGATCCTGCCACTGGAAAGTGGGACCGATGAGGAAGTTAAGATCAGCTATCAAAACAAATCCAGGACATTTAAAAATTCTATTTCCTCTGCCGATACAACTTCCGATAATGTTATGCTCGTACGGGAGCGGAACTCGAGAATCTATTTTTTAAATCAGCTATTTCCTTATCCTATAAAATTGAGCGGGAGTACTTTTAGAAAACTTGGTGTACAACGTACCTTCAAAATCATTTTAAGTTATCTCGTTTCAAAAATCTTCCCTTTAAAACCTGAGAATACGCTGAAAGATTTCCTTATTAACCGCTTTGGGAAAGAATTATATAAGACTTTTTTTGAAGCTTACACTCAAAAAGTATGGGGGATTGAGGCAGAAAAAATTCCTTCTGAATGGGGAAAACAAAGGATCAAGGGAGTTTCTGTTTCGGCAATAATTACAAACGCCATAAAGAAAAAAAGGAAAAATGATGTGCAGCAGAAAGAAACAGAAACCAGCTTTATTGAAAAATTTTTGTATCCAAAGTATGGACCGGGTCAGCTCTGGGAAAGAGTATCAGATGATATTATTAAAAAAGGCGGTACTATTTTATACAATTATGAAGTAACAGGATTGAACATTGGCGGGGATATTATTAAAAGCGTGGAAATAGTTGACAAAAATAATAGTAGCAATCGTACAATTTCAGCCGACTTTTTTATATCAACGATGCCAATAAAAGATTTGATGAATGCATTAAAACCTACACCGAAGGGAAAAATAAAACAAGTAGCCGATGGCCTGGAATATCGGGAGTTTATTTCCATCGGGCTTTTAGTGAAAAAATTAAGACTGAAAGATAAAGATGGCAACATGGTCAGGGATAACTGGATATATATCCAGGAAAAGAATGTAAAACTTGGAAGATTACAGATATTTAATAATTGGAGCCCCTGGATGGTAAATGATCCGGCGACCATTTGGTTAGGATTAGAATACTTCTGTCAGATAGATGACACCCTTTGGCAAATGACTGAAGAAGAATTATTAAACCTTGCAGAAAAGGAACTAATTAAAATAGGCATCATAGAAGATAATGTGGTAATTGATGGAACGGTAATAAAGGTTGAAAAAGCTTACCCTGGATATTTTGGCTCATACAATGAGATCGGTCTATTACGTAATTACCTTGACTGCTATAAAAACCTTTTTCTTGTTGGGAGAAACGGTATGCATCGGTATAATAACCAGGATCATTCTATGCTTACGGCCATGGAAGCAGTAAACAAAATTACAAAAGGCGATACAGATAAGTCATCAATCTGGGATATTAACACAGAAGAGTCTTATCTGGAAGAAAAATAAATCAAGATTAATGCTTATTACCTTCATCAAGTCTTGCATATGCTTGTTTTTTTTTATTTTATTATGGGCATCACCAGCATTCAAAAACATTATTGCCCGATACTTTAACCTCATTGAAAGTTTTCTTATAAGAAATAAGAAAATTGTTTTCATCATAACGTTTGGTCTGTATATCGTGATTACTGGCATTCTTCAACTCTATCATTCAATTGATGGAGATGAAACACAGGCTTGGTTTATTGCCAGGGATTCGGGGTCACTGTGGAAAATGTATTCTTTACTGGGTTACGAAGGACATCCAGGATTATGGTATACGATATTATTTCCATTGGCTAAATCCGGAGTGCCTTTCCAGGTCATTTATTTTCTTAATTATTTGTTTGCTATCACTGCCGTTTTCCTTTGGTTGCGGTTTGCGCCTTTCCCGTTATTTATACGGCTATTATTTCCGTTTATTCATATTTTTCTCACTGAATATTCCATTAATGCAAGAAGTTATGCTTTAAGTATCTGCCTGCTATTCACAGCACTCACGCTTTACAAGAAATCTTATAATAAATGGTTGCTTTGGTCATTTGTCTTTTTTCTTTTTGCTAATACTAACATTCCTTCGGCCCTTCTTGCCTCCGGCTTCGCATTGTTTCTTTTTCTAAATAGAGTTTTCTTAAAGAATAAAACAGATGGTAAAGCTTTAGTGGTGATAGTAGCTGGAATTATGTTAGCAATTATACAAGTGTATCCTCCTAACGATCTTGCCAGGGAACACTTAGGATTCAAACTTCAATTTACTTTAGGGGACAACAGGATGGCTTCTATGATAACTGGCTCACCTTTTTTAAGCGTTCTTATTTATTTTGTAGTTCTCACACAAATAATAGTTAGTTTTAAAAACAGGTTTCTACTATTCGGATTTTTGTCTGCTCAAATTACATTATTCGCCCTGTTTCTTTTTAAATTTCAAGGCGACCTTCGACATCATTTCTTTCTGATTTTGAGTATTCTTATGTTTCTATGGATAGATGGTTTGAAAAAAAATAAAAAAACCGAGACCCATCTCTTTCTTTTCTCCATCCTGATCCTGATGAGCGCAGCAGCAGTACGATTATCTATAAATAAGATAAAAAACTATAGTGACTATATACAAGAAATGGCAAATTTTATAAACAACGACATACACCCTGATTCATCAACATATATAGCTTGTCATCCTGGCAATATCGGAGTTGGCATTTTGCCCTATTTGCATATTAGGTCTATGTATATGCCCGATAACAATAGATGGGGAAGCTATGTAATATGGAATCAGCAAAGAGTATCAGGCATTTTTAATCCTGGTGTTGTACAAAATGTAATAAACCTAACAAAGGACCATTCCGGATATCATAACTATTATTACTTAACGATACTTGAACTACCTGCTGACTCAGTAAAATATTATCATATTGAACTACTGAAGAAGACAACCGATCAACATTTGGTTGAAGCCCCCTGGCAAACTTATTATTTATATAAACTTTCGGAAAAATAGATTAACTGAAAACTTAGAAGCAAAAAATCAGGCTTCCTTAATCATCCAACTTCAACACCGCCAAAAATGCCTCCTGTGGTACTTCCACTGTTCCTATCTGGCGCATACGTTTCTTTCCTTCTTTTTGCTTTTCTAATAATTTACGTTTACGGCTTACGTCACCACCATAACATTTAGCGGTAACATCTTTTCTCATTGCTGAAATATTTTCACGGGCAATGATCTTGGCGCCGATCGCAGCCTGGATAGTTATCTGGAATTGCTGGCGGGGAACCAGCTCTTTTAATTTTTCACAAAGCTTTCTTCCGAAATCCTGTGAACGGCTGCGATGTATCAATGCACTTAATGCATCCACCTTATCACCATTCAACAAAATATCCATTTTTACAATATCACTTTCACGATAGCCGATCGGGTGATAATCAAATGAAGCATAACCGCGGGTTTGCGATTTAAGCTTATCATAAAAATCAAAAACGATCTCGGTCAATGGCATTTCAAACAACAACTCAACTCTTGTTTGTGTCAGGTAATGTTGATTGATAAGAATTCCACGTTTGCCCAAACACAGTGTCATGATATTGCCAATATATTCCGGCTTGGAAATTATCTGTGCTTTGATATAAGGCTCTTCAATTCTCTCCGTCTTTACCGGGTCAGGAAACTCAGTAGGGTTATTTACAGTTACCTGTTCTCCTTTAGTTGTAAATGCCGTAAATCCAACGTTTGGAACCGTTGTAATTACAGTTTGATTAAACTCTCTTTCCAAACGCTCCTGTATGATCTCCATATGCAGCAATCCTAAAAAGCCGCAACGAAAACCAAAACCAAGTGCTTGTGATGTTTCTAACTCATAGGTCAATGAAGCATCATTCAACTGTAGTTTATCCATACAATCACGCAACTCTTCAAAATCATCTGTGTCCACTGGAAAGATACCGGCAAATACCATTGGCTTTACGTCTTCAAAACCCTGTACCATTTGCGGGTTAGGATTTGAAGCCACAGTGATCGTATCTCCCACTTTTACTTCTTTCGCTACTTTAATACCGGTAATGATATAACCAACGTCGCCACAATTCACTTCAGGTCTTTCTGACATTTTCAATTTCAGGATACCCACTTCATCGGCATCATATTCCTGGTCGGTGGAAACAAATTTTACTTTATCACCTTTCTTTATTTTGCCATTAAGAATACGGTAGTAAACAATAATGCCGCGGAAAGAATTAAATACACTATCAAAGATCAGAGCCTGCAGTGGCGCATTAGGATCGCCTTCAGGCGCAGGAATTCTTTCAACAATTGCATCTATGATCTCCGGTACACCTAATCCTGTTCTTGCACTTGCTAGTAAAATTGTTTCAGGTTTACAACCTACAAGGTCAACTATCTGATCGGTCACTTCATCCACCATTGCACCATCCATATCAATTTTATTGATGATAGGAATGATCTCAAGGTCATTTTCAATAGCGAGGTATAAGTTGCTGATGGTCTGCGCCTGGATGCCTTGAGTAGCATCCACTAAAAGCAGGCAGCCTTCGCAGGCAGCCAATGCCCTGCTCACTTCATAACTAAAGTCCACATGACCGGGAGTGTCGATAAGGTTCAGGATATATTCCTTGCCGTCCTTATGTTTATAATTGATCTGTATCGCATGGCTTTTGATCGTAATTCCCTTCTCTCTTTCAAGGTCCATATCATCAAGCACCTGGTCCATCATATCACGGTCGCTGATGGTGCCAGTGCTTTGCAAAAGCCGGTCAGCCAGGGTGGATTTGCCATGGTCAATATGTGCGATAATGCAAAAATTTCGGATGTTCTTCATGTACTATTTTACCTCATTTTTCGAGGTGGCGAAGGTAACGAAAAGCGGCGAGAGAGAAGGGATTATGTAGTCAGCATTTGGACCTTGATTGGACTTCAGTTGCGACGCTCCGTTGAGGGTTCGGTAATTCTATTCGAGATACTTTGTTTTTCCTTTCTTTAGATTTATATTAATTCAAAATTTGCTTATCATGTTTGATATTGATCTAATAAAAAAGAATTATTCAAAGATGGCAGACCAACAAATAATTGAATTGGCAAACTCTGAAGGCACCATCATCTCTCATGAAGCATTTAATGTATTGAAGAGGGAATTTATTAAAAGAAACCTTGATAAGCAACTTATTAAAGATGTTGAATCGAAGAGATTAGAATCAAAAAAAGGAAATATTCAGGATAATATCCTTAAGGAAGAGCAGGATATTAATCAACAATTGTGGGATTATACAATACAACAGAAATATGAGAATAAAACTGATGAAGAAATCATTCAAGGACTTATTGCCAAAGATGTTTCAATAGAAAATGCGAGAAATGCAGTTAGTGATCTTGAAACAGCTATAACAAAAGCATCCAAGGAAACTAGTAATAAAATATTTAGAGGTATGGTATTTATTTGCATCGCCGGATTAGTTGCATATTTAAGTTATACAGTTTGGAATAATTGGCTTTGGGTATTTCTTCCAATTGTTTTCATAATACGATTATTAGGTCCTTTTTTAAGATACTTTGAACAAAATGAAAAATATAACTTCATCCTCAAAAATATCAGAAAGAAATAAAAGTCTAGAATGTTGTACTTGTTTTATCAATAAATCATCAATCCAACTTTACGCCTTTGCTGGTATGTCGCTTAGTCTGTGCAAAACATACCAACAAACAAACCCAAAGTAATCCCCCGTACAATTTTTACATTAAGCGAAGTGTACCCACTCCCCCTTTTACAAAGGGGGAGTTGAGACACTCCGAATGTCGGAGTGATCGTAAGGGGGATTCGCAACAGGAAGAAAGTAACTTCAAAAAAATGTATTGGGTGCACTTTTACAAAGGGAATTCGCCCCAAAGAATTTTGTAACTTCAAAACAACATGTACTGGCTTCCTTACAATAAAAATCTAAAAGAGTTTTCAAGAAAACTAAGAAACAATTCAACACTTGGTGAAATTTTACTCTGGCAAAAACTAAGAGCAGCAAGTATGAAGGGTTATACATTCAATCGCCAAAAACCTTTAGGTCGTTACATTGTCGATTTCTATTGTAAGCCATTGAAATTAGTGATTGAAATTGACGGTTTGTATCACTTTGAGGAAGAACAAAAAATAAAAGACAAAAAAAGGGAGAGCATACTCTGTGAAATGGGATTGAACTTTTTACGTTTTTCAGAACAGCAAGTAAGAAAAGACATAGACCTTGTTCTAAAAGCAATTGAAGACTGCGTTTCCAAATATGAAATACTAATTCTGTCGAGCGGTAACAGAATTACCAATGCTGGAACCATTTGATATTTCATGCTTTTGCACTTGCTGGCACCCTACCAAAAGCACCTGAAGCGAGTCAACGTGTATTCCATTTGAACCATTTAATACCCAGTGTCGTAAAACCTATTGTATAACCTATGGTTGCTAATAAATACAATGTTGTATCCTGTGACCAGGTATGGGGATCCATACTGGCCGAGAGTAATCTTTTCACCGTGCCATAAGGTGACCATCGCACCACTTCTCCCAATTCATGTCCCAGCATACCCAATTCTCCAAACATACCGATCATGATAAAAATAAAATAAGTAAGACGGGTAACAGCATTAACGGTCTCAGGATTTTTTATAAGCCCGACGATAGCTTGTCCCAATGCGAGATAAACAGTACCTCCGACGAAAGCAGCGATAAAACCTAACAAATATCCAACAGGGCTAAGACTTATTTTGTCAAAATAAAATCCGGTTACAAAGACTGCAGTCGTTACTATTAATATCATTGCTAATTGTACTAACAGTCTGCTTGCCATAATAGACCAGGAGGGTATTGGTGCTACCCTTAAACGCTGAAACACTCCTTTATCCCTGTCTCGGGCAATCGCATTTGAATAACCCATCAGCCCGATCGCATTCAGACCAATCGTAATGCAATTAGAAAGCACAAAAGTTCCTCCGAGTTTTTCCACCAGTCCTTTCCATGAAATAAGTATTACAACAGGTACCAGTACGACAAGTATAACTGATCTCCTGTTGCGCCATTGCGTCGTGAAGTCGGCACGAAGCAATGAAGAAAGTATAGCAGATGTTGATGGTATAGTAGTTTGCATATTTGCGTTTTTAGTTATGAACGAATAGCTTTTCCGGTTAAGCCGATAAACACATCTTCGAGAGTTATCTTTCCTTTACGTGAAGCACCGATCACTTCCGGATCATTACGATGTTTTTCTATTAAAGCCGCAGGTGTATCAATATTGATGATTTGTCCGTGATCGATAATAGCAATGCGATCACATACGGCTTCTGCTTCTTCCATAGAATGAGTGGTAAGCACAATTCCATGATCTTTTTCCCGTAATGCTTCCATACGTTCCCAAAGTTGGCGACGTGATTGAGGATCGAGACCCGAAGTAGGTTCATCAAGTAAGAGCAAACGTGGTTCGTGGATCATTGCAATCACTAGTGAAACACGTTGCTGTTGTCCTCCCGAAAGTTGTCCAAAACGTTTTGAACCTGCATCCTCTAATTTAATATTGGCTAATATTGCCTTTAACTTCTCATCATTCATTTCCACTGCATGGATACCCGCATATAATTTCAGGATCTCCACTATAGAAAGTTCGGGCTGAAAACTGGTAGCCTGCAGTTGTACACCGAGATTGGCACGTACATGTAATGGTTTATCCTTAATACTAAAACCTGCTACTGTAATATTACCAGACTGTGGTTTTAGCAACCCTTCTATTGCGCTTAAGGTACTGGTTTTGCCTGCGCCATTTGGCCCCAGTAAACCAAATATTTCTCCTGCTTTTACATCAAAAGAAACATTGCGAACCGCCTGGAAGCTGCCGTAAAAAATATCCAGTTCTTCAACTTGTAAAACTGATCTCTTAAGTAGATTATCCATTCTGGGAAAATTGATTAAGCTATATGGGTTTTGAAAAGGTGATACTTTAAATATCTAAGTTAAGGTATAAGAGAAACAATTTTATTTCGTTGTTTATGCCGCTTGGGATATACAACAAACAAGAAATTATCACAACATTATATCCAGCTTATTTTATTTTCACCGCTATTTTCCGCACTTAACCGATTAATTAAACCGACCGGCCTTATTTGTTTAATCCTCATTTCTATTGTGATATAGCTTTGATATATCAAATCTAAAACAACTATATAATGAAAGCTCAACTCACAAAAGCAATTGTTGCATGGCTATTTATTTTTTCATCTACTTCAGCAATTTCTCAAGTAAAGACCGACGTGTTAGAAAGAAAATACAACCTGATCCGTGAACATTCTATAGATACCCAATATTTTATTATGGAATCCAGGTTAACCAGGTTTAATCCCAATGGTACCCGGATGGAGCCGGATATCTACCGTCTATATCTTCGTTGTATTCCGGATAGACCGGGTGCTGATGAATATACCTGTCTTAAGTTTACTGTTAAGTCAGGACAATCACCAGAAGTATCAGTTCCCTCACTCGCAAACTGGAAATATACTTTTACACGGAGATCTGATGAGAAGGACGAAAAAGAACAGTTATTCGGGATCGATCACAGCCGCTTCGAAAAGCTCAAAGATGAAAACGGCAACAGTATATTCATTGACAAATCTTATCACATTTATAATGCTTTTATTGATTTTCATTCAATGAATGTGTTTGCTGATAAAAGTCCAAAGGGAAAAGGAGTACAGGATCTTTCTCGTATTGGTGATACGGTGGTTCATTACGCTTCCTGGTCAGAGCCACCGGTAAATTTGGGTAGCCAGGTTGAAAAAGGATCGGTATTTAAGAATGGAAAAATTACACTTGCCTTCAAGGGTCTTAGTCTTGTCAACGGAAAATCGTGTGCAGTAATAGAATATGATTCAGGTGAAAGTTCTTTTACAATGCTGATGAAACCAACTCCAGATATAGGAATTAAAACAACAGGTACTTCGCATTACTGGGGTGATATTTTCAAGGCGTTAGAAACAGGCTGGATTCAAAAGGCGACATTGCATGAGATAGTAGTAAGTGAAACAGCAGTACCAGGACAATCAAATAAAACAAATGCAACTATTGAACGAAGTATAATTATCCAAAACGTTCATTCAATCAAATTTTGAGTAGTTCGATATTTTACGTCTTTGTTGGTATGTCACTTAGCTCTTGCAAAGCATACCAACAAACAATTAATTTACGGCGTCGTGAAATATGTTTGAGGAAACACCCTGATCACTTTTACAAATCTTGCTTCATAATAACCTTTTAAAGGAGAGATGACAACACCATAGGCTTTGCCGGAAGTAGAATGTAGAAAAAGCAAGTTGCCTCTTTCATTGCTTTCTACAATTCCCATGTGACCAACGATCCTTACTGTACTATCAGTGCCTGTAAATAAAATAAGATCACCGGGGCTGACAAAATCCGTTGGTATTTCAATCCCCATATCTGTAAAATCAGCCGACGATCTGGGTACTGCAATACCAAAATGATTAAACACATAAGTAATAAATCCTGAACAATCGAAACCTTTTGCAGGATCAGAAGATGCATATAAATAGGGAGTACCGACCAATGATTTGCCAAATGCAACAAGGCTGTCTGGTATAGCTGACCCCGTTTTGATCTCCTGCTCCTCCTTATAAATAATGGCATCTGGAAGAGCTACCATCGTTATGCTTGTGTCAATTATATTGCTTGAATCAATTTCATTTGTAATTAATGGCGGCTCATCGAAAATCAAATCTTTTTTTCTTTACAGGAGGTCATAAATAACCCCAAAAGAAATAGGGCCCAATAAAAACATCGTACCATATCATTTGTAGCGTTAAAAAATCATGCCTGATATGGATTTTTTATGTATTTGTTGAAATGTCGTTTAGCGTTATACAAAGTATAGCGACAAACCAATCTCTGCATTTGCCTTCATCCACGCCAATGTGCAAGAATATCTGATTTGAACCTAAGTCTTATTTATATTTATAGACAGTTTGCCCAGAGCACTAACAGAAATATTATGGTCTGATCTCTTTTCTTCCCACAACAATTGTTTTTGTATGCTCTCTAATGTGTCTTTGCAGTTTTTATATTCGCCTGGATATCGTTCTCCCCTAAGGAGGAGTTTGATGAACTGCCGGGTTTGTTCTGTAAACCGATCGATCAACACAGACTTGTATATTTTATTATAAAACATAAAAGGATCAATTTTCTTCCCTATTGGCAAACACCATGCAAGAAATGGTTAAGGTGCTCAGAACTTTGATAAACGATGAATTATCAATTAGATAAAAGGAGATTTTTCTTAGTATTACCTCATTGTTGAAAAGCCTTTGTGCCTCCATTGATTAAGAATAAATCCTCAACTTTGGTTCATTATTATGAGCAATACATATATTAAATTTAAATGTCCCGACTCTTTAATTCAAAAGGTTCCGGAAAATATTGGTAAGAGATTAGCAAAAGTTGTTTTGGAATCTATTGTCCCAATTGCCAATCCCGACTTTGATAAAAAAATTGATAAAGTTGCTACCTGGTTAATCGAATTCCAAAATGACAGTTATTATCCAAACAGAGAAGTCGGATTAGATAGTTCAGGAAAAACTATCATAATAATGCCATGGGAAAAAAATTATGGATACTGGACAGATAATAATTTAGTTATAGAAAATTTCAGGGCCCATTTCGAAACGATCAATATAGCCAGGGAAGAGTTTGAAAAATATTGGAACTCATTTGTCCCTGAGAACTGAAGCAAGAGTATTGATCAGGTTATCAATTAATTTTTATTATCATTTTTCTTCCTCAGGTTTTCTGAATTGTTTAATTATATTGACAAGTAATGGTACAGTAACAAACAGGATAAAAAAGATGACAATATATGTCAACCACGGTTTTAAATATGGGCGACTGCCAATAAAATAACCTGCTAATACAAAACTTAATACCCATGTTATGGAGCCGACAACCGTAAGAAAAACAAAGCGTCGGAATTTTAGCCTGATGACCCCTGCAACAACAGGTGCAAATGTTCTTATGATCGGTAAATACAATCCAAGAGTCAATGTCAGCCAGCCATATTTCTCATAAAACAACTCAGCTTTTTTAAGATGTCGTTGCTTGAAAAATTTTGAATCTTTTCTTTTGTAAAGTAAAGGCCCGGCTTTCCAACCAATCCAGTATCCCGTAATGTTTCCCAATATCGCTGCAGGGATCAACAAACCGCAAATGGTGAAAATATCATACGTTACATCACCCTTCACTGCTAATACTCCTGTTATGAATAACACAGCACCGACAGGCAGAAAAAAACAAAAGAATAGACCAGTGCTTGCATAAACAACAAGCCAGACAATGATCATTCCTCCGTTCCTGATCAATGACTCGATATCAAAAATGGATAAAAAGCTAATGAAGATACTGATGATGACGATCCGTATCATTTGTATTCAAAGAACAAAAATTACGCCTTAGTCCTTATGTCGCTTAAACTTGTCCAAAGGCCTGCCAACAAACAATCTTCAATCTATTCTGCATTTTGTAGCTTGTATGCAAATAAAGAAATTGCTATGGCTGAATTACCCGAAAAAGAGATTTTCAGGACAAAAGTTAAATGGCAATCCTTACTGCCGGACCTGTTGCTTATCCTGTTCGCGATTGCATTTCCCTTCACATCATTTATCATTGATCTTAACGATCATCGGGCTGATTGGTTTGCCCGGTCCGGTGCTGTATCAGCGATAATTGGAATTGTACTGGCATCCCGGAGCATAAAAAAACACAATCAAAAATTTTTTTCAAATATTGAACGGAATGACCTTGGGAAAGAAATGCTACATACTTCGATACCTCAATTGAAAATTGATAAATGGACATTAGTGCTTTCGATCATTGGCACTTTGATCTGGGCTTACGGCGATAAGGTTATTGAACTATTTTTAGAATAAGGTGCACTATTGTAGGTATGTCGCCTGGCCTTATGCAAAGCAGAGCAACAAACAAATAATTTGCTTCGGCTTACCACGCTATATATGATTCTTGGAATTATAATCGCATCGCTATGGCAAGTCTCCGCAGTGGAGATAAAGTCCTCACTTGTCAAAAAAATAAAAATGGCTTGGCTGCAATTAAATGCTTTTTTAATTCAAACTGTAAAAATACGATTGCTTAGTGTCAAGAAATTGTCAGAAAAGTTTTTTAAATCGAAATAGTATTTATATTTAGTATGAATTTTCATAGGATAAGGTTTAATGGTTAATGGTTTTTGATTAGCGCCCCGCAGTCTTGCGGGGCTTTTTTCCCCTTGGATTTAGCACAAAATTTGATAAACAATTTTTGATGCATCACTCGAGACGATATTATATCAGGCGACGAAACTGGAGACTTACCATTGCTTTAGCTGTTCTCCTGCTTTTAATAGTGATCCTATGGGGTTACAGACTGGTTCAAATATTTCCTGAATAATTTTATTTGGTCTGTTGCAAAAAGTTTTACCCCTGCAAAAAAAATCGCTTACTTAGGATAAATCCAATCAATGCATAAATCTCCTGATATATTTCACAGGTTGGCCCTGGGAATTCACATCCATATAATAAACCTCAAGAATATTCTCATCCAGCCGATTTATTTTTTCAGGTGCGGCAAATATTGCAAGCTCCGTACCGTTGTTTTCAAATCTCCAATTAAAGTTAATTACGGGAGTTTCTCCCATGCTGCAGGGCATTGCACCACCTTTAAAAACACCTCCGCCATTGGCATAAAAAGTATAAACATCATCAGCTTCGCAGGGAAGCATGTTATTCTCGGCTTCTTCTATTATTCCATTATTATTTTCATCAAGACCATAGATCTCAAATTTCCAGCTCTTGTCAATAAGCAAGGCTGTATTTTGGTTAAGAACATCGGTTTCCTTGTTGCATGAGACACAAATAATAGTTGAAAAAAAGCTTATTGTAATCAGCTTCTGGAAGATAGTTTTCATGAGGGTTGATTTTAATTTGCAGTGATAGGTTAAATATCATGCCAAGCCGCAGCTAAAAAACCCGTTGATGAACACTATTTTCCCTTAGTATTTCCCTTCTTTTTTGTTGGTATAATTTTTTTGGGTGGACAATGCGTACAATTGGAAATTCGGGCTACTAAAATTTTAATTTCCAGTCGATCAATCCACAATCAACTTTGGAAAATGCTTCTTTATCAGAATAATTTATGCCCGATGTAAAATAAGCTGTATCTGTTTTAGTATCCATATCGCCTACTCCACGAAAGAGTTTACCATTATCTTTTTTAAAATATACTTCCGTTACTGAATGCCTGCCTTCTGAATCGAAATCATACCAAAGCTTTAAAATCCCTTCCTCCTCTTTTCCTTTTATAATACCCTTGCTGCCATCTTTCTCATAATTATCATAGATCATTTTCCCGGTAAACACATTACCTTTTTGTTCAAGCTTAATTATGGCGGTATCACGCCCAACTATTTTCATGTAACAGCCAGGAATACCTGAGGTAGATTTATCTTCAACATTCGGAGGAGTAATTTTTCCACTATCAGGTGGCATGGGGTTGCCTGAGTAATCGCTTGTTTGGCTATTATTGCATGCAACCAATTTGCTGAATAATAATAATATATAGAGAATATGTTTCATTACTTTTTATTAGAAGTAATAAAAAATAATACCAATGTTAAATTAGATCAATCTGAAGTTTCTCCATTGAGTTTTTGAATCGTCATGTTTCAGTTTTAAATTTTAAAAGCGATCAAAGTTTTCCACCATTATCGTCGCTGGCATTATTTTTAATTAACGTTCCATTACTCCTATTTTTTATTATTCACTTTAAAATTCTAGTAGTATGAAAAAAGTATTGTTTTTGATGGTGGCATTTTCATTTGTGGGTACTGCAGCTATGGCTCAGCTTGAACAGAAAGACTACAAAAAGAGCCACGAAGAATGGGATAAAAAGTTAAAAGAAGAATTGAAACTTTCCAGTGACCAGGTAGTAAAATATGATGCACTTACTAAAGAATATGGCGATAAAATGTCAGCCATTGCACAAGATGCTTCACTCAGCAAAGATGCCCAGAAAGAAAAAAGGATGGCGTTAAAAAGAGAAAAGGAAGCAAAGCTTTTTGAATTCTTAACTCCTGAACAACAAACAACGTACAAAGAGTTAATTGAAAAAAAGAAAAAAGAAATGGAAAAGCCTGCAGACGGTAAATATTAAGATCTGAGTAAAAGTGGCGTAATGTTTTCGATGCCCCGGGCTTAGCCTGGGGCATTTCATGTTTCAAAGAAATTTATCTTTAAACATGGAACAGGTTTTTCCTAAGATCAGATCTCTTGTGCAGCTATACGAACTGCTGCCAGAAAATGAACGTGTCATTACCGATGTATTAAGACAGATCGTTATTGATAATCTGCCTTCTTACTGTAAAGAAAGAATATCTTATAATGTTCCTTTCTTTTACGGCAACAAAGGGATTTGCATTATTTGGCCCGCTACGGTTCCCAGAGGAGGAATTAAGAAAGGAGTATTATTCGGGCTTTGGTACGGGTGTAAACTGAAGGATATAGATAACTACCTTATACATGGTACCAACAAACAGATCTTTTATAAAATTTTCTTTTCGCCAAAAGAAATAAATAGCAGGGCTATTATAAAGCTTTTAAAAGAAGCTATAAAGATCGACCAGCATAAATAATAAAATTACATTAACCATTGCATTACCAGATTAGATGTAACCTGGAATAAAAGATAACTAGCTACTATTCCTACAATACTTTTTACAATTATCCACCACACCACTTCGCCTTTAAAAAAATTCAGGTTCGTCCAAATATTGTAAATAACTAAAAAGATCACTTCAAATAAATCGATGAATAGATTGGGCAGAAAAATATGAAAGAGCATTGATAGGAACGATACATACAGACGTAAAACCCAGCAAATAAACATTCATCACAAGAGCCTCGGCATAATTGAGGTTTCGACTTTTAAATAGTATATATGTAATAAGTGCAAAAAAAGGAAGCATAGATGCATGGACCATCAACCAATAATGTTTGTAAAAAAACTGGTCTGATTGATTTGGTGCATTCCTATAAATGAAAAATAAAGCAAGTGCACAGAAGGTCACGGAAATTGCAAACAACGGAAATGGCTTTTGATACCGTATGCGAATACCAGACAAATATTTTCGTTGTGTTGTACCCGGATTGATCGCGAGTTCCTTCAATGTATAGAGAAACCCTTTTTCAAGATGCCAGAAAGTATGTGCAACCTCATGCAATAATGAATTTATGTTAATGCGTTCAATTTGGAGCACCTGTCCACAACTTGGACAATATTTTTGATCACCCTCGCTGCCACAATTACGGCAAACTATCATTCAATGATTGATTTCATTAAATGAAAGGTACTATTTAAGGGGCTGAATCCGGGGAATAAATTTGTTCAATAATCGCACTAAGATGAATAAATATTGCGGCAGGCTATAACGATTTATAACCTGTCCGCAAATAAATTCAAAGTATTGTCTAGATGCTATCTTTTATTACAGTAGTTCTTGTATCGCTGGTACTGGAGTTGCCACGCATAAGTGCTACAAGAATGATAATAAATACCGCTCCTCCGGCTACCCATACCCATGGAGACGAATACCATTGGGTTGTGGTTGATTCAGTAGTTTTTGTAGTAACCGTTTGATTACCTTCCTGTGCCCAAAGCACTACCTGCATACAAGCGAAGAAAATTGCGAGGAAAATTTTATATCCCCAGCGAAAGCTTATCTGTTTCATGATAAATTTTTTTATTTAAAAATTATTACCATTATAACATAGATAAGAATCAGGCCAAATTTTTTAAAGTAGTCAAATTATACTAATAGGCTTTACGGGGGGAATAGTTTCTACAATGCTGAACTTCTTTGATAAATAAGTTAGAAAAATTAATGCATTTGTGAGTCATTATCTACGTCAGAATCGCCTTCTCTGTCTTTTGATTTTGGGTAATCATTTTTTATCTGATCGATCACTTCCTTTTTATCTTTTTTGTTGCGAAGTATAAGTAAGATAATAAACAGGACTGCAGCAATTCCCACAAAAATTAGTACAGGTTGGTTCATATAGTGGAGTTTTGATAAAGCTACAATTTAGTTTGACTATAGAAATATTAAGTTTTAAACTTTGAACGTGATCGTGGGGAATTTATCGAAGCTGTTAGATCAATAAAAAAAATAAACAAAAATTACTGCATAATATCTTCATTTATCTTTACGGTCATGAAAATCACTATAAGAGAAATGACTGTCAATGATGCAAAGACAGTTAATACTCTCTCAAAACAACTTGGATATTCTCTTTCAATTGAACAAACACTCCAAAATATCAATGCTGTTTTGCAAAGTAAGGATCATACTGCATTTGTAGCTGAATATGGAAGTGAAGTAGTAGGCTGGATCGGCGCATCACAGGCCATTATGATCGAAGTGATGCCGCATTGCGAAATAAATGGTTTAGTGATCGACCAGGATCATCGTGGAATGGGGATTGGAAAATTACTGATCGATAAAATAAAACAATGGGCAAAGGAAAAAAATAACAATAAAATTGGACTTCGTTGCAATGTAAGAAGAACAGAAGCACATATGTTTTATGAACATCTTGGTTTTGTGGAGATCAAGCAACAAAAAAATTTTGTGATCAACATATAGGGTTTAAAAGAACCCAGCCTTTCCTTTAAATGACAACATAAGAAAAGGCCGGGTTATTTATCGAAGATTTATTGCCTGTTATAAGAATATGTATTTACAAAAGTCGATAACTCATTTTTACTACTTTGACTTGTCAACAGATCATACATTAAATTGAAATTTTCAGTATCGGTAATATTCCCGTACGCTGATTTTGCTAATTCCAATCGATTGCGTTCATCACTTACCAATTGAATTAATTGCTTCGCTTGTGCAACCGTAAAGTAATAAGTTTCGTTGGCAAAGATTTCTGTCAGCCTTGACATTTTTGCGCCAAACCCATATGTATTTCTTACTTCATTATACAAGGAAGTGTAACTTGAGTTTGACATAGGCGTTCTTGTATAAACAGATTGTGTGTAAACTGGTTCAGTTTGATGATCTCTTACATATACTTCTAATTCATTTCTTGAATTATATGAAAATATATCATAGATCTGGCTGAAATTTGCCTGGTCCACAATATTATCATAGGAGGCTTTTGCTAATTCAAGCCTGTTATTTTCATCACTTACCAACTGTATCAGTTGTCTTGTTTGTGCAGTTGTGAAATAATAATTTGCAGTTGCAAAGACATTTGACAACGCTGACATTTTTGCGCCGACACCGTAGCGATTTTGTATGTCACGGTAGAGAGTATTGAACTCTGCTTCTTTCATTGCAATTCTCGTATAAACGGGATTGCTATTATCATATGTGTTTACAAAAGCATTCAGTTCATTCCTACTTGTCTGGGACTTAAACACGGTATACATCTGAGAAAAATTAGTCCTGTCAATTATACCTCTGTAAGATACTTTAGCTAAATAGAGGCGATTGGCTTCATCAGGAGCCAGTTGTACTAGTTGCCTGGCTTGTGAAACCGTAAAATAGTTATTGGTGTTTGTAAATGAATTATAGATATAAGAAACTTTTGAATTTGTAGTTGCCTGGCGTTGTGCTGTCTGGTAAATTGTATTAAACCTTGATGCGGTCATAGCTGTTGATGAACTACCGGCATTGTAAGTACTTACATATTCTGCCAGCTGATCTCTGTATGATTGGCTGTTCAGCACATCATACATCTGTGCAAAGTTTGTGGGATCAGTAATGCTCCGGTAAGATGCCTTTGTTAAGGTGAAGCGATTACTTTGACTATTTACTAATTGGATCAACTGTTTTGCCTGTGCTGTAGTAAAATAATAATTCGTATTTGCAAAAGCGTCGCTAATCAAAGTCATCTTTTTTGACGACCCCCATTGACTACGGATTGTGTTATATAAATTATTAAAATCAGTAACACTCATAGCCTGAATATATTGGCCCGTATTACTACCATCAACCCGCCATTTTGTTTCTCTTAATTGAACACTTCCATTTGCTGTAATTGTAATTTGAAGATCATACCCTGTTCTTATAGTAAATACAGTTGATGATGGGTTGACCTCATCTGCACGTTTTATTTGTAAAGTGTGTTGACCCGATTGAAGATTAGATACAACAATAGGAGTATTCGTATTTGTGTTGTAATCGTTTTGTACGGAAAACTCTTTATTGTCTATTACTATGGATTGGGTAGTATTGCCCCGAACGTTTATAGTTACAGTACTGACGCTTTGCGCCAACACCGATATGGCCGCTGTACAACTTAACAGAAAAAGGAAAATCGTTTTCATAATGCTTTGATTTAATTTGTTTAATTATTCTAATCAATAAGAGACAAAGTCCATACCAACAAGAACAACTCACGTTTATAGAAAACTTACTGGGGTGAAATTGCCCCATTTTATAAATGGACATTCTTTCTTAAAAAAAGAAAACCGGATAAAGTTCCGGCTTTCTATATATCCACCTCAACGCTATTAGGCTTTTTTCGCTCCACCTCTTAATAAGGCTACTAACAATAATATGAATACTGCACCCCCTATTACCCAAACTATCGGGTTTTGATACCATGCTTGTTCTTTTTTTACATTTATATCAATGTCTATTCCTTTATCCTGTGCAAATGATAATAAACTTAAAAAAGAGGATAAAAGAGTTGTTGTTAATCTTAACCATGATCTGCTTATGATCTTTTTCATATTTAGGAGGTTTTATTTTAAAGTTTTTACTATAAATAATTATTTCATTAATTGATCATCTTTTTATCCTGAAATCATTGTCGCCAGTGCAGGTTTACAAAAAAGGTGCCATTGAAAAATTTATTCTCTGGCATATATTTTTCATGCCTTTAATAAATATTATTATGGCAACATCAAGAAATTCGTCTGTAAAGGGGGAAAAAAATGCTGAAAACAACAATAGATCAAAGCGAAGTAACAATGGCAAAACGGCGAAAGAGATTGTAAAGAGACATCTTAGCGATGAAAACGATAAAATAACTAAAGAAGATTTTGAGACACTGGAGATCGATTTGTCTTTACCAAAAGGCAGAGCCAACGAGCCATTACCTATAAAACCTGGCAAAAAAAGACCAAAGGATGCAGATAAAGATAATACAGTTTCAACTCCATGGGATGTGATCAGTGAATAACCGTGTTAGCTTGATCAATAGATTTTTTTGGGGCTAATATAGTTTTGATCAACAGGTAAATTATAAAACCGGTACCACCACCTAATGTATTTAAGATCACATCATCAATATCTGCACTGCGATAACTGGTGGCTAACTGAAGAAGTTCGATACCAACAGAAACTAAAAAACAGATCAATAGCACTGCGAAAAAGCAATATGCTTTTCTAAGCCTTGTATTGAGTAGCGGAAGATAAATACCTAATGGCATTAGCATCACAAAATTTCCGAGTACCTGTTTACCAAAAGTCTGGTAGATACCAATAGTTTTAAATGGTTCGAGGTTTACACGGTCATGTCTGACTATTCGATCGTTCATTTTATCCCACCAGCCATGTGATGAAATTTCTTTAAAAAGAATAAAATAACCTGTGAGTTGAAGAACAGCAAAAACGTAAATAAAAAAACTTGACTGGACTGTTATCTCCAAAAAATCATTTTGTTTCCTCCTGATGGTCACAAAGACGATCCATACAAATAATAACAGGATGCTTAAAACTAACCCAGCTGCCCTTTTAAAACTAGCTCCGCTATAACTTTCGTTATACAATACACGGAAATAAAATAAACTAACGACCATGACCGGCAGGATCACGATCAATTTTTTTAAAGTAATATTCATGAATCAGGTGTAAAATAATAAAATCCTGTTAAGAGAAGCACTTCACAGAAGTTTAACGTTAAATGGCCTGATAGTTTGATTATAGTAACGCTTTATATTCCTTAAATTTAAACTCAAACGTTATGAAAAGATTAATACTCATACTGGCTCCGGCCGCCCTTTTTCTTGCTTCCTGCAAATCAGAGAATATTAAAGAACCAGAATATCGGGAAATTCAGAATGTACGCATTACTGATGTTGGCTTGTTACAAACAACTGCAGGTCTTGATTTGGTTTATTATAATCCCAATGACTTTGGTGTAACACTTAGCCAGGCCAGAGGAGATGTATATATCGATAACATGTATTTTGGCCGCCTTAATATCAGCGATCAAGTAGCAGTACGCAAACACCAGGAGTTTATAATTCCTGTTGAATTAAAAATAGATAATATCAGTGCTGTAAAAAATCATAGTGATATATTTAAAAAGAAACAAGCATTGATTAGAATTGAAGGATTTGCTACATTAAAAAAAGCAGGGTTTAACAAAGAAGTTCCAATTAAATACGAAGGAATCCAGGATATAGAACGTCTGCATGCAATCGTTGCCAACTAATTTTATTTATTCGAAAATTTTATTAACCTGCGTGCATAACGCAGGTTATTTTTTTAGTAGAACTTATAAATTTATCATTGTTAAAAGTCAAAAACGGCAACTTACTAAGTAAGTGTACTTTAAAATTTCCTCGTTGATTTCTTTAACAGTTAGAAAATCTCTGGCATCGTTTTCACATCTATAGAACGAAATGAAAAATAATTTAATCATCTTAAAAAACTCAGTTATGAAACAACCTTTACTATTTATTGTTTTTGCCATAGCTGCAGTATTATCTGTAGCAGCAATAGTTGGTATCAGCAGTAATACTAAAATGAAAAAAGTTGATGCCACGGAGTTGGCACAATTTGAGGCATGGAAAGAAACAAAAACATTAGAAGCATTAGAAACAGAAAAGACAAGTTATGTTGCTCCTAAGTCAATAACCAGGAGTACGGCTGCAAAACGTACTGTGAATTATCAGAGCCCCAAAATGGTGTCCGAATCTCAAAACGCCGCTAAAACAACAACTAAGAAAAAAGGTTGGAGTAAAGCAGCAAAGAGTACAGCAATTGGTGCTGGTGCGGGAGCAGTTCTCGGTGCAGTGATCAATAAGAAAAATCGTGCATTAGGCGCTGTTATAGGTGGCGTGATCGGGGGCGGTGGTGGCTATGTCATTGGCCGTGGAATGGATAAAAAAGATGGTCGATATTAATTCTGAAGAAAACAATTAACGAAGGGGCTTGCAGCCCCTTTTTTATAATAAGAAATGAGCTCATCTTTGAAATTCCTAATTTTAGTAAAATTAATTGCAATGAGTAAATTCAAATCTGTCTGTCTTATTTTAATGGTTGTATTCGCTGGCATTCTATCTCAATCGTGGGTGTCCTCAGCCAAAACTGAAAGAGAATTTTATCAACTTACAGTTTATCATTTTGCCAAAGACTCGCAGGAAAAAGTGATCGATAATTATTTGCAAAATGCCTTGTTACCTGCATTGCACAAAATAAATATTAAAAATGTTGGTGTATTTAAAAATCATTCGAACGATACGCTTGCAGATAAAACTATGTATGTATTGATGACCGTAAGATCTTTGGAAGAAATAATGAACATATCAACAAAGCTAAATAGTGACAAGAGCTACCAGGCTGCCGGGGCAGAATATTTGGATGCGGTTTATACAACTGCACCCTATTCCCGGATGGAAACAATTTTGCTTCAAGCATTTCCCCTGGCGCCAGAACTTCAGTTACCAAAGCTAAATGGTCCAAGGAAAGACAGGGTATATGAGCTGCGTAGTTACGAAAGCGCCACTGAAAAGATCTTTAAGAATAAAGTAAACATGTTTAATGAAGGTGATGAGATCGGGTTATTCAAGCGGCTGAACTTTAACGCAAGTTTTTATGCTGAAGTAGTTGCCGGCAGCAAAATGCCAAATCTTATGTATATGACATGCCATGAAAATAAAACGGTTAGAGATGCTAACTGGAAAAATTTTGTAGATGATCCATATTGGAAGAAACTTTCTTCAATGCCGGAGTATCAGCATAATGTTTCGCATATCGATATTAGCTTTTTGTACCCGACGGAATACTCAGATTACTAAGTAAAGCAACGATGTAAAGTAGCCCTCATTCTTATTTTTTGACATATTATAAATATCGCAGACACAATTTTCCTTTCGGTTTTATGGTTATAACACAGGTTGCATGGTTTTTGCTTTAGAAAGAAAACCTTTACAAAAGCCCTTCAATATGAAAAAAAGCCTTTTTCGCACTGCCTGTTTATTAACCGGAATATTAGCCATATCAAATATTCAAGCACAAAGCCTGAAAAATCTTGAGGACAACAATGGCTTTAAAAAATATAAGCTTGGCTCTAAATTCGTTTTGGGATTAGGTGTAAAATATAAAGATGCAGAAGGTGCTGATAAAATTGTGATAGACTACACTAAAGATATGATCGGCGACATACCTGTCAAAACGATCGAATTGTATTATTTGAAAGACACATTAGCAAAGATCATTGTACAGGTTTCTCCTGAATATTATGAAAAACTTATCGCTGCATGCAAAAGTTCGTTTGGTCAACCCACCAAAGACTTTAGCAATAATGAAAAAGTAAAATCTGATAGCACCACTTCTGTCAATTACTATAAGGATAATTATATATGGAAAGCGACTCGTTTACGAATGGAGTATTTTTATCTATATCCGAAAATAAGCAGTGGCGCTTATGGAACCAGGAGTCTTTACCTCGCTTATATATTAAATGACTATGGTCAGCGGTTGCAAAGAGTTCAAAGAGGTATTAACTCCGCTAAAAATTTCTAATAAAAAGATTAAGTAATATCTTTATTTAATGCCGGTCTTAATTGCGGACGAAAAAGATATTCTCTCCTTAGTTGCCTTAATGGACAGCGCCTATCGTGGCGAAAATTCCAAACAAGGTTGGACATCTGAAGCTGATCTTTTCATTGGCAACAAAAGAACCGATGAAACAACGGTATCAACTCTTATTAAAAAGCCCGGTGCTGTTTTTTTAAAATATTTAAGTGAAGTAGGGATATTAGAAGGGTGTGTGCTTCTTCATAAAAAGGATAACAGAATTTATCTCGGTATGTTTTCAGTCTCACCATCAGCACAGGGAAAAGGGATCGGCAAAAAATTGTTAGCTGCTGCAGATGATTACGCAAGAGAACACGGCTGTACTTCAATTTACATGACTGTCATTACTGTTCGTAAAGAACTGATCACCTGGTATGAGAGAAATGGTTATCAGAAAACAGGCAAGGTGCTCCCCTTCCCGGTTGATGAACGATATGGTATTCCCACACAACCTCTCGAGATGTTAGTGCTTGAAAAGTACTTATAGCGACGCTTGTAGAATTTTATATTTTCTTTCATGAGAATTCTTATAAAAACAAAAGGCCTTCAATTGAAGACCTTTAATAAAAAATATCATTTATTAATTTTCTAAAGCACCATCATCTTTGAATTTTTGAAAAACAGCAATAACATCTGCTGGCAATTTTTCAGTTTTTTTGAAAGGCATAAAGCCTCTGTCGGTTGGGTTCAATTGAATACGACGGAGTATCTCGTCAATGTCTGCCTTTACATTTGCATAGTTATCGTATGGCTTTTTGTTACCACCTTTTGATGGAATATGACAGGGAGCACAATTATTTGCTATTACTGTTGATAAATTTGCCGTATAAGTTGTTTTAGGAACTTTAGTGGCTTTCTTAGAAGACGAACAGTACGTAAGGCCAAATGATAATACTGCCATGCCTGCAATTACATAGATTTTTTTCATTCTTAGGTTTTTAGTTTTTAAATGTATTGAAAATTTCTTAATCAAAAAATCTTTACTGTTTTGATAAATATCAAATTTATTCTGGCGGTACATTTACATCTCATTTTATGCTAACACCTGTTTTTACTACATATAAAAATGCTTATAACGGATTGTCCCGCCCGACCTGGCTGCTTTCAATTGTTATGTTGATCAACAGGAGTGGCACTATGGTAGTGCCTTTTCTAACGCTTTATCTAATTTCCATGGGCTATAGCGTCTCTAAAGCAGGATTTGTTTTTGCTTTTTTCGGATTTGGCGCATTTAGTGGTGCTTTTATTGGCGGTAAGCTAACGGATAAGATCGGCTTTTACCCGGTTCAAATAATGACCTTGCTTGGTGGTGGAGTAATGTTCTTTGTTTTATCTGAGATGAAAACTTATTGGCTCATTTGCCTTTTTACCTATGTACTTGCATTTATTAACGAGGCCTTTCGCCCTGCCAATTCTACTGCAATTGCTTTCTACAGTCAACAGGAGAACCGAACAAGATCTTATGCATTAAACAGGCTTGCAATTAATCTTGGATGGGCGATCGGTAGCGGCATTGGTGGCATCCTGGCCAACATAAATTTCAGTTTGCTTTTTTATGTAGATGGCATAACGAATATTGTAGCAGCTATTCTTATTTGGGTTTTCTTAAAACCTGTAACGTTTAAGTCTGATAGTGAAAAACATTTTGAAACAGCAAGATCATTATCTCCTTATAGGGACAAAGTTTACCTCCTCTTCATCTTACTTACGGTTTTATTTGCCAGTTGCTTCTTTCAATTATTTACAAATCTCTCCCCATACTTTTTCAGTGAATTGCATTTTTCGAAGCCATTAATTGGTTTTTTACTGGCAGCAAACGGTATTATAATCGCTATTGTTGAAATGGTATTGATCTATAAATTAGAAGGCAGGCGAAAAAACCTCGATTACATTTTTTTCGGGATATTAATGGTGGGAATTGCTTTTCTAATGCTCAATATCCCGGGAATGGGTCCAATGCTGGCTTTTTGTATGATAAGCATGGTAACATTTGGGGAAATTTTTTCCATGCCATTCATGAATAGCTTTTGGATAAACAGAACCCAACCAGCCAATAGAGGAGAATATGCGGCTTTATACACCATGGCCTGGTCGGCGGCACAAACTCTTGGTCCTCTTGGCGGCTCCCAACTGGTGGGTCATTTAGGGTTTAAATGGCTCTGGTTCAGTACCGGGGCGCTATGCATTACAGTTTCACTTTTGATCAGGAGGTTAAGTAAAATGGATGCTGGCAAGAGAAAATAATTGTGACTCCGCTCCCCGTTACTTGGCATGATTTTCTTAACTTGGATACTCAAATTTTCATTATGGATAACACTATGGACAACACTACGGGTAAAAAAGCTAAAAAAGAATTGCGTAAAACAATATCCGCAAAATTGGAGACCAGTTTATTTGAACTCCAAAATGGTACAAAAGAAAAGAAATTTAAA
>Ga0207641_10000686_pt1 | contig 36529 bp, 29 predicted proteins | sample KBSSwiS62_FD_184306 | JGI IMG/M metagenome (GOLD analysis project Ga0207641, IMG submission 184306) | Switchgrass rhizosphere microbial communities from Kellogg Biological Station, Michigan, USA - KBS Switchgrass S6-2 (SPAdes) (version 2) | ecosystem: Host-associated > Plants > Roots >... | reverse complement strand
GAGGAGTGCGGGCGCGTGGAGTGCGCGCCCAATCCCTTCGCTGCTAAAGTGTTACCCATGTCTCCGGTATAAAACGTTACCCATGAGACCGGAATACACCCAGGAACAACTGGTCGGGGTGACAGGATTCGAACCTGCGACACCTACGTCCCGAAGGATCAGCTCTCGCGACCGTTCATTAGTTTCCGACGACGTGCGAACCCTTCGTCGATTATGAGCTGGAACTGATAAGGGAAGAGCGGCTGATTCACGATTCAGTCGCTTGATGAGCGTATTCTCCTCCGCACCCATCACCTATCACCACGCCCAAAATCCATTGGCGGGATTAGTCGGCCTCCCACGGATTCGGTTCAGAAGTACCTTCAGGTGGCACCCCTTTAAGCAGCCCGCATGTGGGCGCTCACTCCAAATATACACCACGTTCGGTAGTCGCTCCCCGGAACGGGTGTATGGAAAAATGCCATCTAGAGCTGTGCTGTTCGCATGTCCGTGGCGCCGGGCAAGTCTGAGGTCAATGCCGCGCCTGACATCAGCCAGTTCCGCAGGTGAACGGGATTCGGCCGAAGACAGCTGCGAAAGCACGGCCGGAACAATTGGGGTCTGATTCGACCGCCGTTTGCGTTTGGACGTCCGGACGCAATCACCAGGGTGAATGCCGGCGATTGATGCTGCTCCGCCCGGGGTGCTTTGGCGCGGTCAACGGAGGCATCTGTAGATGGGCCCGGATGGACTCTCTAATAAAGATGCCGGACCGCGGGGGCAGACGTGGGTGATTCAGCCAGCGCGAGCCTGTATGCTCCGCGCCGCGTTTTGCGAAAAAGCCTGACAGCGATTTCCGTATGGTTTCCGTACAAGCTATTAAAAAGAAGTCGATCGCCACTGCAAGTGGCTGTTTTTATTGGCGCTCCCGACCGGATTCGAACCGGTGTACTAGCCTTGAGAGGGCTATGTCCTGGGCCTCTAGACGACGGGAGCGAAGATGCAGGGCCGTTGCAAGAGCGCGGTATTATAGGGATCCCAGTCGATTGCTCAAGCTGAAAGCCTTTACTTGAACGCGTCTTCTGCGTCCGTTGTGACGCCTGCCTCTACACCCCGAGTTATTAAGCGATCTGAGCACATCATTTCGCGCCAGCACATTTCGCCCAATGCTTTGCGGGTTCTGTATCGCCTGCGCGATGCGGGCTTCATGGCATTCCTGGTAGGCGGTTGTGTGCGCGACCTCCTCATCGGCATCGAGCCGAAGGACTTTGATGTCGCCACGGATGCCCTGCCGGAACAGGTGCGGAAGCTTTTCCGTAACTGCCGCCTGGTAGGGCGGCGCTTCCGCCTCGCACACGTATTTTTCGGCCGCGAGATCATCGAGGTTGCCACGTTCCGTGCAGCGACCGCTCCGTCACCCGGTGAGGAGCCGCTGGCCGAGGCTGATGCGGCGGTGGGCGAGGAGCCATTGGGCGAGATGGCCGCAGGTGACGAAGTCCTTACCGACGCCGACGCCGACGCGGATGCGGATGCGGCCGCGAGTGACGCTTCATTGTCGCAGGCTGACGGTGATGATGACGACGACGTCGCCGATGCCGACGCCGACGCCGACGCCGATGCCGATGCCGACGCCGACGCCGACGCCGAAGACGACCCCGATGCCGATGCCGAGGACGACGAGGCTCTGACTCGGACTGATGTTTTAGCCGCCGAGGACTCGCTGTCCGAGGACGACGTCGAAGAGGTGGCGACCGATCGCACGGCAAAGATGAGTGCGTTGCCGGATTCGGACTCAAACCTCGACGTGGAGGATGAAGACGATGAGTTGGGCGATGACGCTGGTCATCCTCAGCCAATCGTCGCACCACGACACGGTCGCCAGTATGAACAACGGGTGGCGCACGGTGACGAAAGCGCGGCTGACCTGGACGTCGACCCAAATGCTGAGCGCATGTTCGATGAGACTGGCCGAATTCTGCGCGATAACGTCTACGGCACCATTGACGCTGACGTTTGGCGCCGTGACCTCACCGCGAACGCTCTGTATTACAACATCGCCGACTTTTCCATCTGGGACTACGTCGGCGGCTTCGAAGATATCGCGGCGCGCAAGCTGAAGTTGATTGGCGACCCCGAGACCCGGTTTCGCGAAGATCCGGTCCGGATGCTGCGCGCGGCCCGCTTTGAGGCGAAGCTCGGATTCGAAATCGACCCGACTACGTCGGAGCCCATTGCGCGTCTGAAAGCGCTGATGGGCGGTGTGCCGCCCGCCCGATTGTTTGATGAGACCCTGAAGCTGTTCCTCACCGGTCACGGCCGAAAGAGCTTCGAGGTGTTGCGCAAGCGTGGACTGCTGTCCGTGCTGCTGCCAACGGTGGATGACTATTTCAACAAGCATCCGGGCAGCCTCGTTGAACAGCTCGTCATGCGCGGGCTGGAAAACACCGATGCCCGGGTCATGGCCGACAAGCCGGTGACGCCCACTTTCCTGTTCGCGCTGCTGCTCTACGGGCCGATTGCCGCAATCATCGAGTCCACGCCTCCTGAGCGGTGGCACGAGCTGTCGACGATTCTCGATGCATGTGACCGAGCGGCTCGCCAGGTACAGACTCACATCACTCTTCCCAAGCGGTTTTCTTTGGGAATGCGTGAGATGTTTGCCCTGCAGCCGCGCCTGGAGCATCCGCGTGGCCGACGGGCGTTGCGGGTCCTCGAGCATCCGAGATTCAGGGCCGCCTACGATTTATTGCTCCTGCGCGCGGAGTTCGGGATGGCTCCGAATGAGATGACGCAATGGTGGACCACGGTACAGGAGGTGTCCGCGGAGGAGCGCGCCAGGATGGCCGATTCTTTGACGGGTCAGGTACCTCGCTCAGACAGTGCGCCGCGCCGGGGCGGCCGCCGACGCCGCAGGCGCCGCGGTCCGTCAAATCCGGGCTGACGGCGTGCCGTTCCGTCTGCCATGACAACTGCTGCGAGCGAGCCCGCTCATAAATTTATTGTCGTCGAGGGCCCCATTGGCGTGGGGAAAACCAGTCTCGCGCGCAGGCTGTCCGCCAGCCTGAATGCGGAAACCGTGTTGGAGCAGGCGGCCGAGAACCCCTTCCTGGAGAGGTTTTATCGCAACCCGCGCGCCGGAGCGTTGCCCACCCAGTTGTATTTCCTGTTTCAGCGCGCCCAGCAACTGTCCGCCCTGAAGCAACAGGACCTGTTTGCCCCCGTCAGGGTCGGTGATTATCTGCTCGACAAGGACCGGCTGTTCGCGCGAGTCACCCTCGATGACGCCGAATACAGCTTGTACGAGCAGGTCTATACCAAGCTCGACATCGAGCCGCCGAAGCCCGACCTCGTGGTGTATCTGCAGGCGCCGGTCGATGTGTTGCTGGAGCGAATCGCCAAGCGGGGCATCAACTACGAACAACACATCGAGCGCCAGTATCTCGAGCGCCTGAACGAAGCGTATGCGCGCTTCTTCCACGAGTTCGAGTCATCGCCGCTGCTCATTGTGAATGCCGCGGCCATCGATCCGATCAACAACCAGGCGGACTATGACGAGCTGCTGGCAGCGATCCAGCGGATGAAGCGCGGACGTCTGTACTACAACCCGCTGCGTAGCCGTAGTCTTTAGGGGAGGGGGCTCATGTATACACACCTGCAATTGCGCGGTTCGGACCGGCCGCCGGTCACGTTGAGCACCCTCGCCAGAATGAAGGCGGACAAAGAGAAAATCGCCAGCCTGACCTGCTACGACGCCAGTTTTGCCGTTTTGCTGGATGCTGCCGACGTCGATATCGTGTTGGTTGGCGACTCGTTGGGAATGGTGATTCAGGGACACAGCACCACGGTCCCGGTAACGATGGACGATGTCGTGTATCACTGCCGCGCGGTCTCGCGCGCGCTGCATCGGCCGTTCCTGATGGCGGATCTGCCATTCATGAGCTATCCCTCGAAGAATGAGGCATTGACCAACTCCGTGCGCCTGATGCAGGAAGGCGGCGCGCAGATGATCAAGCTCGAGAGCGGTGGCACGCAGATCGAGATCGTCGAATTTCTGGCCTCACACGATATTGCGGTCTGCGCGCACCTGGGCCTCAAGCCGCAGTCGGTCCACAAGACCGGCGGCTTTCGCGTGCAGGGCCGCGAAGAGGATGCCGCGGAGCTGATGATGGCCAACGCCAAGCGTCTCGAGGACGCTGGCGCCGACATTGTGCTGCTCGAATGCATTCCCTCGGAGTTGGGCAAACAGATCAGCGAGGCGCTGCACGTGCCCGTGATCGGCATCGGGGCGGGCCCGGACACGGACGGCCAGATCCTGGTTCTGTATGACATCCTGGACATCACCACCGGGCGCAAGCCGCGCTTCGTCAAGAACTTCATGGAAGGCGCTGGAACCAACCAGCAGGCCCTCGTCAACTACGTGAAAGCAGTGCGGGACGGCCAGTACCCGGCACCTGAGCACCAATTCTGATGGATACGGTTACCACGATTGCGGGAGTCCGTGAGCGCGTGCGCGCCTGGCACAGGCAAGGGCTGCGTGTTGCATTCGTTCCCACGATGGGCAACCTTCACCCCGGTCATGTCAGCCTGATCGAGGCTGCGCGCGCGCATGGCGATCGGTTTATTGCCAGTATCTTCGTGAATCCGATGCAGTTCGGCCCCAACGAAGACTTCGCGCATTACCCGCGCACCCCGACACAGGATGAGGGAATGCTCGCCGCGGCCGGCTGCAACCTCATGTTCATGCCGGATGTGGCGGAGATCTATCCAAACGGCGCCGAGCGGGCCACGCGGATCGATGTGCCCGGGTTGTCGCGCATTCTCTGCGGCGAATTCCGGCCGGGCCATTTTGAAGGCGTGGCGACGATCGTTGCCAAGCTGTTCCACATCGTGGAGCCGGATGTGGCCGTGTTTGGAGAAAAGGACTTCCAGCAGCTCACGGTGATCCGGCGGATGGTGGCGGATTTGTGTATTCCGGTGCAGGTCATTGGCGCCCCCACGGTGCGGGATGCGGATGGTCTCGCGATGAGCTCGCGCAACCAGTATCTGACGCCGCAGGAGCGGAGCATCGCGCCGCGGATCCACGAGATCCTGACGGCGACGGCGAAGCGCCTCGAGGCTGGTGACAAAGAGTTCGCCAGCATGGAGAGAGCCGGGTGCCAGGCGCTGGAGGCCGCGGGCTTCCGGCCGGACTATTTCTCAGTGAGACAGGCGGTTGACCTGAGCCCGCCGAAGCCGGACACGAGCCACCTGGTTGTGTTGACCGCGGCCCGTCTCGGCAAAGCGCGATTGATCGACAACGTGCAGGTCAAACGCTGAAGCGTTGACCGGCCCCGCGTCAGCCTCCAATGGCCCCGGGTTCGACCTGTGCCGGCGCTAACCCAACGCTCCGTGGCGCCCCAGCGCCCACTCAACATGCTCCCTCAACAACTCTGACGCCCCATCCAGCCGGGCGCGCAATGCGGCAACCACCGCCGGCGACGTCGGCGCATTCCCCAATGCAACAGCAATATTCCGCGACCACCGCTCATACCCGATGCGGTAAATAGCCGATCCCCGCATCCGCTCCTCAAACTCCCCCGGCGTCCACGCAAACAACTCCGTGAGCTGCGTTGCATCCAACCCGTTGCGCACCTTGAAGTCCGGATGGCCGGCCGCCTGGGCAAACTTGTTCCAGGGGCACACGAGCTGACAATCATCACAACCGTAGATCCGGTTGCCGAGCGCGGCTCGCCATTCGACCGGAATGGCGCTCTTGTGCTCGATGGTCAAATAAGAAATACAGCGCCGCGCGTCCAACTGATAAGGCGCAATGATCGCACCCGTGGGACACGCCGGAATACACGCCTGACACGTGCCGCAATGCGCGCTTGCCGGTTCATCCACGGGCAAGGGCAGATCCGTCAGGATCTCCCCGATAAAAAACAATGAGCCGCCGTCGCGAGCAATCAGGTTGGTATGCTTGCCGATCCAACCGAGCCCGGCGTTGCGCGCAAAGGCTTTTTCCAGCACCGGCGCGCTGTCGACACAAACACGGAAGCCGAACGGCCCGATGCGCCTGGCGGTTTCCTCAGCCAGGTGTGCCAGTGCGCGCCGCATGACCTTGTGATAGTCGCGGCCGAGCGCATATCGCGATACATAGCCGAGCGTTGGGTCGGCCAGCACTGCTTCGGCATCCGCGCTCGAGGCGGGCCAATAGTCCATTCGTACGCTGAGCACTCGTACAGTGCCGGGGGCCAGATCCTGTGGGCGCGTGCGAAGGGTTCCATGCCTTTGCATGTAATCCATTTCGCCGTGATAGCCCGCTTCCAGCCAACGCAGCAGATGCCGCGTATCTTCGGGGATCTCTATGCGGGTGACACCCAGTTTGCTGAAGCCGAGCGCCCGGGCGCCGTCCATGAGCGCTCGCTTTACGGCGTAGAGGTCAAGTTTTTCAAACTCATTCATGGGAGGGCCACCCATGTCAGTATAATCACCGCATGGCTCTGCCGATTGCTCTCTATTCCACGTCACAAGTTCGCGCGCTCGATGCTCACGCCATCGACGTGCAAGGCATACCTGGTTACACGTTGATGAAACGTGCCGGAGAGGCGTCTCTCCGCTACCTGCGCACACGCTGGCCGATGGCTCATCGCATCGTGATTGTGTGCGGAGGAGGAAACAACGGCGGAGACGGGTATGTTCTCGGGAGGTTTGCCCAGGCCGCCGGGCTGACGGTTTCGGTGCTGCACGCGGTGCCTCCTGATGAGTTGCGCAACGACGCGCGTCAGGCCTGTGACGACTTCCGAAACAGCGGCGGGCAGTTGCGGCCGTTCTCTCCCGACCTGCTGCGGGAAGGCGAGGTGATTGTCGACGCATTGCTGGGCACCGGCCTCAAAGGTGGCGCGCGTCCCGGGATTGCGAAAGTCATCACGCAGATCAACTCGGCCGGCAGGCCTGTATTCGCACTGGATGTCCCCTCGGGTCTCGACAGTGACACGGGCGTGCCGCTCGGCGAGACGGTCCGTGCCGACTGTACTGTCACATTTGTAGGTCTGAAAACCGGTTTGTTTATCGGTGACGGTCCGGAGTTTTCCGGAACCGTGTTTTTCGATGATCTCGAAGTCGTAGCGCCCCAGGCGAAGGGGTTCGAGCCCCGTCTCGAGCGCATCATGGAGACGGAAATCCTGCAGGCATTGCCCCGCAGACGGCGCTCTTCCAACAAGGGAGACTTCGGTCGCGTGCTGATCGTCGGCAGCGGCTCGGGTTTCCCGGGGGCCGCGCGGTTGGCGGGTGAGGCCTGTCTGCGCGTTGGCGCAGGTCTCGTGACTGTTGCAGTGGCTCCGGAGAATATTGCGGCGATTTCATCCGGCCGGCCGGAGTTGATTTGTCTTCCGGTCGTTCACCAGGGCGAGCTCGCCGAAGCGATTGAACGCGCCAATGTCATAGCCATCGGTCCAGGCCTCGGACGGACTGACTGGGCACGCAAGGCACTCACCGCGGTTCTGGATTCCCGCAAGCCTCTCGTCGTGGATGCGGATGCGTTGAATCTCGTTGCCGAGGCGGGCACCCGCGCGCGCGACAACTGGATCCTGACACCTCATCCGGGCGAAGCAGGCCGCCTGCTGGGGATCGCTACGGACGATGTGCAGAACGATCGTCTGGCGGCCCTCGAGCATCTGATCGAGCGTTATCACGGCACGATTGTGCTGAAGGGCGCCGGGACCTTGGTAGGTACTGCGAATCGCATCCCGGGTCTGTGTGAACGCGGCAATCCCGGCATGGCGACGGCGGGCACCGGCGACGTGTTGACCGGCGCTGTGGCCGGCATCCTGGCTCAATGTCCTGACACTTCGCTGGCCGCGCGGGTTGGTGTGCTGGTCCATGCGATGGCGGGTGATGCTGCGGCGCGTGGTGGTGAGCGGGGCTTGCTCGCGAGCGACGTCTCGCGTGAGCTGCATAACTGCGTGAACAGGTAAGGTTCGCCCGGGTCCGCCGGCCGCACCCGCCGGCGAATGCGGCCATGCGCGACAACGACCGAAGGCCACTGCCTCGCGCGACATTGCCGTGGTCGCACGGGCACCTGAAACTTCCTATATGCATTTTCTTGCCACAACTGCCGATGAAACAGAGGCCTTGGGTTCGAGGCTCGCGGCTGCCCGCCCGCCGGGTACTGATCTTGCCATCCTCTACCTGGAGGGCGACCTCGGAGCGGGAAAGACCACCTTCGCGCGTGGATTCCTGAACGGCTGCGGGGTGAGCGGCCCGATCAAAAGCCCGACCTACACTTTGGTCGAGATGTATGAAACACCCGCCGTGCGGGTATTGCACCTCGACCTGTATCGGCTGCTCGATCCCGAGGAGCTGGAGCCGCTGGGATTACGGGAATTGGCGCGCCCGGGTTACATATGGCTGATTGAATGGCCGGATCGGGGAACCGGTCGGTTGCCGTTCCCGGACCTCTCTGTGACTCTGTCAGGCGGCATTCACGGTCACGAGATCAACGTAACGGGTAAGTCCGCGTTAGGGGAAACATGGCTGTCGGCAGTTGAAAACAGTCCTCCCGGAACGTAGATTACGGCGTAACTCATTTCCAGAACTCCATGATAAAGAAGGCGTTTCAAGTCGGTGTCATCGTCTCCCTGCTGGCAGGTGCCAGCACCGCGATGGCCGCCAGCGCCGAGCTGCGTGAGGCCCGCCTCACGGCGACGGGGACGTCTGCCCAGTTGACACTGGATGTCGCGGGCACAACTACCCAGAAAATCTTCACTCTCGACAGGCCACGTCGCGTCGTCATCGACCTCGCGCATACAGGAGTAGGGCGCGGATTCCGGACGCCATCGGGTGCCGGTGTCGTCGCTGATGTTCGAACCGGGCATCAGCTCGGAGGGACGTTGCGCATAGTCGTGCAACTGAACGCGCCCGCCGCGGCCCGTAGTACCTGGATGCCCGAGACGCGCGCCGGCCGCCGTCAGTTGATTATCAATTTCGGCGATGCCGCTCCGGAGGCCGATACAACTCCGAGAGTGGTGCGCGCACCGCATGCGCCCGTCGACTCCGATCGTGATGTCGTCATCGCCGTCGACGCAGGTCACGGTGGTCAGGACCCCGGCGCAACCGGTCCCGGCGGCACGCATGAAAAGGATGTTGTCCTGCCCATCGCGCGATTGTTGGCTGAGCGAATCAACAGTGAGCCCGGCATGCGGGCAGTGCTCACACGCAACCGGGATGAGTTCCTCGTCCTGCGTGACCGGATCCGACGGGCCCGCGTCGCGAAAGCCGACATGTTCATATCGGTGCATGCGGATTCGATCGCGAATCACGAAGTGACCGGTGCTTCGGTGTACGTATTGTCAGAGCGGGGAGCCACCAACGAGTCGGCCCGCTGGCTGGCCGAGCGCGAGAACGCAGCGGATCTCATGGGCGGTGTCTCGCTGGATGACAAGGACAACACACTGGCGTCAGTGTTACTCGATCTGTCGCAGTCCGCGAATATCAGCGCCAGCATGACAGCCGCGCAGCGAGTGCTGAATGCGCTCGACAACGTGGGCCAGGTTCGCAAGTCGCAGGTTCAACAGGCAGGCTTCGTGGTGCTCAAGTCGCCCGATATTCCTTCGATGCTGGTGGAGACGGCGTACATCTCCAACCGCAGCGAAGAAGTGCGGCTGAAGACGCCGCGGTACCAAGGCCAGCTGGCCGATGCCATTTTCGGTGGTGTGCGCAATTACTTCGAACAAAACCCGCCCGCCGGCACGCGCTTCGCGCAGGCACGCCGCGCCACAATAGCAAGCGCAGCCACAGCCTCCGCCGAACCGAACTAGCTCCTCCGCGGGCCTAGCGCCTAAGCGCTCAGGCCGGTGGCCAGCCCATGTGCGGCGGGACACGCTAGACTGGTGACTCTTGTTTCACAGGTTTGCTAATGCCCATCCGAGTCCTCCCCAGCGAGCTCGTCGACCAGATTGCCGCAGGCGAGGTCATCGAGCGCGCGGCCTCCGTCGTCAAGGAACTGGTTGAAAACAGTCTGGATGCCGGCGCGCACCGCATCGAGGTCGATATTGAGCGCGGTGGCGTTGGTTTGATCCGCGTGCGCGATGATGGCGGCGGAATTCCCGCGGACGAGCTGCCGATCGCCATCTCCCGGCACGCGACCAGCAAGATCGCATCAATGGACGACCTCGAGTCCATCACCACCCTGGGTTTCCGGGGCGAGGCACTGCCCTCGATCGGATCCGTGTCGCGTTTGCGCGTGGCCTCCCATCCAACAGGGGCTCCGCATGCATCGGAGATCCTGGTAGACGGAGGCGCTGTCTCGGATGTCCGTCCCTGCGCGCATCCGGCGGGTACGACGATTGAAGTACGCGATCTGTTTTTCAACGTCCCGGCGCGGCGCAAATTTGTGCGCAGTGATGCGACAGAACTGGGGCACATCGCGCGGCTCGTCGAGCGCATAGCGCTATCGCGCTTCGATGTAGGTGTCCGGCTTCGCAGTGGTGAGCGCGTGTTGCTGGATGTCCAGGCAGCGAAGGAGGGCGTGGAGGAAGGACGGCTCGGGCAGATTCTCGGCAAGGACTTTCTCGTTCGCTCGGTGCCGATCGAACACCACGCCGGACCCGTCGAGATCACGGGTTGGGTTGGTCTGCCCACGGCATCGCGCGGCCAGCCGGATCAACAATACTGGTTTGTGAACGGCCGGGCCGTCCGCGACAAGTTGTTGATGAACGCGGTACGGGTTGCATACCGGGATGTCCTCTACGGCGGCAGACATCCCGCCTATGTCCTCTATCTGACAATTGACCCGAAGCTGGTGGATGTGAATGCCCATCCGCAGAAGCTGGAGGTGCGGTTCCGGGACAGCCGGCAGATACACGAGTTTGTGTTCCGGGCGATCGAGCGCGTCCTGGCGAACACCAGGCCGGACGTTGCAGCGGCTCCCGCGGCCGTTGCCGAATTTAAATCGGACTCCGCACCTTACGTCGCGTCTTTGCCGTTCTATCAACCCTCGCGCGACCCGTGGGCCGTTGGGAATGCGGTGCGCGACGCTGCGGTGTCTGAATCACCGGCGGCTCTCCATGAGCTTTCCCGACGGGCCGAAAGTCCGATGCGCTCCAATACCAGCGCACAGGTGGAGCAGCCCCTGGGCGTGGCGTTGGCCCAACTTCATGGCATCTACATTCTGTCGCAAACCCGGGAAGGGTTGGTTTTAGTCGACATGCATGCGGGGCACGAGCGGGTGCTCTACGAGCAGCTGAAGGCGGCCCACGCCGCGGCGGCACCGGCCTCTCAGCAGTTGCTGGAGCCGATTGTCGTGGAGCTGAAGGCGCACGAGCTGGAGGCGATCCTCGAAAATCGGGAAGACTGGGAAAAGGCCGGGTTTGAGCTCGATGCCCTGGGGTCCACCCGCCTCGCGCTGCGCCGGGTGCCGGCGCTCCTGACAGGGGAGAACGTTGGAGAGATCGTGACTTCGGTCATTCGAGATATGGAAACCGACGTGCATGGTCACCATCTCGACGGGGCGGCGGACAAGTTCCTGGGCACGCTCGCGTGCCGGACGGCGATTCATGCGCACCGTCGTTTGACTTTGCCTGAGATGAATTCGCTTCTGCGACAGATGGAATCTACAGACAGAGCAAATCAGTGCAACCACGGTAGACCGACCTGGACGCGATTGTCCTTACCCGAGCTCGACCAGCTGTTCCTCCGGGGCCGATGATGAGGTCCGCGGGGGCCGGTGTCGTCGTGGGGGCGCCGCATGCGGCGCCGGGCGTAAATGCCGCACGGTTACCGGTTTTTGTGCTGACAGGGCCTACCGGGGCGGGCAAAAGCGGGTGGGCCGAGCGCCTGGCGCAGGAGGCTCCGGTCGAGATCGTCAGCGTGGACTCGGCTCTCGTCTACCGGGGCATGGACATCGGCAGCGCCAAGCCGAGTCGCGACCTGCGGCGGAGGTTGCCGCACCATCTCATTGATATCTGTGAGCCCAACGACAACTACTCCGCGGGGCGTTTTGTTACGGATGCCACCGCCGCGATCGAAGCCATTCACGCCCGCGGGAAAGTGCCACTGCTCGTTGGCGGAACGATGCTCTATTTGCGGGCACTAATGCATGGGCTGGCGCAGTTGCCGGTAGCTTCGCCGGAGCTGCGGCGCCAGATCGACGAGCGTGCGGCCCGTGAAGGTTGGCAGTCCCTGCATACCGAGCTGCAGCGCCTGGACCCGGCAGCCGCGGAGCGCATCAGCTCTGCGGATTCTCAGCGAATTCAGAGGGCGCTCGAAGTGTGTTACATGACTGGCCGCCCAATCTCCGAGTTACAGCGTGACACTGTCAGCCCGTTGAAAGGTTATCCGCTACAGGCTTGGGCGTTGGCACCCAACCGGGGCGTGTTGCACCAGCGCCTGGAGGACCGATTTCACAGTATGCTGACAGCCGGTTTCCTGGATGAAGTGCGATCGTTACGTGCGCGCGGTGACCTCAACGCAGGCTGTTCCTCCATGCGTGCCGTCGGTTACCGACAGCTGTGGGCGCACCTCGAGGGTGAATATGATCTGACGGAGGCTGCGCGCCGCGGCATTATCGCAACGCGCCAGCTCGCCAAACGGCAGCTGACGTGGATGCGATCTGAACAGTCGCTCGAGTGGCTCGATCCGGACATATCTACGTTACAGGCGTCGTGGAATCGCGACTTAAGTCAGAAGCTTCGAGAGCTTGGGCTTTGAAGGAAACCGCATGTTAAGATGAGCGGACGGTCCTCGCTGACCGCGAGGGCACGGAGTTTGCTGAATCGCGGGACAGGGATGTTCGCTTGCGATTTTTTTTCGAACAATTAGAAGCTGTGTGTGGAAAACAAGGAGAACCCGATGGCCAAAGGCCAATCGTTGCAAGACCCCTTTTTGAATGCATTACGCAAGGAGAGGGTCCCCGTCTCGATCTACCTCGTCAACGGTATCAAGTTGCAGGGTCAGATCGATTCGTTCGATCAGTTCGTCGTTCTGTTGAAGAACAGCGTCAGTCAGATGGTTTACAAGCACGCCATTTCAACGGTCGTGCCGGCTCGCAACGTGCGGCTGGCCTCCGAGGAGGGTGGTGCCGTGCCGGAGACGACTCCCGCCGAATGAGCCCGGTTCATAGTCTGGCCGCCAGCTCGTGAAGAGCTTCGAGCGCCCCCGCACGGGTGAGCGCGCGGTGCTCGTGCGCCTCGGGCTGGGAACACCGGTCGACACCGAAGACCTCCAGGAATTCCGGGCGCTCGCGACTTCCGCGGGCGCGATCCCTGTTGCCACTGTAACCGGCCGCCGCGACCGCCCCGATTCCCGCTACTTCATGGGGAGCGGCAAGGCGGAGGAACTGCGCGACGTGGCCGTGGCCAATGAGGCTGAAGTTGTACTCGTCGATCACGCTCTGACACCGAGTCAGGAACGCAACCTCGAGAAGCTGACGGGGCGGCGGGTACTGGATCGCAGTGGCCTGATTCTCGATATTTTCGCGCAGCGCGCGCGCAGCTTCGAGGGCAAACTCCAGGTCGAGCTCGCGCAACTGAAGCACATCAGCACGCGCCTGGTGCGCGGCTGGACCCATCTGGAGCGTCAGAAGGGTGGTATCGGCATGCGCGGGCCGGGTGAAACGCAGCTGGAGACTGACCGTCGCCTGATCGGTCAGCGCGTCAAGGTCCTGACCAAACGTCTCGAGAAGATCACCCAACAGCGGGATACGGGCCGTCAGGCACGCGCCGAGATTCCGGTTCCGTCACTGGCGCTCGTGGGTTACACCAACGCCGGCAAATCGACCCTGTTTCGTTCGTGGACCGGAGCGGATGCATATGTCGCGGATCAGTTGTTTGCCACGCTCGATCCAACCGTACGCCGCCTGACGCTCCCGGGCGGGACGCTCGTGGTTGCTGCCGACACTGTTGGATTCATTCGTGAGCTGCCCCACGAGTTGGTCGCCGCGTTCCAATCAACACTCACGGAAGCGCGCGAGGCGACACTGCTGCTGCATGTTATCGACGCGAGTGACCCGCGGCGCGAGGAACACATTGCGCAGGTCGACGGCGTGCTGGCCGAGATTGGCGCCGACCGCATTCCGCAGATCCTGGTCTACAACAAGATCGATCGCCTGGAGCTCGAGCCGCGGATCGATCGTAATGCCGACGGCCAGGCGACGGCGGTATGGATTTCCGCGCAAAATGGCCTGGGCCTCGACCTGCTGGCGCAGGTCGTGGCGCAGCGGCTCACCCGCTTTGCCCGCAAGGCCCGGATCCGGATCCAGCCGGCAGCCGGCGCGGTCCGCTCGCGGCTCTATGCCGCCAAGGCGGTCCGGGAAGAGCACGCGGCGGATGACGGTTCGATCGAGCTGGCGGTAGAGCTGCCGGATGTGGAGCTGATGACTCTCGCCCGTACGGCAGGCGTGCAGATCCTGCACGTCGAGGGGGCGGATATGCCTCATGCGCCTTGTGATACAGGGACGTCGTACCTACAATCGACGCCCGTTTCGGGGCCCAAGCACGCCTCATGAGCAATTTCATCTAATGGCGTGGAATCAACCAGGTCAGAACAATCCTTGGGGGGGCCGGCGGCCCGGCGGTCAGGGCAACGGTCCGGACCTCGATGAACGCGTGAAAAGCTGGCAGAGACGCCTGGAGTCCCTGTTCCGCCCCGGTGGCGGGCGCAGTGGCGAGGGAGGCCGTTCGATCCTCATTCTCGTGGGGGTTGTAGCGCTGGTGCTGTGGCTGTTCAGTGGTCTGTTTCAGATCAAGGCGGCCGAGCAGGGCGTCATCCTGCGATTTGGCAAGCTGGTGGACATCCGCACCCAGGGGGCGGGTTGGCGCTGGCCGTGGCCCATTGAGCAGCTCATCAAAGTGAATGTCGCCAGCGTCCAGTCGAGTGAGTACAAGTCGCGGGTCCTGACTTCCGACGTAAACCTGGTCGAGCTTCGCTTTGCCGTGCAGTACCAGCTCAGCGACCCCAAGAAGGTGCTGTTCCAGGTCAAGGATCCCGAAGCTACGTTGAGTGAAGTCAGCGAGATGGCCATCCGCGAGGTGGTCGGCCGCAGCGAGCTCGATAACGTCCTGGTCGGCAAGACGCGCCCGGAGATCACCCGGCGGGCCAAGGAGCTGATCCAGCGGACGCTCGATGCCTACAACACCGGCATCACCATCACTACGGTGAACCTGACAGACGTGCAGGTCCCCGAAGCAGTTATTCCATCGCAACGTGACGCCAACAAGGCGCTGGCCGACCAGGAACGTTTCGTCAAGGAATCGCAGGCCTACGCCAACAGCATCATTCCCGTGGCGCAGGGTGCCGCCGCCCGCATGCAGCAGGACGCCGAAGCATACAAGTCGCAGGTGACGGCACTGGCGGAAGGCCAGACTTCGCGCTTCCTGCAGCTCGAGCAGGCGTATTCACAGGCGCCGGACGTGACGCGCAAGCGCCTGTACATGGATACCATCGAGAACGTGTTGACACGCGCTCACAAGGTGTTGATCGATACGAAGACGGGCAACGGCTCGGGTGGCAACATGCTGTATCTGCCGCTCGACAAGCTGTTGGAAAAATCGAATTCACGCGACGACGGGACACCCACTGCAGTGATCACGGGGCGTGATGAAAGCGGCGGCGGCTCGACGCAGAAGCAACAGGAACCGGATTCGGTGACCGTTGAGGCCCGCGGAAGGGGGGATCGATGATGCCCACCCGCGTGGCTCCCATCGTGATTCTCATAGCAGCGTTGCTCATCGCGCTGACTTCGCCGTTCACCGTCAGCCAGGCGCAGGTGGCCATCCGTACCGAGTTCGGTGCGATCGTGGGCATCTACGATGATCCGGGGCTGCACTGGAAGTGGCCCTGGGACCAGGTCGTGAAGTTCGACCGCCGTGTGTTGTCACTGTCCTACACCGGCGAAACATTCCTGACCAATGACAACCGTGGCCTGATCGTCGACTTCTACGTCAAGTGGAAGGTCAACAACGCATCTCGCTACTTCCAATCGACGGGCGGCCGCGAAGATTTCGCGGGCGAGCGCATCGCCGAGATCGTCAAGGACGGCATCAAGAGCGTCGTGGCGCAGCGGACCCTCGAGCAGATCGTATCGGCGGATCGCGCGGCAGTGACCGAAGACATGATCGGCCAGGCCGGCCGCAATGTAGGCAATCTCGGAATCGACCTGGTTGATGTGCGCGTTCAGCGTATCGACCTTCCCGATGATGTCAGCACGCGCGTCTACGAAAGCATGAAGCAGAATTTCGTGAAGATCGCGAGCAAGCTGCGCGCTGAGGGCCAGAGTGCCAGTGTGCGGATTCGCGCCGCGGCCGAGCGGTCGCGCACTGAGATTCTTGCGAACGCCGAGCGCGATGCGCTGCGGGTCCGGGGCGACGGCGATGCGGCTGCCACCCAGATCTACTCCAAGGCCTATTCCAAGGACCCGGAGTTCTACGCCCTGTACCGTAGTCTCCAGGCCTATGAGCGCTCGCTGGGCAAGGACGGCGACCTGCTCGTCATCTCGCCGGACGGCGAGTTCTTCAAGTACCTGAAGGATCCCGGCCCCGGCAGCAAACGCTGAGGGCGGAAAACTCGCGTGTCTTTGAATTTCTCCGACCTGCTCGCGGCCCTGGCGCTATTCTTCGTGTTCGAGGGGATCGCCCCGTTTCTGCACCCCCGTGGCGTCAAGCGGGCCTTCGCGCGCCTGCTGGATGCGACGGACCGTGAGCTGCGCATCGCGGGGCTCGGCAGCATGCTGGTCGGCGTGATCCTTCTATTTCTGGTGCGCTAAAAGGTAAGGGGCCACAGTCTTGGGCAAGTTCGTCGTCATCATCGGCACGCAGTGGGGCGATGAAGGCAAGGGCAAGGTCGTCGACCTTCTGACCGAGCGCGCCGCCGCCGTGGCGCGTTTCCAGGGCGGCCACAACGCCGGCCATACATTGGTCATCGGCGGCAAGAAGACCATCCTGTCCCTGATTCCGTCGGGCATCCTGCGCGAACAGGTGAAGTGCTACATCGGCAACGGCGTGGTGCTTTCGCTCGATGCGCTGATCAAGGAAAGCGCGATGCTCATGGAGCAGGGCGTGCCCGTGTTCGAGCGCCTGAGGCTCTCACCGAACTGTCCGCTCATTCTTCCCTCCCATATCGAGCTCGACAAGGCTCGTGAGGTGGCGCGGGGACCGAATGCCATCGGCACCACCGGCCGCGGAATCGGCCCTGCCTATGAAGACAAGGTTGCCCGGCGCGCGGTGCGGGTCGCGGACCTGTTCCAACGAGACCGTTTTGCCGCGCGTCTGGGCGAAGTGCTCGATTTTCACAACTTCGTGCTGCAGCACTATTTCCGACTTCCGTCGGTGGATTTCCAGAAGACCCTGGATCAACAATTATCCCTCGCGGAGAAGATTGCTCCATTAGTCACGGATGTCACCTTGGCACTGCATTCACTGCGCCGCGATGGCGCGAACGTCATGTTTGAAGGCGCTCAGGGCGCGATGCTGGACATCGACCTGGGCACTTATCCGTACGTGACATCTTCAAATACAACAGCCGGCTACGCGGGCACGGGCACTGGCCTCGGACCCCGGTGCTTCGACGAAGTGATCGGTATCGTGAAGGCGTACACCACGCGCGTGGGCGCGGGTCCTTTCCCCACCGAGCTGTTTGATGAATACGGCGAGCACCTGTCACGGGTCGGTCACGAGTTTGGCTCCGTCACGGGCCGGCGGCGGCGGTGCGGTTGGTTTGACTCCGTGGCCCTGCGGCGCGCGATCGTTCACTCCAGCGTCTCCAGCCTGTGCATCACCAAGCTGGATGTGCTCGACGGTCTCGATACGATCCGCGTGGCTGTTGGTTACCGGATCAACGGCGAAGTCGTTGCGGAGCCGCCTCTATCCATTGACGGCTACGCCGGCGTGGAGCCCGTCTATGAGGAAGTCCCCGGTTGGAAGGAGTCCACTGTAGGGATCACCGAGTACGATGCGCTGCCAGTGAATGCGCGCCGATATCTCGAGCGGCTCGCGCAGCTCGTGGATGTGCCGATCGGGATGATTTCCACCGGGCCGGACCGCGACCAGACCATTGTGTTGCGTCATCCGTTCGGCGCTTGATCCGCTCCGGACTCATTCTTCTCATTGTCGTTGCCTGCCTGCTCGCCGCCAGTACGTGGCGGGTGTTTGGTCATACCTGGGATGAACCCGAGCACCTGGCCGCCGGCATGGAGCTGGTGGATCAGGGCAAATACGAATTTGACACCGAGCATCCGCCGCTGGCGCGCACGCTGATCGCGCTCGGCCCCCACCTCGCGGGATCCCACTCATTTGGAACTCCACCTCCTGATGGCACGCAGGAGGGAATCGACATCCTGTACGACGGGGGTCACTACGATCGCACGCTGATGCTGGCGAGACTGGGGGCTTTGCCATTTCTGCCGGTCCTGCTGTGGGCCATGTGGCTGTGGGGACGGCAGGTCACCGAGTCCGAAGGAGCAGCTCTGCTCGCGGTGCTTCTGCTCGTCTGCGTGCCGCCAATACTCGGACATGCGGCGCTGGCCGCCCTCGATGTTCCTGGCACCGCCACGACGCTGCTGGCGCTTTACCTGTTGCAGAAGTGGCTGGTCAGAGGCTGGCGGCGCGATGCCGTCGCATTTGGTCTGGCCGCGGGTGTGGCTGTCTGCACCAAGTTGTCAGCCATTCCGTTCATCGGGCTGGGCATGTTGGTGTTGCTGATGTTGCGTACATTTCTGTCGGTGGCGCCGCCCGCCGTCAGTATGCAGCGCCGGCTGGCAGGGCTCGGTCTGATGGCGTTGGTGACGTTGGTGCCGATTACGCTGGCGTATGGATTGAACGGGCTGCACATAGTCCCGATGCCGCCCCGGTTCAATTGGATTCTGGTGTATCTCTTTCCGGACGGCGGCGGCGGCAGCGGACTGTTGCAACAACTGCAATTGCCGGCGGCGTGGTGGAATTACGCCGAAGGGGTGATGGCCCTGAAAGCTCACAACGACACCGGGCACGTGTCCTTCCTGCTGGGCAACCTCAAGGCCGGTGGCTGGTGGTACTTCTATCTGGTGGCACTGGCCGTCAAGACTCCACTGCCGTTGTTGCTGACCGGTATCGTGGGGCTGTTTCTCCTGGCGCGGGATGGATTGCGCTGGGCGAGTACGTGGCGGATGGCGCCGGTCGTGTTGTTTGTGACGCTCCTCGTATTCGCGAGTGCCTTCAGCCGTATCAATATCGGCATCCGCCACGTGTTGATACTGTATCCCTTCCTCGTGCTGGGAGCTGCCTATGCGCTCATGAGCGCCTGGCGTGCCTTGCCTCGTCTGGGTACTGCCGTGGCCGTTCCGCTCGTATTGTGGCAGGTCAGTACGCTCGTGACCGCCTATCCTGATTACTTTCCCTATTTCAATGAGTTGGTCGCCGATCCGCAGCATGTACTGGTCGACTCGGATCTCGACTGGGCACAGGATCTGAAGCGGCTGGAACGCCGGCTCGTCGAGTTGCATGCGCCCAGCATCAGCCTCGCCTATCAGGGCACTGCCGACCTCGCACGGGAGGCGCTGCCGCCTTTTGTCCGGCTTCCACCCAAGCAGCCCGCAACGGGCTGGATAGCCATCACGGCACTGAGCCGGGAGCACGAGCCCCTCGGCTACGCCTGGCTAGACGCTTACCGGCCCGTTGAGCGGGTTGGGAAGACGATTGATCTCTACTTCATTCCGCCGTAGATGCTCGATCCGCTCCGTGGCGGGTGGATGCGAATAATAAAACGCGCAGTAGAGAGGGTCGGGGGTCAGAGTGGTCGCGTTGTCGCGGTAGAGTTTGACCAGTGCAACGGCCAGGTCGCCGGCGCTCGAATGTTGAGCTGCAAACGCATCCGCCTCGAACTCATGACGGCGTGACCACAGCGAGCCGAGCGGCGTTGCGAAGAAACCGAACGCGGGCATGACAAACATGAACAACAACAGGGCCGCGTGAGAAGAGGGAATCTGCACCCCGAACGCGGAATAGAACTGCGCCTGTGCGGTCAGCCAGCCCAACAGCGCCAGCGCACCAAGCGATCCGGCCATGGTCACCACCAGGCGTTTGCGAACGTGTTTGAGCTTGAAGTGCCCCAGCTCGTGAGCCAACACGGCCTCCACTTCGGAGTGACTGAGGCGGGATAACAGCGTGTCGAAGAACACGATGCGCTTGTGGCGCCCCATGCCGGTGAAATAAGCATTTCCGTGTGCCGAGCGTCGCGACCCGTCAACTACAAACACGCCCTCGGATTGGAAGCCGCAACGCTGCAGCAGGGCCTCAATGCGCTGTTTCAACTCCGCGTCCCCGAGGGGCGTGAATTTATTGAACCACGGCGCGATAAACGCCGGCCAGGCCCATGTCATCAGCAGCATCAGGGCCATCCACCCCACCCAGGCGTACAACCACCAGTAGGGGCCGGCGCGATCCATCAGCGCCATGGCCGCCAGCACCACCGGACCGCCAATCAACAGCCCCAACAGGCAACTCTTGGCCAGGTCGGCTGCAAACAGGGCAGGCGTCATGCGGTTGAAGCCGAAGCGCGCCTCGATCCTGAAGGTTCGCCAAAGGGAGAAGGGGAGATCGATGACACCCGTCAGGATGACCACCGAGAGAATGACCAGAGCGCCGGTCAGGAGACCGGCGGTCCCGAGACTCGTGGTCCCGAGACCATTGGCCGCGCCCATGCTGTGCCGCCACATGCGGTCGATGACGCCGATGACCCCGCCGACCGTGAGGGCGAGCGTAACGAGCACGTCAATGATGAGGGACCTTCGCCCAAAGTTAATGGAAGCGATTGTGTAATCGGCAGCCTTCTGATGATCGGCCAGGGAGACGCGATCAGCGAAGGGGGCGGGGACGCGGTCCCGATGTGCCCTGACAGCCGCAAGCTGACGGCCACTGAGCCACATGCGCAGACCTGTGCCCAAAATCAGGGCAACGGTAAACGCACCGACAAAAAAATTGGCTAGGGGGGACGTGTTCATCCCCCGATTATGCCTCGGAGCCAGGTACCCCGGGGCGGCGCTTCGGAGCGCCGCCCCCTGTGAATCGTCGCTAAGCGCGACGCAGGAAAGTCAGAACAGCCAGGATCAGGAACACAAAGAACAGCACCTTCGCAATGCCGGCTGCGCCCGCGGCGATACCGCCGAAGCCCAGAATCGCGGCAATGATTGCAATGATGAAAAATACGACTGCGTAGTGAAGCATTTGGTTTTACTCCCGCCGCCCCGCGACCCGTGCGTTGCGTTGTGCGAGCCATGCTCACCGCAAACCGGATCTGACGTTATCGGAAGCTTCCCCGGTCGTCTGTAAGACAGTTCTGACGCCTCCGCTGCGGCTAGCCGCGGCTATTCAGTGTGCCGGCAGGCCCCTGAGGTCCCATAGGCGCCTCTATACAGGCGATATGTCGCCGCTGTTCATTTCGCGACAGCCCCGCCTGTGTTGCCATCACCCAACGGATCAGCGCTGGTGGGTGTCAGGACGCTGCCATGATTAAATTCGATGGAGCGATCCATTTAATCCGCTTGAAAGGGATGGTATGAAGTGAAAGTTTGAGTTGGGGGTGCCGCCCGCCGAGGGCCGTGTTGCATGTGCGCGACGACGTGCGGCAACACCGGCGAATGAGATGGGGGCTCGGGTGGGGTTCTTCCGAAAGACTATTTCAACTAATTATATATCTGGCGGGGAGAGCAGCTTGAAAGCAAACCGTAAAGTGTACTGCGCCGTCGCAGCCATCCTGAGCGCATACGCCGCTGCCGCCAGTGCCGCACCTGCGGATACTCCGGCGGAGGAGTCGACGCCTGCGGCGGATAACGGCCTGGCCATCGGCGAAATCGTCGTTACCGCGCAGCGCCGCGAGCAGAAATCCCAGGACGTTCCAATCACCATTCAGGCGCTGTCCGGTGACGCGCTCGGCAAGCTGAATGTCACGACGTTCGACGATTTCGTCAAATACCTGCCGAACGTCACCTCCCAAGGCGGCGGCCCCGGCCTGAACAACATCTACATGCGCGGGCTGGCCTCCGCGGTGGGCGGTGTCCAGGCGGTAGGCGTGGTGGGTACTTTCCCGAACGTCGCGATCTACCTGGATGAGCAGTCGGGCCAGCTGCCCGGCAGAAATCTCGATATCTATGCCGCCGACATGGAGCGCGTGGAGGTTCTCGAGGGACCGCAGGGCACATTGTTCGGCGCGGGCGCCCAGGCCGGCGTGGTCCGCTACATCACCAACAAGCCGAAGTTGAATACGGTCGAGGCCAATTTCAACGCCGGTTATGCGACCACCGCGCACGGCGGCCAAAGCAGCAACATCGATGCAACGCTCAATATCCCGTTGATTGCCGACCATCTCGCCGTGCGCGCGGTGGTCTACAACGAGAACCGCGGCGGTTATATTGACAACATACCGGGTACTTTCAGCAGGACACCGAACGAGCCGGGTGCCGCGTACCAGTACGACGCCTGTCCGGCCAACTGCCAGTCCGTCAACAACAACAACCTCGTTGCCAAGGATATCAACCCGGCCTACTACAAGGGCATTCGCGGCGAGATCCTGTACCAGATCAACGACGACTGGAATGTGCTGCTGACGCAGTCGTATCAGAGTCTCGAGGCCGATGGAGTGTTCGCCGAGCAGAAGGTTGCATCGGATGGCACGCCGCAGCCCGACCTGACCGTGCAGTTGTACAATCCGTCATTCAACAAGGATCGCTTTGAGAACACGGCCTGGACGCTGAACGGCCGCGTTGGGCCCTTGAAGGCGGTATATACAGGCGGTTATCTCGTCCGCAACATCGAACAGGTTCAGGACTACACCAATTACACGCGCGGCAAGTATGCCAACTACTATCAGTGCGTGAGCTCCGGCACTTCGATCACGGGCCAGGCGCAGTGTTTCTCACCGAGCGCCACGTGGCACGACATCGAGCGCAACACCCACCAGAGCCACGAATTCCGCCTGAGCACTCCGGATGACCTGCGGATTCGCGGCCTCGCGGGCCTCTTCTACGAAGACTACAAGATCGACGAGCAGGTCGACTGGCTGTACGAGACCGCCAGCGATTACTTCGGCCGCATCGCCCCTCCGACCGGCTATTACACACTGAACGGATCGGCACTGCTGCCGGACGGCCATCCGGTGCGTTACGGCACTCCGGGCGCGACGCTGCAGCTCCTGACACCATCGGTCAACAACCCGAACGTTCGTAACAGCAGCGACGCCTTCTTCGATGACATCAAGCGTGGCTACTCGCAGAAGGCCGTGTTCGGTTCAGTGGATGTCGACATCATCCCCAAGGTGCTGACAGTTACCGGCGGCACCCGCTACTACCGCATCGACACCGGTGAGAAGGGGGCGGTCGTCGGCAGCTTCGGCTGCAAGGACTTCTCGGGAACCGCAACGCCCACCAGCCCCTGTGTCAACCATTCCAATTTCACCAACCTGGATGCGTTGCACCTGGACAAGCTGTACAAGGGATTCAAGAGCCGCGCCAATGTAACCTGGAAGATCACTCCCGATGTCATGGTGTACTACACCTGGTCGCAGGGTTTCCGTGCCGGTGGCTTCAACCGTCCGAACTCGGTCGAGAGCTCATCGCCGCTCACCGGTGTGTGGGCTCCGCCGATACCGTTCGGTCCCGACAACCTGACCAACAACGAGATCGGCTGGAAAACCGAGTGGCTGGACCACCGCATTCAGTTCAACGGCGCAATTTACCGCGAGGACTGGAAGGGTACGCAGATCTCGCTGTTTGATCCCGGTGTGACCGGCAACCTGACGTTCAACGCCAACGGCAGCGACTATCGGGTCAAGGGTATTGAAACGACCCTGGCGGCCGTCATCGTGCGCGGGCTGACCATCAATGTAGGGGCCTCCTGGAACCACAGCGAGTTGGTCAAGGAGTCCGCCTTCACATACGAGTTCGGGCCGTTGAAGGGGCAGCCGATCGACTTCGCTGCTTTGAAGGATCCGAAAACCGGCGCGGTGCTGGGCCTGTCGAACCCGGGCGGTCAACTGGGCGATCCGCTGGCCGGCTCACCGCCGTTCCAGGGCAACATCCACCTGCGCTATCAGTTCGAATTTGCCGGCTATGAGCCGTTTGCGCAGGCTGGCGTGGTGCATCAGGCGCACTCGCTGTCATCGACCGATCGACTGACGAAGGACCTGCAGGGCAACTCGATAGCCTACGACAACCCCGGCTTCACCACCTATGACGGCGCCGTGGGCGTCAACAAGGACGCGTGGATGGCCGAGATCTACGGGGAGAACCTGACGGATACGCGAGCCGAGCTGTTCTCCAATTACCGCCAGTGGTACAAGGCAGTTACGGTCAATCGTCCGCGGACCCTGGGTGTGCGGTTCAGCTACAGGTTCTCGGAGAAGAAATAAACGAGGTCAGTTCACTTGCGATGGCGGTAGTCACTCCTGAGCGTCCTGCATCCCGTGTCGAGCAGGAAGTGCTCCGCTTGCGAGGATTGGTGGAAGCGCGGCAGTTCGCCCAATGCGAAGCTGCCGCGCGCTCCTTGCTCGCCGAAGTCCCCGAGAACCGCGACGTTCTCTATCTGCTTGCTGTCAGCCAGCGATACAGCGGCAGGATTGCGGATGCTCTGCGGACGCTCGAACAGTTTGAGGGGTTGCACCCGGAATACGGGCGCCTGTTTCAGGAACGAGGCCATTGCCTGCGGGCGGTCGGTCAAAGCGCAGCTGCGATAGCGGCTTATCTGCACGCTGTGATGCTCAATCCAACCCTGTCAGCGAGCTGGCAGGCGTTGCAGGCCCTGTATGCCGGCGCCGGCGATACAGCCAACGCGAAGCTGGCGAGCGCGAATGTCTCCAAGCTCGCGAGCCTGCCGCGCCCGGTCGTCAATGCAACCAATCTCTTTTCCGAGGGGCAGATCTACACGGCTGAAGATCTGATCCGACGCTATCTCCTCGATCATCCAACCGACATCGAAGCGATGCGGTTGCTGGCGCGCATCGGCGTGCGGCTCGAGATTCTGGATGATGCGGAATACCTGCTCGAGAGTGTGTTGGTAGCGCAGCCCGATTACCACGCTGCCCGCTTCGAATACGCGGACGTTCTCATCCAGCGGCACAAGTTCACGCAGGCGCTGGAGGAAGCGCGGCGTTTGATCGAGCTCGATCCGGACAATCGCAGCTATCGCACAATACGTGCGAATGCGTGCGTCGGACTCGGGCGTCACGAGGAAGCACTCGCAATCTATCGCGAGTTGCTCGAAACCGCCCATCGGGATGCGGATCTGCATCTATCGATCGGACACGCGCTGAAAACGCTGGGCCGGCAGCCAGAGGCCATCGACGCTTATCGCCAGGCTGCGATCGCGCGGCCGGATTTCGGGGATGCGTACTGGAGTCTCGCGAACCTGAAAACCTATCGCTTTGCGGACGACGAAGTGGCCCGCATGCGCCAACACGCGCAGGCTCCTACGACGGCTTTGGAAGACAGGTACCACCTGTGTTTTGCGCTCGGCAAGGCGCTGGAGGACGCTGGCGACTTCGCCGAGTCGTTCGCCTCCTATGAGCGCGGCAATGCCCTCAAAAAGAGTGAGAGCCGTTACCGGATCGAGACGTTCGAGCGCTCTGTGTTACGCCAGGAAGAGGTGTGTACCCGGGAATTCTTCGCGGCCCGCGGTGGCTTTGGATGTCCATCGCCGGATCCGATTTTCATCGTGGGCCTGCCGCGCGCCGGCTCCACGTTGCTCGAGCAGATCCTGGCCTCGCATTCCCAGGTTGAAGGAACGATGGAGCTGGCGGAAATTCCCCGCCTCGCGCTGCACCTGTCAGGCCGGGAAGGTAACACGCAGGAATCCTTGTATCCGGCGGTGCTTGCTGACCTGTCCGCCGCGCGTTTTCGCGAGCTCGGTGAGAAGTATCTGCAGGATACCCAGGTGCTGCGCACCGGCAAGCCACGCTTCATCGACAAGATGCCCAACAACTTCCGGCACGTCGGCCTGCTGCACCTGATGTTGCCCAATGCCCGGATCATCGACGCGCGGCGCGAGCCCATGGCGTGCTGTTTCAGCAACTTCAAGCAACTGTTCGCCAGCGGCCAGGAATTTACCTACAGCCTGGAGGATATCGGCCGCTACTACCGCTCCTATGTGAAGCTGATGGATCATTGGGATCGGGTTCTGCCGGGCAAGGTCCTGCGTATCCAACACGAGTCGGTGGTTGCCGATCTCGAGGGTAATGTCCGCCGTCTGCTCGAATTCTGTGGTCTCGAGTTTGAAAGTGCATGCCTCGAGTTCTGGAAGACCCGGCGTCACGTGCGCACGGCCAGCTCGGAGCAGGTACGCCGGCCCATCTTTACCGACGGACTCGGGCAATGGCGCAACTTCGAGCCGTGGCTCGGCCCGCTGAAAGACATACTGTCATGAGGTGGGCAGCGCTCCTCGCGAGCCTGCTCTGTGTAATTGCCTTTGCCGCCGATGCGCCGCCGTTGAGAATCAATCTCGACCAGTTCGATGCGCAAAAAAAGCGGGTGTTGCTGCCCAATGGCGAGCACCTCGCCTACATCGATATGGGCGACCCCAAGGGGCCGCCCATGGTGCTGATTCACGGCTACACCGACAACGCCCGCGACTGGGTGCCATTGATTCCCTTCCTGAACAAACACGACCGCCTGATCGTCGTCGACATCCGGGGTCACGGCCAGTCGGACAAGCCGGAGTGTTGCTACGCGAAGATCGACTTCGCCTACGACATCAAGCTCCTGTTGGATGCGTTGTACATCCAGAAGGCCGACATAGTCGGGCACTCGCTGGGCAGCATGATCACGCAGGTGCTCGCGGAGCAGTGGCCGGAGCGGGTGCGCAAGGTCATTCTGATTTCATCCACCGGCGGCCCCAAGCCCGGCAGTACACCTAAGAAGCCGTCCTACGATTTCGCATCCGATATCCGCAAACTGAAGGAGCCGATCGACCCGGACTCACCGTTCATGGTTGAGTGGTGGGCTTCGCCCACGCCGGTCAACGAAGAGTTTATTCGCCGACAACGCCGCGACGCGGCCGGTATTCCGCTGGCGGTGTGGCTGGCCGTGTTGGAGCAGGGCGCCAACGCGTCTGATATTCAGAGCAACCTGTCGAAGCTGAAGGCGCCGACATTGCTCATCTGGGGCAGCAAGGACCCCATCATGGAAGAGGATGTGAGGCAGTCGCTGCGAGATGCGCTGCCGGCGGCGAAAGTGAAGGTGTTTGAAGGCCTTGGGCACAACCCATTCTGGGAAGAGCCCGAGACCGTCGCAAAAGTAATTAACGGGTTCCTCGACGCCCCCTGACGGCAGCCCAACACGGACGCCCGGCCGCTGCCTGACGCGCTACCCGGCGTCGCGGCCGATGCCGATCCCTTACCCGATGCGCGTCTTCGCCAGCCGGGCCTCGTCCACTTCGTAGCCTATGCCCGGGGCGTCGCTCAGATTGATCCATCCGGCGCCGTCGACCCGCAGGGGCTCGGCCATGATGTAATCCCGGCGATCCAGGCTCCACTCCGGCGCGTCGTACGGGAACTCAATGAACGGCGCTTGCCCCAGGCCAGCAACCAACTGCGTGTTGGCCATGACCCCCATGCCGTTGGTCCAGGTATGAGGCGTGAACATGATGTTGTGTTCTTGCGCCATGATCGCGGCGCGTCGCAGGCCGGTGATGCCTCCCACCAGTGCCGCATCCGGCTGCAGAACATCCACGCAGCCCCGGCTGATCAACTCGCGGAGCTCGTGCGCCTGCCGCGTCATCTCACCCCCGGCAATCCGCACGTCAACAGACTCGCGTAGAGCGCGCATCCCATCGTAGTCACCCCGATGCAGCGGCTCCTCCATCCAATAAATGTGGAGTCGCTCCAGCTCACGGGCAACCCTCACGGCCTCCTTCAATGTCCAGGGCGCTTCGGTGTCCCAGGACATTCGCCAGCCCTGGTTGCAGTCCACCATCAGCTCGAGGCGATCGCCAACACGCGCGCGGACCGCTTCGAGTGTTTTGACGTCATCCCGCCAGTCGCCACGGTGAAACCGCAGCTTCAGCGCCGGAAATCCTTCCGCCAGGTAGCGTTCCGCGGCGTCCGCCGTCTCACCCGGATCACGCAAGGTCCCCGATGAAGCGTAGGCCCGAACCCGATTGGACAGGCCGCCCAGCAGCTTCCAGACCGGCTGTCCCGTGATCTTGCCGGCGAGATCCCAAAGGGCGAGATCCAGCGGCCAGCAGCGCCCATAATGGAACTCGATATTCGACAGAATCCGGTAGTGGCGCTCGAGGGCGAGCGCATCCTGCCCGATGAAGAGGTTCTCGTGACCCGCGAAACCGACCATCAGGTCGCCGGAGCCGAAGCCCACCAACCCGGTATCGGTGGTTACGCGCACCAGCGTAGCGTCGAAATGCGTGCGCGGTTTCGTGTCCCAGCCAGCATTGAACGGGGGATGAAGGTCCAGGCGATGCTGGGTAATCTGGATAGAGGCTATTTTGTGTTCGGACATGGCGCGGGAGACTTTCATATCGGGCGCGGGTGTACAAAGCCGAGAAATTGGCTACCCGCATCGAAAAAAGGCATCGGGTTATGAGCAAGAAAAGCATCGATCGTCGCTGGTTGCCCCTGAATGCGCTGCGCGCCTTCGAGGGTGTTGCAAAGCACGGCAGTTTCACGGCCGCGGCCCACGCATTGCTGATTTCGCAGAGCGCGCTGTCGCGCCACGTCATTGCGCTCGAGCGGCTGGTCGGGGTGCAACTTTTCGACCGCAAGCCGCACGCGCTGTCACTCACGAAGGCGGGCCAACATCTGCTTCCCGCGGTGGTCAAGTCATTCGATCGACTCGAATACGCGCTCGATGACATCCGCCACGACGGGGCTCCGGCACAACGGACACTGCGTGTGCAAATGCCGCCGAGCTTTGCGGTGCAACTGGCCGTGCCAATTCTGCGGGACTTCCGCGGCGCGAGCACCGAAGTAGACATTGATCTCATCAGCCCGTACGGCGTAGGACCGCCACTGGGCGATGTCGATGTTGCGGTCGTCTATTCAAAGCCAACCGTAACAGACCTGGTAACCGACCTGTTGTGGCCGGCCCGGCCAACGTTGCTGTGTCATCCCAACATCGCGACCAGGAATGCGGGCAAGGACCTCGCGGCGTTCATTGACGCGAATGAAATCGTGCACGTGCGGATCGCCGATCTGCCGCGTCACCACCTGTGGTCACAGTTCCTCCGTCAGAACAACATACACAACATCAAGTACGAGCGCGGCCTCGTGTTCGATACCGCCGTTCTGGCTGTCCAGTACGCGTTGAGCGGGCAGGGCGTCGCGCTCTGTGATCCGCTGCTGTTCGCCGAGGAGCTGCGCCAGGGCCGGCTCGTGAGGCCCTTTGAGGCCTCGCTGGATGACGGATATGGTTATTACCTGATTACACACCCCGAAGCGTTGGGGGACACCGCCATAGCGCTGTTCCGCTCCTGGTTGATCGAGCGGTTTGGAAGTCATTCAAAGATGGCCGAATCCTCGGTCCATCTCGCTGTATCAAACGAGTAGGGCCTGAAAGGAGGGCTCCGTGTCCGTCGGGCGTGACGGGAGAGCAGTAATGTTCAAGTAATTTGTTCCCGGCAGGGATACCGTTACTGAATGATTACTCTGCACATCAATGGCCAGGAAAAAAGCGTCGATGCTCCAGAGGACATGCCACTCCTTTGGGTGCTCCGGGACATCGTCGGGCTGACCGGCACCAAATTCGGGTGCGGCATCGGGCAGTGCGGCGCGTGCACTGTCCACATCGACGGGAAACCCACTCGCTCCTGCCTTCTGCCCATCAGCGCGGTAGGCGGGCGAACAATCACGACGATTGAGGGTATCGGGGCTTCGCCCGAGGGTGCCCGGATTCAGAAGGCCTGGCTCGACCTCGAAGTCATCCAGTGTGGCTACTGCCAGTCGGGGCAGATCATGTCTGCCACGGCGTTACTGGCCTCGACTCCAAAACCCAATGACGCGGATATCAACGCGGCCATGTCCGGAAACATCTGCAGGTGCGGCACCTACGTGCGCATCCGCGATGCCATCAAACAGGCGGCGGAGGCGAAGCAATGACTGCGCAAGGGGACGCGCCGCTGAACCCCGGCCGGCGTGCGGTGCTCAAGGCGGGCGCCGCAGTCGGTGGAGCGTTTGTTCTGGGATTTCACTTGCCGCTGGGCCGCGGTGCGCCCGCGAAACCTGCGGCACAACGGTTTGAGCCTAACGCCTTCATCCGCATCGACCGCCAGGGCCTGGTCACGTTGGTCATACCCCAGGTGGAAATGGGCCAGGGTATCTACACCGGTCTTGCAATGGTGCTGGCTGAAGAGCTGGATGTCGGTGCCGACCACGTTGTGTTGGAAACTGCCCCGCCCAACGACAAGCTGTACGCCAATCCGATCTTTGGCCTGCAGGCGACGGGTGGCTCAACTTCCATGCGTGCCTTCTGGATGCCCATGCGCAAAGCGGGTGCAAGCGCGCGGGCGGTGTTGGTGCAGGCGGCCGCCAGCATGTGGAAGGCCGATGCCGCGGCGTGTCGCACCGAGCAGGGTCAGGTGATTCACGATGCCAGTGGGAAAAAGATCGCCTATGGCGCCTTGATTGACCACACCGCGGGTGTGACCGCGCCGAAGGAGCCGCCGCTGAAGGCGATCAACACCTTCAAGCTGGTGGGGCAGTCCCTGAAGCGCTACGACACACCTGACAAGGTGAACGGCAAGCTGCAGTACGGCATCGACGTCCTGCCGCCCGGCGTCCGCTTTGCGACCCTGGCGCTGTGCCCGGAATTCGGCGGTAAAGTCGACCGGGTCGACGATGCGAAGGCCAGGAGCCTGCCAGGCGTCCGGCAGGTTGTTGTCCTCGACGATGTTGTCGCGGTCGTTGGCGATCACATGTGGGCGGCCAAGCAGGGACTGGCGGCCCTCGACATCGTCTGGAAGTCAGGCCCCCATGCCACTGTTGATACTCACGAAGTGTGGAAGCAATTGCGGGCCGCGGGTGAGGGCGAGGGTGTCACAGCCAAGGCTGTGGGTGATGCCACCAGGGCCCTGTCACAGGGCGAGCGGATCGAGGCGGACTTCGAGTTGCCTTTCCTGGCTCACGCGACCCTGGAGCCTCTGAATGCCACCGTGCATGTGAAGCCCGACAGCTGCGAAGTCTGGGTGGGCTCGCAGGTTCTGGCGCGGGCACAGGCGGTCGCGGCCCAGGTCACCGGGCTGCCGCTGGACAAGGTGACTGTCCACAACCATCTCATAGGCGGCGGTTTTGGACGCCGCCTCGAAGTCGACTATGTCGAGACCGCCGTGCGCATCGCACAGAAGGTCGAAGGACCTGTGAAGGTGGTATGGACTCGTGAAGAGGACATTCAACACGACGTGTATCGGCCGGTTTATCAGGACCGGATGGCGGCCTCGCTGTCGGGCGGAAAGGTCGTCGGCTGGCGTCATCGGATCGTTGGGTCTGCGATTATTGCCCGCTGGCTCGCACCGGCGTTCCAGAAGGGCGTCGACATCGATGCAGTGGATGCCGCCGTCGATCTGCCTTACGAGCTTGCCGACATGCACGTCGAGTACGTTCGCCAGGAGCCGCCTGGTATACCGACAGGCTTCTGGCGCGGCGTGGGCCCGAATAACACTGTGTTCGCCATCGAGGGCTTCATGGACGAGCTGGCGAAAAAAGCCGGCCAGGACCCGATCGAATTCCGCCGCGGCATGCTGGAGAAGAATCCGCGCATGCGCTCGGCAATAGACCTTGCGGCAAACAAGTCCGGATGGGGTAAGCCACTGGCCGCGCGACATGGCGGGCGGGTTGGCCGGGGCATCTGCGCGCAGGCAGCGTTCGGCAGCTATATCGCCACGATTGCCGAAGTCGAGGTCGACGAGGCCGGTGAAGTCCGCGTCCATCGCCTCGTCAGCGCGGTTGATACGGGGATTGCCGTGAATCCCGACACGGTGATCGCCCAGCTCCAGGGCGGCCTCATTTTCGGGCTCACCGCGGCGCTGTATGGCGAGATCACGGTGCAGAAAGGACGGGTCCAGCAGAGCAACTTCCACAACTACCGCATGCTGCGGATGGACGAGGCTCCTGCCATCGAGGTGTACCTGATCCCGAGCACCGAAACGCCGGGCGGTATCGGGGAGACTGGCACCACGGCGGCGCCGCCTGCCGTACGCAATGCAATTTTTGCCGCTACGGGCATACCCCTTCGCCGGCTGCCCATTGATCGCGATGTGCTTGCAGGCAAGAAAGATGCTATGACAGGCAGGAAGACGGCCTGAAGAACTCCGGGGGCACTCATGAGGCGATTGAAGCAGCAGGGTTCGGCGACGCGGGCGCTCATCATTGGCATAGCGGTGGTCGTGCTCATTGCGGCAGCCTTCGGCAGCTGGCTGGTGCTGGGACCCGGACCGATGGATTTTGCGGGCGGCAAGCGCGGCGCCCCCGGGTCCAACTCCGCGGGCGTCCCGGCGGAGCTGACGAACGCCAGTCTCATCCAGCGCGGCGAGTATCTGACCCGGGCGGCGGATTGCGTCGCCTGCCATACGACTGAAGGTGGACAACCCTTCGCCGGCGGCCGGCCCTTTGTGTTGCCGTTCGGCACGATGTACTCGACCAACATCACGCCGGACAAGAAGACGGGCATCGGCGAGTACACCGATGCGGAATTCATTCGGGCCGTGCACCAGGGTATCGGACGCGATGGCAAGCGGTTCTATCCGGCCATGCCGTTTGCATCGTACACATACATGACGGATGCGGATGCGTTAGCCATCAAGGCCTATCTGTTCAGCTTGCAGCCGGTGGAATCGGCACCACCCCCCAATACCCTGTCATTTCCATTCAATCAGCGTTGGCTGATGGGCTTCTGGTCGGCCTTCTTCAATCCGGACAAGCGCTTCGAACCTAACACCGAGAAGAGTGCCGAATGGAACCGCGGTGCCTATCTGGCGGAAGCAATGGCCCACTGCGGCGAGTGTCACACGCCACGCAACGCCGCGTTCTCCCTCGATAACCGCAAGAAGTTTGCCGGCGCAAAGCAGGCCGGCTGGCTCGCCTACAACATCTCCAGCGACAAGCAAACGGGCATCGGCGAATGGTCGCCCGCCGAGATCGCCCAGTACATTTCCACCGGACACGCGAAAGGTCGCGGCACGGCCGACGGACCGATGGGCGAGGCGGTGGAATACAGCCTCAGGTTTCTGACTCCATCTGACGTCAACGCGCTGGCGGCGTATGTGGCCAGCGTGCCGCCGACTTCTTCGAAGGATCAGCCTGCCGTCAAGAACGCAGCGGCTCCCCACGACCACAATATGGGGGTCGCCGCTTCAATCGATCCACGCGGCAAGGAAGTCTACGAAGGCGCTTGCGTCAGTTGCCATGGATGGAGTGGCAACAGCCCGATCCTCGACTACGCAAATCTGACCGGCTCGCGCGCGGTCAACGATCCATCGGCAACCAACGTCGTACAGATCATTCTCGCGGGCTCGTCACCCACCAGTGTGCACGGCGGGTTGTATATGCCGGACTTCGGGAGTGCTTATTCGGATACGGAGGTTGCGGCCGTGGCCAACTATGTGACGGCGCGCTTCGGATCGGAGCCTTCCAACCTGACTGCCACCCATGTGGCCGATCTGCGCAAGGAAGTCTCCAAGTAGCATCCGCGGGCGCCGCCAGCCACGTCGCAGCATGGGGAAACCGGGTGCACCATCCCGGTTGCCGGGGTGTGGCATACTGAGGGCGTGGAAAATGCTGATTTCATAGTCATTGGGGCTGGTGTCGCCGGGGCCTCGGTGGCTTATTTTCTGGCCCGGCATGCGCGTGTGGTGGTGTTGGAACGGGAGCCGCAGCCCGGCTACCACTCCACGGGACGTTCCGCGGCCCTGTTCATGGAGACCTACGGCCCGGAGCAGGTGCGGGCGCTGACCCGTGCCAGCCGCCCGTTCTTTGAGAATCCGCCTGCCGGATTTGTGGAGCATCCCTTGCTGTCCCGGCGCGGGACCCTCGTGGTCGCTACGAAGTCGCAGGAACGGCAGCTGGAAGAGTACTGGGAGGAAATCAGCTCCTCGGCCACGCTCACGCGGCGCCTGAAGCCGTCCGAGACGTTCGAGCTGGTGCCGGTGATTCGCGAAGGCGAGGTCTTCGGCTCAGTGTATGAGCCGCATGCCTGCGATATCGATGTACACGCGCTTCATCAGGGGTACCTCCGGGAGCTGCGTCGGCGCGGCGGAATTGTTCACTGTGACTGCGAGGTCACGCGGTTGGAGCGCGATGGCGGCGGTTGGCGTGTGTTCACAGGCGATAAAGTGTTTGCCGCTCCGGTCGTACTGAACGCGGCGGGTGCCTGGGCCGACGTCGTCGCGAAACTGGCGGGTGTGACCCCGATCGGACTCGAGCCGCGGCGGCGCTCCGCATTCATCTTTGCGCCCCCGGAAGGTGTTGCCACCGCGCCGTGGCCTGCTGTGATGGGCGCTGAAGAGGATTGGTACTTCAAGCCCGAGGCCGGCATGTTGCTCGGTTCGCCCGCGAATGCGGATCCGGTGGCGCCGCACGATGTGCAGGCGGAGGAGCTGGATGTTGCTTTGGCAATCGACCGCATCGAGTCGATTACCACGTTGAGCATCAACAGGCCGTCGCGCGTCTGGGCGGGCTTGCGCTCGTTTGTTTCGGACGGGGCGCTGGTGGGTGGTTTTGATCCGCAGGCAGCCGGCTTTTTCTGGGTGGCGGCCCAGGGTGGATATGGGATTCAGACGTCGGCGGCAATGGGGGAGGCCTGTGCGGCACTTGCGCGCGGGTTGCCCTTCCCACAACACATTGCCGATGCCGGCCTGAGCGCCGAAATGTTGTCTCCGTCACGGTTGACCCAATGACACTCACACCGTTTCACATTGCTGTCCAGGTGCGCGACATCGAGGAAGCGCGCCGTTTCTACAAGGGGCTGCTCGGGTGTACCGAGGGGCGCAGTTCGCGTGAATGGGTGGATTTCAACCTGTTCGGGCACCAGTTCGTGTGTCATCTGAACCCCGGCCTGGGTCCGCAGGGACGCATCGCCTCTCACTACAACCCGGTGGACGGGCATGGTGTGCCCGTTCCACACTTTGGCGTCGTGTTGGAAATGGGCGACTGGCAGATGCTGGCTGAGCGGCTGAAACAACACGGCGTGCAGTTTGTCATCGAGCCGTACATCCGCTTCGAGGGCGAGCCCGGCGAGCAGGCTACCCTGTTTTTCCTGGACCCTTCCGGGAATGCCCTGGAGTTCAAGGCATTCAAGGATATCGAGTCGCAGCTCTTCGCGACCTGACCCTCGAGGACTGACCGGCGTTACGCCGGTTCGTTGACCGGGCAGGGCGGGGTATTCCAGATGGCGCGAGCGTATTCGGCGATCGTGCGATCACTGGAGAACTTGCCAGCGCCTGCGACGTTGAGGATCGCTTTGCGTGCCCATTCATCCGGGTTGGCGTACAGCTTTTGCACCTGTTCATCCGCGGCCAGATAGGACGTGAGGTCGGCGAGATGCATGTAGTGATCGCCGTTCTTCAGCAACGTGTCGATGATCGGCGAGTAGATGCCGGGTTGCGCCCGGTTGAAGTGCCCTGAGCTGATCAGCTCGAGGGCGGCGCGTGTTTGCGCTTCATTGTCGAAATGCCAGTACGGGTTGTACCAACCGCGGCTGTCGGCGACCTGTCCGGCGGTGAGACCGAAGAGGAAGAAGTTCTCAACGCCCGCTTCCTCCGCCATCTCGATGGTGGCGCCGTCCCGGGTGCCCAGTGTCAGGGCCCCGTTCATCATGAATTTCATGTTGCTCGTGCCGCTGGCTTCGTAACCGGCGGTCGAGATCTGGTTGGAGAGGTCCGCGGCGGGAATCAGGACTTCCGCCAGCGAGACATCGTACTCGGGCAGGAACAACACTTTCATCCGGCCGCCGACGGCCGGATCGGCGTCGATGGTGTCGGCAAGATCGTGGATGAGCTTGATGATCAGCTTGGCGAGATGGTAGGCGGGGGCGGCCTTGCCTGCGAATATGAAGGTGCGCGGGGTGAACGTGGCGTTCGGGTTGGCGCGCAGGCGGTTGTACAGGACGACGAGGCGCAGTGCATTCAACAACTGGCGCTTGTACTCGTGTATGCGTTTGACCTGACAGTCAAACAGGGAGTCGGCCGCGATAGTAATGCCGTGATTTTTCCGCAGCCAGTTGGCGAAGCGCACCTTGGCTTCGCTCTTGGCAGCCCGGTAGGCATTGCGCACGCTCGCGTTGTCGGCCAGCGGTTTCAGGCGACTGAGCTCGGACAGGTCGGTGACCCAGCCATCGCCAATCGAGGCGGTAATCCACCCCGCGACTGATGGATTGGCGAGGAGCAGCCAGCGGCGTGGGGTAACGCCGTTGGTCTTGTTGCTGAAGCGCGCCGGATAGAGCTCGGCAAGATCCTTGACGGTGGTCGTGCGCAGCAGCTCGGAATGAATTGCGGCAACACCATTGGTGCTGTGCGAGCCGACGATGGCGAGGTTGGCCATGCGGACTTTCTTGTTGTCGTCACCTTCGATGAGGCTGATGCGTTGAATTCGGCCCAGATCGCCGGGATAGCGGGCGCGG
>Ga0207641_10000684_pt1 | contig 36572 bp, 30 predicted proteins | sample KBSSwiS62_FD_184306 | JGI IMG/M metagenome (GOLD analysis project Ga0207641, IMG submission 184306) | Switchgrass rhizosphere microbial communities from Kellogg Biological Station, Michigan, USA - KBS Switchgrass S6-2 (SPAdes) (version 2) | ecosystem: Host-associated > Plants > Roots >... | reverse complement strand
TTAGCCGTGAAACATCGCTCTGAAGCCGCGTGACTCTATCGCACGCAAACTAGCGGCAGCGCACTTCCCCCTGATCAATTGATTTGCCGAGCAATGCGCCGCCCGCCGCACCCAATATGGTGCCGGTGGCCCGGTCGCGGCCGCCGTCGAGGGAGCGCCCTAGCAGCGCACCTACAGCGCCGCCGATAAGAAGGCCCGTTGTGCCATCGCTGCGACGGCAGTGGTAGCGGCCATCGTCGCCGCGCCAGACACGGTCCTCGCGCGATACGACGCGCGGTTCGTAATAACGATCCCGATCATGGGCCCGCCTGCCATGTGCTGGAGCCCAGGGCGGAGGATCGGCCAGCGCGGGCGCAATAGGCAGAGCAAGCGATGCAAGCGTGACTGCAATGATAGTACTGCGCATGATCCAACTCCTATTCGGATACCGGCCGTGACAGTAGCGCTGCTTGATGAACTCAAAATTATCGATCGCGGTAAATGGGTGCACCATGGCGCATCGACGCCGATGAAATGGCTGATATGCATGTGCGATACGCAGACGAATAGCCCAGCTTGCGCTCGTCGCGGTGGGTGAGCAGAGTTTGAAGGCAGGGTTGAAGGGGCGTGGGAGCGCTGGATCGTTTCGATCCGAGGATTCGGTCAGTCTGTCCTGGGCTATCTCTGCAAGGCGTCGCCGCTCACGGAAATTAAGCGCCGGTTCAGCAGGCGTTATGAAATCAGCACACTATCCCGCGACCGATCGGAGAACCCCAGTGAATACAAAGCTTATCGTACTTGTTCTGGCAACTGCAGCTGGCCTTGCTCCGCCGCTGATGGCCCAATCCTACGCCGAACAAAAACGGTGGGACGCGGCCCAGGAGCGCTATCAGGCGGAGACTGAACTCTATCAGCGGGAGCGCGAACGCTATTATGATTCGCGGCAACGCGATCGTAGCGAGAGCGGTTACGCCCCCCGGCCGGGAGAGTATGATGAAGACCGCTACGCGACCGATTATGATGCTGCGCACTATTATCGAGATGATCCGCGTTACCAGGAGCGCCGCCTGGGCTCCGATGACGAGGTCTACCGCGGCTCTGACGGCCGCTACTATTGCAAGCGTAGCGATGGCACCACCGGTTTGATCGTCGGCGCGGCGGCAGGGGGCATCCTGGGCAATGTCATCGATGGCGGGCGGCATCGCACTGGCGGGACGTTGATTGGTGGTGCACTCGGCGCGCTGCTTGGTCGATCGGTGGAACAGAATAGCGATATCCGCTGCCGATAAAGCCGAGGCTTCCGGCTGGCATAGGGAAACGCGTCGCGGCTAAATCAAACGAGCCCTGCGGTGCTTGCCCTGCTATTCGATTACTATGCCCGCCGCCGCGCTTTTACGTCATTGTATTGAAATGGAATTCGCCGTGCCTAGCGCTAATGGCCAAGTAGCGGGCCGTCAATTGATATAGCGCCGCTGCCCGTCGCGTTGCTCGAAAGACAAAATGTCGATGGCTTCGGCCATTACATCGTCGCCAAGCGCAATCGCCTTCAGCAGCGGCGTCTGCTCCGCGCTGAACAGACCCCCATTATAGGGTGGAAGGCCAACACTGGCGTCGCCCTTGTCGATCATTTCCGACAGGCTGGCAAAGCGGTGCCAGATATGGTTGGCGACCGTTGAAAATGCATCGCCCTGATCCTTGCGCCGTCCGACCTCCAGCCGGGAATTGCGCAGGGCATAGTCATCGAAACGGGTATCGCGCACCGGCAACAGGCCGCGATCTTCGGCATAGAGGACGAACAGCAGACGATAGAGCAGGATCAGCGTCGCATTGCGAATATCCTCCAGCGTCGCATCGCCCGGTGCGACCTTGGCGACCGCCTTGCCCAACCCCGGATAGAGCCGGGTAAACACAAGGTCGGACAGGCTCTTGGCAACGCTCTTCGTAGAATGCCGCGTCGCGCCGGGCTGTATCGTGAAAGCTGGGGCCGGTCGCCGTCGCCCGCTCAAATGCGGTGCGCGAAAACATGGCGACGAATACTGCCAGCCAGTGATTGCGTTCCTGATCCGTAATCGCGCTATCGAAAACGTCCGGTTCCAGCCGCATGATACGGGATAAATCCAGTTCCAGATAATCATCGATGGTGGAACGCGCGCCCGAAAAATATAGCCGCCACTTCGTGCCATTGGTCAGGACACCCCACCGCAGATCGCCATTGGTCAGGTCCTCGATGCGGCGAAGATAGCGCAGCAATTGCGTTGATGGCGTGTCGCGCTCCCCCTTGCCTTCGGCGCGATCCAACGCCCGACCCCAGCGCTTGCTTTCAATGATCGCTGCGCCGGATTGGTACCGACGCCATTCCTCAGGATAGGTATTGGCTTGCGCTTTTGCCGCCGCGTCAATGAACAGCAGGCCGTCAGGCACGTCCACCCGGCCGGTCGCGGATAGGTTTTGCTGGGTTAGGTAGTCCGACCATCCAAGCGCCGACAAAATGGGCCAGATCAGATCGCCTTCGGTCGTCGCTTCATTGGGCTTGGAATTGTGGGGGAAGCCCGCAAATATTGCCAAAAGTTGCGCGCGCATGGCGACCGTATCGACATTGGAAAATTGGGCGGTTTTGGTAATTCCCTCAACAAGATAGTCCTGAGTGAACAGCGCGCCAGACGTGAACAGGCTCGCATCAGTCATTCTTTGTCACTTCCGCGATGCAATGGATCATCTGGCCCCCTCGATATGCTGCACGGCTTAGCCGTCCGACGCCCGGCCGCCAAGATTTTCCTAAATGATTAGGCAAATCGTTGATCTTGAACACCAGCGGACAAGTTCCGGCTAATGCCGATGCGCTTTCCCACGACGCGCCCGCCATCGCCCCAGCGAGCCAGGCCCAGCCCCCCGACCTTTTTCGGCTCTATGATCGCCGCAAGATGCTTGGGCCTGAGCATCCCGTTCCAATTGGCTCTACTTTAGTGGGTGAGCATTCCCAGAGGCTACGGCCAATGGGACAACCTGTTTGCAGATCAAGATAGCCACTGCCTCAAACGTTCGATATGTGACAAATACCACTTTGCGGAGGCAGTTCGGTGAAAGCTCTGACATCGGTGATAGCAGTGCTGTCGCTAACCCCGGCCCCGTCGATGGCCGCAATTACCAATTACACGTTCACGGGGTCGTTCCTCGCCGGGAATGACGGCCTTGGATTATTTGGATCGCCGGGCGATCTCACGGGAAAATCCTATTCGCTGACCTTTGCCGTTGACGATGCCAAGGGGGCTTTTCACGGCAGTGTGCCCTTTGCCTACAATCTTTACGGCTATGGGCCTGCCACACCGGTGTCGGCGTTGCTCACGGTCGGAGGTGTAAATTTCAACTTTGACGGACTGGATTACGTCAGCGGATATTTTGGATCGTCAGATCCGCTAACCAGCACGAATTTTGCGGCTGGCGGTAGCTTTTATGCTTTTTTTCTGAGTGCTTACGATGGGACGGGCACGAACAACTATCAGTTGGGCTTTGGGCGCAGGCTAGGTGAGGACGACACATTCAGCAGATTTTATGTCACCTTGGGTGACTGGAGTGCATTCGGGGAGTTTGGAGCACCATCAGCACCGTCCATATCCTCTGCAACTTCTCCAGTGCCTGAGATGCCGATATGGGCAATGATGATTTCGGGCTTCGGCTTGGTTGGAACGACGATGCGCCGCAGGAAAACGTCAACCGTATTCGTCGCCTAACAAAGCTTGCTGAGGCGACCGGTCGCCTTGATGTCGATTGGGTTCTTAATCTCCTTGACGGTCGACATGCCCGCCAGCGGCAGGAAGAAACAAAAATGGTCGGATAGGGATACGCGCAACCGCCCAGATATTTTCCTAAATCAACAGCAGATTTTTCGAACGCCAACGGACAAGGTGCGACTGACGCCGATGCGCTTTCCCACGACGCGCCCGCCATCACCCCAGCGAGCCAGGCCCAGCCCTGCGGCCGTTTCATACCTAATGCCTTTCAAAACATATTCGGCCGCTGCAATCAGGTTGACGGCATAGAGATCAGGATTGGTTGCCGCCACGTTCGCTGTCCCGCCAATGCGCCGCGTGTCGATTACGTGGGCGCGATACTTGCTGCGGGTAATGCGCTTAATCCATCCGCGCTGCACAGTGCCCAGCGACCGGCCGGGCGGAACATGGCAAAGGATATGCACATGGTCGCCCTTGCTGCCGTCGCCCTGGTCATTCTCGCGTATCCAGACATAGGCGAAGGCATGGCCCCAGCGCCTCACTAGATCGCCTGTATTTTTGAGAAACTGGGCCGTTGCTGTTGCCACTGCCGGGCCGGGCGCAATGCCTGCCCGCTCCCAATGAATGGTAACCATCCGATTAAGCGGCACACCCAGATCGCCGGCACGACTGATTGCCTGGCACAGGTTCGCAACGTCTCGGTCCGACAATGCACCAGTCGCCCTTGCAAGATGCGTGCGGGCACCCCCACGCTGGAATATGCGCGGCCCGCCGGAAAGGGACACCACACTCTTATATGCAGCCTGTTTCGGCAATTCGGGCAATCCCTTTAAATGCCAAGCAAATTCAACCGGTTTGGGTACGGCGAGGCGGCAGCGAAGTGCAGCAATGTCGCGCATTTCAAACGGACACTGGCGAACACTGCGCAGCCAAGCGCAAAAAGGGGGCGATGGCATTGAACCACCGCCCCATTCCTATTTGCACCTAGTTTAGGAGACCGATTTTGCCGATGGACGGAACAGGCGCGCCCCAAATTCGCGTTGCGCCTGATGCAATATGCATGATAGCCGTGCCCTCAGCTGACGTTGACCTGACCGATGCTATTCGCTCCCTTGGCCCTGCAACGGCCTGGGGAGCGATCTTTTTCAGCCCCGCTCATTGTCGTTGGCTGACTGGCCGCAGATCGTCGGCAGGCTTGCCGCCCATGCTTCAGCATGCACCCGCGAAATCCGGGTCGAGCGTCCGAATTTCGTGATGGGGATCATGCCGTCATTGACCAACTTGTAAAAGGTCGTCCGGCCCATCGGGTATTCAGAAAGAAATTCATTTACCTTCAGGTACATTTTGGAGCGTCCCGGTTATGTGCGGAGTGAAACATTGTGCCTCACGTTCCCGCAATGTTCATGGTAATGCGCATGCGCGCCTGCGCAAGCCTTGACCCGTGGACCCACGGCCATTCAAAATATGGCAGAAATGCTGAACAAATGTCTGTGCAAGTGGAAAAAATATTACAATCGTGCGACACCTTCGGCGGTATTTTTACGTTTAAACTTGGGTGCGGCGAATCAGAGGGATCACATCCCCGCCTTGTCTCAAACGATCCAGATAATCGCTCCACCACTGCGCCATCTCCACCCGCTCATTCCAGAACGCGCCCCGCGCATAAGCGGCGCACAGCCCCCCGACCTTTTCCGGCTCCAGGATCGCGGCAAGATGCTTGGGCTTGGGCGCGGTCAATGCCCCGCGCAGATCACGCGTCGGGTCGCTGGCGACATATTGGCAGGCGACGGCATAGCGGAACACCTGTCCCACGAAATTGAGTGTCCGCTTTGCGGTTTCCAGCTGTCCTTTGGCTTCAATGGGGCGCAGCGCGTTCAGGATATCAATCGGTTGGATTTCGGTAATCGGCCGCTTGCCAATCGCCGGGCGAAGGAGCTTCAGAAACCAGCGCCGCTTGGTCAAGGTCGCCTCCGCCAGCCCTTCCCGTTCGTTCTTCTCGATCACCTTTTCGGCAATGCTGGCGAAGGTGTTGACCGCGCCAAGCCTTGAAGCGACCTTTTCCCGCTTCTTTTGCTCGGACGGATCAATGCCGGATGCATGATGCTCTCGTGCTTCGTCCCACTTGTCGCGCGCAGCCTTCAGGCTGACTTCAGGATAGCCGCCCAGCGCCAGCAGCTTTTCGACACGCCGGGGCTTGCCCGCCGCATCGGCGCCATCGACACGGAACTTCAACCGCCAAAGCCGACTGCCATTGGGGTTGATCAGCAGGAACAGGCCCTTTTCATCGGTCAGCTTATAGGGCTTGGCCTTGGGCTTGGCCGCCTGAATCGCGGTATTGGTCAACGCCATCGCAGTCGCTCCACAAATGCCAGCGACCGGATTTGGGGGTATCGTCCAGACAGACTTTCCGGAATACCCCCAACCATACCCCCAATATGGGGCGATTGCTGTCGAACGACCGGGAACGGCCCCGATCAAACCGGACTCGTTTTTGGCAGATTGTCGGGTATTTTTCAACCCTTGCGGGTCGGTGGCGAACAGGGTGGTGGTGCCGCTTAGGTGACTCGAACACCTGACCCCCGCATTACGAAGGCTACTGAAGCCTGGAAATAACGCCAATAAAATCAATGACCTTCGCTTGAAACCGGTGGGATCAAGCAAATGACCCAAAGGGTTCCCAAACTCAGGCGCGTTCCTATTTTCGCATTTTAATACTGAAAGCACTTTGGCTCCATAAAATGTGAAAAGTTGACCTCCTCTGGACCCACGCAGAGGCTTGGGCGACGTGGCTGCAGCAAGGGACACATACCGGTCTTCAAGGTCGGCATAAGCCAGCCATCATCACAGTCCAAACTGTTCGGGCCTTACACTTTCGCCGATCGTCACCCAACAACCTTGCACACCGTCAGCAGGACTCTATCCTACGTCGAATTGGACGGAGGCGGATAGCGCATGGCAGATAGCAATCCGACGAGCGGCAAGAATATCGCGTTGCTCATCGACGCCGACAACGCCTCGCCTGATAGTCTCGATGCGGTGCTAACGGTGCTGGGTGATCTCGGTACGGTCAACATCCGGCGCGTATATGGCAATTGGAGCAAACCAGCTTTGAAAGGCTGGTCGGCAATGACTCACAGGCACGCGATCGAACCTCAGCAGCAGTTCGACCTGACCAAGGGCAAGAACGCCACGGACATGAGGATGACAATCGATGCGATGGATCTGCTGTACAGCAGGCGTGTCGATGGTTTTGGGATAATGTCCAGCGACAGCGACTTCATGCCGGTCGCCATGCGGATCAGGCAGGATGGATTGCCCGTGTATGGGTTTGGCTCACCGAAAACACCCGAAGGATTTCGGCAAGCTTGCACGCGCTTCATTGACCTGAGCGCAATCGCGAAGCCAGGAGCCGATGCTTCCCTAGCGTCAAAGCCCAAGATCGATGACGAACTGGTGGCTCTGCTGAGCGAGGCGCTGAAGGGATCCAAGAGGGACGAGCGTGGGTTCGCCAGCTTGGGGGAAGTCGGTCAGCGCGCGGGCAATCGATCCTCTTTCGATGTCCGGAACTATGGATTTACGAGGCTCCGGGAGCTGATCGAAGCCATCCCTCAGTTCGCGACGGAGAAGCGAGAGGGCGGAGGTGTCTACGTGAAACGCCTTCGGTAAGCTGCTACTCGATCAATCGTCGTAAAGCGTGTGACCGCTTTCTTCGGCAGAGGATGCTCATTGCATAAAGCCAAGATAGGCCATAGATATAAGTAATGAAAACGCGATTTTTAGTAAAATGCTTGTTCGACGAGCGTCAGATATTCGCTGTTCGCGAGACAACCGATGGAAGTCTCGTATTTATGTTCAAGACAGAGCTTAGTACGCTGGTATACGGAACAGCCCAGGAAGTAAAGAATCTGCACATAACAGCCCACTCTATGAGACCGGTAGATGGCCGCGATTGTTATAAGATTAAGCACACCTTGCTTACCAAGGGCGACGACGTATATGACCGGTCAATTCTTGTGAGAGACCGGAGGCGGCGCGGTCTCGTTTGGCCCGTAACGAGTGTGTTCAGTGGCGCTCCGCTGGGAGAGAGTTTCTCGTTCCCGCAGGACTCGGGCGACGAGTTGATCCGATTGATTGGCTACAGGGGAGTCGGAGAGAGTCTGAATTTTACCATCTATGTGACGACGGGAGGCATTGTACTGCCACGAGTCCAAGGCTTCGGTATGCACACAGTGGCATTTTCGGCCATGTCCCTGACAGTTTACTTTGGATTTTTCCACATGGTGAACCCCATGTATTCGATCTTCCGAGACCCCTGTGTTGGCTCCATGAGAAAGAACGGAACCCTCTTGGGGTCTGGCGTTCAGCAAGCTACTTTGGAAAGAATGACGCCCGATGGAGTGGGGCGTTACTTATTGTCCTCGCACTCCACCCTTGCTGATGACTATCTGTGGGCGGGCCCGCACAACCATCCCCATACAACAGTTCTCAGAGGTAAATTTGAGGTACCCCTCTTTAGCCGATGGCCGAGGGAGAACGATGAGATTCACGAGGCCTACGGCCTTGGCTCCAAGCTCATCAACGAGACCTATCAATCCCCGTTCTTCTCGGACGGAACCAGGAAGCCAGAGGGATATGTTGATCCTACGGGTATCATCGTGACCCACCCCAACACGCTTAAAGCGCTAAATGCCGCCAGCGTCGCGCCGCGAATCAGGCGTGAGCCCACTTAGTCGGGCGCAGAACAGGCCTCTAAAAGCTGCCGAGCAGCACTGTCTTGATTTCGAAAAACTTTCGCTCATGCCCGTTGCCCGATCGCTCCCTCCAGCACCTTGCCCACGACAAAGAGATCGACCCCAGCTTGATCATGAATGACGCCTGCCTAGTGCCGCAGGTCGTGGAATGCGCCGATCAGTGGCGAAGCTTGTGGACTCGGTACCGGTGGCAGAGGTTGAGGCCGACAGGCAGAAAGGGAGGCAAGCTCCCCTAAGGCATTTCCAGTTGCACGCCATCCCATCAACCGGATCGATGAACTGCTGCCGTGGAACTGGAAAGCTGCCGATGAAGGAGAGCACACGTCCTTCGTCCAAAAGGAACAGTGCTGAGATCGTCAGCCAGTTAGCGCATTGGATTCATTGCGGACAGCCATTTGTTATGACGTTCGACCTCGTAGGGAGCGTTCATCCAGCCACTTACGATATAACCCAGTGAAACGCCGATAAGGTACGATCCAGCGAAGGGCAGACGCGCGACAAAAGACGTCCGAACCAACGTGGGCATTAATATAATTAGAAACAGGCCCATCAGCACCATGAGGACACCTGTAATCAAGACGATTAATCGTTGGCCCCGCGACGTCAGCGGCGCTGGGCGGCTTGTCGCCGCTATGTACACAGGTTTGGGCGCAGGCCATTTCCCGATCATCCATCCACCGAGTGCACTGAAGAGAACGCCGACTCCCAACGAAACGCTCATTGAAAGCGGGATTAGGGCGCTCGTCCAAGCTCCCCCAAAAATCAATAAAATGGCGATCAGCTGGGCAAGAATATTCATTCCGCAAAATTACGAATTGGGCGTTGCGATTAAGTAAATAATCAACGGATTGATCGATAGGCCCCTTGGTACGGTCCAGAGCGGACGCTTACCTTCAGATCACGGCAGAGACCGGACGCTTACGATCGGGGCGCACCACAGGGAACCCGCAACCGGCACCATGTTCTCTTTATGTTCTAACCAAATGCGTATATCGTCACCGCATGCCAAGCCGTGACCGATTGACGTCTCTTGCCCTACGAACGCTGGAGGATGCACTGGCGCAGGCTGCCTCCGGGCCAGTCGAGCGGACATGGGGCCACCGGTTGGCGCTGGGGTGGCTGTCGCACCTCGGCGCAGCAACGGACGGGCAGTGCGCGAACTTTTGGAAAGTGCTTGTCGAGGAGTACGTCTGGGCGTGCACGGAGGAATATAGCCGCGACATGCGGACAACGATCCTGAGCGGGTGCCTTGACCACTGGTATCTGGAACTGGGGCTGGAGCGCCCCTGTCTGGTCCAACGTGGGGGTTGAGCATAGCCGACCCGTGTCAGACGATAATAGGCGCTCAATTTCGTTTGCTCTGAGATCAAATTGCGCCCAGCTAAGGCAGAATTCGGGGGTAGATGATGAAACTGATAATCTGGGCTCTGGCCTTGTGCGGCATCGCCGTATTTTCGCCGGCAAATGCCGCAAACTCTACATTGATGGTTTCCGGGAAGATCACATCCATTTCTGCATTGCAGAACGGCTCCAGCGTAGGCGTTCCGACTGGCACTGTGCAGATAGGTGATAACTACACCCTTACAGCATCCTTCGATTTGACCAATGCAAAACTGACGGCGCTCTTCGATGCAGATCCCAGGATCAACATATATTATTTACCAAAGACGGACGTTACGTTACATATTGGAAGCTACAGCACGCATTTTATTCCAATATTCGATTTCAATTCGAGCATACAACTGTGGAATAATTACGAGGTTGTGGGGCCGGTTGATAGCCAATCCTTCTCATTTTTCGAGTATAATGCTTCCAGTTCGTCCATACCATTCGATCTAGGTGCAGGCCTCCTATCGCAGTCCATCAACTTCAACGCATTCGATTTCAGCGCACTTGCACGTCAGGATGATCTTTTGTCCAGCCTGAAGCCATTTTCGCTGTTTGGAGTCCATGCATTCAGCGTGGGCCTGTTAAATTTTGATACGAATTTATTCGTCCATCTGAACGGAGACGTTTCGAGCGCACAACTTGAGGTGGCAGCGATCCCGGAGCCATCCGTTTGGATAATGATGATTTTCGGATTTGCCATGGTTGGTGTTGGGTTGCGTACGGCGAGGCCTGCAGCCGTACAGTAACGCGTCGCGTGCAGGTTCTGGTGTCGCCCCGGTCAATCTCGCCGCCATCGGGATTCCGGTTTGCGCGAACGCGCATTCGCTCGTCGTTCATTGTGAGGCCAACGCGCGCCCAAGCGGGTGCGTTCAAGAGGATAGTGAATAGCTCTTCGCGGTCGATTCGTTCCATGTCGCATGAGAACAAACTAGAAACAGATTCGCAAGGGGTTTGCGGTGGTCCTGCACATGTTGCGGGCGAGAGTGGCGATATACCCATCCGACGGCCTGTTGCGAGCATCGGGTCTTGCCTTTCCGAAAGGTTGGCCTGGAGGAGGTGCCGGCCAACTTATCTACGCCACAGCCGAGCACATTCGTGGAATTGTATCGCTCCACACGGTGTAGCATGACTAATGTTTTGGCAGTGCCCGGCAAAGCGGTTTGAGAATAACTTTGGAAAAATAAATCTGTTAAAAATGGAGCCTCCCGAAACACGTGGACTCATGCTTACCGCCATGTCAGATAGGTTGCCTAATAGGTGGTGGGAACAACATGATGAGAGCGTTTTTGACATGGATATCGTTTATTTTTGCAATGTTTTCAGCGCCAGCACATGCGGCGCATGAAGTGGCATTTTTATTTGATGTCGATTTAACAGCGTGGGAAAGATATTCCGATGGACCTAATTTTTATGAGAATATCACTCATTTAGGAAGCGGGCATTACTACATCAGGATTCTGGATGAGCCTCCTTTTGAACAGCAAGGTTCGTGCTTTACGTGCCTGAGGGCGAGCTTTGAAGGCAACCAATTACTTTTTAAGCCTGTTATTTGGTACAATTATGGATATCAGGAATTCCGGTTTCTGTTTGACCATGATTTAGGTGGTAAACTACCTGTCACAAACGCGGGATTTCTAGGGGGGCAATTTACGGAAGCCAACCTTGCTACATCTTATCCCTACTCCAGGGGGTTGGACGGGCCGATAACTCGCCTATCGGTTTATTACGTCCCGGAAATTTCTACTTGGGCGATGATGATCGCGGGCTTTTTCGCAGTCGGCCTAACAATGCGCAGCCGCATTAACAACGCGGCCCCCAGCTTCGGCTGAATGCCCCAACCCGGTGTTGGTGGGTAGGGGGTACAAAGCGCGCCCTACTAACCTTCGAGGTCGGAATAACAGGCTCACGTGTCGCCCCGGTCAATCTCGCCGTTTAAGCTAGCACCCGAAATGAATCGACATATCCTTGGTCTTTTAAGCTCTGTTCTCGGTTATCGGGCCAAGCCGGGGAAGGGCTCATCGATGGGTTACGCCATCACGGGCTTGGTGCTCGGGGACTTATCGGCATCGGAATTGTTGCAGCATCTTCGATGGAGAACGCTTCTGTAACAAAGGCCGTTGAGTTCGCCGATCTCAGCACGGGTGCAAGCCCCAACGGACGGACCGCGCGAGACGAAATGCCGATGACTGGGGACATGTCGGTTTCCACGGCGCAGGCAGATCGTTCCGCGCAGGCCGCCCACGTATCCTTGTCGTCGAGACAAGTGCGAGCGACGTCAGACATTCCCGCAGATCATTTGCGCGACCATCAACAGTCATCTGATGCGCGCCGATCGTGCTAACTCCGAATAGAACGTGACCGAAACGTCGGTGGCGATTAACCATAAAGACGCGATACTCAGGGGAACGAGTTCCGCGCTGGAGCTGTAATTTCCTTTGCCGATACGTGGCATTCCAAGTGAACTGCAAGAGGGTGAGGTATCATGGGCAAAGCACCAAGACGTCCGATTTGGACCGCGTCTCTCGCTGGTTTTTCACTTGCGTTGGTCCAGCCAGCATTGGCCACCGTGACCGGAATAGGCGATAACTTCTTTCTGGACAGTGCGGGCAACACATATGTTCCGGGCGGACCTGGAATTATCGGTTCCAGACAGAATTTTGCGTCGGCGATAATCGGCGACATCAACGACGGCACTGTCTTTATCACAAATCACACCCTGAACTTTAGTCAGGTCATCGGAATTGGACAGTTCACGGGAGTTGGCTGGCTTCAGGCTACCGGCTCGACCATTAACGCCAGAACGCTGAACATGAGCAGCTTTGCGGGTACAGGAGTGTCATTTCTAGACCTAACGGGCACCGCCTTGACAGCGCAACGGGCTGTAATCGGTGTGGGCAATGTCTCAAGCCTCAAAGTATACTCGGGCAGTGCCCTAAGCGTCTTGGGTACATTTGTCCTTGGAGGGCAATCATCGACAGTAGTCGACGGTTCACAGATTATTGTGGGGGCGAGTGCGCCTTCAAGCTTCCCTGGCATGGTGGGCGCCTTGAATGTAGAAGGCTATTTCAGTGCACTCAACAGCTCGGTGCTAAAACTAGATAAGGCCAACGGCGACATCATCAGATTTTTCAACGGCAACAAGACTGCGATATTCGATTCTGGTTCGTCACTCATTGCAAGGGGAGATCCCGCAAAACCGCTCCAAGTAACGCTGAATGGAGACATGCTAGTCAAAAACTCCACGGTGGACGTTGATACATGGGTCATAGGGAAAGCCGGATTCGGATCTGCACGAGTTATATCCCAGTCGTCGATAAAGGCTGACTCGATTGTCCTAGGCCTCGGCGCGGGCGATATTGGATCGCTGCAAGTCCAAGATAGTGGAGATATTGCAACGCCGCTTGAGCTTGGCGATATGGCGATAGGCTCCGACGGAACAGGGTCTGTCGAATTGCAGAACAGTTTCGGAATTGCGGGTGACGTGCAAATAGCGACCGGTAGCGGGATCGGTTCGTTAAAGGTAATCAACGGCACTTTTGGCGTACACTACCTAACCGTTGGCGGGACGCTAGGGAGTTCCGCCACTGTAAGTGTGTTCTCAGATGGTTTCTTGAGCAGTGATAGCGCCAAGATACTAGCAGGTGGAGATGTAGTTGTCACGAACGGCGGTACTTGGGCAATGCCATTTCTGCAAATTGGTGAAGATGGCGCTTTTGGAAAAGCTGGAGTTACGAACTTCGCTACAATGTCCGGGAACATTGAAGTTCAGGAATTGGGCGAGTTTATCAACAAGATTGACGGTGATTTTACCGGCACGATAACTGCCAACAAGGGCGGAGCGGCGATCCTTCAGGGCGACGTTCACGGAGATGTGACCGCAGCAAATGGAGGATTCATATCTGTTCAAGGAAATGTTTTCGGATTGTGCACGGCTGGATCCGGTGGGCTGGTCAACGGCGGCGGCGACTGCGCAAACGTAGACATTAAACCAGGTGGTACAATGTCTCCAGGTTTGTCGCCGGGCATGTTTTCAGCTGAAAATGATATGATATTCGAAGCCGGCTCTATCCTGAATATGGAGATAGGCGGACCTGGCCTCGGTGAATATGATCGACTCGCAGCCGGCGGGTTGATGCGCTTCGATCCCGGCGCTCAAATCAACTTCAAATTTCTGGTGCCGCTCTCGATCGGACAGTTTGACTTTGACTTCTTCAAGGCAGGCTCGCTGTCAATCGATCCGGGCGTGGTCGTAAAATTCTCGGGGCTACCATCCTCGTTCGAAATTGGATCCTTCCAACTAGGCGGCAAGTCATCATTCATTATTACCAGCAGCTCCCAAGGTGGTGTTCCCGAACCCGCAACTTGGACGACGATGCTCGCCGGCTTCGGCGCGATCGGGATGGCAATGCGTGGGCGCCGTAATACAGCTGTCTCCCTCGCCTGAGGGAACAAGCCGAACCAAGCGGTTGCGGTAGTGTGAACGCGGCTGAGAGGTTCCAGTCCAGTACGGGTGAACCTGTGGAACGTGGTCAGTTACATTGCCAAAGGATCGGCCGACGGTCGATTGCTCGTAAGGACGCTTCGATCCATCGCGAAAAAAAAGCGAAAAAGCGCCGTTCCCGCTCGCACCACCCTTGCAGGCAGCGGAGCGAGAACGGCTGGGTCGTCATTCGTTATCGATCAGCGTCACTTGATAGTAGTCTCGGGCCGAATTCCGGCTGTAGATGACTGCACGACAAGCCCTGCACCTGAGCGTTGCATGCTCACGTACCGGCATGCGCGACCATTTCACCTCGTGCCGAGCCTTGCACTCAGGGCAGGTGAACTCTGTGGTTCCTTCCTCAAAAGCCATGAGCACCGGCTCCCTTCATCTTGGCCGCTCCCGCCTCCACAGCGGCAAGCAGGGTGTCATTGGCAAGATGGCTGTAGCGCATGGTCGACTTATGATCGGCATGGCCCAGGACCTTGCCCACGGCAAAGAGGTCGACCCCTGCGTTGATCATGAACGACGCTGCCGAGTGTCTCAGGTCGTGGATACGCAGGTCAGGCAAACCCGCCGCCGTCCGTGCCGTATCCCAGGCCCGCTTCAAGGTGACGAAGGGCTTGAGTGTTTCCGGGTTGGGCACGAGCCATGGACAGTCCTTGAACGTTGGCAGTTGCTCAATGATGTCGATCGCCGCCTGGCTCAGCGGCACATAACGCGGCTTGCCCGTCTTCGAGGTCGGGATTAGCCATGCGCGCCTTACCAGATCGACATGCCGCCATTGTGCCTGCAACAGCTCCGACACTCGGGCGCCGGTCAACAGCAACAGCCCCACGATGTTTCTGAGCTGAGGATTTACCGATGCCTCCACCGCCTTATGCAACCGCACGGCCTCGGCTGTCGTCAGGAATCGTTCGCGTGCATTGGAAAATTTGGGACGCGATATGCCCCGCACCGGGTTGGTTTCAGCCCCGGCAATCTTCCAGCGACTGCCCAGTTCGAACGAACGGCTGAACAACACCCGGATCTTCTCGACCGTCGCGGGTGCCAAACCGCTATCCGCCTTCTCTGCCAGCCACTTGGCGATATCCTGCTGGCTGATTTCATCCAGGCGAAGCTTGCCCCAGCGCGGAACGATATGGCGCCGCATATACATTTCGGTCGTATCGTAGCTGCGCTGATAGGTTTTCGCATCCGCCAGATGCTGTTCGGCAAGGGACGCATAGGTCGGGATCGCTCGCTTCTCCTCCTTCACCCCAGATGGATCGCCGCCGAGCACAACCTCGGAGCGCAACCGTTTGGCCGCCTTGCGGGCCTGATCGAAGCTGATGTCGGCATGACCGCCGATCTTGTGCTGGCGCTGCCTATGGTTCTGATCAAAGTAGCGCAGATAGTAGGTTTTCCCTCCTGTCGAACGAACCTCCAGCACAAAGCCGGACGTGATGGTGTCCCAGTAATCGGTTTTCTTTTTGCCCGCTTCGCAGGCAGCGGTGAGAGCGAACGCAGAATCGAGTTTTGCCTTGGGCATAATTTTATGGTCCTTTTGAATATGGAATTGAGAGTGGGCCGCCAGCGCGCGGCGAGCGGGCGCGAGGGGTCGGGCCCAGACGCCCACGGGTCGGCGGGTGGCGGGGTTCTGGGGTATCGGAGAGGGCAGTCGGGGGACTGGGGCAGTCCTGCTGCGTTGGGATCACGGGCATCGACGCAACGGTCGCAGCAGCAGGTTCGCAGTTCTCCAGCTTTTCAGTTCTTCACCCTGCCCATGCCACTGCAACTCGGCGTCGGGGTGAGAGTCTGGAAAACTGGAATACTGGGAGACTGTAGGGGCGGAAAACTGATGCCAGCCCGGAAAGCTGAAATCCTGAATTTCTGCCCCAGCCCCCGCAATCGTCAGCCGATCACAGTGGCTCCTTCACCTTCGAGATCAGCGGCTCCACTCAGGAGGCTGAATTTCATTGTCCCATGCGCCTTACGAGCAAAGGACCAGTGGTGTTGGGCAGGATCGTCGCCGGTATGGCGCTCAATGACCTTGGTCGCGGCGCGACGGCTTATATTGGCCTGCTCTGCGACGGCATTACGAAGGGCCATCTTGGTATCCACGCCGCCGGTGATGCATTTGGCTACAACGGAGATGATCTCGGCATCTGATCGTTTTTCTTCTACGCGCTTGATGCCAGCCATTTCGGCCTGATCGACAACCCTTACCGATGCCAAGCGTTCTGCATAGGAAAGGCCATCCTCTGCTGCATAGGCATAAACGGCAAATTGAACGCCACCGCCACGCGCTTTCACACGCGTGAATTCCACAAACCTCTCACCGGGATTTCCGGTTAGCGGCACTTCGTCGATGATGTAACCGGCATCAAAATCGTCGAGTATGTCAGTTGTACCGGCATGGATCGCTTTGCCCTCATCACTCCTGCGCTTGTTCGTGTGCGCCAACCCGACCACGGTACCCCCCGCCGCGACAAACTGGCGACAGACGTTGGCGAAATCGCTGGCCTGCCGCTTGTGCATCAAGTCCACAAACTTCTTCAGTGTATCGATCACCACCAAGGTGCCGCGAGCCGTATCATCGTGGACAGCCTGGAGAAGCAGATCCTGCAGATTTTCGGCTTTGAAACCCCCTTGGCCAGGAACAAGCGTGTGCGCCCCCATTTCATCCAGCAGGCCCAGTTTTTCGGCCAGACCAGAACTGCTATCATCTGCGTTGATCAGGAACACATCTTTGGCCGCGATGCGGCCTTGCTCTATCGCTTCCGAGGTCAGGTGGAGGGTAAGCAGGGTCTTCCCGGTATTGTGTTTGGCATACCAGACAGTAGCCTCACCACGGTAGCAGACTTGCCCCAGAAGCGGCGTTGCGGCCTGAGCAAGCGCCTCATATTTGGCGGCCTGTCCCCTGAGGCTGTGCTTCATCAATGGGCTTGCCTTGGTCGCTGGCTCCTTCGCCGCCTTTGCTGATGGCGCTGGGATAAACACGGTCGGGCAGGGTTGGAATTCTTCTCGCATTATTGACCCGACATCAGCGCCTGCATTGCGCGCTCGGTCAACCAGCGTGGCAATCGTAATGGGCTTGGCTACGTCGCCCGAGAAGGATTTCCACTTTGTTTCGATATCGGCACGATTTGTATAGGACTTGGCCTTTTTGCTCCGACTATCGGCCAGTTCCAGTCCGCGATCGCCACCCGCCGTTTCGTGGTAAATGGCCATCAGCACAGCGAGCCAGTCCTGATAGCCGCAATCCGGGTCGATGCGATCGACCAACTTCGATAGTGTCGCTAGATCAGCATTGATGGCCGAAGGCGTTGTGAGCACTTCATCGGGAACGGGACGCGGTAGTGGGCGACCATTATGCTGAAAAACTGCATCAACAAAATCCTGGTTGACCTCGCCCAGCCCATCCCGATGCTTTGCCTCCAGGCAACATATAGATTTATCCTGGCTGGGGGTGAGGACGACCGAATTCTTTCCCGCCCGGACATCAAGGCGGCCAGGAAATTCTGTGGTGCCATGTGAGTCCGGCTTCGCGAACGTGCCATCGACCAGCCGGAAGTGGTGATGATGCCCACGCCGCGTCTTTATGATCAGCGCCGGGACGACGCCGAATTGCTTTTCCAGGCGCAACAAGGCTTCCTCGGCCTCAGAACTGTCGGCATCCAACACGATCTGGTTATGATCGAGTATGCCGCCCACCTCATGGCCTGGATACCGTCCCCAGTGTTGCCGGATTGTGTCGGGGGACAGGTCTTCCAACCAAGGATGATGCGCCACCGCCGGTCGCTTTTGACCGGGAACCAGCGGTATGACCTTGTAGCCAAATTCATACCACCAGAGTGCACCCTCAAAGTTCGATTTGAATTCAGTTTTGGCTGATGGCTCTAGCCGGGGTTTACAGTCGTCGATGACAATGTCTCTTGCGCTAACTCGCGATGCCGTAATGCCCCTTAGATCTGCCCCTCCCGTAGCCATTAGAGCAGGGTCGGTCGCGGCTGTCGTCCCTGAATTTATGGAAATATTGTAACTCATGCCAATTCGCGCTCAAGGTTGCTAAACTGTTCTGTGACGTGACGCCAAAAGTTGAAGTATTTATTGATGGTATAGTTATTCATGTTTTACACTCGTAATAATATGTGGCCTTACAGAGAAGGCTAAATGGATATTCAAAGGCGATTGGGAGATTCCTTTCTAAAAGGAAGCCCGGTCTCGATTTTCGGTTAGACCAGATCCGGATGCCATCTATATTAATTGGCCGTCTGAGCACTATCTGTGACGATAATTGAGTCGGTCAAGGCAACTATTGCCAAAATAAGGCAAACCGATTGTCTGTAATCGGATAAGTGGGATGGCATTACAATTTATTGTTTTTAATGCTGGAAGGCGATATTTCGAAGCTGTATTCACAAAGGCATATGAATAAGGGAAGGGCGCCATTCTGAAGCGGAAGGCTCATTAGCAACAAACTTCCTTGTGAAAGGGCTTCCAGAAGCTAATGGTCAGGAGCCGATTTGCTTTTCCCGGGAGGGGGGTACCTAACCGGGTGATGAGCCTCACGGTGATGGTGCGACGCAAAAGCATGGCCGCGCAGTTCGAGACGCCCTCGATTAGACTCCGAGTGACACAGCTGTGCGCGACCACATTTGTTACCGCGTGGGTTCAGCGACAACGACGATGGCCGCTAACACCATGCCGATGAGGCAGAACACGGGATGCGCCTTGGCGATCGAGCTCAGCAGGCACAGGGATACAAAGCCGAACATCTCCCTCGGCCTTGTCAGTGAACCCCATAAAAACAGCCCGAGGAAGGCCACTAGCAAGGCGACGATAGCGAACCTCGCCAATGCCAGTACGAGGCAGGCGGCAAGCAGGTAGCCGAAGAACTTCATGGGGATCGCACTTTCAAATTGGATGTCCGGCGGACATTAAAAAAGCGCCCAGGAGGACGCTGCGCTGGCTGACGATGGTATGGACGGCTAGATGGATGCATACTGGCGGCATAGAGCAAGCAAGCTTGGATCGACGCTTTTGGTATCCTGGATAAACAGGACGTAGCCAAAGCCATCATCGCTGAGGATGTAGGTCAACTCGAACCAGCCGCCATGGTCCTCAATCCATTCCCATGAGGGTTCAAACCCAGGCGACGGAAAGCGGACCTGATCGACAAGGTTCGCCAGCGGGGAAAAGCCCAGCTCCTTTATTATGTCAGCTTCCATGTCGCCCGGCCGGATGATCAGGAAATGGGCGATGTCGCCTAGGTCGTAGTCGGCAATTTGGTCACAGCGTTGGTGCAGCAGCCGTTTCAACGTTGGATCTAACGGCCCATCCAGGACATGCGTCATGGCGTCCGCGTCTCGTATCGAAAGCATAGGCTTTTCCTTCTTTGGACATAAAAAATGCCCCCGGATTTCTCCGAGAGCGTTGGGTTTGAGGGATATTTCTGTGCAAATGTCTTCGCGAAGCGCGTCTAACGGATCGTCCGCAGCCAAGCCCATGCAGTGCCGCCTGATTGCAACAAGGACAGCTATTTCTGTCTGTATTCCAGAATGACGCCGCCGCCATTGCTCACATGTGCGCCATATTCGGCCAGTCCGTAGCCCTCACTCCATTCGGCCCTGGCCTTGCATTGGATGCTGGGCGTTGATCCGCCCTCTATCCGGTCAATTTCCTCAGCGTTGGTCAGTTCGAGAATTGCCGGCGTCCGCCCCTCGGACATTTTGATGATCGGCTGGATCAAAGACTGGCAAGTCCATTCCCCTGGATCAAGGGCAGCGCTCGACGAACAGGCAGTTAGTCCAGTGAACAACAAGGCAGACAGTTTTTTCATGGTTCCTCCATTCTGAATGATTGGTAAATTGAGATGGGAATTTTCTGATTTCATTTGGGCCTCCTCGGCTGCAATTATCGGAACAGACGCCAAAAGCTAGAAAAATGAGATTCATAGTCCGTGGTCCAATCAGCTACATTCCAGTTCAGTCTGGAGGATGGACGTCAGGCAGAAATTGGCTGTGAACATGAAGCGCCTGCGCAAGGAACGCGGCTGGTCGCAGGAAGCCCTTGCCGATGAAGCGGGCCTAGATCGGACCTACATCAGCGGTATTGAGCGGGTAGTGAAGAACCCGACCATTACCGTGGTCGAAAGGGTGGCTTCAGCCCTCGGCTCCAGTATGGGTGATCTGCTCGACTGACGTCTAGGCAGAGTAGATAGGATGTGATGTGGATAAACTTAGCTTTAGCGAAGAAGAATTGGCAGAGGCTGCTGCCTTAGTCTCCCAAGTGCTGCCTGGCGTCTATACTGCCAAACAAGTTTATGGCCCTCGCTGGAAAGAAAAGGAAAGCCCGACGGATTTCGGCCTGCGGCTTAAAGCTGCAGTTGAAGCAGGACATCTTACCGGAATTGAAGTTCATCCCCAAAAGACTGGTAGCAATGCAATACGATATATTGTCCGGGGAGGGTGATAAGCTTACCGGCCTGCTTACGATGAAAGGGGCGAAGGCTGCTGAAGGCGGAACATTTCCGCATGCCACCCGGCCTCAAAGCTGGCGACCGAGTTCATCGAAAAGGGGTTTCCACGCCCCACCTTCCGGCTTTCACGGAAGGCACAGCGATTTTGGCTGGTGTTGGGGTAACGGCAATAGGCGTTTGCGGGCCTGTTCATATAAGATGGCTGAATTTGCGCGTCCCCGAAACAGACCATGAGAGGCTGAGTTGTCGCAGGATGTCCTTGCCGATGAGGCTGGCGGGATCGTACCTACATTAGCGAGATTGGGCGTGTCGTGGACGAAGGCCGCTGTTCAGAAAGGGGAAGCAGTCGTGACGGATCACCTGGATGCCGCCAGCAGAAGCCGTCTCATGGCCAAGATCGGGCAATCCGACACAAAGCCGGAGATGTCGGTCAGGAAAGTTGCACACCGATTAGGCTATCGTTTTCGCCTGCATCGCCGCGATCTGCCCGGGACGCCCGATGTCGTATTTCCAAAGCATAAGGCCGTAGTGTTCGTGCACGGATGCTTCTGGCATCGCCACGCGGGATGCACGCGCGCATCGACGCCCGCGACGGACACAGATTTCTGGACACTGAAGTTCGAACGAAATACCGCTCGCGATCTAGCGGTCGCTCAATCGCTTACCCTTGCTGGTTGGCGCGTGATTACAATCTGGGAATGTGAAACGCGCGATGCGGACAGGCTCGCAGGCCTATTGCACCGAGCGATTTCCGCAACCGATGAGCAGTGAGTACACTCTTTATATCCGATTAGGCCGGAAACCGTTACGAGATTACTCGACAAGTCCTCGATCAAGCAGCAAAAGAGTGCTAGTCTCAGACGGGGTAGATTGTGTCATAATGACGAGCGCGGTGCAATCCGGCAGCAGCCAGCGGTTGCAAGATTAACGATGTTGAACTGTGTCGATCTCTTCGCCGGTGCTGGCGGGTTCTCGCTTGGAGCGCGCAATGCTGGCTTCCGTTTGAGGTTGGCGATCGAGAACAACCTCCATGCCATCAGTACATACCGGAACAACCTTTGCGTGGGCGACGACGCCCCCCTCCTCCTGGAGGGAGACATATCGCTCATGTCCCCTTCTGAGGCCCGGGCCAAGGCGTTTGCTGATGGCGATCAATGCGATCTGCTTCTCGGCGGACCGCCGTGCCAAGGTTTCTCGACGCATCGCATCAACGACGCGGGGGTTGCCGACAAACGCAACGACCTGATCCACACATATTTCGATTTTGTCCGGGAGTTTTCACCGAGCGTCTTCCTTATGGAGAACGTGCCGGGGATGTTGTGGTCACGGCATGCGGCGTCTCTCGATCGTTTTTATCTGGAAGGTGCTCTTGCAGGGTATGAAGTTCAGGACCCAATCGTTATCGATGCCCGGGACTACGGCATCCATCAGCGTCGTAAGCGCGTGTTCATCATCGGTCTTCGTCGAGGCGTAGCCGCGACCGATCTCGTGTGGCCACCTCCGGTCACCCATGGGAGCGCGACCGCGCGTAAGCGTACACCCACTCTCCTACCATGGTCTGACTGCTCGTCGGTGTTTGCCGAGGCGCCTGCGGGCGACCCTAACGACGTGCACATGAAGCATAGCGACCTCCTGATCGAGGCATTCCGCAAAACGCCGGCGAACGGGGGCAGCCGGAAGGATTCGGGGCGAACTCTTAAATGCCACGAAGAACATGACGGGCATAAGGACGTATATGGTCGGATCGATCCGCGCCAACCTGGACCTACCATGACGACCGCATGTATAAATCCCTCGAAGGGGCGTTTCGTGCATCCGGAGCTTCATCATGGGATTACCGCTCGTCAGGCGGCCAGAATGCAGACTTTCCCGGATGATTACGTGTTTAGCGGCGGGCTGATGGCGGCTGGGCAGCAAGTCGGTAATGCAGTGCCTGTGAACCTCGCAAGGCACCTGATCCTCCATCTTACGCCCGTGATGGTTGCGGCGCGAAACGCACTGCAAGCACAGAAGCGGCGCGCCGCATGATTCGAGGTGTCGCATTTCAAACGAAGGCGCGGACCGTCGATCATCTGGGCCGCGAACAGATCGCCGATTGCCCTACCGCGATCTCGGAACTCTGGAAGAATTCGTTCGACGCTTATGCGCGTCGCGTTGAACTCAACATCTACGGCGGTGACCAGCCAGTTGCCGTCATAAGCGATGACGGTCACGGGATGAACCGTGAAGAGTTTGAGGGGCGCTGGCTTGTCGTCGGCACTGAATCAAAAGCGACCGTCGATCGGACGCCTGTCGAAGACAGAAACGGCCTGTACGTTCGACCACGCCAAGGTCAAAAGGGCATCGGTCGGCTTTCTTGTGCCAACCTGGGTCCCATCCTTTTGCTAGTATCCAAACGCGAGCGGAATTCGTTCGTGGCAGCGTTAGTCGATTGGCGGTTGTTCGAAAATCCGTTCATCAACCTGTCGGACGTCTACATCCCTGTAACGGAATTCGAAGAGCAGCAGGCTCTATTCGAACAACTGCCCGAGCTTGTCGCTCAGCTCTTGCAGAACGTGACTGGCGGCGAGGATCAAGCGCGTGCCGACCGCCTGACGGAAGCATGGGCTGCCTATGATCGTCTCTATGAAGAGGAACTGCGCGACGGCGGCAGCAACAAACTGCGGCCGCCGTCGCAAGATGTCCGCGCAACGATTTCGCAAATCCAGTTCGAGCCCAGCCATCTAAACGAGTGGCCGGTCTGGACCGGAGAAAAGCCCTCGGGCACCGCGCTCATGGTGTCTCACATAAATTTCGATCTTCAAGTCCAACTTGACGAGGAACTGGGCGACAGTTCGGCACGCGCCGCCAAGGATCGTTTCTTCGAAACATTGTCCAGCTTCGTCGATCCGTTCATCGATCCGTCTCAAACCCAAGTGATTCTCAGAAATCCGCCGTTCGAATATGCAGTTCGAGCGTGGACCAAAGGCGTGCCTCGCCTGATTGTGGGTTCCGAAAAGCAGTTCGACCGGGGTTTGTTGGACAATCTGGAGCATCGCATCGAAGGGCGCATCGATGCGGACGGAGTGTTCACCGGTCGCATTAGGGCGTTCGGTCAGTGGCTTACCGACGTCTCGGTCATAGAACCGCCGAAGGATCTCAACATTCCCCGGCGCGCGGACACCGAAGTGGGGCCACTCGATCTCTACATTGCCTCGATGGAGTTCGTTCAGAGCAGCACCACTCACGACCGCCTGGAGTTTCAACGATTTCGCGAACTTGCCGAGCGGTATTCTGGTTTCATGATCTTTCGCGATGGTTTGCGGGTGTTGCCATACGGTCGCACCGACAACGACTTTTTCGAGATTGAGTCACGGCGGAGCAAGAATGCGGGCCGTGAGTTCTGGAATCATCGTCAGATGTTCGGCCGGCTGGCCATTTCCCGGGAATTCAACCCCAATCTCAAGGACAAGGCAGGACGAGAGGGGCTACTAGACAATCGCGCGGCGAAGACATTGAAGGAACTGGTTGCAAACATCCTTCGTCAGTCCGCTCGGCGATACTTCGGTTCAGCTTCCGACATGCGTGAGGAATTTCTTCCGCAGATACAGGAAACCAACCGAAAGGGACGTGCAGACGATGCCCGCAACAAGCTTCGGCAGCGCCAAAGGAAGGAGTTCCGAACGAAGCTTCAAAGCTATTCGCAAGACCTTCCGAAATTTCTCCGAGAGGTGGAGACCTTCGCGACAAACCTGAACATCGGCAGCGAATCCCAGATTTCCGATGCTCAAATGGTTCTCGAACAATACAAAGAACGAGTGGCCGACTACCGCCTGTCCGGTGCTCCCAAGAGTTTGGGAGCACTGGAAGATACTTACGCCGAATACCGCGATCTCATGCGCAGCACGATTTCGTCGATCGACGGTCTGTCGGAAGACATCGATCGCCAGATCGAGAGGGTGAATCCGATCCAACCACGCGCGCTTCTCGAAAAGCAGCTCGCACGGAACGCTGCACAAATTCATCATCGGATCCAGGGTTGGCGTCGAGCCATAGATGCTCTCCAAAAAACAGAATTTGGACGCATGCGGGAGTTGGTGAGCCAAAGAAACAAGGTTTTTCATACAGAAGCGACGCCCCTGCTGCATCGCTTCGAGACTGGCGAGTTGACCTATGCGGAGGTTTCCAAAGCGATGGAACTGCTCCGCCAACAGCTCGACCAGGACAACGCCAATCTGTTCATTCCGTATATCGGGGCATTGGAAAGCCTGAAGGAAAGCATCGATCTCGAACATTTGGCATCGTTCGGAATGGAAGAACTCAGCGATCTTCGCGCCGAGCTCGAACGTCTAAATAGTCTTGCACAGCTAGGCATCGCAGTTGAGATCGTGGGGCACGAGCTTCAATCGTACGACGACATTATAGGGTCGGGTCTGCGCCGCCTGCCGGAGGAGGTCCGATCCAGTTCAGCCGCCAAGGACATAGAGTTCGGCTATGAAGGCCTGACCGATCAACTCCGATTCCTTTCTCCCCTGCGCTTGGCCGGGCAGAAGATTCAACGATGGATCGAAGGCACGGAAATTGCCGATTATCTAGCTGAGTTCTTCAAACTAAATCTCGCCAAAAATCGAATATCTATGGAAGCGACTGCGAGATTTCGAGCGATCAAGATATTCGATCAACAGTCCAGACTGTTCCCTGTCTTTATCAACCTGCTGAATAACAGTATATATTGGGTCGCCACATCATCCAGCCTAGACAGGCGGATTGTGATGGACGTCCTTGGCAGCGAAGTGGTTGTTTCTGATAATGGTCCCGGCGTCGACGGCGAGGATGTCGAAAGCCTCTTCAGCCTGTTCTTCACTAAGAAGGCGCGGGGCGGACGTGGAGTCGGTCTCTATCTGTCCCGCGCGAATCTGTCGGCTGGCGGGCATCGTATTCGATACGAGCCCAATACGGACTCGATGCCCTTGAAGGGCGCGAACTTCGTCATGGAATTTAAGGGGGCGGAATTCGATGGCGAATGAACACTACGCTGAGTTCATCGACGAGGCGTTCGTCAGGCCCATACGTTCCGTGCTGATTGTCGACGACGATTATCCCACATTCGATGAAATGCTCGAGGCAGAAATAAAACATACCGGGGGAGGTCGCCCGCCGCCGTCTTCAAAGGCTTGGTATGCAAATCCCGCACGGATCAAGAACGTTATAGACAGCTTTCGAAAGCCGGAGCGACCGCTGCTTGTCGATATTCATGATGGTTCCAATGTGGATGCTCAGGGGGACGTCAAAGTGGCGGCCCACCTTCATCAATCGGATCTTTTGGTACTTGACTACGAGTTGGACAAGGCGAAGCCGCGAGATGGCAATCGGGCGATCCAGATAATCCGCAGCTTGATGTCGAACGATCACTTCAATCTAGTCGTAGTTCACACGAGCGAAAATCTTGATTTCGTCTACACCCAGATCATCATTGGATTGTTGGCGCATAATTCAGATGCGTTGTCACAGGAGGAACGGACCAAAGCTCAAGTTTTGATCGACGCGGGCGAGGATGCCACCGAAGGTTTTGAACGTAGCTTGCGCTCCACTGTCGCGGTCGAACATTATCTACATTCTCGTCTCCATTTCAAAACTTACCTCAGCACGATGGGTAAGGGGCAGCAACCCTATTCAGCCTTCTCGGAACAGACTGCGGCCGTTACATGGACGAATGAGAACCAAAGGCTCGCGCTTCGCTATCTCTTGGAACGGGTGGAGACCTCATTACATGACAGAATGAACGCGGCTAATGCGGACCCCATAAAGTGGTCGTCGAGCGGCATCAAGTGGATCAAGTCCGACTCGGTCTTCATCGCGTTTTCGTCCAAGACCGATCAGGATGATCTGATCGGCGATCTTCAGAAGGCCCTAACAGCTTGGAACCCGCAGCCTTCGCGTCTTTTCATGGCTAAGCTTCGTGCCGAAATGGACGAACACGGCGTGACGGCCCAGGATCAGGCACTAGGAAATCAGCATGCACTGGCGCATTGGTACGGTCGTCTCCTTCGAGCCAATGGCGAAGAGCGGCGTTGGTTGATCGCCGAAAGTGTCTCTCGGCATTCAGATCAGCTACTTTGCAGCATATTGCCGCGCGTCGAAACCTTCGCCACGAAATTGGTCGCCGCTGAGGCTGCGCAAGGGGACATCGACGAAACATGTAAAGATCACTTCAAGGTAGATCTCACCAAGCCAGCGGATAGGTTAAAAGCTGAACGCGAACACAACGCCTTTGTCTGCAGCATGCCACCGCAGGGCTGGCATTTGACTACGGGCCATATCTTCACGATGTCCGGCGACCATTGGATTTGTTTGTCGCCTGCCTGTGATATGGTTCCATCTCAATTGTCTGCATCCAATCTTACCTCCTTCGGGGAGAGGATGCCTTTCATGGCGATAAAGTTGCATCCTGTGGGCGACGGAAAGTCGCCGGACGTTCAATCAAATCGCTATATTTTCCTTCAGCTCGACGGCGTCGTGAAATGCTTTGGCTTCAATGAGGGCCGGGAGACGACCTTACCGAGATGGCATACGCTCTATGCCGAAAAGCGTGGTGTATTTGTCGGAGGCTTCACATTTAAGATCGTCAGCACCGAGCTCGGAAAGCGCAGCCTAATCTCCAACCGGTACTCGGCAGAAGTGGTGGGGCAGTTGCGTTATGAGTATGCACTCAACCTGATGCAAAGACTGGGTACGGCCATGACCCGTATCGGACTGGACTTCGCTGGCATCGTAGAAAAACTTTAGACTGGCACACCACGCGACTGGGTCAAAGTGGATTTGATGGACTATCGAGCCCGACGCAGATGTCGATGGCATGGGATATAGGGTAACTGCAACGTCTCCAAACCCATCAATGCACTGACCAGCATGAAGAGTGTTGGTCGCCAGCCATAGCCAAACGGCTTTCGTAAGCTGGTGGGGCGTTATCCAGCCGGAAGCCCTTCCAGAAGCAAGGATTCCGCCACTAATCCCAAAGCCCTTTTAGCTCAGTCGGTGGGAAACTGTGGTTTTATGTGCCCCAAACAGAACCCAAACCCGCTCCCTTGCGGAAGGGCGATTCAATGGATGTCTTGGGATTGCCTTGTGAAAGGGTGGTGCCGCTTAGGTGACTCGAACACCTGACCCCCGCATTACGAATGCGATGCTCTACCGGCTGAGCTAAAGCGGCACAGACCGCGCATGGCGGCCACGTCCTGCTGTCTGGCCGGACGTAGGCGGGCGCTTAACAGCCCTGCCGCGCCCATGCAAGCCTTTCACGGCCCCATGCGCGGGCCTTTATAATGTCGGCTACCGGATCGTTGTTCACCGGAAATTTACCAAAACGGCCGAGAAAGCTCAGGAAAGCCAATGTTGAGTCCTGGGCCCATGGATAAGTTTGCAGCGGATCAAGCGGAAGCGGAATTCGAGCGGGACGTCGAGATGGACGCGCCGCCGCTGGTCCGCTTTGACGAGCGGCGTATGCATGTGCGCGCATATAATTACTGGGCGTCACTGCTCGGCGACCGCAGCTTTCCGAGCATCGAGGATCTCAATCCCGAGGACATCGAGGATTTCGGATCGCACAGCGTCCTGCTGGATTTTACGGCAGGCATTGACGATCCGGTCATCGCCTTTCTGGGCTCCGCGCTGGTCCGGGAGTGCGGCACCGATCATAATGTCCAACGGATCAGCGATGTGCCGCCGCGTACCCTGCTCTCGCGCCTGACCGACCATTATCTGCAAATCATCGCCAATGGTGCACCCATTGGCTTCGAGGCGGAGTTCACCAATCAGCGCGGCGCCGAGATCCTCTATCGCGGGATATTGATGCCGTTTTCGTCCAACTCGGACAAGATCGACTTCGTTTATGGCGTGATCAACTGGAAAGAAGTTGCTGCCTCCGCCGTCACCAACGAGATTGAGCGCGCGATCAGCGAAATGATGCAGGCGCCCAGCGCGGCTCCGGCCGGCCCGGTCTGGGCCGACGGGCCATTGCGGACTCAAGGTGCCGGCCTGGCGGCAGGTCAGGAAGAGCTTGTTCTGGACGAGCTTGGCCGCACTCTGGCCGATGCGCGCGAGGCGGCAGTCGATGCCATCTCGGCCGAGGGACGCACCCGCCAGGCACTCTACCGCGCCATCGGTCTTGCTCATGCCTTCGCCCTTATCGCCCGCACCCGCGCTGACGACTATGACGAACTGCTGGCCGACGCCGGCATCAAAGCCCAGCCGCGGAGTCCGATGACTGCACTCGTCAAGCTCGTCTTCGGGGCCGGGTACGACAAGACCCGGCTTTCCGAATTTGCGGTCGCGATCGAGCAGGGACTGCACGAACATATCGAAGCGGGTGCTTTGGCCGCGCATATTTCGGACTATCCCGGCGGCCTGAAGGCCTATGTGCGCGATGCACGGGCCGCCAAACGCGTAATCGCCGGCATCGCGCCGCGCGAGCGTGTCCTGGAGGCGCGCGTTCGCCTGACTTCGGCGCCGTCGATCGACATGACCGAGGTCGAGACCGACGAATCGGGCCTGGCGGTGGTCGTCGTGCGGCGCATGACCGACGGCACGTTCGAGGCTCTGGGCGGACTTGCGGGCGATGATCAACGGACCAGCGCAATTCTGCGCGCGATCGCAGAGCGACAGGCTTAACGCCAAGGCCATATTGAGGCACAAGGGGCGGCAGGCGACCCCATCTGCCGGTGGCCGCGGACTGGGAGAGCGGCCATGGAGGCAGCGAGCGAAGTCAGCCGGGCGGTGAGCGCGGTACTGGCGACTGCCATTGAGTCGGCCCTTGCGGACATTGGGCAGGACCGCGCCACCAACGGGGGGATCAAGGCAGTCAGCCTGTTTCTCGCCGACGCCGTGCAGCAAAGGGATGGCGACACGCCGGTGGTGCGCATCGACACCATCCCCGACGGCGCCGGACTTGTCGATTCGGGCAGCGAGCGCTGGATGCGTCTCACCATCATCAACAGCGACAAGCCGTTCCTGGTGGACAGTGTCGCGGGCTGCCTGGCCCAAGCCGGGCTTGCCGTCCATGTCCTGGTCCATCCGGTGCTGCCGGTGCGCCGCGACAAGGACGGGCATATCACCGCCATTGGCGAAGGCGCGGCGGCGCGGCGCGAATCGATCATCTATATCGAGGCCGACCGGGCCGACGCACGCGGGCGGCGGGCGTTGCAAGCGATGCTCGAACGCACGCTCGACCAGGTTCGCTCCGCGGTAGCCGACTGGCCTGCGATGATCGATGCCATGAAGAGGGACAGCGATCGCCTCGGTGCGGATGAGAGCGGCGCGCTCCTGCGCTGGTTCCTCGAGGGCAATCTGACCCAGCTCGGCCATGAGGTACGGGAGCGCGACGGCCGGCAAACCGCTGCGCTGGGTATCGCCCGCACCGCCGATGAACCGCTGCTCGCGCGGGAGACGATAACCGCCGCCTTCGCCTGGTTCGAGGCCGGCAATATCTGGCCGCTGATCCTCAAGTCGAACCGCCAGTCGCGGGTCCATCGACCGGTGCTCATCGATCTGATCATCCTGCCGGTGCTGGAAGGCGGGCATGCCAAGGCCCTGTCGATCCACGCCGGCCTGTGGACCAGCGCGGCACTGGCGGCGCCTCCACATGAGGTGCCGATTCTGCGCGCGGCGCTGGCGCGGCTGATGGACCGCTTTGGCTTTGATCCGGCGGGCCATGCGGGCAAGGGGTTGGTGCATGCGCTGACCTATCTGCCGCATGATGTGATGATCGGGCTAGGCGATGCCGATCGGGAGCGCCTTGCACTTACCGCCATGTCGCTCGGCGACCGGCCGCGTCCGCAACTGGAACTGGCCTCGGGCGCACTGGATCGCCATCTGTTCGCCTTTGTCTGGTTGCTGCGCGACGACATGTCGACCATGCGGCGCCAGGCAATTGCCGACATGCTTTCGACAGCCGCCAATGCGCCGCTGCTCGGCTGGTCGATGGCACTCGATGAAAGCGGTCTCGCCCTGCTGCGTTTCATATTGGATGTGCGGGGCGAGGGCCGGATGCCCGATCCAGAACAACTGGACGCGAAGCTCAAGAAAATGGTCCGGGGCTGGGGCCCGGCGGTGGAGGCTGCCCTCGCGGAGCAGGGTGATCCGCGCCGCGCCGCCGTCCTTGCCGACCGCTATGCCGCCGGTTTCCCGCTCGGCTATCGGGAGGGCGCGGGCGCTTCCCAGGCGGCAATAGACGTCATGCGGCTCCACCGGCTCGCGAAAGTCGGCGACCGGAGCGCGCGCCTTTACCGCAAGCCGGAGGATGCGCCGGACCATCTGCGTCTCAAGCTCTATAGCCTCGATGCCATCACCTTGTCCGAAGCCGTGCCGGCACTGGAGAATTTCGGGTTCCGGGTTCTGGAGGAGATGAGCACGGCCGTGGGCGAGGGCGGCGCGCTCGGTCATATCCAGAAATTCGTCCTTGCGCTGGACAACCGGCCATTGGCCCAGAGCACACTCGACCGCGCGGCCACGATCGAAGCCGCGATCGGGGCGGTGTTGGAAGGCTGGGCGGAGAATGACCGCTTCAACGACCTGCTGGTGACTGCGGGGCTCGATCCCGATGCGGTCGTCCTGTTGCGCGCGATCTTCCGGTACCTGCGCCAGACCGGCAGTGCCTACGGCTTGTCGACCGTCGTCGAGACGCTACGCCGCGCACCGCGTATCACCGGGCGCCTCATCGCGCTGTTCCGGGCACTCCATGATCCCGAGCACGTGGGTGGCGTTGGCGACCTGCCGTCGGAGATCGACCATGGGATCGAGGAGGGGCTCGCCGGTGTCGCGGCGATCGACGAGGATCGCATCCTGCGCCTGTTCCATGCCGTCATCCACGCGGTGCTGCGGACCAATGCCTTCGCCCCCACCGGAAAGGCAGCGCTGGCCTTCAAGATCGACAGCGCCGCCGTGCCTGGCCTGCCATCGCCGGTTCCGTGGCGCGAGATCTGGGTCTATAGTCCGCGCGTCGAGGGTATCCACCTGCGCGCCGGACCCATCGCGCGCGGGGGACTGCGCTGGTCTGACCGCCGCGATGACTTCCGCACCGAAATCCTCGGCCTGATGAAGGCGCAGCGGGTCAAGAACGCCGTGATCGTGCCGACCGGCGCCAAGGGCGGCTTCTACCCCAAGCAGTTACCCGATCCGGCCGGCCACCGCGATGCCTGGATGAAGGAGGGCACCGAATGCTACCGCATCTTCATCCGTGCGTTGCTCTCGGTTACGGACAATGTGGTGAAAGGCAGGGTCCGGCATCCGAGGAACGTCGTCATCCGTGACGATGAGGACCCCTATTTCGTGGTTGCGGCCGACAAGGGTACGGCAAGCTTCTCTGACATCGCCAATGGCATCGCCATCGAGCAGGGCTTCTGGCTGGGCGACGCCTTCGCGAGCGGCGGGTCTCACGGCTATGACCACAAGGCGATGGGAATCACAGCGCGCGGTGCGTGGATATCGGTGCAGCGCCATTTCCTCGAAATGGGCGTCGATGTTCGGACCGACTCGATCTCGGTCGTCGGCGTGGGCGATATGTCGGGCGACGTGTTCGGCAACGCCATGCTCCTGAGCAAGACGATCCGGCTCGTCGCGGCCTTTGACCATCGTCATATCTTCATCGATCCCGACCCCGATGCGGCCAGGAGCTGGACCGAACGCGACCGCCTGTTCCGCCTCCCCCGTTCGAGCTGGGCCGACTATGACAAGACACTGATCTCAACGGGCGGCGGCGTGTTCCCGCGCTCAGTGAAGTCGATACCCCTGTCGCCGGAGACGCAGGCGCTGATCGGCACCGAGGCTGCAGTCATGGAGCCCGCGCAGCTCATCTCCGCCTTGCTCGCCGCGCCGGTCGACCTGCTGTGGTTCGGGGGCATCGGCACTTATGTGAAGGCGGCGATGCAGGGCAACGCCGAGGTTGGCGACAGCGCCAATGATCGTGTGCGGATCGATGCCGAAGTGGTGCGCGCCAAGGTCATCGGCGAGGGCGCCAACCTGGGCGTGACCCAGGCCGGCCGCATCGCCTTTGCCCTGGGTGGCGGGCGCATCAATACCGACTTCATCGACAATTCCGCCGGGGTCGACTGTTCCGATAATGAGGTCAACATCAAGATCGCCCTCAACAAGGAGGTCGCGGAAGGCGATCTGGCGGCGGACGCCCGCAATGCCCTGCTCGTGCGGATGACCGACAGCGTTGCTGCCCTGGTGCTGGAGGACAACCGGCTCCAGGCGCTCGGTCTTTCGATCGCGCAGGCGGGCGGCGCGGCCGACCTCGCGCCTTATGTCCGCCTCATCGATTCGCTGGCCAAGCAGGGCCGGCTCGATCGCAAGGTCGAGGGACTGGCGGTCGACCAGGAGCTGCTTCGCCGCGGGCAGGAGGGACAGGGCCTGACCCGGCCCGAACTGGCGGTGTTGTTCGCGACCGCGAAGCTCACCCTGCAGGATGCGATTGAGCACAGTGGATTGCCGGACGATCCGGTCACGGTGCACGACCTGTTCGCCGCCTTTCCGCCCGAAATGCGCGATGCCCATGGCGATGCTATCGCCCAGCATCAGCTGCGGCGGGAAATCATCGCGACCAAGCTTGCCAACCGCATCGTCAACCGGCTGGGCGTTCTCCTGCCCCTGGCGCTGGTCGATGAAGAGGGCTGCACCCTGCCGGACATCGCCAACGCCCTTGTGGTGGCGGAGGCGCTGTTCGACCTGCCCGATTTCTGGGCCCGCGCAGATGCGGCGGCCATGACCGAGCAGGCGCGCATCCTTCTATTCCGCAGGCTGGGCAGCGCCGTCACCGTCCATATTGGTGACCTGTGCCGCGCCAGCACGGGCAGCCTGCCGCCCAGCGATGCCATCGGGCGGCTGCAGCCCGGGATCGATGCGCTCCGGACCCGGCTCGACGAACTGATTACGCCGCGCGCTGCCGGTCAGGCGCAGTCGGACCGGGCCCAACTCGTCGCCCTTGGCATGCCCGAGGCTCTGGCGGAGGCGCTGACACGGCTGGAGCAGATGAACGGTGCGATCGGCATTGCCGACATGGCGCGCAACCGTGATAACGACGCCGTCGGCGTGGCGCGCGCCTTTACCGCGATCGGCGCCGCGCTGGGGCTCGACTGGCTGCAGGCCGCAGCGGCTGGGCTGACGCCCACCGACCCGTGGGAGCGGCTGCTTATCGCGGGGGTGGAACGCGACATCCAGCACATGCGGTTCAATTTCCTCGCCCGCGCGGGAGACGAGCCGCTAACCTCTCATGTCAGCCACTGGCTCGACCGGCATGCCGAGGCCGTGTCCCAGTTCCGCGACCTGCTGGCCCGCGCCCAAATGGCTCCGCCGGTCGCGGCGATGATCGCGGAGGTTGCGGGACGGGCCCGCGCGCTGCTCGACCGGGTTTGAACGTCGTCGGAACGCTAACCTTTCTGAGGCTCCGCAAGGATTTGGCCATCGGCAATCACGCCGTCGAGACTTTCCAGCGTCACGGCTTTCAGGTGCAGCCGAATATGCGGCACCACGAGCATCGTGCCTACAGCCAGCGCGGCGAAAGCAATGAAGATCGCGTCATAGTCGCCGGTCAGATCGAATATCAGGCTGAAAATCGGGGGCGTGGCGAGAAGTGCGCAGAGAACGACGACGCTCAGGAGCCCTACGACCCGTCCGACAAACTGCTGGCCAAATGTTCTTGCTACCAGAAGGGCCTGTATCGGCACCAGGAGGCCCCCGAAAAATCCGACAATCCCAAGCCGGTCGAAGTCGCGCACATCGGCCTGAAACGCCGCCGCGCTGCCGCCGGCTGTGGCGATTTCTGCCACGACCGCGTCCAGCTTGCCGGGGTCTCGTCCGACCAGCACGACATGATAGCCCTCACCGGCCAGCCTCAGCGCGCATCCCCGACCAATGCCCGACCCGCCGCCTGCGATGACGGCGACGGGCTGCCTGGTGTCGCTGGTCATGCCAAGCTCCTCCCCCTGAAGCGTGATTTCACCACGAATGAGAGGGGCCGCGGGAGCAATCAAGCTCCACGCGGCCCGTCATACATGGTCAGCGGACGGAAGTGCCGCTTTCGGGGACATGATCGCCGCGTCGGCCCGGCAGGGCCTCGCGCGGCCTAGCCGCGTGTTTAGCGGCAGGCTCCCCGAATGGACTTGACCGACCCCATAACTGAACCATGAGACATCGGATCACCTCCTTTCGCGCTGTTGAAACAACCGAGACTGGCGGTCGCTGAAAGCCTTTTCGCCGGTCTCTGGGCATAGGTGTGAATCATTCCCGACTCGCGATCAAGTCTTGTAAAAATCTTTTTTGGAATCATAATATACTGCCCGGTCGCGAACCGAGCTCCCCTATCCCCTGCAATCCTCGATCACGCGCGCTGGCTCCGCCCAGTTGGGCACGACGAGCGGGGGCGCTCCGGGCAGTTCCACGGTGAATCGGCCGCGCGAAAAGGCGATCCAGTCGAGGCCGGTATCACTGGCCGATCGGACCGCCTGGGTGGCGGGTCTGTCACCGCGCACCGGCTGCGCAGGCCATTGCAGCAGGCCATAGCTCGTGCGCAGCATCATCATCGCTGATCCGTCCGGCGTGTTCGCCGCACCGTCCCGGCCAAGCGCCAGCCCATGTGTCGCCACGTCGCAGCGAAGCCAGGCGCCACCTGTATAGCGCGCAACGCTGCCGCCGGCATCGCGTGCGTAGGACCATGTCCCCGGCGTGACAGGCCAGTCCTGCCAGTCGGGGCCGAGCGCCACGGGCGGCGCTGGCGGCGGCGGTGCCGGCACAAAGGCCGGAGCGCGGCTCACCGGCTCCCTGCCGGGCTGCGGCACACAGGCGCTCAGCAGGACCAGCGTCGCCCCGAGCCCAATGCGCATGCCCGAATTCACGGGCGGGTCTGCCCCGTGCCGCGGACGATCCATTTATAGGTGGTCAGCCCCTCCAGCGCGACCGGGCCGCGCGCGTGGAGCCGTCCCGTCGAGATGCCGATCTCCGCGCCCAGCCCGAATTCACCGCCATCGGCGAACTGGCTCGACGCGTTCCACATCACGATGGCGCTGTCGCAGCGGCGCAGGAAATCCTCCGCCACGGCGGCGTCGCTGGCGATGATCGCGTCGGTATGGTGGCTGCCATGGGCGGCGATATGGTCGAGCGCCGCGTCCGGTCCGTCGACGATCCGCGCCGATACGATGGCGTCGAGATATTCGGTGCCCCAGTCGTCCTCCTCCACCGCTTCCACGCGCGGGTCGAGCTTGCGCACGGCCTTGTCGCCGCGCACCTCGCAGCGCGCGTCGAGCAAGGCGCCGACAACGGACGACGCCTCCAGAAACGCCTTGTCGATCAGCAGCGTCTCCATCGCGCCGCAGACGCCGGTGCGCCGCATCTTGGCGTTGAGCGCGACATCGCGCGCCATGGCGGGATCGGCCGAGGCGTGGACATAGGTGTGGCAGATGCCGTCGAGATGGGCGAGCACGGGCACCCGCGCCTCCTCCTGCACGCGCGCGACCAGGCTCTTGCCCCCGCGCGGCACGATGATGTCTATGAGGCCGGCGGCGCGCAGCATCGCGCCCACCACGGCGCGGTCGGTGGTCGGCACGAGCTGGACGGCATCGGCGGGCAGGCCCGTCGACGCGATACCTTCCGCCATGGCTGCATGCAGCGCGCGGTTGCTCTCCAGCGCTTCCGATCCGCCGCGCAGGATGACCGCATTGCCCGAGCGCAGGCAGAGCGCGGCCGCATCCGCCGTCACATTGGGCCGGCTCTCATAGATGATCCCGACCACGCCGAGCGGCACCCGCACGCGTTGC
>Ga0207641_10000680_pt1 | contig 36833 bp, 26 predicted proteins | sample KBSSwiS62_FD_184306 | JGI IMG/M metagenome (GOLD analysis project Ga0207641, IMG submission 184306) | Switchgrass rhizosphere microbial communities from Kellogg Biological Station, Michigan, USA - KBS Switchgrass S6-2 (SPAdes) (version 2) | ecosystem: Host-associated > Plants > Roots >... | reverse complement strand
GACCCGATCGGCCGCCGCCCACTCCATGGCGAACGCGATACCGACGATGTCGATGATCGAATCGAGCGCGCCGACCTCGTGCAGATGAACTTTTTCGACCGGCATCTGGTGGATGGCAGCCTCCGCCTCGCCCAGCCGGCGAAACATCTGTTTGGCCCGTTCCCGGGCCGGCGCCGAGAGCGCCGAGGTTTCAATCAGCGTGTTGATCGCCGACAGATGGCGATGAGGATGCGCCGCGTGCGGCGCGGATCCATGGACGTGGTGCTCGTGATCGTGGGCATCGTGCGCGTGCGGAGCGCCGCCTCCGGCATGTTCGTGGACGCTGAACTTCGTCGCCGACACGCCCGCGCGCAGCACCTTCCCGGCGTGAACATGAGCGTCGCCGAGCGCGAGGCTGCCCAGCGCGGCCTTGAGGTCGTCGAACGGCAGACCCGCATCGAGCAGCGCGCCCAGCGCCATGTCGCCTGAGATGCCCGAGAAGCAGTCGAAGTACAGCACGCGGCTCACAGGCGGCCCGCCTCCTTGATGATCAACTCAACCAGTATCACCCACCGGTCACTCATCTTGCTACTGTGCCCGTGGCAACCTCACGCCATAATCTATTCCACGCCGCGTGCGTAGCCCTCTGAAGCATCGCTGGAGCGTCGCTCACAACTACCTGGCTGGTATTACGGCCGGCGACTGGTGGCGACTCCTGCGCGAAAACCGATTCGCCGTCGACCGCGTCTACTGGCATCGGGCGGCATTCATTACGCTCACCAGTCTGATGAACTCCTGTTACCGCCAGATGGAGGAAATGCGGTTCACTGCGGCGGTGGCGGGCACGTCAATCGCCGGCCCCCCGCTTTTCATCCTCGGGCACTGGCGAAGCGGGACCACCCACTTGCACAATCTGCTCGCACTCGACACACGCCACTTCGCGTTCGCAAACACTTATCAAGCGGTCAATCCCCACACCTTTCTCTCGAGCGAGCGTCTCAATACCCGCCTGTTCTCGCGGCTCGTGCCGAACAAGCGGCCAATGGACAACATGGCCTTGAGCTTTGCGGCACCTCAGGAAGACGAGTTTGCGCATCTGCTGACAACGTTCCGCTCGCCCTATCTCGGCGCGACCTTCTCGCGCCGTCAGGGCTATTACGAGCGATACCTGACGTTTCGCGGCGTCCCGCAGGACGAGATCGATGAGTGGAAAGCCGCGTTTCTGTGGTTCGCGCGAAAGCTGACACTCAAGTACGCAAAGCCGCTTGTCTGGAAATCGCCGCCGCACACCGCCCGCGTCCGCTTGCTGCTCGAGATGTTTCCAGACGCGCGGTTTGTCCATATCCACCGCGAGCCGTATACCGTGTTTCAGTCGTTCCAGCACTATTTCGATACGGCGATGTGGTACACGTACCTGCAGCGGCCGGAGCCGGAGCGCGACAACGAGCGGATCATTTCCCGTTATGCCCTGATGTACGACGCCTTCTTCGACGAACGCCAGCTCATTCCGAGCGGCCGATACTTCGAAATGTCTTTCGAAGACCTCGAGCGGGATCCGATCGGGCAACTCCGGACGCTCTACGACGCGCTTGGTCTTTCCGGCTTCGCAACTCTCGAACCTGAAGTCGTCCGATACCTCGGCACGATCAAGTCCTACGAGAAGAACAAGTTCCCAACCTTGGCCGCCGCGCTGCGGAGCCAGATAGCAGCCGCCTGGGCCCGCAGCTTCCAGGAATGGGGTTATCCCTGCTGACGGTGGAGCGTCGGATCGCTCCCGGTCCGCCCGGCTCTCCACTCGTCGGCAACCTGTTCGAGTTCAGGCATGACGTGCTGAAGCTCGGCGTCGACGCCGCCCGTACATACGGCGACGTGGTGCGATTCCGGCTCGGGCCGCACGTCATCCATCTCCTCAACCATCCGAACCATGTCGAGCACGTTCTCGTGCACAACCAGGCGAACTACGATCGTGCGACGCGCAGCGCGGCGCAAATCGCGCTGGTTTGCGGCCAAAGCCTGTTGACCACGAGCGGAGCCATCTGGCTGCGCGAGCGCCGCCTGGTACAGCCCGCTTTGCAGCCCCGGAGCGTCGGGGCGTTCGTGTCGGTCATGACCTCGGCCACGGCGGCCATGCTGGATCGATGGTCGAGCCACGCACGCGACGGCCGCCCGCTGGACGTCGCCTCCGAGCTCAGCCGCCTGACATACACCATTGTCGGAAAAGCGCTGTTCGGCGCTGATGTCGGCCGCGACGCGGACGTGGTCGAACACGCGCTGGCCACGTTGCTCGATCTCACATACGCGCGCCTGGAACGGTTGATCAACCTGCCGTTGTGGGTTCCGTCCCCGGGCAACCGCCGGTTCCACGAGGCGCGACTCGCGATCGATCGGGTGGTGTATCGCATCATCAACGAGCGGCGCGAACGTCACGAAGACCAGGCCGACCTGCTCGCACACCTGTTGCGGGCCGTCGACGACGGGAGCTCGAGGGGGATGACGAGCGCGCAGCTTCGCAATGAAACCCTCACGCTGCTGTTGTCGGGCCACGAAACCACCGCCAGCGCGCTGGCGTGGACGTTGTTTCTGCTGGCGACCCATCCGGAAATCGAGCGGCGCCTCCGATCCGAAGTGGCGGCCGTCATCGGGGACGCGCGTGAGCCTTCGCTCGAAGATATTTCGCATCTCGAGTACACCGGCATGGTCCTCAACGAGGCGCTGCGGCTGTATCCCCCGATCTGGGTGCTCGAGCGCCGTGCGATTGCAGGCGACGTCATCGGCGGCTATCACATCCCCGCCGGCTCGACGGTTGTGGTCAGTCCATTCATCCTGCATCGTCACGAGACGTTCTGGCCCGATCCGGGCTCTTTCGATCCCGAGCGCTTCGCCGCGCCGCAGGCCGCCGGACGGCCCGCGCACGCGTACTTGCCATTCGGCGCGGGACCGCATCAATGCATCGGCGCTCACTTCGCGACGCTGGAAGCTCGCATCATTCTGGTGATGCTGGCGCAACGATACCGGCTCGAACTGATGCCCGATCCTCCAGTCGAACCAAAGCCGGGCATCACGCTCCGTCTGCGGCAGGGGCTTCACATGCGGCCACGAGAACAGCGGGGAGCCTGAATGTCACAGATACCGGGCCGCTATAATGCGTCATTCCAGGAGACAACCGAGGTGAAGAGCCGCAAGCCGACGACAGGCGCGGACGGCCGTTTCAAGCCACGCCTCAACAGCCTGCTGCGCACGCTGGGGGTCGATATCACGTTCGAGCGTGGCGAACGCGACAGACTGTTTTATCGCGACACGGACGGGGAAGAAATCGAGGTACTGGATCTCGTCGGCGGCTACGGGTCGCTGTTATTGGGGCACGCTCACCCCGCGCTCGTGCGCGAAGCGCAGCGACTGTTGTCCTCGGGTCGGCCGTTCCACGCGCAGGGGTCGAATCAGGAGTACTCCGGACGCCTGGCCTCCGCGCTGTCGCACCGCGCCGGCGGCGACTACTGCGCGGTGTTTGCCAATAGCGGCACCGAGGCGGTGGAAATCGCGATCAAACACGCGATCCACGAGACCGGTTCGCGAACCTTCGTGGCGCTCGAAGGCGCGTTTCACGGCCAGACGCTGGGGGCGCTTCAGCTCACGGCCGATCCCCAGTTCCGCAACGAGTTCGAGCTCTCGGGTTTGCGCGTGATCCGCGTCGCGGTGAATGACATCGAACAGCTGGAACAGGCCTTCGCGGACGCACCGCCTCTCGCGGGATTCATTTTCGAGCCGATTCAGGGTGAAGGAGGCGTCCGGCCGTTGACGCCGGCATTCGCGCGGCGCGCCGCACAACTCTGCGCCGAGCGGAACACGCCGCTCATTGCCGACGAGTGTCAGACCGGTGTCGGCCGAACCGGGACGTTTCTCGCGTGCGAACAGCTGGGCGTCGAACCGGACTACGTAGTCCTTTCCAAGGCGCTCGGTGGCGGGCTCGCGAAGATCTCGGCCTTGCTCATTCGCCGGCAACGGTATGCCGACGATTTCGACCTGAAGCACACGAGCACCTATGCAGACGACGACTACTCGTCGGCGCTGGCCCTCGAAACGCTGCGGCTCGTCGATGAGACCCTCCTGGTCAGTTGCGGCGCCAAGGGAGACAGGCTGCTGAGGGATCTGCGACATCTCGCCGCCGCGTTCCCCGACATCATCGCCGACGTGCGCGGCTCGGGTCTGATGATCGGCGTGGAGTTCCGACCGCCGTCACAGTCGCCGAGCTTCGTCCTTCGCTTTCTCGCATCACAAGAGGATCTGACGTGGGTCGTCGCCGGCTATCTGTTGCACGTCCACCGATTACGCGTGGCGCCGACGCTCGGACACCAGCTCACGTTGCGACTGGAGCCTTCCGCGCTCATCGACGATGACGATCTCGCGCGTGTCGTTGCGGCCATCGAGGACGTCTGCACGCGGCTTCGATGCCACGATGCGCTGGCGCTGACGAGTCACGTGTCCCAGGGCAGCGGATCGAGCCACGACTCCGGATTCGTGCGATCCGAGGCCAGATTTTGCGCCTACGACGACCACCGGTTCCATCAACGCGACGATCAGTGCCCGGGCCCGCGCGTGGCGTGGCTGTTCCACCTCATCGACACCGACGACCTGACCCGACTCGATGCGCAATTCAGTAGGCTGTCGATCGAGCGACGCGAGCGTTTTCTGGATCGGTTCGCCGGGCTTGCCGCACCTATCGTCATGAGCGTCGTCGACGTCGAGTCGCTGACGGGCGACCGGGTGCGTCTTTACCCGATTCTGCTGCCATTCACATCGGCGTGGGTGAAGCGGCTGATCGACGACCATCGCTTCGAGGTGCCCCGGATGCTGGTCCAGCAGGGGGTCGATCTCGCCGCGTCGCTCGGCTGCACGGTCGTATCGCTCGGCCAGTACACCTCGATCGTGACGCGCAACGGGACGTGGCTCTCGCCTCGCGGCATGAGCCTGACGACCGGTAACAGTTTCAGCATTGCCTTGGCGTGCGAAGCCGTCGAACGTGCGCGCGCCGATCGCCATGGACACTCCGGCCGCTCGACGCTCGCGGTGGTCGGCGCAGCGGGCAACATCGGCTGCACCTGCGCGGAGATCCTCGCGCCGCGTTTCGGCCGCGTGATTCTGCTCGGCAGCCGACGGCCCGGGTCCGAAGCTCGTTTGATCGACCTGGCGGGCAGGATCCCTGGTGCGGAAGTCTCTGTCGACCCCGCTGCGATCCGCGACGCGGACGTCGTGATTTCGGCAATCAACGGCGTCGATGCGCCGCTCGGCCCGCCGCACTTTGCACGGGACGCGATCGTCTGTGATCTCTCGATTCCCGCGAGTGTTCGTCCAGAGACAGCGGCCGCCCGACCCGATCTCCACATCGTCGCCGGCGGTGTGGCGCGACTGCCGCTCGAAGAGGATTTGCAAATCGTCGGGTTTCCGCTTCCGCCAGGTCAGATTTACGGCTGCGCGGCCGAAGCGATCCTGCTCGGTCTCGAGGGAGTGCGCGGCGCGCGGTTCACCGGACGGCTGTCACCCGATCACGTGCAGCAGGTGCGCGAGATCGCGGATCGTCACGGCTTCGGCCTGGCCGACTTCAGGAAGGTTCTGGCCTGAAATGGCCGGGGGCAAGGCGCATACGCTCGCGGAGATGCAGCGTGCAGGATTCTGCGTACCCGAGTTCGTGTGTTCCCCGCCAGATCTCGAACAGGCCTTCAACGCTCTCGGCACACCACTCGTGGTTCGGTCGTCGGCGAGCGCCGAAGACGGCAGCCATGCCTCCTTTGCCGGCCTTTTTCACAGCTGCTTGAACCTGCGCTCGTTCGCGGAGGTCGCGCGTGCAGTCGCCCGCTGCCGAGCCTCCGTGGCGGAGCCGGCAGTCGTCGAGTATTGCCGCAAGCAGGGAATCGATCCGCGCTCGGTGCACATGGATGTGATCGTCCAGCGGATGGTTCAGCCGGAGCTGGCAGGCGTGGCGTTCACGGTCAATCCCATCACCGGCGCGGACGAGATCGTGATCGAGGCCTGCGAAGGCCTGGCGGATGCGCTGCTGGCGGGCCGGGCGCCCGCCCTCCCGCGCGACCATCCGCTCGTTGTCCGATACGCGCCAGAGATTGAGCGCGTCGCCCGCCGTCTACACTGGCACTTCGGCGCCCCGCAGGACATCGAATTTGCGATTGAAGGCGGCACGTTGTTCATCGTGCAATCGCGGCCGATCACGCGGATCGGCTTTGCACCCGAGGTCGGCGAATGGACCAACGCGGACTTTCGCGACGGTGGCGTCTCGTCCACGGTGTGCACGCCGCTGATGTGGTCGTTGTACGACTTCATCTGGGAAGACGCACTGAAGGGCTTCCTGCGCGAGATCAAGCTCTTCGACGGCGATTTTCAGGCCGGGCGGATGTTCTTCGGCCGGCCGTACTGGAATCTCGGCGCGGTCAAACGGTGCTTGATGAAGCTTCCCGGTTTCGTCGAGCGCGAGTTCGACAACGACTTGAGCGTCCACATCAACTACCAGGGCGACGGCATCCGCACGCCGTTCACGCTTGGCGGCGTCGCGCGAGCGTTGCCGACGATTCTCGCGATCGAATCCGTGTGGAAACGGCAGGAGCGCTTCGATCGGGCGTTCCTGGCGGCCGGATTCGACGCGCTGGTGAAACCGTTCGAGGAAACGCCGGCGAAGCCGGAAGCCTCCCTCGCCGAGCTGATTCAGGACGCGTATCGAATCACCGAATCGAACTATTTCCGAACGATCTATTGCGCGTCGCTCGCCAAACTCGACTTCAAAGATTCGTTTCCCGACGCCGACTACCCGGCGCTGGTCGGTGGGCTGCCTCCGATGAGGCATCTCGAACCTGGCGGCGCGATGCGTGCGATGGCGTTGCGGGGCGATACCGATGTCACGCCGCTCCTGGATCGATTCCGGCACCACAGCCGCCGCGAGCTGGATATTCGGGCGCCGCGCTGGGACGAAGACCGAGCGTGGGTGGAGCAGCTGTTCGAGCGCTCGTCAACGGCCGACGGATTGGACCCGAGACAGTTGTACGAAGCGGCTCGATCTGAAGCGATCGCGCGGGTGCCGTGGCACAAGCGTCGAGCCTTCGACCGCAAGCTCGATCGCCTTCGAAGGTTCATCTGGCTGCGCGAGGAAATGCGCGACCTGTCGAGCCGGATGTACTACCTGATTCGACGGCGTGTGCTGCAGATCGCTGAGCGTCGCGGCCTCGGCGACGACATCTTTTTCATGACGTTCCGCGAGATCCTGAACGACGATCGATCGACCATTGCCGGCAGCCGCGAGATCTACGATAGCTACCGGAACTTCGACGCGCCACACGAAATCGGCTCGCGCTTTGCGTTTGCCGAACCCGCGACCGCGGGCGCGCTGACCGGCATACCGGCGAGCCCGGGTGCCGTCCGCGGCGTTGCCCACGTGGCCCGTACGGTGGAAGAGGCGATGCGTCTCGAAAAAGGCGCGATCCTCGTCTGCCTGTTCACCGATCCGGGCTGGACTGTGCTGCTCGATCGTGCCGCTGGCGTCATCACGGAGACCGGCGGCCTGCTGTCGCACGCCGCCGTCATCTGCCGCGAGTACGGCATCCCCGCAGTGCTCGGTGTGCCCGGTGCGACTCGGCGAATACCCGACGGCAGCACCATCGCGATCGACGGCACCGCCGGCCGCGTCGATCTGCTTATTGAGCCGCGGCTTTTCCCCGCCGCCTGCGCGTGACGAGCACGCCACACGCGAGGCCGACGACGAAGCCAATGCCGCCGACCCAGTACAGGGACTGCTTCGCGACATTCACCAACGGGTTGTCCAGCGTGTCGTTGGACACGTGATAGCTCGCGAGCAGCCAGCGGCCGTTCTCCTTCACGAGCGTGGCGCTCCAGCGGTTGGTGAACTCGTACTCTTTGCCCAGCAGCCGGTAAGAAGCCACTGACTTGCCAAACGAGATCCCGGTGTCGCCTCCGTACAGAATAGTCAGCTCGTCAGGCGTCGGCTCGACCTTGTAGCCGCGAAACGCATCCCTCCCCATTCGATTGTAGAAATCGCGCAGTCCCTGTTGACCGCGGCACACCTCCTGGTTCTGCCAGGTGACGACGACGTTCGGGTGCACGTACGTGAGGGTGCGTTCGACATCGCCCGCTTTGATCGCATCGAGCACTTGCGTGCGCAGCGCACGCAACTCGTTGTGCGCGGGATCTTCAGGCGTCGCCGCCACCTGGGCGTGGGCGGACGCCGGGGCCGACAGCACGGCGGCGAGTAGCAAGCCAAACCATCTGTGCATCGCTCGACTCCTTCGGTGTGACACTTCAGATCACCTCTTCGACGACGAACGCGGAATAGAAAAAGGCCTTGTCGATCGCGTGCAGGCGCGAAGAGACATCGTTGAGCGGGCGCAACATGCCCGCCAATGCGTCCGGTCTCGAGCGCGGCACCAACGTGTTCCAATACGCGAGCCGGCTGCCCGATCGGGCACTCCGGCACGCCGCCACCAGAAGATCGCGGAATCGGTCGCCCGAAACATACTCGAAGATGTCACTCAGATTGAACCAATCAATGCTCGCGCCGGCCGCCTCTGTCAAAAACGCCTCCGCGCTGACACACCGCCACTCGAGCCGGTCGAGATGCTGTCGAATCAAATCGAACGACTCGGGGCGCAGCGCGTGCGGCAATGCCGACGCATGGCGGCCCGTCAAAATCCACTGGATGTAGGGGTTCTCGGCCGGGTCCAACGCCGTCAGGGCGTGACGAGTCCGGTTCAGAATGCGTCCCGCCACGTCGCCTTCGACGTAGCGGAAGAAGCTCGGATCACGACCGAACCGCCCCATCACGGTCCGCGAGAAGAACATCCTGAACATCGCCCGCCACCGCCACGTATCCCAGGTGTCGCGGTAGAACGCCTCCCGCTCGTCGCGAGTACCACCCGCCAGCATGCGAGCGATAACGGGACGGCTGTGGACGAGAGGCAGAATCCGACGCCGGAACAGCGCGAAGTATCGCTCGAACTTGCCCGCGCCGCCGATGCCGCGATCGATCGCGGCGCCCTGACGGTCCCAGAACCACCGCGCGTCAGGCGACAACAGCAGCCGGCAACGGCGGTAAAGCTCTGACCGGTTCGTGCCGGGCTCCGAGCCCATGAGTACCAGCAGCTCCCGGTGTGTCAACGTTCGATAGGCGGCAACCCGCAGCTCGAGGCAGGCGAGCTGCGCGGGATTCAGGTCGATCGCGAACACGCGCTCGGGGCCCGAGGCCAGCAACGCCAGAGTGTTGTCGCCCGCCGACGCGATCGAAAGGCCAACCTGTCCGGGCCGCGGCTGCAGCGCCGCCAGCAACACGTCGGCGTCTTCCCAACACTGTGCGTATCGGATCGTCGAGAAATCGGCGTGCTCCGCCGCTTCAGCGCGCGTGGCTCGTTCCCTCGGCGTCCGCGAGTCTGTGGACGATGCCAGAGCGGCCATCCAGTCGAACGCGATCGCCGTCGCGCAGCCAGCTGGTCGCGCCAGGGACGGCGACGATCGTCGGAATGCCGAGCTCGCGAGCGACGATGGCCGAATGCGACAGCACGCTCCCGTGCTCGGCGATCACGCCGGCGGCCACGGAGAACAGGACGATCCACCCGGGATCGGTCCGCTCGGCGACGAGGACTTCACCCGGACGCACGACTGTCCGCCTGGGATCCAACGCCACTCGAACGGTTCCTTCGACGATGCCGGCGCAGCACCCGATCCCCTTGCGCTGGTCGGTTGCGTGCGGCTCGGCCGTGTCGGCGGCGCGAACACCGCAGTCCAGCGAGACGATGCCCCGGGTCTGGAGCCGGCGTGCCGGAGCCGGAGCTTCGCGATACGCCGCGTACTCAGCCCGGCGCAACTTCACCAGCCCCTTCAAATCTGTCGACACCGCCGTGCCGTCGGCGAACCCGAACACTTCGTCGATCTGGAGGAAAAAGATATCTTCAGCCGCCTCGATCACGCCGAGCGCCGCGAATTCACGGCCGAGCGCGACGAAGATCCTGCGCACCCGGCCGAAGACGCGAGTGCGCTCGAATCGCATGTTCTCGCGATCGCGCACATGTGTCCTCGCGTGCTTCAGCACCCAGTTGAAGACCAGTCGCCGATCGGGTCGACCCTTCAGCGCGTACACGACCCGCCGCTCAGCTTCGGATCGCACCGACTCCTGGTGCACGCGTCGCACCGTGGCGCGCTCGGCCGCGTCCACGGTCGTCGTGTGCAGCAGTTGGCCGAGTTGTCCCACCGTCCGCAGCAGCATCACAGGATCATCAGCCAGCGTCCGACTTTCCAGCTTGAGCTCTTCCAGGCAGCGGTCGCCGAACCTGGCGAGGTATTGCTCGTACAGAGCGCTGAATTGTGAGTTCCGCGCGATCGCATCTTCGATCGCGCTCCGGTCGCCGCTGATCAGCAGGGTGGCCAGGCCGGAATCGGCGGCGGCGCACGCCGCCATCTCGCGCATCCGCCTGTCAGGTTCGGCGCTGATCATGCCGCCGGCGCCGCCGATCAGATCGTTTTGCAGTGTACCGCTCGTGTCGCCGCACCAGGACACGGTTAGACGCCGCAGCACCCCGTAGAAGATCATCGCGAAGAAATCGTTCACGAGCGGCGCGTCCCACCGCTTGAGCAGCTGCCGCTCCAGTTGACGGTAATAGGCGACAATCTCGTCGGTCCGCCAATCGGGAAGGTCGGGCGCCGGATCGAGCGCGTCATTGAGGCGCTGCCCGAAGCGGTCGATGCGACGAGGGAGCAGAACGAGATTGACCACGAGCCCCACAGTGGTCCACGCGAGCCGGAACCCATCGGCCAGTTGTGCTGTCGTCGTCGGCTGACCAGGGTCCTGCAGAGCCTCGTCGGGCAATCCTTCCGCGACGCCCATCATCTGCTCCATGAAGCGTCGATTGAGCTGGAATCCCGGCAGCGTGGCGAGCAGCCGATACCAGCTCAATAGGTTGTAGTAGACCCGCCCGCGGATCAACCCGAGCATGTGGCGGAACGTGTCGTCGTGCGCCTCGACCACGGCGGCGGGCACGCGCACGAGTCTGCAAAACCGGCGATAGACCTCCTCGTAGACGTGGCGCGCGAACGAGAACGTGAGCGGCGTCGTAATGCCGGTATAGCTTTCAGCGATGTTGCTGTTGTCCCACAGGTTCAGCACGCCACCCGGGTTCGCGTTGCCGTTGGGAGTCGAGATCGGCCGCGATTGCAGCAGGTGGACGCCGTCGCGGTCGAACGCCCACTCGACGTCCTGCGGCGCGCCGAAATGCCGCTCGACGGCTCGGACCAGGCACGCGACCTGCCGCACCCGCTGATCGTCGAGTGCCGGCTGTTTGACGAGCGGCTCCGGTACGTCGGCCGCGCGATAACCGCAACGGCCGTCGACCGTTGCTCGATGTGCCACGCGCTTCAGCGCGATTTCCCGGTCGACGATGTCGCCGTCTCGAGAGACGCGGAACGTATCCGCATCGCACTCGCCAGAGACCAGCGAGCTACCCAGCCCGTAAACGGCGCTGATCACCGCCACATCCCGGCCGGTCGACAGTGGATCCGCGCCGAAGGCGACGCCCGCGACGTCGGCGTCGACCATGCGTTGAATCAGAACGGCCGGGGCGCGGCGCGGCGGCGACAGCCCCCGCGCTCGACGATACGCGACGTTCCGGTCGGAGAACGCGGACCTCCACACCAGGGCCAGCCGTTCGAGAACCTCGTCAGACGCGACGGATAAGAAGCTATCGAGTTGTCCGGCGGTCGAATGCTGGGCGCCGTCCTCTTCATCAGCTGACGATCGAACCGCGACTCGCTGGCCCTCCGGGCAGAGGGTGCGCAGGGCTTGCGACACCTCCAACGCGACGTCTTCGGCGATCCGCAGATCGTCGAAGGCCCCCGCACGCTCGGCCGGCGAGCGGCTGGAGCCGAAGGCGCGCGGCGACACGACGAACCACTCGGGAATCGGCAGCCCCGAGTTTCTGAGCGCGTTCAGACTCCAGGCTTTTCCACCCAGCTCGCTTCTGTCGTTCGATTCGCCCGGCCTAATGACGTAAGTCACGTCACCGCGTTCCGTGCGGCATGAACAACGGCGCAACGCCGAGACTCAAGTACATTGACAGTGTCCACAGCGCGGACATGTGCTCGATTCTGCGGGCATCGGTCCTCTCTTGCCATCGCAGGAACCGCCAGGCGATCGTCGCGGCAGCCGAGAGCGACACGGCGACGATGAACGCCATTGGCGTCACAAACCTGATCCGGGCGGCGGCGATCAGCGCGAGGGTGGCGGTCGTCGCAAGCGCGAGCATCCATCCACAGACGGCCCACCTGACGCCCCATGCCGCGCTATAGGTCGTCACTCCGTGCTCCTCGTCAGCGGGCGCGCGCACCTTGCGTCCGATCTCGATGCCGATGGCGTTGAAGAAGCTCGCCATCAGGAACACGCCCACACCATCAGGGATACCGGAGCCGGCGACAATCCAGTCGCATGCGGTGGCGTAGAGAGTCACGATCGGGATGATGAGCATGTGACTCCACAGGTACAGAGCGGGGCGGGATCTGAGCCATTCGCCTACGAAGAACTCCCTGGACATCAGCAGCAGGTAGATCCACGTGACGACGACCAGCAGCACCAGCCGCCGATCCAGCGATACCGCCAATGCGGCTTGTATCCCCGCCGCTACGAGTCCGACGCGACCGAGTTCACGCAGTGTCACGAGGCCGCGTGGGACGGGCCGGTACGGTCGGTACTGCGTGTCTTCTTCGTAGTCCTTGAATTCATCCAAAATGCGAAGCTGCAGGAAAAACAGAAACGACGACGCAAAAGCGACGAGCAGCGACGATCGTGCGGGGAGCGCGGCATCGCGCAGCAGCGACGAGTATCCCACCGCGGAGCTGCTGAACGCAGCGATCAGGATCCCGTGCGCCACGAGCGGGAAGCGCTCGCGCTGGTAAATCCACCATCGCTTCGCGCTCGTCCTTTCTCCGGACGCTTGCAGTGTCGCGCCCATGGTCATTCGTCGGCTGCCATCGGTTGCCGGTCGAGGAGTCGGCCAAGTGCACAGTAATCGATCTTCGCATTGTGCCGGAGGTCGACGGGCAGACAGTGGTAGACGCGAAAGCTGTCGACCGCCGCCCACGCAAGCGACTCCCTGACGATCCGCACGTCAGTGCCGGGATCGCGCGGCTTCCGCAACTGCATCGCGAGCACGCGACGACCGTCTCGATCCGCCGTCAGCGCCACCCGCAGCACGTTGTGATGCTGGCGGGCCGCCGCTTCTACTGCAAAGGGATAAAGGACGCCTCGCGCGTCACTCACCTTCGCTTCGCAACGGCCCAACAGCCAGAGACGGCCGCTTCGATCGAGGCATCCCGCATCACCCGTGCGGTGCCAGCAGTCGTCGTCGACTCGAAACTTCGTCTCCTGGTCGCCGCGCCCATGCAGGTATCCGGTCAGCACATGTGCCCCGCTGACGACGATCTCACCAGGTTCCCCGGGCGGCAGGCACGCCTTCTCGAAGCGCTCGCGACTGAACCGGCCGATCGATGCGCCGGTCCCATCGGGCAAAATCCTGACTGTGACGGCTGGTACCGGCCGGCCCGCGAGGAGACCGCGGCCGCGCAACATCGCCTGCCGATCGCCGTTGCTGATCGCGCTCGCGGCAACGCGTGCGATCGGCTCGGCTTCGGTGGAGCCGTAGATTGCGGCGGGATCGGCATTCGGAGCGACACGGCAGATCTTGTCGAGCACGTCCGGAAACACCGGACCGCCGCCGGTCAGGACTTTTTCGAACCGCGGAATCGTGCGGCCGTGCGCCAGACAATGATCGGCCAGGCGCTCGAGCAAGGCGGGCGATGCCGACGTGCGGGTCGCGTGATGCGCGTCGATCTGGTCGAGAACCGGCCCTGGGTCGATCGAGCCGGGTGCCCGCAGATCTGCGTCCGGAATCAGCGAGGTGACGCCCGACGCGAGGTTCGCGAGCGCGACGATTGGCAGCGTCGTCAAGTCGACTTCTCCGGGCGAGACGTCGAGAACATCCAGAAGCGCTCGATATTGTGCGAGGAGGAACCCGTGCGTGCGGCAGGCCGCCTTCGGTGGCCCGGTCCCGCCCCCCGTGAATGTCACCAGCGCTGGCAAGTCGGGCGCGCACACCTCGATGTCCTCACACGCCGCCATCCTGTGCGCGCGATGCCATGGCGTGGCACCCGGTATCCCGGCGGCGACGACGATCTGCACGGGGATCCTGCGGATCGCGCGGGAGATCAGGCGAAGCAGGTGCGCCTTGGGACCGCCGAAGAAAGCTCTCGGCGGAAACGCCGCGCAACAACGCTCGATCGCCGTCAACCCACTCGATGGATCCATGACAATCGCCACGAGGCCCAGTCTGAAGATCGCGAGCAGCGCGACGTAGAGCTCGGCAGACATGGGCTGGAAAAGCAACACGCCGTCGCCGCGGCGCAGACCGCAGCTGCGCAGGAACGCGGCGCCCTGCTTCGACTGACGATCGAGCTCGGCGAACGAGAGCGTCCGGGCCGCGCCACGGTGACGATCGATGATCGCGGGCGCGTCGGGGCGTGCTGCGACCTGCGGCGTCAGCATCTCGACGATGTTCACGCGAGCGCCCGCGCAAACAACGTGTATCGGCGGATCGTCCGTGCGTAGCGCTCGCTGATATTGCGCGATGGACCGGCATCGTGCATCAACGCATGAATCGCCCGCACGTACCCGAGACCGGCCGCGGCGTGCTCACAGCGTGACGCCAGCCACTGGCCGAGGCCCGCGTACGATCGTCCGGGAACGACGGCAACGGTCTTGACGACGATCGTATCGATGCGACCGCCGCGCTGGCGCTGCAGCCAGTCCGGCACGGCGAACACGAAGCCAACCGGACATCCCCGCTGCTCCGCCAGGAGGACGATGGCCGGCTCGACGTATCGGAGGAGCGGACGGTATTCCTCGAGGAACGCGGCTTCCGCGAGAGGCTCGAACAGAAAGCTTCGGCGAAAGCTCGCGACCGTCACCGCGTAGATTCGACGGAGCTCTTCGTCGACGCGTGACAGGTCCAGTGGCCTGATGACTACGCCCGCTCTCGTCATGCGAGCCGCGATGCCATCGAGGCGGGCATCGTGTCGCGTCAGCTCGGTCGTGACCGTGGATCGGTAGCAAGCCCACGGTGTAAACGTCTGATCGATGAAATGCGCCGGCCACTCATCCTGGTTGTCCGGTTCGAGCAGAAACAGCGGTTCCGAACCGCGCTCGGTGATGAACCGGTAGCGACGCCAGGTGCTGCCGTCGATCGGCGCGACTGCGCGCGCACAACCCCTGGCGGACAGCGCGGCGAGCGCCTGTGTCAGCAACGATCGCGCGGCGGCGGCATCGCCGGCCGCATAATGGCCGATGAAGCCGAGACGCTCCCCTCGAAATGTCGGTGTCGCCGTCCACCAGAGCGAGCACCGTGCGGCGAGGCAATCGTCGGCGTCGGCAAGAGCCCAGTGCACGTCGGGACGATGACGAACGAAGTCGTCGGACGCGAGCGGTGGAATGCCCGCCGTCGGGATCAAACGTTCGAGATCGCCTGGCCGTTCGATCCCGGTCAGGCGGTATGTCGATGTGTCCAACACGTCGCTCCACGACCCGGGACGCGTGACCGACTGTTCGACCGGCCGGGGCGCCGTGTCGTCACAGGCGCCCCGCCTCCTTGAAGCTCCAGTCCCGGACGTCGCCCAGCACCACGTGATCGATCTCGTCAATCCCCATCAGGACACCGGCCGCCGCCAGCCGGCGGGTCAACTCGATGTCCTCTGGACTCGGGCGCGGGATCGCCCGAGGGATGTTGTGAGGAATCAAGCTGGAAGTCGAAATCGCTAGTTTTCTTGAGCAAATATACCTGGCGTCGATAGTGCCCACCCGTTGGGGTGGAGACTGTGCGAAACACCCTGCCAGTATTACCTACAGATATGGGCTCATGGGAAGAACCATCCTCCCGCGGCCGTCGGTCGCTTTGCAGCGGGTCGGGGGACGGAACGGCGATCAGATGACGTCGACAGATTGCTGGTCGAATTCCTCGAGGACAACTGTTCATTGGTCATTTTCGGTCTTTGTGTTCCTTGTCGAGGCGAGCCGGCGGTAGCCGGTGAGCCTCTCAGTGATCCTGGCACACTGCTGCGGCGTGGCCCCATTGGGCGGCACGGCCAACGTGTATTGGTCGTCGTGCGTTCTGGCAACTCGCGAGTGGTGCTGCGGGTTCGACGCCTCCGCCGGGGCGCGAATGCGATATGCGGTCGCGTGCGATCCACACTCGGTCGTGGGCGCGATCGCGACCACGATGTCGAACGTGCAGAAAACGCCCGCAAAACGTGCTCGAGCGGCGAAGGGATCAAGGAATGACGCTTGCACGCGACAGGTCGGAGGACTATTTATGGTCAATCACGTAAGCTCGGCGGCCCGGAGAGTCAAGCGCGCGGCCCTTGCCAGCAAGGTGCGCCGGCGACGCGGCCGTCGGGTGGTCAAAAAAGCGGCGGTCCGTCGGGGAATGAAGCGCGCCGCAGCTCGCCGTGTCGTGCGTCGAGCGGCGGCTCGCCGGGCAGTCAAGCGAGCGGTCGTTCGTCGTGCGGTGAGGCGCGCTGTAGGACGTCGAGCGGTCAAGCGAGCGGTGGCTCGTCGGGCGGTGAGGCGCGCCGTAGGACGTCGGGCTTTGAAGGGAGCAGCGGCCAGGAAGCTGCCGGCCGCCGAGATCAGACGGATGGCGCTCGAGTTCAGGGAAGCCGGTCGGTAGGACGCGGTCGGCATCTGGTCAACTGCGGTTTCTTCTCCTTAAGGAAAAGAATCTTTTCGTGGAAGCCGGTGGGAACCGCCATTCAGGCGGTTTCATCGGTTCACACGCCAGGTGCGGACCGTCGTCGCCGAAACCGGAAACCCGAGGCCCTTCAGCTCGCCAACGATACGCTGATAACGTCGCGGCCGTGAATTCGGTGTCAACACGCAGCGGGTTGTAGTCGCCCGTGATCCGGCTGTACAGGCGGCCGTGTTCCACCGTCAGCGTCGCCGAACGCCGCGCCTGCTGTCCGGCCGTCAATGACATGAGACACCTCTCTTGCCATTTCGTCGCTGAGCGCCTTGTGTAAGGTCTGCAGACGCCGCAGGTCCCAATCAAACGAGGCAATCTCGTCCGTGATGGTGAAGAGTCGCATCGACAGAGCATCGCGGATGGCCTGATAGCTCGCCAGCGCCGCGTCTGTTCCGCTCAGCACCGCCCTCGCGAGACCTTCGGCGTCGCGCAGCGCATCGGTGATGCCGTGCGCCGTGATGGGATCCTTGAAGTAGCCGGCATCTCCCACAAGCGCCCAGCCCGGGCCCCACGCGCGTCTGAGAAATCCGCAGCGACCGGCAAATCCGTGGTATCGCGCGACCGGCGCCGCACTAATGGCGGCGGCCACGGGCGGGGCGGCTTCGCGCACGATCGTTTCGAAGCCCGCCGCAAGATCGAACCGCAGTTCCTCCATGAACCGCCGCCCGGCCGCCGCCACGAACACCAGTGTTTCGCCGTCGTTGGTCGGGATGAGACCCACGCTTGCGCCCGGCACGTAGTGCCAGTGATAGCCCGACATCGGGAGGCCCCTGATTCGCCTGTAGATCGTAGCGCTCCTGTTCGCTCCGACGCAGTAGGTCTCCGCCCCAGTTCGTTTCGCCACCGTCGAATTCGCGCCATCGGCACCGATGACGATCCCGGCGGCAATCGACCGGGCGCGACCCCCGCTCTCGAGCACGGCGCCCGTAACGCGCCCACGGCCGTCATGCTGCAGCCCGTTGAGACGAACGCGATACGCGACCTCGGCTCCTGAGGCGCGAGCGGCGTCGGCGAGCAGCGGATCGAGCAACGTCCGACGCGGCGCATACAACGCATCGACGCCGTCGCGTGACTTGATCCGGATTTCGACGGCACGGTCGCCGTAATGAAACGTCGTCAGGTCGATCCGGGGTGTGCCCGCAGCCCTGATCGCGTCGAGCAGTCCCCAGCGCGCGAGTTGCAGGACGCCAGCGCGCATCAACGCAAGCGTCGACAGCGTATCGGCGCCGCGGCTTCCCTGCTCGACCACCAGCACGGAGGCTCCTGCGCGAGCCAGCAGCAGCGCGGTCGCCGCGCCGGCGCAACGTGCGCCAACGACGACGACGTCATACGATGATTTTAACGCTCCAATCTCAGCCATACATCTCCTCGTCGTCAGCTTGCAGCGGCAGCATCGAAACGCGTTCGATGCGCGATCCGCTCCGCCAGGAACGCGGCGTCGTCTCCGACGCCGTCGATGAACGCCGAGTTTCGGCGCCGTTGAAAGTGCATACCCAAGCACGTACAGTCCGGGCACGGTGTGATCCCTCCGCGCTGCCGGATCTCGCCGTGACTGTCGAGCACCGGCACCCGCAGCCACGGGTAACGGCGAGTGAAGCCGGTGGCCCAGACCACCGTATCGATGCCAGCTGCTCGCAAATCGACCGACGTCTTCGCGACTGCGAGCGCCGACGGCCACGTGGGCTCGAAGGGACCACGCGGCGGCGCCGTGTTCACCGCGGTCTTCCCGATGAACGCATCGATCCGCAGCAACAGCTCTGCGAGCTTTAAGTCCGACGCCGCGGTCGTCGCGATCAGATCGTCGTCGAACGATACGCGCTCGTGTTCGATGCCGAGGAGTCTTCCGAGCATCCGGACGCCGCGCCGCTCCAGCGTCGCGATATCGAGCGACTGCACGTCAGAGCGTCCCACGAGCTGCAGGGACGGTTGGCTGCGCGATGCGCGAATGTTGACCACGTCGGCCACACTCTCGTGCAAGACGCCCATTGCGTCGAGCCACCACATGATGTCGCGGCCCCGGTACGTCCGCGGCAGGCGCAGGTGGCGTCCGACGGCCAGTGTCACCGGCCGTCCCGTTGCGCGGATCTCGTCCGCGAGCTGAACGCCGGTGGCCGACGCGCCGATCACGAGAACGCCTTGCGCCGACAACTGGCTGGGGTTTCGATACTGCGTCGGCACGATCTGCGCAACGCGCGGCGACAGCCGTCGCGCGAGCGGCGGCACGTAGGGCACATCGCTATAACCGGTGGCAATCACGACATTGTCCGCAAGCCACACGCCGCGGTTCGTCTGCACCCGGAACCGCGCGCCGACTTGTTCCACTCCAACAACCGTCGTGCCCAATTCCATCGGCGCCGCGAACGATGTCGCGTACCTCTCGAAGAACGCAACCAGCTGCAGCATGGACATGTAACCATCGGGCTCAGGTTCTACGTAACTGAATCCGGGTAGCCGCGTTTGCCAATTGGGCGTCAGGAGCCGAAGGGAATCCCACCGCTCGCTCCGCCAGCGCTCGGCCACGCGCCCGCGTTCGAGGACGACGTGATCCACCAACCGGTCGGACAGGCAACGGCTCATCGCAAGCCCTGCCTGTCCTCCGCCGATAATCAGGGTGTCGATGTGTTTCATGGCGACGTCCGCTCGGGTTAGCCCCTCGCGCACTCGGCGCTCACGTTCACCATCGTGCCGTTGGTCAGCACATCGAACACCGCCGACCGGGCTTTTGCCTGCGCGACGATCGCCTCCAGCTTTTCAGGAGCCGCGTCGCCCTTAACACGGAAGTGAACCCGCATCTGTTCGTAGCCGTTCCGGACCTGACCGGACAGGCCGAGAATGCCGCGAAGATCGATGTCTCCCTCGACGGTCGACTCGACCTCGGTCAGCTTCACCCCCCGCGCTGCGGCGATGTTGCCGATGCCGGACGTGATGCACGCCGCGATGGCGTGCAGCAGAAATTCGACGGGTGTCGGCGCATGATCGGCCCCGACGAGAACCGCCGGATGATCGGCGTCGAATTCGAGAATGCCGGTGTGACGATGCTCGCCGCCCGCACCGCTGAAGGTCTCGATCCGACTGCGGCTGTGCGTACCGCTTAGCCAACGGTTGCTGGCCCGGAACTGGAACTTGGCGAGCTGGGGCTGCGCCTTGACCACGTCGAGCGTCGCGAAGAGCGTCGGCGTGTCAACGCCATTGAGCGGCCCGCGCTCACGGGTTTTTGGCTCGGCTACCTGTAGGTTCGACATGACTATCCCTCCTTCACGCGTGCGTGTTCTGTTGCGCCGTCCGACAAGTGGCGCCGGATTGCGCCACCGCCGGTCGAGCACGAAACGCGTTCTGCTAAGGGAATCGAAAACGGTGTGGGGAAATGGCCACGAGCCGGCGTTGCGGGATAACTCGCGATTTGTCGCGTATACCTCCTGAGGAGCGTGCAGGCCGCCAAAGGCACGCAGGTCGTCCGAACGTCCTCTATCGTGGACAGTCGGCGAGTTGTTGCCGATCCACGTGCCAGTGATATGGGAGATCCGCTATGAATGCGCTAGCAGCGACACTCGGACTCGCACCAGCAGCCGACACGACGGATGCGCTCTTCACCGAGCTGTACTCGCAACTCCATCGGCTGGCGCGGCAAACGCTGCGGGGGCAAGGTTCGCTGCCGCTCGGTGCGACGACGCTGTTGCACGAGGCGTATCTCGCCATATCGGACAAGCCAGGGATCACGTTCTTCGAGCACGGACGGTTCATGAGTTACGCCGCTCGCGTGATGCGAGGTCTTATCATCGACGGCGTGCGCCGGCAGCAATCGCAGAAGCGGGGCGGGCTGTTCGACATCACGTCGCTGCGCACCTTTCACGCCGAAACGGTGGCGGATCGGCACACGCTCCTGCGTATCAACGATGCGCTCGACGAGCTCGCCGAAGTTGAACCGGAGCTCGCCGAAGTGATCGAGTTGAAGTTCTTCTGCGGGCTGTCCTTTGACGAGGTCGCCGCTCTTCGCGGGGTGTCGGGACGGACCATTCGGCGTCAGTGGGAAAAAGGACGGTTGTACCTGCATCAGGCAATCGGCGGTGCGGCCGCCGCCGGCGTGAAACCTGCTCATGCCACTGAGCGGTGATCGCTGGCGCGCGCTCAGCCCGTATCTCGACGAAGCGCTGGGGGTCCCCACGCGCAATCGCGGTGCATGGCTCGAGTCCATCTTCGCGCGCGATGCCGGGCTTGCGCGCGAGTTGCAGAAGCTTCTCGCCGAGAGCGATGTCATTCAGGGATCGCGGTTTCTCGAAGAACCCGTTTCGCTCTCTCCGGCGGCGCTGACGCCGTCGCTCGTAGGACACACGATCGGTGCGTATCGTCTGGTTTCGCCTATCGGGCAGGGCGGGATGGGCAGCGTGTGGCTCGCGGAGCGGTGCGATGGCCGCTTCGAAGCGCATGTTGCCGTCAAGCTGCTCAACATCGCGCTAATCGGGCGCGCGGGCGAGCAGCGGTTCCGCCGCGAAGGGGCGATTCTCGCACGCCTGACACATCCGAACATCGCGCGGCTCACCGACGCAGGCGTGACCTCGACCGGGCAGCCGTATCTGATCCTGGAGCACGTCGTCGGTGCAAGCATCGACCGGCACTGCGATGAGCGTCTGCTGAGCGTCGAAGCGCGTGTGCGTCTGTTTCTGGACGTGCTCGAAGCGGTTATTCATGCGCACGCGAACCTGATCGTCCACCGCGACATCAAACCCGCGAACGTGTTAGTGACCGATGACGGACGCGTGAAGCTGCTCGACTTCGGGATTGCCAAATTGCTGCAGGACGATCGCGAAGGGAGTCGGGCGGGTAGCGACACGGGCGCGCTCACGCGCGAGACGGGCAGCGCGCTGACACCGGAATATGCCGCGCCGGAGCAGGTCGCCGGCGGCTCGATCACAACGGCGACCGATGTATACGCGCTCGGTGTCCTGTTGTACGTGCTCCTGACAGGTCAGCACCCGGCGGGCGCTCGGTCCAATTCAGCCGCCGACCTTATTCACGCGATCGTCGACGCGGACGCGAAGCGAGTATCGGACGCGGTCGTCTCCGATAGCGGGTCGAAGGAAACCGTCGCACGCCACGCATCGCGACGCGGGACGACGCCGAGCCGGCTCCGCCGGATGCTTCGCGGCGATCTCGATACCATCGTCGTCAAAGCGCTGAAGAAGAAGCCGGCGGAGCGCTACGGCTCGGCGATGGCGCTGGCCGACGATCTGCGCCGATACTTGCGGCACGAGCCGATCAGCGCGCGGCCCGACACTCTCAGGTACCGGGCCGGCCGGTTCGTCCATCGGCATGCGCGCGGGGTCGCCATGGTGGTCGGCGCGATGCTCTTCCTTGGCGCGTCGACCGCGTTCTACACGAGCCGCCTCGCCCGCGAACGCGATCGCGCCAGGCGCGAAGCCGCGAAGGCGACGAAGGTCAGCGAGCTCATGGTTGGACTGTTGACCGGCGCCGATCCGATTGCCAACCGTGCAACAACCGAGGGACCGACCGTGCGTGGGCTGCTCGATGCCGGCGCCGAGCAGCTGCAACGTGAGCTCGTCGATCAGCCGGACATCCAGGCCGACACTCTGACGGTGCTGGGAAGGGTCTACCGCCGGCTCGGCGCGTTCGATAAGGCCGAACGTCTCCTCGAACGCGCGCTCGCCGTCGGCCGGACGGTGTACGGGGCCGAGCACGTGCGGATCGCTCAGACGCTCAATGACCTCGGGGTCTTGCTGACCGATAAAGGGGACTATCCCGCGGCAGCGCGCAGTCTCGAGGAGTCCTTGACCTTGCGGCGGAAACTCCTCGGACCGGAGCACGCAGATGTCGCCGTCACGCTCGTCGAGCTTGGACGCGTCTACCAGGATTTGGGCTTGAACCGGCGCGCCGATCCGCTCCTGCGCGAGTCGCTGATGGTCCGACGCAAGGTGTTAGGCGACGCGCACCGCGAAACCGCGGTGAGCTTGAACGCCGTCGCGTCAGTATTGCGGTTGAACGGGGATCTGGCGGGCGCGGAGTCGTTGCTGCTCCAGTCGCTGGAGCTCAATCGCAAGATGCGCGGAGAATTTCACGCGAACACCGGCACGAGCCTGCACGATCTTGGCGTGATCGCTGTCTCGAGAGGCGATCACCGGGCCGCCGAACCGTTGTTCCGGGAGGCGCTGCTCATCACCCGACGGGCGCTGGGCGACAGCCATCCGAGTGTCGCGACCTCCCTCAACGGGCTGTCGCACGTTCTCGTTGCAGAACACCGTTACGACGAGGCGGCCGCTGCGTTGGAAGAAGCGCTGGCCATCGCACGTCCCGCGCTAGGACGCAATCACCAACTGGTCGCGATTTATACGATCAATCTCGCCGCCGTGCGGTTGGCGCGACACGATGCGGCCGCAGCCGAGACGCTCGCGCGCGAGGGTTTGCGGATCCGGTCGCTGGCGCCCGATCTCGTGCCGAACCGTCGACGCATGTTCGTGAAGGACGACTGGACCGTCGGCGCGACCGAACGCCTGCTCGGCGCTGCGCGCGCGGCGCGCGCCGGCTCTCCGATGTCGAGGCGCTGATCCGTCGGCGCCTGTCCCGAACGTCTCTCCGAATTCGATTCTCCTGGTGGGCCTTCGATCCGCGCGGGTTGCGCGGAATCGTCTTTGGCGCGCGCCATGCGCACGAGGAGAACGTATGAAGTATCGCAAGCCGTTGACGCTGTCGGTCGTGATCGCCGGCGTGACGCTCGGGATCGCGGCAGTCCAGGCCGCCGTACCAGTGATCGTCCCGCCCACGGTACCTTCGAATCTCGCGGTCCCGGCAGGTAGTACCGTCTACCTCGTCGGCCACGCGCGCGGGACCCAGAACTACGTCTGCCTGCCGAAGGAGGATAAATTTGCGTGGACGCTGTTTGGCCCGCAAGCCACGTTGTTCGACGACAACGCAAACCAGCAGATCACGCATTTTCTGAGCGCCAACCCTGGCGAAAACGGCACGCCGCGCCCGACGTGGCAGCACTCGGGTGACAGCAGCATTGCGTGGGCCGCGGCGATTCAGTCGTCAACCGATGCCAATTTCGTCGCGCCCGGCGCGATCCCGTGGCTCCTGCTTCAGGTCGCTGGCGCGCAGTATGGGCCGGCGCTCGGGCACAAGTTGACGTATACGACGTACATTCAGCGCGTGAATACAGCCGGTGGAGTTCCGCCCGGGGACGGGTGCACCATCGCGACGGATGTGGGCAAGAAAGCACTGGTCCCCTACGCCGCAGACTATTTCTTCTACAGACCGTAACGCGGAGACGTGGTCGTTGACCGCGTGAGTGCCGTCTCGTTGTGAGACGGCACTCAGCGATCAGACGGATCGGACATTCCTGATGCCGTTCCAGCTGGAGCGACTGGCGGCGTGAGCCCTGACGCGTGCCGCCGAGCGAGTCATTGCGGAGCAGAGTCAGGGGAGCCGGGTCGTGCTAATCGAGCACTGGCGCGGGATTGGTCAGGGTCTCGATGGGGCGTAGTATCCCTTCCGAGCGCGAACGCGGAGGTCCTTGCTGTCGGGACAGGTGATCTTGATCTCGACCTTGCGCCAGGTGCCGTCGGCCTTCTCGTTGGTGGAGACGTAGCCAATCGTATACTGCGCTTGGATCTCGCCAAGCACCTGCTCGTAGATTCGATTGAGATCCTTGACGCCGCTTGGGAAGAATGCCGTTCCTCCAGCCTCTTCCGCAATCTTCTCGAGCAGCACTCGTTGAGTCAATTGCGCCGCCAGCGGTTGTTGATCGAGCGCTCCGATCGCGTAGATCGTGACATCCGAGGCCTTGAGCATCGTCATCAGCGTGTTGAAACTCAGGCTGCTGTCCGTGTCGCCGCCGTCGGTATAGAGCACCATGACCTTCCGGCCGTCCTGCTCGCTGGCGCCGTCGAGATAGAGGCCGATGGCATCGTACAATGACGTTTCCCCACCGGCCGCCAATTCGCGGACACGCCTGACCAAACGGGGGAAGTCGCTCTGAGAATAGCGACCGCCTCTCACGTGACTCGCGAAGTCGATGAACGTCACGTCGACGGCGTCGGGCACCGACGCCAGGAATTTGATCACGGCGCGCTGGGTGAATTTGAGATCGAGCCCCTGGCTCCCACTGACGTCGAGCAAGACCCCGATGTGCAGCGGAGGCCCAGGCTGCGCCCCCGAGGCAAAGGCGAAAATCTGCTGCGGCCGACCGTCCTCGTAGACGGCGAAATTGCTGGCGCTGAGATTGGTGACGAATCGGTGTCTTTTTGCCGCAACCGTGACGCCAACACTGACGAGATCGGTGCGCCCTCTGAACAGCGCGGGGTCTTGTGCCTCGAGTTGGGCAGACGCATCCACGACCGCGACCGTGATCGCGGCGACACTCGCGAGAACATTAAGCAAGGCGCGTATCTGATGCACGTTGGTGCCTCTCGCCGCATCGTGCATCGGGCATGCCGCTCTCGACGCCCAGCCTTCCAGACTCGAACTGCGTGGCGCCCTCAGGAAGCGCGGATGGCAGGACCTTCGACCGCCACAGGTCACGACATGTCGTGACCTGTCGCTAGCGATTTCCCAATCGAGCCGCACACTACGACCTGAATCAGTGTTCCAGCCAGGGTTCACTCAGGGCCGGCTGCGAAATGTCCGCGTCCCTTGCTTTGCGACAGCGCGGATGACCACGCGATCGTCGCCTTCAGGACTGTGACGTCGCGCGGACCTATGGCTCTTGAACTGACGGACCCTATCGTCGAGGTCAGGTACACGCGACGTGGAAAAAGAAACCCTCGAAACGCTTTCGGCTCTTTTTAGCCTTCTACGGTCGCAGGCGCGAGCCGTCCGATCCCACCGACGGTGGCGTCCGTGTGGTTGAGTACACGATCGATGATGAAGCGCGTCACCCTACGGAGTCCCATCAATCTCGAGGCTGTGCGGCGCAGATGGTGCGGCGTCCAGTCGTGGTCCGACGTGTCGGCCAGCCGTTTGAGGGGCAAATGACATGACCCTGGTCGGCGCTATCCGAATGGCACCGCAGCTATCCGATCGGAGAGTGTCCTGTTCGGTGGCGACCGACCACCTTTGGGCCGCCACCGGAAGAATTGCCAGAAATTCCGAATGATTTCGCGATCCTTGTCACATCGGTTCGAACTGACACGCGAGTGAGGGAGCGGCACCATCATTGCTCTCTCACGGCCGGACATCATCTGGAGCAATAACAGTGCGAACCGTGCGCAGTGGGCTTTTGGCTGGCGTACCTGTCGAACGCGTTCGCCGTGACGAATCAGTGGATCGGCGACTTCGCCGCATGGGCCTCTATCTGGTAATCCCCGAGCTAGGAGAGCTTCTGTGAAAAAGATCCTTCTGTTGGTCGTCGCAATGACGCTCCCGCTAGCTGCACAGCAGCGGAGCCCGATGCCCGCCGCTGCTGCTGCAAAAGTCGATTACGAAAAAGATGTCAAACCGATCCTCGCGCAGAACTGCTACTCGTGCCACGGCGACACGGTGCAGCAGTCGGGTCTCCGCCTCGACCTGCGCCAGAACGCGCTGCGCGGCGGGGATTATGGTCCGGTGATCCTTCCTGGCAAGAGCGCCGATAGCAAGTTGATCCGCCGTCTCGTCGACGGCGACGGCGGGATGCAGATGCCGCCGACGGGTGCGTTGGCGCCCGAAGACATTGGGATCCTCCGGGCTTGGATCGATCAAGGCGCCGACTTTCGCACGACGCTCGTCGAAGCGCCGCCGAGACCAACTGATCCGAAGATGGCCGCGCTCGTTGCCGCGGTCCGCACGAACGGCGCCGACGCTGTCGCCACACTGATCGCAGCCGACTCGGAGGCCGTGAAGAGGCGTGATGCCGCCGGCTCCACGCTCCTGCACCACGCGGCCGGCTTCGGGACCATCGAAACGATGGCACTGCTGCTCGACGCAGGCGCGGATGTCAATGCGGCTAACCTCCGGCGGTCAATGCCGCTGCACTGGGCACTGCACGACGAGGCGAAGGTTCGCCTGCTGCTGTCTCGCGGCGCGGCGGTGAACGCGAAGCAGGTTGAAGGCCGTACGCCGCTGTACATGGCCGCCTCGATGGGGCACGGCGCGTCGCTCGTCAAGCTGCTGCTCGACAGCGGCGCAAACGCGTCGATGGCGACGGCGAACGGGATGACGCCGCTGATGGCGGCCGCCGTGCGCGGTGACGTCGAGGTGTTGACGCTGCTCGTGGATAAGAAGGCCGATGTGAACACCAAGAACGGCGCCGGCGAAACGGCGCTGATGTTTGCCGGGACCAACGGTTCGCCGGCAGCGGTCGGCTTCCTGCTCGACCGCGGCGCGGACGCCACGATCCGATCGAAGCGGACTGAAACGGCCCTCGGTAACGCCGCCACCGCTGGTATCGAAGAGACGGTACGCCTGCTGCTCGAGCACGGCGCTGACGTGAACACGCGGAACATCCGCGGCTACTCGCCACTGATGCTCGCAGCCAGCTCCGACGCGATTCCGACCGGCGCGGTGAAATTGCTCCTTGCGGCCGGGGCAGACCGCGGCTACGTCGGCGATTACGACGAGAAAGCGATCGATTTCGCCGTCAAGCGCGGTGACACGGAAGTGGCGCGGCTACTCGGGGCGTCACCCGCGAAGGCCGCGCCGCTGACGCCGGTGGCCGCCCACACGTCGTCGTTTGACGTGGCGGCGATTCCCGGCGCGGTCGAGAGGGCGATGGGACTGCTCGAGAAACAGAGCGGCAATTTCATTCGGATCGCTGGCTGCAACTCGTGCCACTCGCAGGACCTGGCGTCGGCCGCCGCCGGCTTCGTGAAGAGCCGCGGCCTCAAGGCGCCCACGGAAATTCCGCAGCTGCCGCAGTCGATGATGCCGTCACCCGAACGCTTGATGGATCTCGCCGTCGTGTCAGCACCAAGTACGGCGTGGGAACTCGTTGACTTCGGAATGAACAACGTACCGCCGGACGCCTACACGGACGCGGCCGTCCGGCTGGTCAAGGTCATGCAGCGCGCCGACGGCAGCTGGACGGCCAATCAGAGCCGGCGTCCTCCGATGGCGGCGGGCGAGTTCCAGGACGCCGCCGTCTGCATTTACGCACTGCGCCACTACGGACCCCGCGCGGAAGCGGCGTCGACCGCGGCCGTGATCGCGAAGGCGGTCAGGTGGCTCGAGCACGCGAAGCCCGAGACAACGCAGGACCGGGCGTTTCAAGCGCTCGCCCTCTCGTGGGCGTCGGAGAATTCCGCGAGTGCGAAAAGCGTGGCGCGCTCGCTCGCCGGATTGCAGCGTGCCGACGGCGGGTGGAGCCAGTTCCCCGGCATGGAAAGCGACGCGTACGCGACCGGTCAGGCTATTTTTGCCCTGAGTATCGCCGGCCGCATCGGGCAGGATGATCCGACTTACCGAAGGGGCATCGCGTATCTGATGCGCACGCAGGCGCCCGATGGATCGTGGCACGTGAAGACGCGCGCGATCTGGCTCCAGCCGTACTTCGAGAGCGGTTTTCCGTACGGACGCGATCAATTCATCTCGACGGCCGGTACGGCGTGGGCGTCCATGGCGCTCGCCACCGTCACGGCCCCTCGGGAGACGACGCTGCAGCAGCCATAACGAAGCGTTCAACTCACCTGCGAGCTCGCTGGCATCCAGCGGGCTCGTTCATCCCTCAGACTGTACATCCGTCACGCGGCGGTCGCCGATAGTAGCACCGGTGCGCACGAGTCGCGATCCCGGTTCTCTACACGAGTCGCCGATGATACGCCTGCACCGAAACCGAGGCCCTGCTGCCGACATTTTGCCAGCGGATGGTCGCCCCAGCGAAATTGTCAGGCAATCCGCCGCTCATAGTGGCACAACTTTTTCGATCCTAGAATGCGGCACGGGCCAGAGGTGTTCGATGACCACGGTCAAGCATCGCTCGTCAGCGATTGATGTCGGATCCCGTCTCGCTTTCGGAGCACTCTTCTTGGCGTTTATGGGGATCATGGGAACCATGTTACAGACGTGCTCGTCAGTGTTAGTCAATCTGCCCCACCGATGAGAGTGAGCGCATGGGTCGTGCAGCTCAAGCACGCGATCCGCGAGCGTCAATAGCGGTCACGGGCGTCACGCTGAGCACGACTGACGTGTGGCTGTCGTCGTCCGGGTCTCGATTCCCCGCCGAACTGGTGCGGTTCGTTCAGATCCGCGAGCGTTTTGTTAAGATCTGCGGTCGTGCGAAGCGCGCCGCTGGCGTGTGGCCTCGCTCTCTTCTGTGTAGCCGGTTGCAGCAGTTCCACCGGCCCCACGGCATCCTCTTCTGCTGTGCCAACATTTCACGTCGATGCGACCGACCCGATCGGCGACACGGTCCGGAACGCCACCTACCCGCAGTTTACGAATCTTCCGGACTTGGCCCGGGCGACTGTCGACGTCTCGGGAGGAAACATCACGTTCACAATCAAACTCGCGCCAGCCACGTTTGATCCGCCGACAACCGTGCTCCTCATCGATCTCGATGCGGATCAAAACACATCGACGGGCCTGTTCCGAAACGGGCTTGGCGTGGACTTCAGTCTTAACCTGGGTGCACCGGGGTTCGGCAATCCTCCCCTCGGCAACCAAGCGCACATCCTCAAGTTCGGCCTGTCGCCCGGCGCCTTCGGTATTTCAGGCTCAGTGCCTGTGACGGTCGCCGCGGATGGGATGAGTGTGACGGTGCCGCTGGCGATGCTCGGCAACGGTGATGGACGAATGGCGTTCAGGGTCGAATCCCTCGTACTGCTGACAACGATCAGCGCTGTGCCGTTCGACGACCTCCCCGACCTCAGTCTTCCACCCGCTCGGGTCCAGTGATCGCCGACTCCTTGCGGAACCGGCCGGGACTCGGCTGACGTCCGCGACGAAGGTGCGAACGCGTGATCAATAAAATCGCCTGCCAACTTCAGCATTCGATCGAAGCTGATGTGAGTCTGTCGTTCGCCTGGAACTGGCGGACCGACGTCACCACGTGGGACGACCCGCCAGCTCAATTCCAGCTCGATGGCCCATTCGCCAGCGGCTCGTGGGGAACAACTGTGCTTCCCGGACAAGCGCCGATGCGCTGGCACATTCGCGATGTTCAGCCCGGCAGATCCTTCGTCATCGACATGCCGCTCGACCAGGCAGTACTTTCGTTTGAGTGGCAGTTTGATGCCGTCGCAGACCGGCGAACACGAATCACGCAGCGCATTGTCCTGTCCGGCGACAATGCCACCGCTTACGCGAAACAAGTCCAAGAGACTTTTGACGCCACTCTCGGCGACGGCATGACGAGGATAGCCGACGCGATGGTGAGGGCAGAGCGTTCCACGGAGGCCAGCGGCGACCATAACTGACTGTCAACGAGGCCGCCGAGTGGCTGACTCCTTCGTTGAGGGCTATCAGAAGCGTGGACCTCACCGGCCGAAGGGCTCCAAGAACAGGAAGGCGATCATCATGGCTGGTGGCAAGCGACGTCGGCGGAAGATGTCGGCGACGGCTCGTGCGAAGAATTCTGCGGCGCAGAAGGCTCGCTGGGCGAAGCAGAAGGCTGGGGAGCAAGGGTACCCACCTCCTGGTGTTGACTCGCAACCGCGTGCCTGCGCTCGATGAGTGGCCGGGGCCCGTGGCGCCATTAATTGGCCGGAGGTACTATTGTAACGCGCAATGGCCGATCTATCGTGGGCGCGTGAAGCGGGAGCGGCGCGGCGGGCGGCACTCGATCGCGAGGCCCACCGTGGTCACACCGCGCTCGTCGACGCGATGTTCGACGGGCATGTCAACCACTTCTGGCGCCGACTGTCGGTTGCCTTCCAGGAAACCGTCGAAGCGTACAACATAGCTGGCCAGTTTTCGGATGTCTCCTTCATTACCACGAATGAGCACATCGTCGCCGAACGGCGCCACGACCCGAGCTTTATAATTGAGTTGCGGCTGGATCGGGTGACGCGGCTACTCGTGCTCATCACGAAGGACGCCGACGGCGAACCCGTCACCGACCGGCTTCAGTGTGCCTTCGTCGACGGCGATCTGACGCTGTGGCACACCGGCCAAATCGAGAACGGCTACCAGCTCGCGAAACGCCTGCTGAAGGCCCGTCTCTAGCTCCGGAGACTCCAATCGGCCTCAGTCGTGGCAACATCGTGGCAACGGCGCTGAGATTCTCTTGCCTCAAGCGCCGGCTGATGGCGCTCATGTCGGGCTCCCCCGCTCGGTGGGCCGTCTGGTACCAGTTTCGAACCCTGGGTCGCGTCCAGTAACCACCGATCTAGCCGTCAGAAGTTTTTGGCAGCTCGGCCGCGTCGCCAGCTCTTGGTCACGGCGGCTACCGCTTCGAGTTGCTCGGCCGCTTCCGGGATCGTCGTTTGGATCGTCGTCGTGTCCCCCTGATCTGCCCGACATCGGCGTGAGCTCCGGATCGATCGCGATAGCGAGTACCGGAGCGCCGATAGTGGGTATCGAGGCGAGTACGGCGATCGGGAGAACTACCGCCGCGCGTTTCGTGAGGGTTACGGGGTCGGTTACGGCGAGAGATTCAACCGTATCCAGCGAGCCGAAGCCGACCGTGGTCGCGACGCCCGCGTGTCCTCGCCGGCGGCGCAGAATGGCTATCGCGGCGCGATTACCGCATGGCGTTCCAGGAGGGATATGAGGAAGGCTTTCGTGTCCGAATCCGGTAGTCGAAGACGCTCTGCAGTTGTTTGCGCCTAGCGGACAACGCCGAAAATCGAGCTGCCCTTTCCTGAACGCGACGATCGATCGGGCCTCGCAACCTGTTCAGCCGGCGGCACTCAGGGTGGCCTCGATCGACGTCGATCGCGCCAAGATTCCACGGTGACTGATCGCGCGCCTCGGCCACGATCCTCGGTCGGTTGCGCGATCCCGCGATCACGGCGACAGGATTCGGACTCCTGAGGATGAGGGCCGACGCTGTGAGGGCGACCAGCAGGAGCAAGGGCAGCCATGAGCGCGCGACCACACCGGACGCGGTCAAGGCAAACAGTCCAAGGGTGATGAGCCAAAAGCAGGCGAGAGATTTGTGTGTGCAGGGCACGAAGGACACTCCGCCATTGACTCTATATGGACGCGACGAACGGCGATGTGCAGAATGAGACGGCCAGACGGTCCGTATCCACGAGCTGGAAGACAGTCCCTTGACGACGCCAAGTCCTGTGCTGGATCGCACAGCGGCTCGACGTTCGATTGCGCCATATTGATGCTGTTGGGACGGGCATCGACGGGCGATGAACCGTCGTCCAGAGGTCATCGCATGTCGGATTCCAACACGGCCGAACGACAGTCGACAATCGCCGGGGGCCGCGACCGGCCTCGACGGATCGGTTTGCGCGGAATTGGCTGCCTCGTGGTCGCTGTGTGCATCGGAGCAATCTCCAGTCCTCAGGCAACCGGGCTTGCCCAATCGGTTCCGGCGCAGGCGCGCCCACTCGACCGGCCGACACTCGCCGATGCACAGAGGCTCTTCTACAACGCCCGTTATGAGGCGGCGGCCGCGCTGGCGCTCGCCCTCCGCGCGTCGGACGTCCACGATCTGGCGAGCGACGAACTGCGCAGCTCCGCGGTGCTCTTTCAACTCAAAGCCCTGCTCGAAGGGCGCGCCGACAAGGAAGGTGCCCTGAAGAACTGCGCGACGTGTCCGGATCTGATCGCCGAATTCCTGGCGGACATCCGGCACGGGCAGAACCTGGCCCGCACGACGCTCCGATCGACTCCCGGCGACGAAGCAGCGTTGTTCTTCCTCGGCAAGCTGGATCTGAACTACGTCTGGCTCCAGCTCGGACCCTTGCGGCGAAAGACCGGTTGGGATGAGTACTGGGAAGCGAGACGGTCCCTCGACGCGGTGCTCGCACACAATCCGCGGCACGTCCGGGCGCGCGTCGCACGCGCGTGGATCGATTACATCGTCGACACCACAATGCCGTGGGGCACCCGTTGGCTGCTGGGCGGCGGCAATCGGAAGCACGCGCTGACAGACGTGCGTGAAGCTGCGCAGGTGGAATCAGACTTCTTCAGTCACGCAGAAGCCGAATTCGCGCTGTGGAACATGGAGCTTCGAGAACGCGATATGCCGCACGCGACTGCGGTGGCGCGCAGGCTCTCCCGCGACTTCCCGGACAATCGCGAGCTCGCGACGTTCCTGGAGGCTCGCGAGGCGAGTTTACGGCGATAAACGATCTGGCGTGACGGGAACCGCCATCAGCCTTCCCTCGGCGTATATTCACCACTCGTCGGTTCGTTACGTCTTGCTTCGTGTCAGGAGGTCGTAGATCAGGCCGCCGACGCCGCCGGCGGCCGCTCCCACGGCCGCACCCTTTTTTCCACCCGCCAGTGCACCTATCGCGGTTCCGGCGCCCGCGCTGCCGCCGATAATCAGCGCTTCTTTCTCCCACGAACGTTTGCTCGCATGTTTCGGCTCAGCTCGCCGTTGCACGATGGCCGGTGCGTTGATGACGTCCTGCCGGCTCGCGTTCTCTTTGAGCTGCACCGGATGCAGACCCTCGTTGTCGACCAGATACACGGAACGAGCGTCGCTGGCTTGTCGTTGCGGAATCACCAACTGCGCCGTGCGGCCGTCGGCCAGCGTGATGGGGATGATAGTCCCTTGCATCGGGCCGTCGGGTGTGGCGACACTGCCGGTGTACGCGCCCGACACGCCATACTGTTTCTCGATTTGCTGGGGAGCCAGCGTCTTGGCTTCTGTGGCGCACCCAGAGACGATGCCAGCGACCACGAGGGCCGAAGCGAGCCACGGAATCATCGCCGTTGTCGGGTGCTGTTGATTCATCGTTCCTTTTTTCTCTATGGATGTCATTGCGTTATCTCGATCGACCCGATGACCCTGCGGAACGCCCCGTCGTACTCCGAGAAGCGGTTGCGCGGAGCGACGCCGAGCGCATAGAAGAGGTTCCCGTCGGGGAGCAGCATCGAGAAGACCGCGATGCGCTCTTGCTGGCCGGTGGCATTGGACCCGTTCGACAGCTCCGCGTGGAGCCCCTGCCGGCCGCCGATCCGGGTGCCATCGTACGCTGACGGACGGCTGAGATTCGGATTGCTGCGCGCGAACGATGAGATGAGCTCGTCGGTCGCGGTTCGCAAATCGTGCGTCTCGTTGCGGGCGACACCGATCTCGATGCCGTGCGTGAAGCTGCCGCCCTGCTCGCCATTGCCGTACGCCCCGTCAGGCGCGAAGGTGACAGCGTTGCTGCCTGGCCGCTCGTGCCAGTTCGATGGAACGCTGACCCGGAACAGGTCGCCTTCGCTGTACGAGGTGGAGCTCGACGAGGGTGATGCGATGTCACCTGAGCCACCGCCGGTGCGTTTGTCAGGTACGGGAGTGGACCCGCGCGTCCCCACCGCCTTGCGTGTCGCCTCCTCCGTCGTCGGCGCAGCCGCCATCCGGCGCAGCCGCTCCTGCACGTGTGTGAACGCGCGCGTATCGCGCACGACGTCGCGCACCTGGAGCGATTGCGCTTCGCGAGTGATGTACTCGTACCGGTCGCCCGGATTGGGATGATCGCTCAGCCACTGAGGGCCGCCGGAGCCGCCCTGCTTTTCGATCGTCTTGAACATGCTGGCCATCTCGAGCGGGTTGTACCCAGCCGCGGCCATGATGTGCGACCCGAGCAGGTCGGCGTCGCGCTCGAACTCCCGGCTGAATCTCAGGAAGGCGGTGCCGAGCCCGAACTGCGTGCCCTGGGCCACGGCGCTCCCGACGTTGCCACCGATGATGGAGCCGACGACTGCCCCCAGCAGCGTGCCGATCTCGTATTTCGTCGCCTTGGTGGCCTGAGCCGTGCCGTGACGCAGCGCGACGTGGCTCAGTTCGTGGGCCATCACGCCAACGACCTCGCCTTCGGTGCGCGCCGCCTCGATCATCCCGCGATTGACGTACATCGGCCCGCCTGGCAAGGCGAACGCGTTGATCTCGCGCACGTTGATGACCTGGAAGGAGTAATGGAACTCGGCCTGTCGAAACTCCTGCGGGATGGCATCGACGACCCGTCGGCCGATCGACGCCACGAACGACGTCACGTCTTCGTCGCGCAGAATCGGAAGTTGCTGTTCAACCTCACCTGCGGCCTTTCGCCCGAGTTCGACGTCCTGCGCCGGCGTGTACTTGTTGTCCGGAGCTTTGATGACGGTCTGCGCGCCGAGCGCGGTTACCGACAACACGATGCCAAGGATGGCCGCCGAGTTGACGCGGGTGAATGGCGTGTTCATGGTCATGTCCGTTTAACGCTCGGCCTGGAGGCTCACGGGCTTATCCAACCTGAACTTGAGGAGCGTTTCCGCCGGCACGCGCACGTCCTTACCCTTATTGAGCACTTCGACGCCGGCTCCACCGGCGGCGCCCACCAGCACGCCGATGGCCGCGCCCTTCGCGCCACCCGCGATCGCGCCGATGATCGTGCCCAGTGCGGCTCCCCCGCCGACCGTCTCGGCGGTCCGCTTGTTCTTGCCAATGCCCGTCCCGCTGTCCGTCTTCACGTCGCCGGTACTCACGAGGTAGCGTCGCCCGCTGACGGTCATCGATTGCATGTCGATGACGATGTCGGGGCTGCCCGTCAGCCCGCCTGAAGAGACCTCACGCACGACGAGTACGGCGTGAGACCCTGCGGGGATGATCACCGCGTCCGACTCGCCGAGAATGTCGCGCTCGACGATGGCCGAGAACGTTTGATTCACAACGGCGGTCGAGGAATCGATCTCTTCGGCCGTTCGAACCGTCAGGTCGGTTCCGCTCGGGAGCACCTCGAGCCGGCGGCTGCTTCCGCTCGTCCCGACGGCGGCACTCGTTCGACTCGCCGGCCTGAATTCGAGCGCGTCGACTTGGTTGGCGTTGTAGCGACGCGAGACGCCGGATGCGTCCTCGAAGGTAATTGTCCGTGCCGCGACACTCACCACCCTGCCGGGAACGCGCGTGCCGTCCTTGAGGATGAGCGTGTCGGCTGCCGCGATGGCCGCCAGCGACACGACACCCAAGCTCATCGCCGTAGCGATGACGATTCTTCTCATCTGACACTTCCTTCTGGATTGGCGACTCGGGGGTTACGCGAGAACAACCGACGGCGACGAGCGTAACAGCAACAGGCGATCGCCGTGTGTATCCGACTGCACACCGTTAACCGGTGCCAGCCGAACGCAGCCCGTTGACACGCTAGAAGCTGTGCGCGAATGTACGCGGCCAGCGTGGCGTTCAGCTCTTCGAACAGCCGGTGACCACGAACCTAACCGTAGTGCGGCAACGCGGGGACGATGGTACGCTGGCAATCATTTCGTCCGTTACCATCTCGGTCAGTCCGTTCGAACACAGCAGCAGGCGCTCGCCGGCACGCACGTCCAGTGCGTGAGCCTCGACGTGAATGCCGGTTTCGTTCCCTCCGACGACATTGGTAATGACGTGGCGGAAGCGGTGCTCGGCGACCTGTTCGGGTTGAAGTTCTCCGCGGCTCACCCTCTCCGCCACAAGCGTGTCGTCATGGGTCAGCTGATAGAGCTCGCCATCTCCATACAGATACGCGCGGCTGTCGCCGACGTGCACAACGCGCAGCTGGGCATCGAGATGGAATGCCATGGTCAGCGTGGTACCCATACCTCGCAACTCTGGATGCTCGGTCGATTCCTCGAGAATACGGGCGTCGGCTTGGCGGAGCGCGGTTTGGAACTGGGTGAGGACCTTTTGCGCGTCGGGTCCGTTGGCGTCAAAGAACCACTTGAACGTGTTGAGGGTGAACTGCTCGATCGCGACCACGGCCAGCGCACTAGCCTCTTCGCCGGTGCGGCGCCCGCCCATGCCGTCCGCAACGAGAAACAGGTGTCCGCGGTCCACGCCGAACTGCGCCTTCGTTTCTGGCAGGCTCGTCTGCCAGATACGCATCGTCTTGGTGAGTTCCGCGCTGAGGAACTGATCGTCATTGGACGGGCGCACGCGGCCCCTGTCGGTCACCCCGAAGGCTTTCGCGGCCAGCGGCGCGTGTCCAATGTCCACCACGGATTGGGTATTCGTCGGCAGGT